>SDBU01000004.1_pt1 | contig 345104 bp, 330 predicted proteins | sample 2277071 | NCBI WGS metagenome assembly SDBU01 (sample SAMN10397929, study PRJNA504765) | marine sediment metagenome | isolation source: marine sediment core GS08_GC12, 126 cmbsf | place: Arctic Ocean: Gakkel Ridge, Loki's castle | collected 2008
CAAGCGGAATTGGTAGATTTAGCCGCCGAAGGCGGCCGCAAGGGACTTAAAATCCCTCGGTCAAATAAGACTGTGCCGGTTCGACTCCGGCCCGCGGCAGGTCCCTCTAAAGTTTGGTTTCCAGCAGAAGATGATTGATGCCAAGATGGGCGGCGGCGATTTCCTTGTTTTTTCCACTCATTTCATAAATACTGCGGATATATTCTTTTTCAAAGCCCGAAGCAAAATCGCTGCCTTTGGCAGATGATTTGAGCAGGATATCAAAAGGCAAATCATTTGTCCTGATTTTATCTGTTTGGCAGGTCAGGATTAACCTTTCAATTAATGCTTCTAGTTCAAATAAGTTCCCCGGCCAGTCGTAACTAGTCAAGGCTTCTAAGGCCGCAGATTCAGCGGAAATATTTTCGCCATAAATTTTGTTGTATTTTTTTATTAGTTCGCTGGCAATAAAGGGGATATCTGACCTTCTTTCCCGCAACGGCGGCAGTTCAATTAAGACAGTAGAGAAAAAATTAAATATGTCTTTTTTTGTCTTGGCCAAACCAGGTGTTGCTCCGCCAATCAGCCGTGCTTCCAAAGGAATTTCAAGGCCTTCGTTGCCCATGCGGGAGAATTTTTGGCTGATAATGGTTTTATTGACCTCTGTAGGAAGCGCTTCCAAATTTTCCAGAAAGAGCGTGCCTTCCGCCGCTAATTCCAAAAGACCAGTTTCGGTTTTAATGTCAATTGTGCTTGTGCCCTGGCCGCGGCCAAATAAAGTGTTCTTAATTTTTGCTGCCGGGATATTGTCAGAGAGATGGTATGTAAAAAAATTATTATCAGCCCGACTACTGTTTCCGTGAATCAATCTGGCAACAAGCTCTTTTTCCGTGCCTGGCTCGCCGATAATTAGCACCCTTTGGTCATCTTTTATTTGACTGATGGCTTTGCTGATTTTTTTTAATTTTTCGCTTTGCCCCAGCAGTTCTGCTTGTTCATTCTGAAGCGTTTTTTGGGCTTTAAGCCCCGAGTTAAAAATGGATTTTTTTATTAAGATTTGTTCGGTTAATTTTAAGACATTGTCCACATCAAATGGTTTAACAATATAATCACGCGCCCCTAGTTTGATAGCCCGGCTGGCTTTTTCAACTTCATTTAGGGCAGTGATCATGATAACTTCAAGATTGGGGTTGATTTGTTTGAGGCACTTTAGTGTTTCTAAACCGTCCATTCCAGGCATGCGGATATCAAGATAAACCAGGTCAACCCTTTGGTCAGCTGCCAATTTTAAGGCAACCTCGCCAGACGCAGCCTGGAGCAGATCATACTGCCCTTGGAGAATCAGGGAGAAGGATTCACGGATTGAAAGTTCGTCATCAACAACTAAAATTCTATACATTGGCGAAACGGTCGATAATTAGTAATGCCTGCCGGCGCAGTTCTGATTCGTGCATAATGCCGCGAGTAATTGTATCAATCATTTGCTTGGCGCCTTTAGCTGCGACCAGGGATGCGCCGAATTCTGCAGCCACAGCCATTTTGACGATTTTAGTTACAGCCTGTTCAATGGTGTCTTCTTGTTTTAGTTCGTTGGCCAGGCCTTTTTCAAACAGCTCTAATTTTGCAATATCTTCTTCTTCAAGCTGGTCACCAATTTCTTTGCCCAAGATGATTGGTAAAAATTCCTTGGCTGGGCTCCATTCTGTTTTTCTAATTTGTGTTTTCATTTTTTTTCACCTCATTTTTAATAATTACGATGATGGGAGTAATGATAACAATGATGAAAAAAATATCACCGCAATCATTGCCTCATCACCGTCATCATTATTTATAGAGCAATGTTATTACCAGGCTAAAATGCCCTAATTAGGCAAGTTTAGCACATATGTATGGGCAAAACAATCTTGTGGCGCACTCATTTGTATGCAAACAGAGGGGCTTATTTATCATCGATTTTCAGCTTTTTTTCCAGTTGAAGCAGGGTGTTGCGGTGAATACCGAGCAATTTAGCAGCTTCGCCTTTTTTACCATCGGTTTTTTTCAGCACGCGGCGGATAAAGTCAGCTTCAAAGCGCTTGACTGCCTGGTGGAAGCGTTCTTCCTTTGGGTCTGATTGATTGCAGGCAGCTCCTGTTATTTCCTGGGGTAGGCGGCTCAGGCTGATGTGGTCTTCCTTGGTCAAAACAACTAACCGTTCAACCAGGTTTTCCAGTTCACGGATATTGCCTGGCCAGTCGTGTTTCTCCAGGGCCTTGATGGCTTCTTTTTTAAAGCCAACAATTTTATTGCCAAATTCATGGTTATATTTATGCAGGAAATGTGTGGTCAGTAAAGGAATATCTTCTTTCCTTTCCCTCAAAGGCGGCAGATGGATTGGAATAACGTTAAGCCTGTAATACAGGTCTTCGCGAAACTTATATTTTTTTATCGCTTCCCTGATATCAGAATTTGTCGCAGCAATAATGCGCACATCAATTGGGGTGGGGTAGCCGGCGCCAATTCTTTCTATTTCTTTTTCTTGGATAGTGCGCAAAAGTTTGGCCTGCATGGGCATGGGCATTGAGCTGATTTCATCAAGGAACAAGGTGCCGTTGTTGGCGATTTCAAATTTGCCGATTTGCCGTTCATGGGCGCCGGTAAAAGAACCGCGCTCATGGCCGAATAGTTCTGATTCAAGCAGGTTTTCTGGGATCGCGGCGCAGTTAACCGTCACAATAAGCTTGTCTTTGCGCGGGCTGCGGTTATGGATTGCTTTGGCAACTAGTTCTTTGCCAGTGCCTGATTCTCCAGTGATTAAAACAGTGGCATTGCTCTTAGCCACGTCATCAATGGCTTTAAAAACTTCCTTAATTACCTTGCTCTTGCCGACAATTTTTTCAAATTGGTGTTCCTTGTCAATCAGGTGGCGCAGGATCTGGTTTTCCTGTTGCAGGCTTCTTTTTTCCAGGGCTTTGCCCACCTGTTCCTGCAGAGCCTCAATATCAAAGGGTTTAGTAATATAATCGTAGGCGCCTAAACGGATAGCGTGCACGGCATTTTTAACCATAATCACAGCTGTAACCATAATTACTTCAATTGATTCATCAATGCCTTTGATGATCTTGAGTGCTTCGATGCCGTCTAGTTCTGGCAGGCGGATATCTAAAAGAACAAGGTCAATGTGCTGCTGGTTAACGATTTCAATAGCTTCCTTGCCTGATTTTGCCAGCTGTACATTATAATCCTGGTGCAGCAGCATGTGCATGGAATCGCGCATGCTTTTTTCGTCATCTACTACGAGAATATTGCCTTTTTTGCGTTTGTTTTTCTTTATTTTCTTCATTGTTCTTGCCTCTCTTTTAGAGAGGGGATATTAATTTCTTTGCGATAATAAGCTACTGTTCTACGGTCGATTTTTGCCCCCTGTTTTTTCATCAAGGCTGTTATTTGACTATCAGACAACGGCTTGGTTTTATCCTCAGCCGTAATAATCTCAGCCAGCATGGCTTTGATCCGCGCCACTGTTAAGCCCTTTGGGCCCCTGGGGCAAAGATATTTTAACGGGAAAAGCCCCTGCGGCGTCTGAATATATTTTGCTGTCACAGTTCTAGATATAGTCGACGGATGCCTGCCGAATTCGTCGGCCAAAGATTTTTGCGATAAGGGACTTAGCCAGGTGATCCCTTTGCGCAAAAAATCTTCCTGGGTCGCAACTATCTTTCGTACGATTTTATCTAAAGTTTCACTTCTTTTGCTAAAATCTTCTATTAGATTTTTGGCAATTTTAAGTTTTTCTTGCAGGAAGTCTTTGGTTTTTGCGTCGGTCTTTGGATCATCTAACATTTTTAGGTAGTAAACAGAAAGGTTTATTTTTGGGCCATAACTGGTTTCTAGATTAACGATCTTGAATCCCTTGTCTGTCTGCTCAACTGCAAAAGAGGGGATAACATGCCTGGTTTGTCCGCCAAAAATTGATCCAGGATTTGGGTTCAAGTTATTTTTGATAAAATTAGCAATTTCGTTAATGCCGCTTTCCGGCAGGTTTAATGCCTTGGCAATTTTGCCAAATTCCTTGTTGCTGATATCGTCAAGATGTTTTTCAACTACCTTGGTTAATATATCCTGCAGGGCCTGGTTTTCAAAATTATGTTCCCGGATTTGAATTAACAAGCACTCTTTGATATCACGGGCGCCAACGCCTTCTGGCTCAAAGGTCTGGACAATTTTTAGGGCTTTATCAACTGTTGGCCGTGAAACAGAAAACTCAGCCATTATTTTTTCGCGCAAACGAGGATAGTTAATCACCAGGCCAAAATCGTTGATGTTTTCAATTATACGTTTGGCTAGATCATAATAAGGCGGTTCTAAATCTTCCAGCTCCAGCTGTTCTAAGAGGTGTTGTTCCAGTGTTTTTTCAATATTGCCGATATTTTCCAGGCCGGGCAAATCAACAAAATCAGCTTCTTTTTTTATTTTCCTATCAGAGGTTAAGTAACGCATAAATTCAACATACTCGTCTCGGCGTTCTACCTCAAGCACAGGGTTTTCTTCGGCTTCTTTGGTAATCTGCGCAACTAAATCAGTGTAGGACAGGCTTAAGGTTTTTAGCATCTGGAGCATACGGGGAGCCAGGAGTATCTCCAGGGTCTGGCGGACCTCGGGTTGAAGGTTTAATTCGGCCATGATATAATTATATCATAATCATCGCGGGGTGGAGTACTTCGACTCCCCCTCGACTAGCTCGGGGTCGCTCAGTGCAAGCAGTCTGGAGTTTGTTTTTATTATCGCGGGGTGGAGCACTTCGACTCCCCCTCGACTAGCTCGGGGTCGCTCAGTGCAAGCAGTCTGGAGTTTGTTTTTATTATCGCGGGGTGGAGCAGTCTGGTAGCTCGTCAGGCTCATAACCTGAAGGTCCTGGGTTCAAATCCCAGCCCCGCTATTTCATTTTTTATCATAACCACGCCCATTACTAGGCATTCCTATAATCATTCATCATTATCTTTTTAACTCGGTTCCGTGGTGGTTCCGTGAGATATATAGAAATTGATGAACTTCTGATTTGTAGAGGCACTCTTTTTAGGGGGGAACGCGAAAACGAAAGAACGAAATTAGAGGATATATTCAGAGGTTTCATCGCATGATGTTTCGATGCTTAGTATAAGCACAGCCATGTTCCTCTTTTCATGGATAAATTATAACACTTTCGGCGATGATTGGTTAAAAGATAATTTAGAGCAAAATAATAAAACTGAAAACGTCGTCATCGGCGTCATGGCCATAAAACCACATTGATCCGATTAGTGCAGTTGTAAGTTCTTTGTGGGAACAGTTAGGATGTTGTTTAAACATTGATACCTAGCTTATAAAGAGTTTTTAGGGCTTTCCTTGGGGCGGTGCCCAAGTTTAATGTAAAAAACGTTGTATGCACAAGTTATTAAGCAAAAAAGCTTGTGAGATAGCTTATTTAGTAATTTTGTTTATTTCATTAACGATTATGAGATGACTTGAAGTCCAAACTTATATAATTCATAATAGCACAGAAACTGAGGAAAAGTTGCTAACTTATCTACATGATTAAACCTAATTGGAAAACATTTGCTGCGAAATTTAGTGAGAACCCTCAAAGTACTTTTGAATGGTTTTGTTATCTAATATTTTGTCAAGAATTTAAACAGCCTCAAGGCATCTATCGCTATAAAAATCAATCAGGAATTGAGACAAGCCCTATTGTTAAGGACAACGAAGTAATAGGTTGGCAAGCTAAATATTATGAAACCACATTATCTAGTCACAAAGATGATTTGCTTGAAATGATTGCCAAAAGCAAGAGGGATTATCCAAGTCTTGCTAAACTGATCTTTTATACAAATCAAGAATGGGGGCAAGGGAAAAGCCAAAATGATCCTAAAGCAAAAGTTGCTGTAGAACAAAAAGCATTAGAGTGCGAGATTAAAATCGAATGGAGAACTGCAAGTTTTTTTGAGTCCCCTTTCGTGGTTATGGATAATGAGACAATAGCAAGGCATTTTTTTATATTAGACGATAGTATATTCGACCTTTTGAAAAGAAAGCAATCACACACAGAAAATATTTTATATGAGATTCAGACAAGTATTGAGTTTAATGCTCATAAAATAGAAATTGATAGAAGTGAAGTTTTGCATAATATTCAAGGAGAGCTTAAGCAAAAACAGATACTAATTTTAAGTGGAGTTGGCGGAGTTGGAAAAACCGCAGTCATTAAAAATCTTTATAAAGAAATAAAGGATAAAACTCCTTTTTATATTTTTAAAGCTAATGAGTTTAATATAAACAATATAAATGACCTATTTATAGATTTTAATTTACAAGATTTTATAGAAGCTCATAAAGACGAAAATAATAAAACTATTGTTATTGATTCTGCTGAAAAACTATTGGATTTATACAATACAGATCCTTTCAAGGAGTGTCTTTCTGCTCTGATAAAGAATAATTGGAAAATCATTTTTACCACAAGAAATAACTACTTAGAAGATCTGAATTATCAATTTATTGAAATTTATCGGATCATCCCTTGCAATTTAGATGTACAAATTTTGGACTTAAAAGAATTAATAGGACTATCTCAGACGTACAGTTTTATACTTCCAAAAGACCAAAAATTGTTAGAACTAATCAAAAATCCTTTTTATTTAAATGAATATTTAAAGTTCTATAAAAAAGAAGAGAATATTGATTATTTGAATTTCAAGGAAAAACTATGGAACATAATAATTAAAAAATCAAAACCAAACAGAGAACAATGCTTTTTACAAATTGTTTTTCAAAGAATAAGTGAAGGTCAATTCTTTGTAACGCCTAATTGTGATTCTAAAATTATGACTGAATTAGTTCAAGAAGGAGTTCTAGGATATGAAAAAGCTGGCTATTTCATCACCCAGGATATTTATGAGGAATGGGCATTAGAGAAAATAATAGAAATAGAATATATAAAAAAAGAAAACAATAAAAAGTATTTTGAAGAAATTGGAAAATCACTGCCGATTCGTAGAAGCTTTAGAAATTGGGTATCTGAAAAACTTTTATTAGAAGATAACTCGATAAAGCAGTTTGTTGAGGAAGTTATTGAAGATCAAGAAATTGATTCCCATTGGAAAGATGAGATTTTAGTATCAGTTTTACTTTCTGATTATTCGGAAAAAGCGTTCGAATTACTTAAAGAAATATTGTTAGAAAATAATTATGAGTTGCTAAAAAGAATGACTTTTATGCTCAGAATCGCTTGCAAGGAAGTTGATGATGACTTCTTTAAACAATTAGGTATAAAAGACGTAAATCTATTTTCTATGAAATATGTATTTACTAAACCAAAAGGGAAAGGTTGGCAATGTCTCATAAAATATGTTTATGATAATTTAGATAAAATTGGAATTAAAAATATATATTTCATTCTGCCTATAATTCATGATTGGAATAGCAAGTTTAAAAATGGAGGAACTACAAGGCTTTCGAGTTTAATTGCATTACGATATTATCAATGGATTATTAAAGAAGATGTTTATTTTTCTCGTGATGATACAAAAGACCATCTTTTGGAAACCATTCTTTATGGCGCCCTTGAAATTAAAAGTGAGCTGGATGAGATTTTGAAGGAAATTATAAGAAATAAATGGAAAAATCATAGAGACCCTTATTGCGACTTATCAAAAGTTATTTTAACAAATCTAGAGGGGATTAGTGTTTCTAGGGTTCTCCCAACATATGTATTGCAGCTGGCCAATTTATTTTGGTCGCGCTCATCTAAAAATGCTCCATTCTATGCTGATTCCGGAATGGGAATGGAACAATATTTTGATGTTGAAGATGATCACCTTGATTATTTTCCGGCAAGTTCATATCAGACCCCAATATACTGGCTTCTTCAGGTTTCATTGAAGGAAACAATAGATTTTATATTGGAATTTACGAATAAAACGGTTGAGTATTTCGCTAAATTAGCATTCGCAAAACATGAAGTCGAAGAGGTGGAAGTATTTGTTGATGAAGGCCATCCATTAAAACAATACATAGGCAACAGGCTGTGGTGTCTATTTAGAGGCACACAAGTAGTTCCAAATGTTTTAGAGTCAATGCACATGGCTTTGGAAAAGTTTTTTCTTGAAAGAGGAAAAGATGTAGATTCAAAAACGCTTGAAGGTTGGCTTTTGTATCTTCTTAATAATTCTAAATCAGCTTCTATTTCGGCAGTAGTAACAAGCATTGTCTTGGCATATCCTGAAAAAACATTTAATGTTGCGATAATACTTTTTCAGACAAAAGAATTCTTTCTTTATGACACAGGTAGATTGATATTAGATCAACAACAAAAGAGTTCCCTTCTGATGCGTAGAAATAGCTTTGGTAGTAGGTATGAAAATAAAGTATATGAAGATGAAAGAATTAAGGCTTGTGATGATGAGCATAGAAAAAGATCTCTCGAAAATCTAGCCTTGAATTATCAATTCTTTCGAAGTGAAGGGGTTGATGAAAAAGAAGCAGAAAAAAGACAAATCACCATATGGAGTATTTTTGATAAATATTATAGCGAGCTTCCAGATAAATCCAAAGAAACTGAGCCAGATAAAACATGGAGGCTTTATTTAGCGAGGATGGATAGAAGAAAGATGAAGCCCACAACCGAAGAGAAAGATGGGCAGGTTCTTATAAGTTTTAATCCTGAAATTGATCCTGAGCTTGAAAAATATCGTGAAACATCACTTAAAAAAAGAATTGAACCAATGAAATACATGCCATTAAAGCTATGGGCAAGCTATAAAATGAGAAATGATGAAAAATATAAACAGTATGAGCAATATGAAAACAATCCTCAACTTGCATTGAAGGAAGCTGAAGAGATTGTTGATAATATTGGTAAAAATGAAAATGAGGAATTCTATTTATTTAATTATTCCATCCCTGCACAAGTCTGCTCTGTTTTGGTAAGGGATCATTTTGAGAAGCTTTCAAAAAAGGGGAAAAATATATGCAAAAAAATAGTTTTAGAATATGCACGATCTCCATTGACTCCAAATTACATGTATCAAGTTTCAGATGGGTCGGAATCAACCATTCCTGTCTTGTCAATATTATTACAAGAATGTCCAGATGAAAAAGAAAATATAAAGCAAATTCTATTGCTCACACTATTTAATGAATATACCATAGACATGGCAGGAACCCCTTTTAATGCCTTTCCCATTATGGCAATTAATAAACTATGGATAAGTGGTTTTGATGATGCACAGTCCCTTCTTTTTGGATATTTATTGTTAAAACCTAAGTATGAAAGGTTAAGAGATAAACTTCGTAAAGAAAACTATAAAAAGAATATATATGAGCTTCATGAGAATGAAATAATAGAAAAGTTTCTAAAAGAGAATGAAGTAGAATTGCAGAAAGTTATAGAGAGCCAAATATCTTTAGATGATTTAAAAGATGTTGAAAAAATAGACTTAGGCATATTGAAAACCGCCTTTCAGTTGATTCCATTAAAAACATCAAATAGAGAACATAAGCAATTAGTTCAGTATATTATTTCTACTTTTGCAAAAGACCTATTGTCTGACAAAAGAGAAGATAAGGTTGACTATGCGATTATGCATGCCTTTTTAGAAAAACTGTCATACTTTATATTGAGTTCTTCTGAGCAAGATATCCCTAAGTATTTAAGGCCATTTAATGACAATTTCAATGGCTCAGAAGCTATTGCTAAATTATTTAAAGAAATTATTTCAGCTGAAGATAGATTGGATACTTATAAAAACTTCTGGGTAGTGTGGAATCTTTTTTATAACAATATAGTTGAATTATGTAAAGATGGGGATAGGCATTGGTATGTTGACAAAGTTATTAAAAGTTATTTATTTGCTCGAAACTCTTGGAAAGAAACAGCCATAAGCTGGCATACACTAAAAGGCCACGACAAAATGTTCTTTGGTAAAATTGCAAAAGATATAGGGCATTGTTCTTCTGTTCTATATTCAATATCAAAAATATTAAATGACATAGGAAGTATTTATTTGGAAGATGGCATCTCATGGATTTCTTCTATGCTAAATCAAAATAGTAATCTGTGGACTGATAAACTAGAAACTAACACGATTTATTATCTAGAAATGTATGCAAAGAAATACATTTATAATAATCGCGAGAAAATAAAAAAAATAAGTAAAATAAAACATGAAAATTTAGTAATATTAAACTTCTTAGTAGAGAAAGGCTCTGTTGTTGGGTATATGTTAAGAGAAGATATATTATAATTGTATGATCTTCCCTTTATAACAAGTCTTTAGCCCTTACCCAGCCCAATCTGCCCCAAAAGAATTAATTAGCCTCTCCTAAAATGAATCCTTTGCTGATAGGGACTTACTAACATTGCCCACAAGGCGGATTTTACCCAAAAACTTTTTCAAGTGACCGAAATGGATCAGATTACGCATTAGAGGGTTGAAAACCGGCAATATTGTTTATAAGAATAGGAAAAATAAGAGAATTTACGAGATGATTGGCAGGATTGTTAGGCAGATTTAATAAAAATATTTTTTCAAGTTGAATATTTATTGCAATTATGCCAAATAATCAATGGTTTAAGGAAAATTATCCCCTTATTTTTAACGAAAAGTTTAGTTTTTCGGAAAAAAATCTCGTTTATATAGGTGGGGGCATTGCCCTCCATAAGGAAGGTGAACAATGAAGGTATTAAAGGTTGATAAGCATCTCGTGGATTTTGAGCTTAATTATGATGATGTAGGGATTCTTCATTACGCCCTTTACGATTACCTTGTTAAGGTTGAGGCCAAGCTAAACAAAAAAGACCTGGCTAAGCCCAAGCAAGAAAAGCTTCAAGCATTAAAAGACAATCTCCAGAGCATGATAGAGACAGTGAATGGAGTTATTTAGATCTCAACACCTTACCAAGTAATTTGGATGGTGAAACTTTGAGAGCTTTTGCGATCTGTACAAAAACGGAGATAGACATGTTTCTATGGTTTCTTTCAATGGTTTGGAGATATTTCTCATGCAGACCAGTGAGCTCAGATAGCTGTTCAATGGTCAGCTTCTTAGCTTTGCGAATAGACTTAAACTCTTGGGAAAGGGTTTTGAGGAGGGCTTTATTTGGCTGATAAAATGATAATGCTTTCATTATGGACACTATTGTATCCGTGAGGTATAATATTTAACACAACCGGTAGTATCCCTTTCAAAAGCACTATAGGAGGGAATAGTTATGAAGAGATTGGTTCTTAGTTTAATTATCGTAGGAATATCCTTGACAGGTTGTGGGAAAATTGGAGAAGAGCTTGCTAGTGAAATAACAAACCACGCACCTGCAATAAGAAGTTTAACAGCATCTCCAGCAAGTGTTGTGGCTGGGAGTTCCACAAGCCTTGTTTGCGATGCTTATGATGATGAGGGAGATAGTATCACTTATTCTTGGAGTGCTGTAGCTGGGGTATTATCAAGTACAGCAGGGAGTTCGGTTTCATGGACAGCTCCTTCAACTGCAGGGGCTTATACTATAAATGTGCAAGTAAGTGATGGGAAGGCATCGAACGTTGGTTCTGTAAGTGTGATAGTTACATCCACAACTAGTGAAGTTAGCACGCCTCCTTCAACCCCAACAAATTTAATCGCTTCTGACATAACTGATATATCTGCAAAACTTACATGGGAAGTCGTGTCAAATGCCGCAAGCTACAAGGTTTCTTATGGGACAAATTCCGGTGCAAGCAACTTAGGTGTTTTTTCTTGTACTAACAACGGCTATGTTTTGTCCTCTTTAACCCCAGATGCAAGCTATTATGTCAAAGTCTTAGCAGAAAACTCTGCAGGAAGCAGTTCTTATTCAAGTATTGAAAGTTTTACAACTGAAAGTGTGATTGGCACAACAATTCCTTCAACTCCAACAAATTTAGTTATTTCTGATATAATTGATATATCCGCCAACATCTCCTGGGAGGCTGTATCAGATGCATCAATTTATAAAGTTTCTTATGGAACAGATTCCAATGCGACAAACTTGGGTGTTTTCTATTCTACTGATAATAATTGTAGTTTGTCTTCTTTAATTGCAGGTACAAACTATTATGTCAAAGTGTTAGCAGAAAACTCTGAAGGAAGCAGTTCCTATTCAACTATTAAAAGTTTTACAAGTGTAGCAACCACAACCACTACAACCACAAGCACAACAAGTACAACAACCTTATCGACTACGACTATTCCGAATACTACTAGCACTACCACAACATCGACAACCACTACAACCACGACTACGACAAGTACAACTACTACAACTATTTCTAGTTCATGGCAAACTATTGGATCAGTTGGTTTTTCAACTGGTGCGGCAGATATGATCTCTCTATCTGTTGATGATAGCGATACTCCTTATATTGTATACCGCGATGGGAGTGCTGGTAGTAAATTAACTGTCAAAAAATATAATGGAAGTTCATGGCAAACATTAGGTTCGGAAGGTTTCACTCAAGGAGCTTGTGTATTTACCACCTCTATTTGCTTATACGATAATAATGTCTTTGTTAGTGGTGTTTCCGAGGGAGTTTATAAATATAATGGTTCATCATGGGATTGGCCATTAGCAATAGTTAATTCTTATCCTGCACTTTTCGTGTACGAAGGAACCCCTTATCTAGCATATGATAATGGTTCATATTTATCAGTTAAAAAATATAATGGTAGTGTTTGGGAGGTAGTTGGTACAGCGAATATCTCTTCTGGAGGAGTTGGTCAAGGTAACTCAATTTTTGTTTATCAGGGGAATCCTTATGTTTCATATTGTGATGAAGCAAATGGTAATCGTCTTACTGTAAAAAGATATGACGGTAGCTCTTGGCAAATAGTTGGTAGTGAAGGTTTTTCTGATGGAACCGTATCTGCTTCAAAAATAATAGTAGATACAAATGGAAATGTTTATGTTGCTTATGTGGATTCTTCGCTTGGGATTGTAATCAAGAAATATAATGGCTCTTCTTGGATAACAATAGGATCGTTTGGAGGGTGGGGTGGTGGCAATCAAATTGCATTTTCAGTATATTCAGGGGTTCCTTATATTGTTTGTAAGGATCCTTGGCCATCAGAGCATCCATTTTTTACCCTAAAGGAATATTCTGGAGGAACCTGGATTTCTAATCGGATTACACAGGTAACAACATTGTCGTACTGGGCTTTAGCAATCCATAACGGGACACCTTATGTTGCTTATCGTGATGGGAGCAATTCCAATAAAGCAACAGTCATGAAATATGAGTAAATTATTGCCTTGAAAAAAGCAATTACTTCACAGTGGTTTCAAATAAAATTACGTTTATATATGGGGGTGTTTTGTGCCTGAAATAAAAATCATTCATTATCCAGATAAATATAAAGATATCGAAACTCTGCGAGATGAGTATATAAGGCAAAAATATATACTTGTTTCTTTTGAAAAGTTTAAAAGCCCTTCTGAGGCAAAGAAGCTAAAAGATTATTTATTAGGCTTATCTTATGCTAAAGGAGGGGTTGCATTTCAATATAAAAAGCATGTGCTTTTTAACTTCTTTGCTAATGGTAATTCTGAAGACACACTAAATATGCAAGATTTTGTATGGAGGGATGAATAATGCCAAAAGTCAAAGAAATATTTGAAGCTGAAAATGATCAAGAAGCAAAAGAATTATTTCTATCAGGATTAAAAGACTTCGATGCTGCTGTTGATGGGATAGCGCCCGGAGAAATGATGATTGTTTCTGCCCCTCCAGCATTTGGGAAGACCGCCTTTTGTACAACATTCGCTTTATCTTCTGCGAAGAAAAAGGTAAAAGTATTATATTTAACTTCATCGCCTGCTGGTTATTTAGCAAAGCGATTGGCAGGTCTTAATATCAATGTCCCTATTTATATCGAACATATTGAAGGAGTTGAAATAGAAGGGGCTAAAATACCTGGGATAGAAGAAGAGGCTCCCGGTGAAATGGAGCAAATAATCGAGCAATATGCTGTCCGTGAGCCGGCAGAAGAGTTAAAAGATATGGACCCAGTGGAAATGTACACAAGGGAACTGCCAGCATGGCTTTTGATAATTGATTCTATCGATTATGTATATAAGTATTATCCAAAGCAAGGCAATTATGAAGAAGTGAGATGTGAACTGCTAAAGAAGTATATTAAGGGTATCAAGAGACTTGCAAAGAAATTTAATGCGGCCGTTATTATTACAGCTAATGCGCTCGATTCTGATGAAAAAGCGGAGCTCTCAAGAGAAGTAGCCACCTGTGCGCCATTAGCCGAGGTTATTTGTTTGCTGGATATAGATAGAGATGAAGAAAACCAACAGAAAGTTATCGTAGAGATACTAAAAAATGTAAAGAGAGGATCAGGGGTGCTTACCTTAGGCATTGATAGAAAAACTTGGACGCTTAAAGATTACAACTGAGTGTAAATATTAAATATGAACACGGGAAAACAGTTAAAACAAAGTCATCTGAGAAAAGAAGAGATGAGAAATATTGAGATGGCATTATCCAAAAATGATGAAAATATTGACGCCTTGGTTGGATCGCTCAGGAATTGTATGCTTAATATGGAAAAAATAATAGTAGATGCTTATTTGGGACACAAAAGAATGACAGGAGAAGTCAAACAGAGAATTGCGTATTTAAAATCCATTGATGATGGCAGCGCATGAAAACGCCTCTAATTGGAATCTTCTGGATAAAAGATGATGGCGAATATATTATTGTAAATTAAAAAAGGGGATCTTTATGGACATGGACCAAAGGCTACAGTTCAAGGAATTTTTAAATAATAGGCAAGTTAGGGTTATTCCGGCTCAAAATGCCGATTCAGATGTGGTAGGAAAGATAATGGATTTTATTTTACCCGAGGGGGGACTTTTACCTCTTAATCCGGAAGATCTCCTAATATTCTTTAAGGGATCCTCAAGGCTGGCTCTTATCTCTGCAGAGGAAAAAGGGGAGGACGCCGCGTGCAAATTAGGAGAGAAGATTGAACAGATCATCAAAAATGAGCAATTAACTGATTGTCAAAGGATTGCGTTCAATGTTACCGGGAATAATAGCATAACGCTTTTTGCGATAAAAGAGACCGCGCAATATATTTACCGCTCTCTTGGACATGATTTCAACATACCTCTTGGTGTGCATATCGAGGACCAGATGAAGGGGATCCGGGCCTCTGTTTTGATGGCTGATCGTTAAGAGAAGGCTTGTCCATTATTAGATGAATAATTTAAGCCAATTACTGTCTATTTATTTGTGAAGTATTGGGTCAAATATTTTCAAGCACTAATTTCCAACCCTAGATAAGTGATTGTTTCAATAGCTAGCCATAGCACTATAATAACCTGCTTATCTGATTAACTATGTTTGCCTTTTTTCTCTTGTCCACATTGAGATAGAGAGGATGATAGCAGTCCTTTCCCCCTACGACTTTAAAATCCTTAAGAAATAAATCCCACTTATTGGCAAGGGAATTAAATTTGACTGGAAGCTCTTTGCCCCAGGCTTTCCACACAAAAAGAGAATCATTATTGATGGAATAGCTTGGATACATATATTTCTTATAAAGGGCATTGATGGATAGCCTCCTAAATTCTTTAGCAGCTTTTTCTTTGTTAGGTTGACGAAGATTGAACAGATTTTTGATCTCGATGCGAGATCCATCGGGAATCTCTTTGTGGGACTTAATAAATGCTTCAGATATCATGCCTGTTATTTGGCTCATTGTTCGATCTATTGATGATGAACATAATTCGCCAGGCACAAAAGGCCTTGGAATACTTTTGCCAGGGTTAAACATAATAATTGTTCCAATAACTTTGCCAGAAATGTTAGTGCCATATTGCAAATAAGCCTCTGTCCTAAACAAATTGCCATCGATTTTTTTAAATCTTGCCAGGGCACGCCAATTAGTATGCATATTATTCATTCCCTCCTACCTTAATTTGATTTTGATAATCTCAGCATTACCAATCTTCTTTGTTTATTTTTAACAGTGCCATCCTTCTTTAAAGGATACCAGTTGTATTTGTAAGGATTGCCCTTATATCGTCTCCATTGAGAAAATTCTGTTTCAAGGACAATTAGATTACTGGATAATATTGTTAGCTGTACATCCCAACCTTTCTTTTTACAATTGCCAATGTAATCTTCAAGCCCCTTAAAAGAATTATCCGTATAGATGTCAAGAATACTCATTGAATGAACAAAGCAGTCCTTTTCTTGTTTTAATAAAATCTCAAGCTTATTGATGTCATGTGCAATGGTTTTCCATCCTTTCCATAATTTAAATTCAGCTGCTATTGCTGGATAATGATCCCGCTTATTGTCTCCTTCTGTGCCATTCGGATAATGAAGGATTGCAAGATCGTATTCTGCTCTATATTGGCCTTTCTTTTGATATAAAAGCGGAATATCTTGATAGCAACGATAATTACTGCCATCAACAAAATTCTTCCATAATTGTTCGCGTATAATAGAACCGAGGTCCATTTCTAAACACATATAGCCGCCTTCCAATGCTTTTGGAATTAATTTTTTCCAGAGGTCAATAAACCTGATGTTCATTTCTTTGGGGCTAAAATTAATCGCCCTGCTTTTTGCCATTATGATTACCTCCCTTCATCATGTAGTTTTTCTGTAGGGAAGTAGATTGTAGCAAAAGGATACTATAGTGTCCATAGGCAATCTTGAGAAATGTAATAGTGAGGATGAGTGAAAAAATGAACCCCCAATTATAGCTTCTAAGCCTTGTTAACATTTCAGCTTGGGCGGCTGGCCGAAAAATACCTGAAAACCCCCTGTAAGCTATGAATTTGATCATTGGGGACAAATTAGGTGCTTTGCGAAGCAGGGAAGGCCTTTGTCGTTCAGTTATTGAAAACAAGAAAACGTTTTATTGTTTGTGGGTACTTTTATTTTGTTATTTCTTATCCTTGGTGATAAATCACCTAAAAAGAAATCATAACCGGCGATTAACATTGATGCCGGAATATAAATTAGAGCAAAGTGAAAATGGGCATCATAGCAAGGGCATCCCTATAATTAAAAATAGGAGGATTTATGAAACTACTAACCAAGGAATTACTTGAAAAATTCAAAAAACAGGGAGATACGAGCAATAAAAATGCGGATGAAATTGGGATTATAGCGAAATTCTTCAATCCCACTGGTGTAGGTACATGGTTCGTTGCTGAGTATGACCCTGTGGACAGGATTTTCTTTGGCTATGCCAACCTTGGGGATCCTGAGATGGCAGAATTGGGGTCATTTAGCCTGAATGAGCTGCAACAGTTTAAGGGCAGGTTTGGCTTGGGCATAGAAAGGGACCTCTTTTTCAAAAATAAAACCTTAAAAGAAGTGATGGATGCTAGAGGGATGATGTAAATTAAAAGACATCATGAAGATAAAAGAATTGTTTATCTGGGAGGAGAGCCATATTTTAATGGTGAACATAAATTATCTGGTAAGCAGCTTAGAAAAATTGTTTATGGGAGATGGAAAGATAAAAAAGACGAATACATCATCAATAAAATCAATCGATCAGAGAAAATGAATAATAATCGGATTAAATATCATCTTAGAAATAAAGAAGTTTTAGAAAATGAAACTAATTATAGAAATATCCTGGTAATTCGACTTGCTGTTATTGAAGACATCATCTCAAGCTTAAGAAGAGATAAGGTTCTATTGAGAAAAAGATTAGAAGGTTATGATGATGAGATGAAAAAGTTATCAAAGCATCTTGAAAAGGAGGTGAGTTAAATGGGTGGACTAAATCGATCAATCTTAGCAGGAAGACTCGTAGCTGACCCCGAGGTACGCTATACGCAGAACGAAGCAGCAGTGGCACATTTCAGGTTGGCAATTAACAGAAGCAGTAGTGATGTTGATTTCATTAACTGTATTGCCTGGGGAGGGTTAGCTAAAATCTGTGGTGAATATCTTAAAAAAGGGAGACTGGTAGCAGTAGAAGGGCGATTGCAGATAAGAAGCTATAAATCCAAGAGCGGTGACAATAGAAGGATAGCTGAAGTGGTGGTTGATAATATGCAGATGCTAGATAGTAAGTTTTACAATGCTTCTTCGAAGGTAGAAAGCGAATAAAAGGCCTAAGCTGCCATATAAAAAGCCCTCTAATATAAATAACTCTTGTGTCAATTAAAGAGAAAGAGTAAACTCTATAATTAAATGGGGATTTCTAATGACAGAAAAAAATTGATGGTGAAGAGCATTATAAGGTACTTGATAAAATTAGGGCTTCATACAAAAGAATACATACCTGATTAACAGGAGTGGTTCGGATAAGTATTAGCCATGAATAAATTAAGAAATGAAATGCTTATATTTGATAGGGCAAAATATAAGGATTGGGTTGATTGGGAAAAACAAACAGCAGAATATGTGCAAACTTTCTGGAATGCTTCAAATGAGAAGCAAAAACAGGATCCCAAGTTTTTAGTATTTTTAGTTCAGTGTGGTTGGATAAATAAATCAGAAGATATTGAGGAGTCAACCAGAATCTGGAGAAATCGTAATTTAGCGAAGATGCTAGAAATTAAACATGATGAAGATGCTCTATTAGAGGTTATCCGTAAAAACTGGCCCCAGATTGATAATAAAACCGCAGGAAAACTAGTTTCGTCTGGAACTGGAATTACTCATTACTACAAACCCCAAAGACCCAGTGCAATTCAATACATTTTAGAAAATCATCATAATATATTTAAAGCATTTGAAGCGGTATCTTCAAAAAATATGGATGTCGAACAGAAAATTAAGCTTGTATTTAAAGCAATTGGTGATGATCAATATTTTAAGACTCCAAGTGGTGGGTCTTCATCAATTATCAATGCAATTAGTCCAACATTGGCCTGCCTTGATCCAAGCAATGAATTTCCAATAATGAATCAGAAGACTTTGAAGTTGCTCCAGGCCATTGGGAAGAAGCAAGATGCTGAAGGGGCTATTGCGCTCACGGGATTAATATCAAATAAGTATAATATAAAGAATGCTTTTGAATTAGATGTCTATTCTCAAACTGGTAAGTTTTCTATGAAACAAAGAAGTAAATCTTATAAGCCAGACAAAAAAACTGTTGGACTGCGTGCGAGAAGTATACGTATTAGAACCGAAGAAAATGGTTATTACTCTCTTTCGAAACAAAGGAGAGTTATTACTAAGGTGCACAATAAACTTGTGAATGCTTTTTTTAAAAGGTATCAATGGGATTATAAGATACATGAAGGAGTGTATGATCTTTTGCTTTCAGACTACAAAAAAGGCAGGCGGTTGCTGATTGAAGTTAAAACAGCCTCATCGGATGAGGCTGGCAGGAATCAAGTGCGTCAAGCAGTAGGTCAATTATTTGACTATCGGAGAACTCACTTTTTAGGTGAAATTGATAAGATTGATTTAGCGCTTTTGCTGCCAGATAAACCTAAGCAAGATATTATTGATCTGTTACAGTCACTTGATATTCATGTTTTATGGTTTGATGGTGACAATGTAAAAGGAACAATAGAAATCTGAAATATTCAGAATAATTAAATTACCGCATTTATCAGCCCTAAATCACCACTAAAATAAATTACGCTTTTTAGTTCTTAAGCGTTTAGTTCAGTAAAATAACCCCACGTTTTGATTTTTAAAGCGTAATTTTTGATTTTTAAAGCGTAATTTATCCCTATTTATTAAAGGAGGTAATTAATTATGAGCGGCTTAGAAAAAGAAAAATACTTGTCCCGGGAAGAAATAAATAAGATGAAATCATTTTTATATGATCGGATGATGCTGGCTAAAATGAAGGGAAGGATTAGAGGGGTGAAGCCTTATTACATAATAATGTTCATCCTCTATACTGGGTTGAGGGTAAGTGAGGCCTGTAAAATAAAGTTTAAGGACCTCAATCTGACATCGCGTACCCCATATATCCAGGTGATCAATGGTAAGGGTGGCAAGGATCGGATAGTCTATGTTCCTTCTGAGCTAAAAAGGTTGGTAGCTGAATTTAAGCAATGGAAGGAAAATGTTAATGGATCAGTCGGTGGGGATGATTATGTTTTTGTCACTGAGGATTTAAATCCTTTTTTGCCTAGGTCAATTCAGTTTATGATGCAGGAGGTTAAAGATGTGCTTAAATTAAATTGTAAGTGTACGCCTCATAGCTTAAGGCATAGCTTTGCCCTTTATTTGTACGAAAAAACAAAGGATCTGCGATTAGTGCAAAAGCAATTGGGGCATTCAAATATAGGGACCACGACGATCTACGCTGATGTAACCCCTGAGAGGGCCAGTGAGCAAGTGGAGGGTATGTGGACAGAATAGTTTTTTCGTTCTTTCGTTAATTTCGTTCAAAAAGCACCAAAAACAATAGTATAATTAAAATAGCATGAAAAAACTATTTAAAGATGATGATTGGCTTCCAAGATCAGAGTATTTTAAAACCATTCGGGGCCAAAAAATGAAATATTTTTATCGCTCAGTTAAGCACCGTGGTCGTTATGAATTCAATTTGTTCCGCCTGTCAAAAAAAGCCATGACAGCTGCTGATAAGCGCACATTACAAAGAGAGTTATTGCTTCAGATGAAAAAACAAGGTAGGACGATGCATAGAGGGAAAGTTGCATTGAGATTATTTGTTAGTCCAAATGAGAAGAACCCCCCAAATATTTATAATGTGACTAAAAATCTTTTAGATTTGTTTTCTGCGCCTTTAGGGAAAAGAGACATCAAAAGAAAAGGTTTGTTATATAAAGATGATAAACAAATTGCATATTTGTCTGTTTGCTATCAAATGTATAGATTTACTCCATCTGTTATTGTTGAAGTGTTTCCGTTCGGAGATCTTATTAAAGATATCGAGTTGGCAAATAATATAATATCAGAGTTGGATGACCAAGAGTATTTAGCAAAAATCGGTGAGACATTTCCTGCTAATGGAGATTATCATTTTGAAGAAGCAGTTGAGAACTATAGGTATCTAATGAAAAACAAATATAAATATGTTACTGCGAATGATAAAAGATTTTATGAGGCGATGATAAATTTTAACCTCCGCATCATACAAGACCATATGTTAAAAAGCAATAGATTGAAAATAAATGATATATATCACTTATTTGATGCGTTAGGGCTCATGGAAAAGAAAGAGTTTTTAAGTGTTGAAGAGCAGAAAAAAATGTCAGATATGTTGGCAAAAACGGTATTGAGACTTCAGTCAAAAATTGCATTGCCCAAAATTCCAATAGAAGGTGGTGAAACACGACAATATGAAGAGCAAATCCGGCAAGCATTCACTCAGTTTAAGAGTAGATGGCTGCAATTTGAAAAACTTTTTTCTCCTATATGGTTAGAAATCTTGTATAAGTCCCCTTTGACAAATTATCCATTTTATAAAGATTTAGAAAACATCGCAAATAACATTATAAAATCATTTAATAAAATATATGGAGAAAAACTAAGGATGGGGGATCATGTTCCAGAGCTGTATTGCATATCAGGATATGAAATTCTTGAAATACCTAGATTGCCTGAGGATAAAGAAGATGGATATGTGATTGTGGCATTAACAGAAGGACATTTAGGTTATAACGATTTAGTTTCAAGGGTGAAAAAAGTAATCAATCATCGCTACGATGATTAATTGCTCCTTTTAAAAGGATGTTTTGACTTTACTTCCAGAAACTAAACCATCTGCAATTAAGATTTAGTCGGATGATTAATCCCGTTCCGTGGCGGTTCCGTGAGATTAGGAAAAACTATAGAAATTCTTTGCTTTTCTAGAAAAATGAGAAGAGTTTAGAAATACAAATTCCATCTAAAAATAGGTTGATTTTTACTGCTATTGACTGATTTTTGAGGCTAGTATAAGATAATCTTGTGTTGTGGGTGTGGGAGAGTATTCAAGTCTTGATTGAAGCTCATAACCTGAAGGTCGTGGGTTCAAATCCCACCCCCGCTATACTTCGACTCGCTGGAGTCGAAGGAGTTCAAATCCCACCCCTGCTACCAATAAAATCCTTTAGATTCCTATATTGCCAACCAGTTTTTAGCCCGCCGATTGGCCCTGCGTGTGAACCTCCGGTAACTACTGCCAGATATGCTTCTTGTGGGGAGTAACCGTTTTGCTCAACCAGATAGCGGCCGATTATCGCGCCAGTGCGGTCCGCGCCCCATTTGCAGTGAACATAAACAGCTTGTTTCATGGCTTGTTTGATAGCCTGCCATTCCCTTTTTGTTGGGACTTTTAAGGCATGCATGGGGATATGGAGTCTTTTTAAGCCAACTTGAGCTAGCAGATTCTTATAGCGTTTTTGAATTTTGGTGGTGTTTTCTAGATCGATAATAGTTTTAATACCTTTTGATTTTAAATAATTTAGAATAGCCAGGCATTGTTTGTCAGTATTTTTAAAAGATATTTTTGGGTTTAATGGATGGCCGCCAGCATGGATTTTTTTGTCAATAATGCGGTAGTTATAGGGCAGGTGGCCGCTGCCCTGAACTTGGCTAAAAGGAAACGTTTCAACTTTTGATTGGATCTTGTAGCTAATGAATAACTTTGTGGAGTCAATATAATCGGTCAGTTTGATTTGTTGGCCCAAGGCGAGTGCCTGGCTGGTAATTAACAGAGACAAAACTATAAGCAAAAATTTTTGACGCATCCTGCTGGTGATTTTAGCAAGGTTGAAAATAAATTACAAACAGGTTATCATTTGTTCAGTAATGAGGGGGTGACTCAGAATGGCGATTAATTCAATTAAGATTGAAGAAGGCTGCACCAGCTGCGGCTTGTGTGAACAAATCTGTCCAGAGGTTTTTGAAATGCCTGATTTGGCAAAAGTAAAAGATGGTGCGGATTTGAATGCTAATGAAGAAAAAATCAGGGAATCAGCAGATAGCTGCCCTGCAGATGTTATTAAAATTAGCTAAGCAAAGTTAAAAAGTAAAAGGCTCGGAACTTAATCTCTAGGTTTCGAGCTTTTTTCATGCAGCAGCGGCACTTTGGCCGGACAGATAACCTGTGCTCCAGCAGAGTTGAAGGTTATATCCTCCGGTTGGGCCATCTAAATCAATTATTTCTCCGGCAAAATAAAGGTTATCGATTAATTTTGACTTCATTGTCCTCGGATCGATTTCTTTTAAACTAACGCCGCCGGTAGTAATTACTGCTTTATTAAAACCAGAAGTTGCTATTACAGTTACAGGCAACTCCTTTAATAAGTGTAATAGTGTATTGCGCTCTTCTTTGGTTACAGAGTTGGCTTTTTTGTCAGGTTCAATTCCCGATAGGTTTCCAATCACAGGGATTAATTTTTGCGGTAATAAATCATCCAAACAGTTTTTCATCATTTTATTGCTTTTGGCTTTAAGGTCTCGTTGTAAGCGAAGATCAAGTTTTGGATAATCCAAGGCCGGTTTAAGGTCGATTTTTAATTCAACAGTTCCTTGTTTTAGTAATTGTGCAATCTTTTTACTCATATCTAAAATGATCGGTCCGCTCATACCTTCGTGGGTAAACAATGCTTCCCCAAAACGTTCGTCTTGTTTGCGATTGTTCTGATAAACGCTAATGCGCACATTTTTAAGGCTTAAACCCTGCAGGTCTTTTATCCAATCTTCTTTAGTTTTAATTGACATTAGCGCAGGATATGGTTGACCAACTGTATGTCCGAGATGTTTAGCCCATCTAAAGCCATCTCCCCTGGAGCCCGTTTCAGGATACGAAACTCCGCCAGTGGCTACTATATACTTGTCGGCCTTAATTATGCCTTGAACCAGATTAACTTTTTCAATGGTTTGCCCATTTTTTGTGAGTTTAACTACTGGTAATTTGCGCAATATTTTAACTTTGTTTTTTCTCAAAAAATTTAGCAGTACTTTAAGGACCTCAGTAGCTTTGTCATTAACCGGAAAAACTCGCTGACCTCTTTCGGTTTTTGTTTCCAGTCCAAGAGAGTTGAAAAAGTTAATTGTGTCTTCAATGCCTAATGCGTGCAGGGCGGGATAGAGGAATTTGCCGTTTTTGCCAAAGGCCTCAGTAAATTCTGATAAATCATTTTCGTCTCTCGTGATATTGCAGCGGCCTTTGCCGGTTAAGAGGAGTTTTTTGCCGGGCTGATCGTTCTTTTCAATTAAAATAACCGAAGCGCCGTTTTGAGCGGCAATTCCTGCAGCCATCATGCCCGCAGGGCCCGCGCCGATTACGCAAATGTCATAGTGTTGATTGGTCATATTATGATTCTAGCACATTGTTAGCTGGCCAGGTTGAGTGGTTGTTCCAACGGCAGGCTAAATTTTGGCGTCCAATCAACAACAAAACATATGGCAGTTAATTCTTTCAGTTGTGAGCCTCTAACGATTTGATCAATTGTAAGATCTCTGAGCGTTGCCCTTACGTGCCAGATTTTATCATTAAGTTGCCTAATAGAAAGAGTAAGATTTTCGATTTTACCCCAAGGAGTCCTAACCATTACTTGTTGTTTCCTCCATAAGCATGCTTGTGAGCCTCTGCTGCCTTGAGACCGAACTAAGGCAAGATTTGCTATTGCTGTAGACATAATTAAATTACCTCCTAAAAAGCAATCAAGGATTTATCGACTTGGTTTTGGGGAAATTTCAGTTTTTCTTAAAAAACCTTAGAAAATTTTCCCGATGCCCCGATTCCATCGGGGATCGGGATCCCGACTTTACATAATTATATATATTAATGTCGTCGGGACACTTTATTTAAAAATAACAGTTATAAATTTGTTGCTCTACCGCCTAAATTCGGCTATAATAATATTTCCTCACAAGGTAAAAAAAACAAACAAAAAGAGAGGTAAACCATAAGATGGGCGGTATAAATTTAAAGTTATTGCAGGAAAAATGTGGAGAAGAGAATTATAAAAAGCTAACAGCCTTAAATAATTCTAATCTTCTGGATTTTGTGGCCAAATATGTTGAGCATTGCAACCCCGCGTCTGTTTTTGTGCGTACCGATTCTCCTGAAGATGTGCAGTATATCAGGAATAAGACAATTGAAAATGGAGAGGAAAAAAAGCTGGCAATTTCCGGACATACTGTCCATTTTGACAGTTATAATGACCAGGCCAGAGATAAAGCGAACACGAAATATCTTTTGCCGCCCGATGTCCAGCTGGGCGCTGATATCAGGGCTATGGATAGGTCCGAAGGCCTGGCTGAAATGGAAGGCTTGCTAAAGAACATTATGATGGGCAAAGAAATGTACGTGTGTTTCTTTTGTCTCGGGCCGACCAATTCGCCGTTCTCCACCCCCGCTATACCTCGCTTTAAAACACACTGATTGCCTAAAGACCCCATTATTAGTATAATCATTTGTAAAATTATTATTTAACAAAAGGATCGCAAGAATGAAAAATAGGTTAGTAGCTTTATTGGTAGCAGCTTTGATCGGGGCGGTCATTCTAATGGTTGCTGGCTTCCTGGTTGGATGTGAGGAGTCTTTAGAGTTGCCTACTACGACTACAAGCTCAACATCAACCTCAAACACCACCACCAGTACTACCAGTACGACAACAACTACTTCCGATCCATGGCTGGATGCCGATTTTATGTTCCACGATGGAGAAGGAGCAAATGCAGGCGGCTCTTATGCAGTTGAGCTAGGGGTAAATACTATTCCCATATTTTTTGAAAGCTGGGCGGAGATGGAACCAACGGATGATACTTACAATTGGGGAAACACCATTCCTGATAATACCAGCGACTATAAACACTGCTTTGCCAGGATCGGGGTTCTTTGTATGCTAGCCTGGAATCCGGATAATATTCCCAGCTGGGTGGATAAGACTGATCTTGACGGCACATTTAAGACTAAGTATGAGGAGTTTGTGCGTGCAGCGGTCGAGGAAATAATAGCGCGAGGCATATTGATTGATGCTTATCTTGTAGAGCTGGAATCCAATTTTGCCGGGCATGAGATATCAGGGCATTCAGATATTACCAATGCCTGGATAATCGATTGGATAAAGTGGCAGGCTGCTTTGATAAAAAGTTTAGATCCCGGTGCCAAGATTATAATTCCCTTGACTCCCACTGAATTCCGGCCCAATGAAACACTTGATAATACCGGCGATCTGGGAAAAATCCTTGTTTCTGATTTTGTCAATCGCATGATTAGCGCGGAAGTGTCATTTGAAGCGTTTGGTTTTAATGTTGCCAGTGGAGTTTATGATAGAGTTGATGAATGGATTACTCTGCAAGTGACATTGGAAGGCTGGTCAACCATTGGCAAAGAGATATTTGTGTGGGGCATGGGATATCCGGCTGACAACTCAGACAATCTGCCTTTTAACTATCCCCGGCCGGGCGGTTATTCAGAAACATGGCAAAAGGAGCAATATGTTAATTCACTGAAACTGTTGCTTCAAAATCCAAAGGTTATCGGGCTGTCTATTGATTTATATGATTTTCAAGAAGGTGGTTGGGCGGGGCCGTTTCATTGGGGCTTAGTAAGTGGGGAGCGAACCAATGAAGCAACGCTTTCTAAAAGACTTGCTTTCGATGTTGCGAAAGAATACTGGCAGAATAATTACAGGTGATTTAAACTATCGCTGGTTATTTTTGCCTTTATTTTAATTTCTTTTCCAATGCCTTATATTCTTTGCGGATTATTTAGGATTGCTCAATTCCTGGAATTCAGCTATAATAATTCTTCAGATGAACGAAAAGCATTCTAAATTATTACAAGAAAAATGTGGAGAAGAGAATTATAAAAAGCTAACAGCCTTAAATAATTCTAATCTTCTTGAGTTTATAGCCAAGTATGTTGAGCTTTGTAACCCAGCCTCTGTTTTTGTGCGAACTGATTCACCTGAAGATGCGCAATATATCAGGGATAAGGCAATCGCAAACGGCGAAGAGAAAAAACTGACTAGCTCAGGACACACCTTTCACTTTGACGGATATCATGACCAGGCCAGAGACAAAGCGAACACTAAATATCTTCTTCCTCCTGATGTGGAGCTTGGGGCTGATATTAGGGCTGTTGATAAAGCCGAAGGCATTGATGAAATCAATAAATTAGTGAAAAATATTATGGCAGGCAAAGAGATGTATATTGGCTTCTTTTGCCTGGGTCCGACAAATTCTCCATTTTCAATCCCTGCGATTCAGATAACAGACTCAAGTTATGTGGCTCATAGTGAAGATATCCTTATTAGAAGAGGGTATGAGATGTTTAGGAAATTAGGAGAAACCAGCGAGTTTTTCAAATTTGTTCATAGCGCTGGAGAGCTTGCAGGCTGTGTGAGTAAAAATATTGATAAACGCAGGGTCTATATTGATTTAGAAAATGATGTTGTGTTCAGTGTTAACACTCAATATGCTGGCAATACTGTTGGCCTCAAGAAACTGGCGATGCGCCTGGCCATCCGCAAGGCTTCTTTTGAAGGCTGGCTGACAGAGCATATGTTTGTTATGGGGGTGCATGGTCCAAAGAATAGGGTATCTTACTTTTCGGGCTCATTTCCCAGCGCCTGCGGTAAAACAGCCACAGCGATGTTGGAAGATGAAACGATCATTGGGGATGACATTACTTACATAAGGAATATAGATGGGAAGGTCCGGGCAGTAAACGTTGAGCGCGGCATGTTTGGTATTATTCGAGATGTAAACGAAAAGGGGGATCCTTTAATTTGGGAGTCACTTAACTCTCCTGGAGAAGTAATTTTTTCTAATATTTTAGTAGCTGACGATGGCAAGCCTTATTGGCTGGGAGATGGAAGAGAGGTCCCTGAGAAGGGTATGAATTATTCCGGCGAATGGGTAATTGGGAAAAAGGATGCTAAGGGGCAGGAAATAACCCACTCTCATAAAAATGCCAGGTATACTGTGCGTTTAAGCGAATTGAAAAATTGTGATCCAAAGCTGGATGACCCGAAAGGCGTGGAATTATCCGGCGTCATTTACGGCGGCAGGGATTCCGATACAACTGTTCCGGTTGAACAGTCCTTTGACTGGAACCACGGGATATTGATGAAAGGGGCGACCATTGAATCAGAAACCACAGCCGCCACCCTTGGAAAAGAAGGGGTGAGAAAGTTCAATCTCATGGCGAATATAGATTTTCTGTCAATTCCTATGGGCAGGTATATTAATAACAACTGTGATCTGGGTAATTCAGTCAAAACTCCGCCTCACATTTTTTCTGTAAATTATTTTTTAAAAGATCAGGATGGTAAATATTTAAACGGGATAAAAGATAAGCATGTCTGGTTAAAATGGATGGAACTGCGCATCCACGGTGAGGTTCCTGCGATCAAGACTCCCACTGGATATATGCCAGAATATAATGATCTGAAGAGATTATTTAAAGAAGTGTTGGGGAAAGAATACTCTAAAGATGAGTACATAAAGCAATTTACTTTAAGAATCCCTGAAAATCTGGCGAAAATAAAAAGAATTACTGATATTTATAAAACAAAAGTGCCGGATGCCCCGCACACTTTATTTGAAGCACTTGAAGCGCAGAAGCAGAGGCTGGAAGCTGTTAGGAAGAAACTGGGGGATTATGTGTCTCCTGCGGCCCTGGTTTAGTTTTTCAATTCAGACAGCATCTTTTAATTGCCAATCAGGCAAAATTTGGTGTATAATCAAATATTATGAAAATTACGTCACAGAAACGCGAAGAAAATCGCTTTATTATTGAAGTTGAAGAAGAGTACTCAAATTTTTTAAAGGCAGTTGAACAGGCGTTTGGCAAAGCTAGCAAAGAAATCCGTATTCCTGGTTTTCGCCAAGGCAAAGCACCCCGCGATTTGGTTGAAAAAGCAGTTAACCGTGATGTGGTTGAAGCGCACGCGGCCCAGGATTTAATCTCTGACATATACCCCAAAATTGTTGACGAATTAAAGTTTGACCCTGTCGATTATCCCAACATTGAAATCATGCAGCAGGAAAAAGACAAACCATTTACATTCAGGGTCAGTGTTGATGTCTATCCTGAGATAAAACTTGGCAAATATAAAGGCCTTAAGGTTGACAAGAAAAAAGTTGATGTAACTGAAGAAGAAGTGCTGAAGGTCTTGGGCAATTTGCAGGATCGAGTGAGTCAAGTTGGGCCTGAAGGAAAACTAGAGAAAAAACCTTTGGATGACGAATTTGCTAAAAAAGTAAGTGGTTTTGGGACTATGGCAGAATTAAAACAGGAAGTTAATCAGTCTTTGCTTAAACAGCGCGAATCTGAAGTTGAAGCGGATGTAAAAAATAAGTTAATTAGTCAGGTCTCAAATGAGGCCAATCTAAGCATGCCTCCAGCCATGATTGATCACGAAATTGATCTGATGCTTGATGAACTAAAAGGTTCACTGGCGCAAAGCGGTTTAACCCTGGATGGTTATCTTAAAGGTATTAAAAAGGAAATGAAAACCCTGCGCGATGAACTGCGTAAGTCTGCTGAAATCAGGGCTCGCGGCAAATTAGTTCTCAGGGCTGTGGCTGAAGAAGAGAAGATGAGTGTGAGTGATGACGAGGCTAAAGAAGAATTTAAAGCCATGGCCCTAGCTTCCGGCCGTGATCCCAATGAATTTGAAAAGGGCGTTGATCCGGTTGCGCGCAAATTTATAGATGATTATGTGCTGCGGCGCAAAGCCCTTGAATTTATTCTTGAAAAGGCCAATGTAAAAATAGTTGAAAGCAAGAAGGAGGAAAAACAATGACAGTAAGGAACCAATTAATTCCCATGGTTGTTGAACAGTCGCCTAAAGGTGAGCGGGCCTATGATATTTATTCACGCCTGCTAAAAGACCGGATTATTTTTGTTGGCACACCCATAGATGATGTGGTTGCCAATACCATTATTGCGCAGCTGCTTTTCCTGGCAGCAGAAGATGCAAACAAAGACATCAACATATACATTAATTGTCCAGGCGGGGTAGTAACTGCCGGCATGGCTATCTACGATACCATGCAGTATATTAAACCAGCAGTTTCTACCATTTGTATTGGCCAGGCAGCCAGCCTGGGAGCCCTGCTGCTGACTTCCGGCACCACTGGCAAACGCTTTGCTTTGCCCAATGCCCGCATCATGATCCACCAGCCGTTGGGCGGGGCGCAGGGGCAAGCCACAGATATTGAAATTCAGACCAGGGAAATCTTGAGAATGAAAAAATTATTAAATGAAATTTTATCCAAGCACACCGGTCAGTCCCTGGCTAAAATTGAAAAAGATACTGACCGTGATTTTTATATGAGCGCTCAAGAAGCTGTTGAATATGGCATAATTGACGAGGTTATTAATTTGACATCAGATATCAGAACAGGTAGCAAAAAGTCAAAGTAATTTATGGCCGCAGCAGCCAAAAAACGCGCTAAAAGTGTTTCAGAATGGAAAGAAGAGCTTCCATTAATTCCCCTGCGTAACATTGTAGTCTTCCCTCAAATGATCGTACCGTTATTTATCGGCCGCAGCCCTTCGCTTAAAGCTTTAGAAGATACCATGGCAAAAGAGAAAATGGTTGTTTTTGCTTCTCAAAAAAACGAAGACGAAGAAAATCCATCTCCCAAGGATATTGCCTCAATTGGCACGCTGGCCGAAATTGTCCAGATGCTGCCCCTGCCGGACGGCAGCACAAAAGTTTTGGTTGAAGGTATTTGTCGGGTAAATGTCAATAAATATGTAATGCGCTTACCCTATTATCGGGTTGAAATTACCCGTATTACTGAGCCGGAAGATATCACAGTGCAAACTGAAGCTTTGGTCCGTTCTGTGATCAAGCTGTTTGAGGATTACGTTAAAGTTAACCGCCGCATTCCCCCTGAAACCTTAATGTCAATTGTTAATGTTGACAGCCCGGGCAAATTAGCCGACCTGGTGGCTTCGTACTTAAGCTTAAAAGTGGAAGATAAGCAGGGCATGCTGGAAGCCGTTGATGTTGAACAGCGCTTAAAAAAACTAGTCGGGATTTTAGAAAAAGAGATAGAAGTTTTAAAAGTAGAGAAAAAACTGCAGGGCAAGGTGCGCCATCAAATTGAGAAGGTGCAGAAGGAATATTATTTAAAAGAAAAGATGAGGGCCATCCAGGAAGAGCTGGGGGAAGAAGAATACGACCAGCCAGAATTATCTGAATATCGCAAGCGCATTACTAAAGCAAAACTACCAGAGGAAGTTAAAGAAAAGGTCCTTAAGGAGCTTGAGCGTTTAAGCCAAATGCCCCCAATGGTGGCTGAAGCCACGGTTATCAGAACTTATCTTGATTGGCTGATTGATATACCATGGAAAGCTAAAACCAAGAGCAAGCTGGACATGGCTCAAGTTGAAAAAATCCTGAATGATGAACATTACGGCCTGGACAAAGTAAAAGAAAGGATCCTTGAGTACTTTGCCGTGTTAAAACTTACCGGCAAAATGGGCGGCACGATTTTATGTTTAGTCGGTCCGCCAGGGGTTGGTAAAACCTCAATTGCCCGCTCAATTGCCCATGCCATGGGCAGAAAGTTTACCCGCGTGGCCCTGGGTGGGGTAAGAGATGAGGCAGAAGTCCGCGGCCACCGCCGCACTTATGTTGGTTCAATGCCGGGCCGAGTGCTGCAGTCAATCAAAAAAGTAGGCGTCAATAACCCTGTTTTTTTGCTGGATGAAATTGATAAGATGGGCATGGATTTTCGGGGTGACCCAACATCTGCCTTGCTGGAAGTTTTAGACCCAGAAATGAACAAGGAGTTTTCTGACCATTATCTTGAATTGGCCTTTGACCTATCTGATGTTTTCTTTATCACTACAGCCAATACCCGTGATCCAATCCCGCGGCCGCTGTTGGACCGCATGGAAATTATCCAGATGTCAGGTTATACCGAAGAAGAAAAACAGGGTATTGCCAAAGGTTTTCTTGTCCCAAGGGAACTTGAAAAACATGGCCTAAAAAAAGCACAGGTAAGTTTTTCTGACGACGCAATATTAGCAATTATCCAGGAGTATACTAGGGAAGCAGGGGTAAGAAACCTGGAGCGCGAAATTGCCAAGGTTTTGCGCAAAATTGCTACCAATGTGGTCAAGAAGAAAGCGACTAAGAAGACAACTGTGACTAAAAATGATTTAGCCGGGTATTTGGGTGCGCCAAAATATCGCTTTGGTGTGGCTGAAGAAGAAGATCAAATTGGCGTGGCTACAGGGTTGGTTTGGACAGAGGTGGGAGGCGATACTATACCGATCGAAGTTAGTATTATGCCTGGCCGTGGGAATCTTATTTTAACCGGTCAGCTAGGGGATGTGATGCAGGAATCTGCAAAAGCAGCTATGACATATGTGCGCGCCCGCGCAAACAAATTTGGTTTGCAGGAAAACTTTTATCGCAAGTTTGATATTCATATCCATTTACCTGAGGGAGCTGTGCCCAAAGATGGTCCTTCGGCTGGAGTCACTTTGACTACAGCGTTAACCTCAGCTCTGGCTAAGATACCTGTGAGAAAAGATGTGGCTATGACAGGTGAAATTACCTTGCGCGGCCGTGTTCTGGCAATTGGCGGATTAAAAGAAAAGCTCTTAGCTGCTAGACGCGCGGGAATAAAGCGTGTTATCATTCCTGAGGAAAACAAAAAGGACTTTGAAGGAATCAAAAAAGAGATTCCTGCTGATCTTAAGATTATCTAGGTTAAAGAGATAGAAGAGGTTTTGGACAATGCCCTGGTTGGCGGGTTAGGGCAAAAAGAGGCCAAGCCTATTAATTACATGCCTGGTCCAGAGCCACCGCCAATGTACGCTTAAATAAGGGGGGAAATTGTGATGAAAAGATTAGTGTTTGTTAGTCCTTCGACGTTGCTCAGGACGAGTTGTTTGTTGTTAGTTGTTAGTTTACTAGCAGGTTGTGGTTTAAAAAGTGAAAGTGCCTATTATTATTATTCTCCAAGCTGGGTCAGGGACGGCAAAATTATCCTGATAGGGGCGACAGAGACCAAGGAGAAAGATACTTTTGGCGCCCAAATTGGTTCATCCTACACCGAATATGTAATTACAATTAATTCAACCGGTACTGATGAATCACCTTTACTTTTTGATGCTACCGGTGCTCCGCCATACAACATGAGCTGTTCGCCAACAGGGGAATACGGGGATTACGTAGCTTACATGGATGGGCGGAGAAACAATTTGTTCAGTAAAATCATTATCCGAAACATATCTTTGGAAGCTTTTACTGGTTTAGATATGCTGGAACTTAATTTTGCAAATAAGATTAAATCATTTGACTGGTCAAGCGACGGCACGAAAATTGTTTACTGCACAACTACCGAAGTGCGTATGAGGGATTGGAATGATTTTACTGGAACACCTGATACTTTAGTTACAGCTGAGTCTGACCTGCAGTTTGTGTCCTGGAAATACGGCGGCAGAATTGCTTTTATTTACTCATCAGCTGAGGCTCTTCGTTTAGGCCTCATTTATCCTGACGGCAGCGGTCGGCTTGATCTGGCCGCAGCAGCTTCAGTTGATTACCCGCAGGTTTCTGCGACCAATACTAATGAGGTTTTTGGCATAAAGGGGACCAGTTACGGCAAGGTTGATGTGAGTGTTGATACTCCAGCTTTTACCCCAATACTAGCTAGCTTTGGTGGAAGTTTGCCAAGATTATCTCCAGATTCAACTAAGGTGACTTACAGCAAGATAGGGCAGAGCACTGGGATATATGTCTTAACAGTGGCTACCGAAGTAGAAGAACAGATTAAGTAATAGTTAAGGGGGCTTTGCCCCCTTATTTTTTATTATTCTTTGCCTTTTATGCATCAACAAACCAAAAGAAAAAAAGCTTGCCCCATAAGTTTGCTGGCTCCTTCGCTCTGACTCATTTTCCGGGCGGCTCGGAGCCAAAGTGTTGCACCCAGATTAATTGCTATTATTTTTATTCGCGAAAGGACGTCGTCACCAAAGGGAGGGATTGGGGACATAATATATCTTATACGAAGCTGATATGTTAGAATTTTTATATGAGCAGACTCGTCCGTCTTCAAAAATACATAGCTGATTGCGGAGTGGCCTCAAGAAGAAGGGCCGAAAAGCTGATTCTTTCTGGCAATGTTGAAGTTAACGGAGAAATCGTTACGCAGCTTGGCACCAAGGTTGATCTAGCTATAGATAAAATTGTTGTTAACGGAAAACTGCTTAAACGAGAAGAACAAAAAATTTATATTAAGCTTAATAAGCCTTGTGGAGTGGTAAGTTCCTGCAGAAGATTTGACGAGCAAACTATTATGGACCTAGTTAATGATATTCCATATCGCCTGTACCCTGTTGGACGTTTAGATAAACAGTCTGAGGGATTGATCCTCCTTACAAATGACGGCGAACTGGCTAACCGCTTGATGCACCCGCGTTATGCGCATGAAAAAGAATACGAAGTAAATATAGAATTTCAAATTAGTGATCACGAATTAGAAAGGCTGGCGCATGGAGTGTTGATTGAAGGTAAAAGAACATTAATGGCAAAAATTAAACGTTTGACTAGCAGGAGGTTTAGAATTGTTTTAAGAGAAGGAAAGAAGCGTCAGATTCGTGATATGGTAAGAGTGGTCAATAATCGAGTAGTTTCGTTAAAGCGCATTCGCATAAAGAATATTAAGCTTGGTCTTCTACCACCTGGTAAATACGAACATTTATCCCCGTCAGAAATTCGACAGTTGCTGTCATAGGTTCGACACCTATGATGATGGGAAGGGATACAGGCGAGATGACAGTGATGGAAGTGTTTTTCTTGTATTAATGGTAAATTATCACCGTAATCTTTGTCTCCATCACTGTTATCATGCCCCATCACCGTAATCATTTGCCGCTGGCAATAACGTTGCTCCTCCTATTGCATAATGCGAAAACTAGTTCCCCATGAAATCGTCGAAAACAAAATTTTCCTCATAAGAGGGCAAAAGGTGATGCTGGACAAGCACTTAGCAGAGCTCTACGGCGTAAGAACCTTTGTCTTAAATCAGGCTGTAAGAAGAAACAAAAGCAGATTCCCAGAAGACTTTATGTTTCGACTAAACAAATACGAGGCAGATAACTTGAAATCACAAATTGTGATGTCAAGTTGGGGAGGAAGAAGAACGCTGCCTTATGCTTTTACTGAACAAGGCATAGCGATGCTGTCCAGTGTTCTACGCAGTAAGCGGGCAATTCAGGTGAATATTGCCATAATGCGGGCGTTTGTGAGGCTCCGAAAATTGCTTTCAACGCATAAGCGGTTGGCCTTAAAAATAGCAGAGTTAGAGAAGAAAGTTGGTAACCACGACGAAGAGATCGGGGTGATTTTTAAAGTCATCCGTAAAATGATTGCGCAGCCGGAGAAGACAAAGAAAAAAATTGGATTTGTAGCAGATGCAAAATAGCTCAGTGCCTTTATTTGTGTGCAGGAGCCGTGGTATAATACGGCACCTACAGGAGGCTGCTACGTTACCTCAAAAAGTTACCTCATTCCGGGAATCTTTTTCTCGCTGGAGGAGAGCGGGGTCTATTTTGTTAGTCTATTGAAGAAATGGTACTTAAAATCACACGAAAAAAATAGGTCTTTTTAAAGGATTGAAAAAATGCACGTTTATTCAACAATTTCTATTGTTAACTGTTTTGAATAATTGATTTTTTTCGTATAAAAAGGATTAAGGTAGTATAAACGTTCGGTATTCACGTACTTTTGATATGTTTTTTTAAGTCTTCTAAAATTATCTCCATAGAAATTATCATCTAGTTTTGAATTGTGCTTTCCAGTGATATATTCATTTATTCTCTTCTTAATTTTATTTTCAATTATTTCTTCATCGCTTAATCCCTTCAATAAATCTTTTTGCCTTTGCGATTCATCTCCCAAACGCCAAAATTTTACGTATTGCTCAATAAGTAAATGAACAAGTTCTTTTCTTTTTTCCTTACGTTGTGTATCTAAATGCATATAAAAATTATATAAATCGTCAATAATATACGCCATATTGACTTAATTATAGTTCTACAGCATTCAATGTCAATATGACCGTGCAACATTGGTCAACAAATCGTGTATACGAACCTCGTTTTAGATTGATTATTATAAGACTTTAACAACTTCAAACCTATAAACTTGCTCACATTGTGTCCCTAGCATGCTAGTAGTATGTTTATATGCCACCCACATTGAACTCCTATCGATATAGGAGTGTCACAATGGGTGGATTAGAAAATAATTGTAAAACAAGAAATATATGCCAGAGATTGCGATCAGCCCAAAGCTATCTTGATGAATAATAATATAATATGGGATATTGAAGAATTTGAATATGAAACAATTTTAAGCGAAAACAGAATATTGGATTGGATTTATTGGTATTTATTTGGTTATGAAAACAATTATGATTTATTCTCACCTTGCGAATGAACATTTATAGAATGCAGTTAAACAGATAGATTATGGGTTAGAAATGGAAAAGTTTTGCCTCACTCCAAAAAGCCAGCGATCATGAAGGGATTGACTGTGGAGGAGGGAGTGGATATAATGAATCATATCATGGAGGTGTTTATTATGGGAACATGGTTTTTTTGGGTTTTAATTCTTGTTGGAGCTTTAATTTTTTATGGCATTAAAATAGTGCGTCCGGTTGAAAAAGGGGTGGTTGAATTTTTGGGTAAATATTCAAAAACAGCCGAGGCTGGATTTAATTGGGTTATTCCGGGAATACAAAAGATGTATAAAATTAACATAACTGAACAACGGGTTGATATTGAACCCCAATCAATTATTACCAAGGATAAACTCAATGCAGAAGTAGATGGCGTAGTATATTATAAAGTGGTTGATCCCAAAAATGCAATCTATAATGTGAACGATTATCATACTGCCGTTCCTTCTCTGGCCAAGACCACCCTGCGCGCGGTTATTGGAAAAATGACCTTAACCGAGTCTAATGAAAATCGCGACAAGATCAACACGGATGTTGAGACTATGCTTGATAAGCAGACCGATCCATGGGGGATAACTGTTATTCGTGTCGAACTGCAGAGGATTGAACCACCCGCGGATGTGCAGGCCGCCATGAATAATGTTGTCAAGGCGGAAAACGAAAAAATTGCTGCTCTGGATATTGCAACTGCACTTGAGACCAAGGCGGATGGTGATCGTCGGGCTGAAATAAAGAGAGCGGAAGGGACAGCGGAGGCGATCAAGTTAAAGGCGACCGCACAAGCGGAAGCAATTAGGGTCGTAAATGAATCTGCTGAAAAGTACTTCAAAGGGAATGCTCAATTGCTTAAAAGGCTTGAAACAGTTTCTGAATCTCTTAAAGACAATACTAAGGTAATTGTTCCGGCAAATTCTGAACTGGTTAATGTTATTGGAGAGCTAGCGGGCGCTGTTTTGCCGGTGGTAAAAAAGTAGAAAAACTGCATAACGTTAAACCCGGAACAGTTGTAATCACTAGAATGTCGGATAGGGATCAACCGATCGTCCTGCCTCCTCACCTTTTTACCAGACTTGCCACCACCCCACCAAATTCTTCCAACGAACCCAAAATCCTCCTCTATCCCGCCTATGTAAGAACTTGACCAGAATTGGACAGCCCCGGCGGGGTAAATTACACTATTTGAGCCATCAAAGCATCTTGTAGTTGCGAAACTCGTCCAGGAGGGGGAGGGCTAAAGTAATAAACTCTGTGTAATTATTCCGTATTATGACAGTAAAATCTCCCTCCACCCATTAGCGAACGCCTATGAGATTCATGTGGGATGAGGAGATGGGGGGGTATCTGCAAAATGATTGCTGAGCTGGAGAAACCGATGGAGAAGATTGGATTTGTAAAAACTTAATCATGCTTTGGTTTTAATTAGTTTATCTCAAGATGAAATTTTGCCCAGAATATAACGATAATAGTATAGATAAGGATTGATTCCTGGAAAGAAACCATGAAACTTAACGAAAAGATCCATGATAGAAAAATAGCTTATCTTTTTCGCCGGCAGCCTGAAATTGCGTTTGAATTAGGCTTGCTGTATTTTATTCTTGCGAAGAGAAAGAACGCGAAAAAGAAAATGGAAGATGCCTGCAGAAAATCGATTTACTGGTTAAAGAAAGCTGATGTTGAAGTTCCAGAGTATTTAGTAGAACTCAGTCCATTTGGGCTGATTGAAGAGATCGAAAAATTATTAGTAATAAATAAAGCCAACCTGCCTTCGCCCTCAGGGCTACGGCAGGTAAAGATTGGTGCGCGTGTCTGCTTTAGCAGGCAATTTGGTTTAGTTTAATATAGACTAAACACTAAGGCATTGATAGGGCTTCCAGCACTTTCTGAATTGAACAGAGAAAGTGCTGGAGGCCTTTTTTGTTGATTTGGGAGGATAATTGATTATGTGCAGGGCTTTTGGTATAATACTATATCTTCAGGAGGCGATCACGTTTCCTCAAAACATGACCTCACTCAAAACATCTTTGAGTCGCTGGGGGAAAGCGATAGGAGAAATAGTAACTTTTTCAAACAGAAATTATCAAATAAGGGGGTTGTCGTATGCATAATAAATATAATTTGATTGTGGTCCTTGGTCTGATTTTGTTTTTATCTTTTGCTTCTGCTGTTTTTGCGGAGGATACCGGAAAAGAGACTATATCTCTTGATAATTTGCTGGTCAAGATACAGGTTAATCAGAATAAAATAGTAGATATGTATGCTGAAACTACCACTAAGATAACTTCCAACCTGCAGTTACCAACAAGCAGCAAATCGGAACCCCAGACCATGGTTCAAAAAAGCAAAATGTGGACAAAAGGGCATGATAAATCAAAGATTGAGATGATTTCACCGACCAAGCAAATAACTATTATTAATGGAAATAAGAGAGCAATTATTGATCCAGTCACCGGACAAAAAATGATCCAGGATTTGTCCAAAGTCCAGGGTCCAATGTCAGAGGGCCAAGGTCAGAAGATGGATTTGGAGAAAGCAAAAGAATATTTTGATTTATCAGTCACGCGTCTCCTGTCTCCTGTCGCCAGTCAAGAACTATATGTTGTTACCGGCGTGCCTAAAAAGAGTAATAAATTCCTGACCAAGATGGAGTTTTATATCGATCCCGAACGTTGGCTGCCGCAGACAATTCTAATGTACGGGCCGAATAACAAACTCTTAAATCGCTCAGAAATGACTTATAAACAATTTGAGATTGGCAAAGATGAGGAAAAAGACCATGTCTGGCTGCCAATTAAAACTACTTCTTTAGTAAATACGCCAATGGGGCGGATGGAGGTAGAGATGGTGTTTGAGAAGATAAAGGTGAATGAGGGGATTAAGGATTCTGAATTTAAAATATAGAGGAGGCTAATATGTTTAAGAAATCGATCGCTTGCTTTTTGCTGATATGTTTCCCGGTGCTAATTGCTTCTGCTAGTATGGCCGAGAATGGATATGTTATTGTTTCTGCTCAGAAGAGCTTTCTTTCCGCGGAAAGTCGATTAAAAGATTTTGCAAAGAAGGCCGAAGACTCAAGAATGCAAAGTGCGATGTATGGAATGGGTTTGGGAGTATTATATCTCGCGCTTGGTAGTTCGGGATTGGGTAGTTCCTATGGTTCTAACTATTCGACCGTATATTATGGAATGGGAATAGGATTGTCAGTGCTGGGGCTAAGAAGTTTATTTTATCCAACTGAGCTTGAAAATAATTATAATCAAGCGAGAAAAATGCCCTCCGCAACAGTAGAAGAAAGGGCATTTAGGGAAAAATTTGCAGAAGATTCATTAAGAAAAGGTGCTGAGGAAGCTACACAAGGACGAATGATAATTTCGGCAGTTTTTGGGATTTTCGGTCTAGCTTCAATGAACACTTATGGAATATTATATGTGGGATTAGGTGCAATGTCTTATTTGATGAAATCTGATATTGAAAAGGCTTATGATGAATATGTGGTAGATAAAGAAGAATTTGTGAAGAGCCAACCTGTGCTTCAAATTACCCAGCCGCTGACCATTGAAGCTGTAACAGAACAGGCTACTTCTGAAATAAAGTGAGGTCAAGGTTGAAAGTTACTGCATCACAAGATAAGGTGATAAGGATCATTGCAATGTTTATTCTATTGCATTTTGCTGGAGGGTGCTCTGGTGGTCCTTGGGGATCGATAGAGACCAAAAGGTACATAAACGGTATTACATGGTCTCCGGATGGCGAAAACATTGCCTTTATAACTGATATCTACCTTATTAGGTATGGCAGAAAGTACACAACCCTGTGGGGAGGAGCAACCTCTCAAAGCATTAAATTCCACAAAGTCTATTTCAATATATTAAATTTATCAACAGGGAGCATGGAAGTATTGTTTGAGGAGTCAAGGGGACTTGAAGAAGGTTTGGCGGGCAGTTATTCCAATCCAAGGTGGCGAGACGATAAACTTTTTGTTGAGAAAGAGCATGAATTATATTTTTTTGATCCGGACGTACGATCTCTCAGAAAGATTGGGGATAATCTGGCATATGGCACCTATAAATTACAATTCCAGCCATCAGGCGATTATATCCTTTATTCTCGCTGGAACGAAAGAAATTCCTGGCAAGTAATAAAATGGGATGGCAGTGATGATCGGACATTGACTACCAGCTCATCTTTTCCGGACGCTGCTACTGTAGAGTGTCTGGGCTGGTCGACTCAAGAGGTTAAAATATATTTTAAATTAACGCCGACGATTTCTTTAGAAGCAATTACTTATGCTGGATTGGATATTGATGGAAATGTAATTTCCACTTCCACAATTGAGCCGGAATATGAAGAATATAAAGATGAATCGATCTCTCCGGATTCAAGAAAAATATTGTATGACAACGCCACAAATGGATATGTCTATGATATTTACCTGACTGATTATGATCCGATGCAAACATATCCTTCTGGAGGCACCAATTTGACAGGGTATTTAACCGGTAAAGATTGGGGTTATACTGAATGAAAAAAATAAGGATATTTATGATGATTTTGCTAATTATTTTATTTTCTCGGCAGGTATTCGCCTCATATGGCATTACAGGTCAAAGTTTATATTATCCGAATGCTGCAGCTCCAGCATATAAAATTAGCTTTAGCCCCACTAACGATATATATAATTATGGTGTAACGATTTTTAATATTCCTAAAATGTCGCTAAATAAATACCTGGGTGATGATGATTCGGTGTTTTTTAAATCGGGATATGTCTATTTATTTAATTATCAGAACAATTTAGATCTGACCGAGAATGCTTGGTTTTATTATTATTGGGGTTTCGATGTTGGATTTATTCATTATGAGGGATATCAATTTAATGAAGATCATCCTTTGATGTTTTTAAAAGGTGGAATTGAAGCAAGGAAAAATCTCTTTCAAGGAGAAGTCTTTGTTGGGACTTCATTGAATTTGGGAGTAACAACTTATTTAGATACTATTTTTGACTTGATTTTGGGATTTAATCCAAGATTTATGATGGAATTGCCAGTATATTTTGGATATCGTATCACATTGTGAATAAAACAAAGAAAGGTTGTGGAAAAATGAGTAAGAAAGTATCTATGTTTGTTTTGAGCCTTGTTGTTATTGCTTCGATGATGTTTGTGGGGGGGTGTGGGGAGACTAAGTGGACAGAAAATCACTATTATTATCCAGACTGGACTTCTGACGGGAAGATAATATGTATTAAGGAAGTTGTTGAGTATAGCCGCGGACTAAGCGGCCCGTTTCCAGGATTATCCAGCACAAGCCGTGTCTCAGAAAAATATTATATTACAACCATGAGTGAAGAAGGGACACAGGAAACTGATATAAAAGAGATAGCAGGAATTGGAAAGCTTAGCGCATCACCTCTTGGGAATTATATCGCTTATACGGATGGGGATTTTGTGAGAATTATTTCTGTTAGTGGAGAAGAGATAGGGAGTATTAACCTTGATTATGAAGTAGAGACGGTTGATTGGTCTTTAAATGGTATTCAACTTGTCTGTGGTGTGAATGTTGATATTGCATCAGATAACCAAATTATATTGGTTAATTATGATGGAAGTAGTAAAGAAGTTATTGCTTTTGGGAGAACCCCAAGCTGGTTGCCAAACGATGGAATTAATAAAATAGTTTATTCTGCTAATGATGGAGTAATAAGTTTTTACGACTTAATCCTTAGTAGCGTATCTAAAATAGATATGGTGGGTTTTCAATTTGATTGGTTTTTAGATGGTCAAAACATTCTATTTGTTGATAGAGGTATATGGAGAGTTGGCGTTAATGGAACAGGCAAAATAAAACTGATAGATGATTTATTATCTTATCCAAAGTTGTCTCTGAGTAATCTAAAGATAGTTTGTGGAGATACAAATAACTCGGGCATCTGGCTTTTTGATGTTGATGGGGCTAATGAAAAACAAATCAAATAAAATTTTTTTGTAATAATGATTAGGATTATTTATGGTTTATATTATTAGATATTATAATTTACTATTGAAAACATTATTAATGGGGATTATAGTCATTTCCCTCATTTCATCCCCTTCTTTTTCCTCTTTGGTTGAAGGGACAAGTACATATAATGATTATTTATTTGTTTTAATACATGGTGTTAATAGCCAAGGAGGATTTTTTACGGGTGAAGAGAAGTGGTCTAGCTTATTAACCTACCTTGAAAATGATATGGGCTTAAAGGGACGAGTTTTTGCATATAGTTTTTCAAATAACAGAGGAGATAATTTTGAACAAGCTAAGGAATTAGGCGATGTCAACTATTTTAATCCAAATCCAGAAATGAATGGTAAATCTTGGCTTGAAAAGGCAAGAGATGACTTTTTAGCTTCTTCATCATATTCTCCAGGCAGTCCTATCCCATCTAAATATATTCTCATCTGTCACTCGATGGGCAACTACGCTGCTCGTGCGTATATTTACTCAGATCAAGTGTACGAAAATGGAGGGTTTTATCGGGATGATATTGCCAAAGTGATATTTGTTGCACCAACATTTTTGGGATCAGATATGTCGCTCTTCGCTTTTAAAACAGCCTGGATGGAAATAAAAGATTCTAAAATACTTGGTTATTCCAAAGAGGGAATGAGGTTCATGTGTGATATGTTAGGTGGTAAAGGAACTGGTATTGACATGAGTAAAATATTTTTTGATGCCTTGTATAATGCCGGTAGCAATAACCCATATTATCCATATCAAGCTGCTCTGGATATTTCCTCACAAGGAATATATACACCTCGATTGCTTGGAGTTTTGCAAGATGAATACAATAAAATGTTACATCAAGGAAAAACCTTTTATCTAACCTCACAAGCATACATTGACTTGCTACCTTACAGTAATATTGCGACCAAGCTTAAAGATGTAAAACCAATGGCTCCAGATGTTGAACCTGCGTATAGTATTGTTTATGGCAAGGGTGTTCCTGTATTTGATGGTACATCAACGTTTGGCATGCATTATATTAATGTAATCAAAGACGTGGGAAAAGATAAGAATTCCTTTGGTTACTTATATCGCTACGTATGGGAAAACCCATATCCAAATTTGTTTAACCTTGATTACCAAAAACTTTCGGTTTTTCATCCAGGATTTTGGGGAATAGATAGTTCAGAGGGGAAATTTCTATCTCTTTTGTTGGCGAAAAGTGGAGAAGGCTTTTTTACAAAGGATGGTGACGGATTAGTTTCGGTTGACAGCGCGAAGGGAGAGGGCATAAAGCATCTTCAAAATGCGCCAAGATATAGTCATACGTTTAAAACGCAATCTTTTGAAAATTATCTAAATGATAATCTTCCGAACCAAATTGCAGCAACAGAAGCAATTATATATATGACTGCTGCGTTAACAGGTCAACCACCAAATGCATTTTGGGCATTTCGGTTGCCAGTGGCGGCTGGATTTATTGTAACTGTTGCATCTGAATATAACGAGATAAATCAAGATATTGAAGCTCATGGACATATTATTGAAAAAACGGACTTGATTCGTACCGCAATCCTAGACACCCCCGCAATTTTTACAGTTAAAGATCTTCAAACAACCGCAGAAGTAAAAAGTACTATTGAAGCTGCATCATTGGCTTTTACGAGCTCTTCTCCAGAGGCTGGTTATAGGTCAATTAAAGCAATGAATGTAACTGAGGATAGGATACATAAGGGGACAGTGAGCATGCCTTTCCCAAGCACTTTGAATGGTGAGCGTAAGTATTTAGCTACAGTAACAATTACCGAACCTCCCCAAAGAATTGCAGGAAAATTAAACTACTTGATCCCAAAATTAATGAAGAAATTTGAATATTCGTTTAATTTCGCTGCTTGGAAGCCAATTGAAGACGTTGATGAACAGACAGGGGAATTCAATCTTGATGGATTGCCTTTTGCTGAAGGACAAAACGTCCTAGCGATTCGCGCGGAAAATGCCGTCGGGGTTAAGTCTCATCAATTGTGTAAGGTAATCCTCAACACCATCCCAATGCAGCCCTCTGAGTTATTGCCTTTGCCAGGGACTTATACCAATAATAATCGACCAGGTTTTAGCGGCAAATTTGGCAAGGCAGCTTATAGCGAAGATGCTTTGGAAAATATAAATTTGTCATTAGCCAAATTGATTATGGGCACAGAAGAAGTTGACGTGACAGACAAAGTTAAAATAACTGTTGGAGGCGGCGCTTATAATAAGGAGTTATTGTTTGAATTCACTCCTGAAGAACCACTTCCTGATGGCCAGTACACTTTAGTTGTTGTTGTTAACAGCAATGTCGGCGTATCCCAGGCTGTGATGGACGTTACTATTGACACCAAATCACCTTCTGTTGCCATGCAGGAACTTGAGCCGTATTCACCTAGATCCCCCGCGACTATTCGATTTTCTGCTTCAGACGAAGCTTCTCCAGTTCTAGTGTCAGTTCGCTGCGACCTCTATGATGCAAAAGACAATTTTGTAACAACTATTGCGACCTCAGATTCACTTTCAAAAGGCGAAAACTTCTTTACCTGGGACGGGGAATCCGCAGCTGATGGCAATTACATTGTAAAATTAAAAGCTTTTGATCTTGCTGGCAACTTTGTGGTTGCTGAGCAGCCTATGATCATTGATTCAACACCGCCAACTGTTTTAGGTGTAAATATCACCCCGCAACCTATGACTTCAAATACAACTGAATTGGGCTTGACTGCCAGAGTTAACGAAAAATCTACTGTAGTCATTAAACTTAAAAACCTTTCAAAAAATTCAACTTCTGCCTATTTAGGGCAGGCAAATTTAGCAGAGGATGGTAAAGGCGGGTATCTGGCGGCTTATTCCTGGCAATATGACAATGCTTTTTTAACCGGACCTGAAGACGGTATTTATAAAATTGAAGTAATTGCTAAAGATGAGGCTGGCAATGAAAGTTTACCCGCGACTATGGAAGGGATCCGCATTGACAGGACGCCGCCTGTAATCCTGAGCCAGATGACAAATCCTTATGTTCTCTCAAATACCGGTGATAATGCTTATAAGACTACTCTTTCTTTTGATCTGTCAGAATCAAATGACGCGACAGGCAATAAAACAGGGGATATTAGCGTAAAAGTAAAATTATATAATTCAAATACCGGTGAATTACTTGATAACCGGGAATTAGCTCCAGATGAAAAGAGTTTGCCTTTTGATGCCAGTGATTCTAAATATCCCAAAGGAGCTTATCGTTTTCAGATTATTGCAGAGGACCATGTTGGCAACCAGGCAATTGCTTATTCTTCCTGTGTTAAAGACGGCATTGCGCCTGTAATTTCTTATCCAGTTGAAGATGGCGCTGAAGTTTCCGGCACAATCAGTATCCGCGGCACAGCCATTGATCCTGATTGGACTAATGATCTGCCATTCAAGCAATATCGAGTTTATTATAAGAAGGGGAGTTCCCCTCTCCCTCTCGTCCCGAGCGAAGTCGAGGGACTGGGTGAGGGTTGGGAAATAGCTGCAGTTGAAGTTCCTCTAATTAATCGTGGAACTAGTTCAACTGCCAAAAATATTTCTTTGCGCCCATTGCAGAACGATTCTACCCTGGCTTATCTTCATACGAATCTTTTGGAAAACGGTGAATATACTGTTGCGGTAGTTGTTGAAGAACAAGGAGGAGAATCCCTGGCAGCCAGCCGGTTGATTAATATAAATAATGATGGGATATTAGCTTCCTCAATCCAGCAGCCTTACGTCAAGTTAAAATCACTTCCAGCAGAAGTTGAGTTTAAAACAGATGATTCAGTTAAACTGCCAATCGGGTTTTTAAATAGCGTTAAACCAGCTAATGTTTATGTCGAAATTATTAAGCCGAGTACGGCCGAGGCAGCGCCCGTCTTCTTTAAATATTTCCCCAATATCTTGGGATCTCCCTTTATTGGCAAACCTGATTATCAACCTGGGGTAGAGCTTGGTTATTTTATCTGGAGTGATGACGAAGGTTTTCATGTTAGATGGTCTTCCAATGGCAGTGCCCACAAATTCACCGGCAATATTGTGGCAATGGGTGGAACATTCGATTCCCCTTGCCCTATGGGAGAGGGGGCAGGGGTGAGGGTTTCTGACAACCTTATTAGCTGGGATACAACTCTTTCTGGTGGTGAAGGTGGTATTGATTTTAAAATTGCTTCCGGCCAATTAATGATTACTGCTAAGGTTGATGAAGATCCTGCCAGCCCTTCGATCTATGCTGAAAATGTTTTTCTTGGCGCTTCAAAATATATCCAGACTTATTTGCCAATTATGATTGATGTTGATAACCAGGGCCTGGTTAATTTAATGAGTTTAGGCAGCCCCTCGACAGGCTCGGGGCAAGCCAATCTTGAACGTGAAACCCAAACAATTGAATGGGACGGAAAATTTGATACAGGCGCTTACGTTGATTCCGGGACTTACATTGTCAGGGTAAGGGCAGAGGGAGTTGATGGTTTTGGCGTTGCTACAGATGAGGCCATAGTAAATATAACAACCCCATTTAAATTTGCCATAGAAGATGTTTCTCCTTCAGATAAAACTTTTAGCACTATTTCCGCGCTTGCCCCGAGCGAGGGAGTCGAGGGGCCAGACAGGATATCTGTTGATTACTCTGTTTCAAAGGATTCAATTATCAGCGCGACAGTTAACGATAATAATGGTTTTGTTGCCAGGATTATAGATAATGAAGAAGTTTTGGGTGTTAAGTCCGGCAATCCTTATACCTTTAGCTGGCAGGGCAATTATCCATATCCTGACAGCGGCGCCTTAGTTGCTCCTGGAGAGTATAAAATAATACTTGAAGCAGCTGCTAAAGATGGCAGCGAAACCAGGCAGGAAATTATCTCAGGCATAAAAGTTGCTTCTTTTTCAACTGATCCCAGCATTGTGAAGCTTGATGCAATAGGGACAGAAACTGACTTTGATGATGGTTTTGTGCCTAATAAAATCCGCCTGTCCAGCGGCGATTCGCCCTTCTTTTTTGAGGCAGAGGCTTTTGGCAAATTATATCCGCCCAAAGATTTTGATTATAAATTAACCGCCACAGGCAAACAAATAATTACTGCTTATCCCTATGTGTCTTTTGCGGGATTGATGCACAGGGGGTTTAGGCAGGTAGATGTAAAAGCAAAAATTAGAATAAAATACTATTTTAAGAGATATCATCATCTTTTTGGTAATAGTGCTGGAGGAAAAACATATGCTTGGAGAGAAAAATCATATTTTACTGGAGATGATGATTTTGATTATTTTCTCGGATCAGAAATAGCTGTCATAGAAAAATCTTTCGATTTAGATTTCAGTCTAAATCAAGGTTTACCAACTTACTTGTTTTCGCATGATTTTAACATCCTAAAAGAATTCCAAAATAGAAAGCATCCTTCTCTTAATATTGAGGGGATTGAGTTAGAAATTGTTAGGACTGAGTTTCTTGTTGAGATATTTACTAAAGATGGTTCGTTTAGGTTAGACCACATAAATGGATGGCAGGATTCGAATTATAACCGAAAAACCGAAAAAGGCATGTTTGTCGTTAACAACAGTGGTGGAGTATATGAGAGCATAAAAAATTATGTTGAATACTATACGTATGACCCAAATACAGGCAAGTGGCCAAAGCATCAACTTCCAGTTGTTCTTAAAAATTATAAGGGTACAATAAAAATTGAGTTAGCATCAGATATCGCTTACTCCCGCCTGACCAATCGCTTTGTGCCCTGGTTTGACTTTATTAATGCCAAGTCTCCGGAAGAAAAGAAAGTAAGAGATTTTTCAGTATATCTGGGAGATATTAACAAAGGGCTTGGTTTTCCTGGCAAGCTGTTTTTTGATGATCCAGAGGCAAAGCCTGGCGAACCTTATAAGCCGATTGAGGAATTAGCAGCTGGAGCAGGGGACTGGAAGACGCTGGTAGAGAAATTAAATGAAAAAGCCGGGGAAGCAAGTCTTATTGGTTACAAAGATTCTTTGGCTTCTTCAGTTGGATATGCCTCGTATCTTTCAGATGAGTATTTTGAGTTTGTTCAAATCACTACTCCCGAAGGCGGAGTTTTTGAGTATGAAACTGATTCTCCGGTTGCAAAAGTAAAAACTGATTTGGTTTATTTGGGTCAGGCCGCAATTGATGGCTCAGTAAATCGGATATCCCCTTTTGAATTTAATTGGCCGCTTGATGAACGTGTGCTTTCTGATGAAATCCAAAAGCAAATAGATAAACGAGCTGAACTTAAAAAAACGCCGCAGGACTATTCTGCCCCAAGTCGACATGGAACTGCTTGGCAGCTTGATCAGGCTGAAATTGAAAAAAGCAAGCTTGAAAAAGCAAACACTAAAGTATTATCAGACCAGCTTAAATATGATAAAGCGCTTGGTAAAAGCATCTGGCAGTCTGATTTAAGCTTTGGGCAATTGTTGTCTATCCCGCCATATGTCAAAGATGTGCAGTATACTGCTGAGCCAATTACAGACAAGGTGAGATTTATTATCGATTCCGGCCACGCTAATACTAAGCCGGCTGCGGAAAATTTAGAAGACGGCATCTCATGGACCTCAGGTGATGACAGAAACCTGTTGTCCACTGGTGGTTTGGTTAAAAGTGGGCCCATAACTTTTAATAATGAATATTTTTCTGGATACGGTGAAGTAAAAATATCTGATTTTTATGAGTTGAATGATAATTATAAATATCCCGCGGCGCTAAAAAGCGCGTTTCTGACCGCTGATCCGTATGAACAAATAGCTGACCGGCCCCTTGATAACCCAAGCATTGTAATTTCCGGCTGGAATGTGAAATTGCTTGATAAAACCGGATTTGAAAATAAAGATATTGTTTTAAATAAGATTGTTGTGGCTGATACTTCTGATGCCAAAGCGCATTTTGACAAGGATAAACTTGAACTAAAGCTCAAATACGAAGCTTCTGGATCTCGTTACGTTGAAATAACAGGATCTGCTCCTGGCGTTTACGAATTGCTTTATTTTGACGGGCAAAACTGGAAAACAATTTATGAGTCCTTTGATGATAAATCAATAAACGGGCGCTTAGCCTGGTGGAATGTCTCGCGGCTTAATGGTAAATATACGGTCTTGTTAAAATCTAACGGCATTGTTTCTTCAACAGATGTCTATATCGGAACACTGGTTAAAAAGGCTGGGGGCAAGGCTTTTAGTGCGTATAAGCGCGCCCAGCTTGAATTCCCGGCCAGATCATTTATTAACGGCAGCGAGGTTGCTCAGGATCAACTGGTGACTGTTACTCCTGTAACCATGGATGAGATTAAAATCCGTAATCGTCCCATAATATTGACCCACGGCCCAATTGTAGAAATTAAACCTTCGCCATGGAAATTCAAGATAGAACCGGAAGATAAGCGGCCGACTTTAAGGTTTTTATATACTGTTGATGAATTAAAAGCAAAAGGATATCTGGATACTGGTTTTACGCCAACAGAAGGCCTGGTGGCTGAAAATTTGAAGATACCCTGGAATATCCATCAAGTAACTGAAAGCGGCGATCTTCAGGTGATTTCCGGTAATAAACAGGAGATTGAAAACAATAATGGCGAATATCAGTATGTTTTTTATGCAGCGCTTGATCATTTTTCAACTTACGCCTTGCTCGAGGGAAAATTCAGCCTGTCAGCGCCAATAGTTTACGCTTCAAGCTACATAACTAATAAGAATGAAGTTACGGTTTACGGAACCGCGGAGCCGGGTTCATTTTTGAATATTTATGTTTTTACTGAGCCGCAGACTTCTTTTGCCTGTGCAGAGCCCGGGGCAAGCCTAGTTGCTGAAGCAGTTACAGGCAAATTTCAATTTGCCGGTGTGCCGCTGTTACAGGAAGGCAATAATTATATTTATGTTACTTCACATCTGGAAGGAAACAAGGATGTTAGGACTTTTAGCGATGTGGTTATTGTTAAGGATACTGTTCCTCCGGATATTTCAGCTAAGCCAAATCTGTACGCTTTTTCTCCCAATGGGGACGGAAAGTTTGATTCAATAGATTATCTGGTGAAGACCAATGAAAAAGGGAAAATATATTTTTATGCCTTGAAACCGGGTTCTCTTGGGTCTTTGTTTAATGAAGAAGTTTCTGCAGAAGCACACAAGGAATACAAGGTTAATTGGGCAAAAGATGAAGTTGAAATTAATGAGCCAGGCGGATATCTATTGCAAAAGCGGGCAATCACTTCAACCTATTCTGATGGCAACTATCTTGTTACTGTTTATGCTATTGATGAGGCTGGCAATATCTCTGAAAATATTATTAGCAGCATGATTGTTGATACTACCCCTCCAAAAATTATCAGTCTTTCTGCTGATCCCAATCCCTTTACACCAAATGATGATGGAGCTAAAGATACCACAAGTTTCAATTGTGAATTCTCAGAGCCGGTATATGTGGCAACTAATATTTATCGTGAAGACGGGGGACTCTTTCGTAAAAATGAAGCCGCAACTGCTGAAACTATTTGTAACTGGACATGGGATGGCCGCGGCAGCCGCAATGAATTAGTCGGCGGCACTTATACATACAATGTTTATGCCGAGGATTTGGTGGGCAATAGCGTTTCTTCTAAAGATCAAACTATTGTTGTAGATCATATACCCGGTCTTATTTCCTATGCCTATGCTGAGCCGGATCCATTTTCAGCAGTTAATAGTTTTACAGAAATTGTCTATTATCTGGCGCGCGATGGTTTGAATATTTCTGTGGCTGTTACAGGTGAAACCATTGGATTAGTTAAGTCATTAGTTAATAATGAAATTCAATCCAAAGGTGAACACCGCGTTCGCTGGTATGGTGATTATAATTCAAGCTATAAAGGTTCAAAAGCAGTTAAAAATCAGTATCGTGTAGGCGACGGCAGCTATGCTTTTAAAATTACTGCGGTTGATCCATCAGAGGATAAACCCGCGCAGGTCATAAACTCAGTTCTAGTTGATAATGTGGCCCCGGTAATTGTGATGCAGCCGGTTAAAGTGGATTATTCCGAGCAAAAGGTTTCATTGGCGTATAATATTTCTGAATTGGCTACAGTGGAGGTCAGTTTATACGATACTGATGACGTAATTATTTCAACAACTGTGTCAGAGGTGCCATCTCCTGGAGATTATGTGGTGCAATTTGATTTTGCCGAACACACTGTAACAAAAGATATATATTTTAAAATTAATGCCAAAGATTTGGCTGGTAATCTTGCGGAAACTGAAACAGAAAAATTCTCACTTGTTGAAGATAAATTGCAGTTGTCCGGCAATTATGCTTTACCATCCACCTTTACTCCCAATGGAGACGGGTTTACTGACCTGACGCGGATCGGCTACAAAATTTCAGGAGGGGCGCCTGACTATGCAGTATCCATTGATATACAAACCGAGACCGGTTCAACAGTTAAAACTCTGGTTGAAAATAAACCACAGTCCCCGGGTACTTATTCTTTCTACTGGGATGGTTATGATGACGCTAAAAAGCTTTCAGCTGACGGATATTATGAATATGTAATTACAGCAGAAGATAAATTAGGGGCAAGGGTCATGGGGCAAGGGTCAATATTAGTTGTTTCAACTCGTCCATCAGTTGACTTGTCAACAAATTATTCAATCTTTTCGCCCAATGGTGATGGAGCAAAAGACACAGTAATATTTAACTATTCCATTAATTATCCAGTAGCTTACATAACTGGAGAAGGATTAGTTAAACTCGAAGTTCTCAACGCAACTGGTGAGGCGGTCTGGAGTAAGATCTTTAATCATACCGAGGGTTCGTATGTTTATGAATACGATGGTTCAACCACTGCTGGTTTGTCACTTGAGGCTGGTGATTACTATGTCAGAGCCAGCGCCCAGGATGCGCTGGGATCAACTGCAGTTCCCAAAACAGTAGGACTTGTGGTTGATTATACTAATCCTGAGCCGACCGATTTTTCAATTGATCCTGCTTATGCGAAGTTAGGAACTAAGGTGTCGATTAGTCTGAATTTTGAAGAAGAATTAGCTGAGGATCCGATCGTTACTCTCTACCGCGCAGACGGCACTCTTAGTGCCGTATCTTTGGAAGCCAAGGAAGGGAATTTATATATTTACGCATATACTATTACCGATTCTGATGCAGAAGGAGTTGCAACTGTTTCAGTCGAGGCCTATGATTTAGCGTTAAATATAATTATCAGGACAAGAACTTTTATAATCGACAAGACTAGTCCCGAAGTTACCAATTTATCGGTTACCCCCAATCCCGCCAGCACTCCTGATGTCAGCGGCCCTGTTAAAATTAAGTTTAATGTTAGCGAACCGCTCAAGCAGGTTCCAACAGTCTACGTTGCGCAGAATGGGGCAGGATCTCAAATGGCAACAGTCAGTGGCGATTGGTCATTAACCAATGGTCAATGTGAAGCCAGCTATGATGTTTTCACCGGAAATGATGGCCCAGCAATAGTTACAATAGAAGTAATTGATTTAGCGGGAAATTCAAATTCGCTTGCCCCGAGCGGAGCCGAGGGGTTGATAGTCGACACAATTAATCCATCTTTCAGCAATCTGCAAACAGAAGTTAGTGCTAATCCAGATTTTACTAACTTTGCCCAGGAAGGATCTGACGTTTCAATCAGCTTTAGTGTTTCAGAGCCGCTTAATTTTAACCCAGAAGTAAAGGTTAATGATAATTCCTCAACCTATGCTGGGTTAAATGCCAATGAATACACTTATAATTATGTTGTGAGCGGCAGTGATATAAATGGCAACGCGCAAATCGTAATTTCCGGCTTTGACGCGGCTGGCAATGAAGGCCAGTATGCTTCTTCTTCCTCGTCAGAAAGTTTTGTGATTGATTTAGTTAATCCAATAGTAAGCATTGCTTCACCTGAAACACAAATGATCGCTGATCCAGGTGCTTTTTCAACCAATGCCAATCCAGACCTCAGTGACCGGCCGAGATCTAGCAACTTCTATTATAAATTAGTTGAGTATTCTAATGTAACAGTTAAAGTCCATAAAGTTGCTGATGACCAAACTTCTTACGCAAAAGAAGATTTTAGCTCAAGTAACTTGATTAAAACATTGGTTAATGGTTTGTGGCAGGAAGGGACAATTCAACAACTTGTTGCCTGGGATGGAACTATCTCTAATAATCAGATTTTATATGATGTTAATAATGATGGTTATGCTGATCACGGTAAATACGCTTTTATTGTTGAAGGACGTGATAGGGCAGGCAACCTTACTTTAAAGAAATGGGGTGGAACGGTTTGGATACAGAATAATAAGTTAACTTTAAGGGAACCAACTCAGGTTGAATATGATTTAGTTAGTCTTGAAGGAAATAATCCTGACCCATCTGTTATTTCTCCAAACGGTAATAGTGTTGAACCAACGCAAAAAAGAGCCAGGCTGTATTTCATAATTGACCGTGCTGATATTCCAGACAACGTGCCATTGCCAGAACGTATAGAAGCTGCTGGTGTTATGGCTGAAACAACAAAAATAGGTAAATACTCAGTTAAAGTTTACAGTGACATTTCTTTGACAAACCTTATCCGAACCATAACAAGCGAGGCTGATGCCTGGGCCGCAACTATTTCCTGGGAAAATTGGAATGGGAAAGATGATGCTGGTTCTTTTGCGGCTGACGGCACTTATTATTTAGTTGTTGATGTTAAAGATTACGCCGACAATCCTGCTGAAAACAATCTTTTGACCAGGTCAGTAGTAGTTGATAATTCCATCCCCGTTGTTTCTAACCTTTCCGTTGCGCCGTATTACTTTGCGCCGGGGGCGACCAATTCAAATATCAAAACCACGATCTTGACTTATGAGGTTAATGATAATTCAAGCAAGGCAAAAGTAACTATTGATGTTTATCAAGGGACGACTTTTGTAAAAACTTTATTGAGCGATTCCTCCTGGAGGAGTGATGGAACATATGATCAGCTTTGGGATGGCAGCGGGCAGACAGGATATGTGGGAACAGTGAACGGTATTGTTGAATTGCCGGATGGGACTTATACCTTTAAAGTCTCTGCAATTGATGAAGCAGGGAATAGCGCCGAGGTTAAGGTTATGGATGTGGTGGTGGATACAGAGGGGCCGGTTGGTTCAATAGTTGTTAACAATTCAAATCCTCCGGGCCCGACTTATACGATCTCCAAGAGCGTTGACCTATATTGGAGCGCCTCGGACGGTATTTCGGGAGTGGATAAAATCTGCTTTAACAATGAAAGCGCGGCCAGCAATTGGGCTTTATACAGTAATCCGGCTAGCAGTTGGCAGCTGACTGATGGGGATGGGCCAAAGCTGGTCTATTTAAGGGCAATGGATAACGCCGGGAATTATCAAGACTTTAATGACACGATCATTTTAGACACAGTTGATCCTAACTTTAGCGCCGGTCCGTCAATTGATCCTGCTCACACGCCGGTTAATAGCTGGTCACAGCATACTTCCCCTTATTTGGCGTTCATGGGTGCGGATGCGACTTCAGGTGTGGATTATTTTGAATGCTATGTCGATGGTGGTTTAAATCAGACCGTCGATTATACAGGGCCAATGAGTTATAACTGGCATCCAAATCTTTCTGATGGGACCCATTTATTGAAAATCAGGATCTATGACAATGCCGGAAGATATTTTGATTCGCCGGATTATACTTTTAAGGTTGATACGACTGCTCCTGGTGCGCCATCAGTTACAGTTTCACATACGCTGGTTAATACCTGGTCCAACCACAACTCGCCGTACTTTACCTGGCCAAATCCTGGAGATGGCAATGGCAGCGGAGTGAGTTATTATCGGGGGTATATTGATAGTGTTGATCAGGGAAATGTTTCTTCCAGCTGGCATCCAACATTGTCTGATGGAACTCATAATGTTTATATTAAAGCAGTAGATGGGGTAGCCTTATCCAACAATTCGCAGACTTTTACGTTTAAGATCGATACCGTGGCGCCGGTAATATCTGATTTTTCAGGTGGAACGTTTAATCCTTATGTGGATGATAATATTACAATTAATTTTACAGCTTCTGATGCTGTGCCTAGTTCTGGCTTTTCAACTTCAAATATTACAGCAAAGATCAAATATGGAGCTAATACAGTTAAAGATCTAACGGTTTATGATGATAGTGGAGGGAGTTATCATGTGACTTGGGATGGGACAAATAATAATGTTGATTATGAGAATGAGGGGAATTATACCTTGGAAATTACAGCTTTGGATGGTGCCGGAAACCCGGCTTCGGCCAAAACTTCTACGATTACTCTACAGGATGATCAGTGCATTTCTTACCCGGGGCAGGGTTATGAGCCTAGAATTTTCATTGATGGCAATATGTATTTGCGATGGATTCATGGATGGGATGATAGTCAAGTTCTCTATTGTGAAGCAAAAGGAAGAGGCAGTGGTAACCATTGGGCAGAAGCTACTTTTTACATTGATCATTCACAATCAATATATGTGGATTGCTGGGCAGATGACAATGTTACCACAGATCATTATGTTTATGATCCTGATGGAATTGAAATTTTCCATTCGAAAAGCAGAAATGGGGATGGATATGTCCAGGCAAATAAAATAGGGACGTATACAGTAAAGATAAATTGGGACACATGGTATAATAATGCGGCCGGAACAAAGGTTACATATTACGATCGAAAATTCAACCAGTACGAAAAAATCAGTTTAAATTTAGGGCAAACGTGGCCTTCGCAAGCAACCGGACCGGCAAAAGTTGATAGTTATTCAACAGGGCCAACAACGCAACCAAATTATTTACCTGTTATAAATACCAACCCGGATTTTCGTCCTTATCCAATCGGGTCTATAACCCATAATGTCCGGGCTTCTTCTGGAATATATTATAAGAGAGGGGCTATAACAGGTTATAATATCACAAATATTGTTATAGGATATTGGATTGCCCCTGTGATCTCATGGGGGGACGAGGTTGAAATTGCAATAGTTGGTGATCAACCAGCTATTGTATCGGACGCCCAGGGCAATGCTTACGTTGCCTGGCATGTTCAAGTAGATTTTAATAGCCAGATAAATTTCCAAAAGGTTCCTTATAATTTTGCGCGGATAACTGGAACTTTCCAGGGCTCCTCAATTGTAGGAGAAGAAAAACCAGCCTCTTCCCAACAAGCGACCCTCGAATCCCCGACCCTTGTTGCTCCAGAAGATGAAGCTGAGGTAAACACTCTCCGCCCAACCTTCAAATGGCAGCACCATAAGGGCGATACGCAGGAATATAAGCTTGATCTGGATAAGTATGATACTTTTGACAGCGTCTATCACCAAACCTTTACTAAAGACGAAAACACCGGCTCACCAGATAAGCCAGGTGGCGATCCCAATCTCTACTTCTATACTTATTCAATTGACGAATTCGAGCCTGGCCTTGATCAAGACACCTACTATTGGAGAGTAACTGCTCTCACAACCAACGAAGCAGCTACTTCTGAAGTCTGGTCATTTACTGTAGCGCCTCAGTTGACCCTAACCGGCGTCATCAACTATCCAAATCCGTTCAATCCTAACAGGGAAGCAACAAAGATAAGATATCGGTTGGGTGCGGACGCGGACGATGTCAAAATCCGCATTTACGATATTGCCGGCTCGCTCGTGGTTAATATTCCCAATTGTCCAACAGACGGCGAGAGATCTTCTGTTTGGGAGAAATACAATGATGTTGACTGGGACGGCAGGAATGGGAGAGGGGATGTTGTGATGAATGGGATATATCCTTTTGAAGTGACAGCGCGGCTGGGGGGAAGATCAATTTCGGTAAGAGGGAAGATAGCGGTGCTGAAGTAATGACAAATGACAAATTAAAAATGACAAATGAAGGAGTCGCTTCGCGACATTATTTTAATAATGTGCCGAAGGCACACAACCATTTGACATTTGACATTGGACATTTGTCATTAATTGCGTTAGTCATTGGACATTTGACATTGCTGCTGCTCTTTCCGGCCTTTGCGCAGCAGGCCGGCCAAGACATTGCTGTCCTCAAAGCCGGTGTCGGCGCTCGTGCTCTTGGCATGGGTGGAGCGTTTACTGCAATCAGCAACAATGCTGATGCTACTTTTTGGAATGCGGCAGGTCTTGGTTTCATCGACCACAACGAGATAACAACAATGCAGACTAAATTATCAACTGATGCTGATCATTATTATGTGAGTTATATATGGCCGGCTTTGGAAGGTACGCTGGGTGTTTCTTGGGTTCAAGTTGGAATTGGTGATATAGTCGAAACCTCCTCAGAAGTTGATATAAACAACGAAGTAATAAACTTAGGAATATTCAGCTACTTTTCCAATGCTTATATGCTTTCTTATGGTAAAAAAGTTAACGATAATCTTTCTCTTGGTTTAACTGGGAAATATTTAACTTCAGATATGTTTAGTATTCAGGGAGGCCAAGCAACTGGATATAGTCTTTCCCCAGGGCTTTTATATAAGTTTGGCAACGATTGGCAGCTTGGTCTTAAGATTGACGAGCTGATAAATTCACAACAATGGGGTACTGGGACTATTGAACAAGTGCCTCCAAAACTTCGTCTGGGATTGGCTTTGGTTAAGTCCAATCCTGGAGCATTTGCAATTGATTTTTCTCAAACCTTAAAATCCGGCTATGGCACAGATGTTTCTGTTGGTTATGAGTGGAGTCACAACGATTTATCTTTCCGCACAGGATATACAGAGGGGGGCTTGACTGCTGGGGCAGGATTTGTGTCAGGCCATACTCGTGTCGATTATGCCTACGTGACCCAGGCTGAGCTTAGCAGAGAAAATGTGCATAGGATTTCATTGTCAGGTATTTGGTAAAGCTTGCCTCGCCCACATTTCTGTGCCATAATTTGCTCAACTTATGAGAATTGCCTTGACTGGCGCGACCGGGTTATTGGGGAGGAATCTCTTATTTGAGATTCTGAAGCAAAATTTGGGCAATCTTGATGGTTTGGAAATTATTGTCCTTGGCCGTCCTATACATACCGCTCCCCTTGATCATCGTCTCCAAGCAATATTTGATGATGACGGTTACTATTATATTAATGTAAATCCAAAAGACACTTCTCTTACCAATCGAATCAAATCATGCATTATTCCTATTTCTTTTGATTTAACTAAGAAAGATCTTGATATTTCCCCAAAAGACCTAAAAATCCTAAAAGAAAAAAAGATAGATCATTTTTTCCATGTGGCTGCTTTGACTGATTTTAGGACGGGGAGCAGTGTTGAGGCAATATTAAATGATGTTAATGTTAAAGGAACACAGAAGGTTTTAGGTTTAATTAAGCAGCTAGATGTTGGACAATTTGTTTATGTTAGTTCAGCTTATGCCTGCGGCAGTAAAACAGGACTTGTTGAGCCCGATTATATTAATCTTAATGAGAATTTCCGTAATCCATATGAGAAATCAAAGTTGGAAGCCGAAATATTGGTTCGCAACTTTGCTAAAGATAATAATCTTAAAATTAAGATATTCAGACCCTCTACAATTTGTGGTCGTTTGATAGAAAAGCCGATAGGGGCAATAAATAAATTTGATGTTTTTTATGCTTGGGGGGGGTTTTTCTTGAGGCTAAAAGTAAAAGCCTTGAAAACTTTTGAGAATATCTATAAAACACCTTATGAATTTCCAATACGGATCCATTTTAATCCCGAAAGCGGGTTAAATATTGTGCCTTCTGATTATTCTGCCAAGGTTCTTTATAGGGCCACTTTTGAAGATTGGGAAGGAGATAGTTTTCATCTTGTTAACAATGAAGAAACTCCACATAAACTTTATGTTTCGTATATTTTGGAGGCAATAGGGATAACAGGTTGCAGTTTTGTTGAAAATGAGCCAATTGATAAAAATAAAATTGAAAGATTTTATTATAAGACAGTAGGGAAATTGTTCACTCCATACACGTTGAATGACCCGACGACTTTTAATGTTTCCGATATGGAGAGATATTTGCAAAAATCAGGTTTAAAGTGCCCAAAGGTTGACAGGAATAATCTTGTTAAACTGATTGACTTTGCGAAGAAAAAGTACTTTAATTTGAGCGTATCGCAATAGGGTAGCTTTTATGAATATATATGCGTTTCCACCTTTAATATCGTTCATACTTGTTTTTGCAATAGGATTGTATGTCTTTTTCTACAACTTAAAATCTCGTGTCCATCTAACTTTTGGCGCATTATGTTTTAGCTCCGCCTGGTGGTTATTCTGTTTCTCTTTGATGTATCTCTCAAAAGATTCGGAAACAGCCTTGGGGTGGGCAAGAATTGGTTTTCTTGGAATCATTTTTATTCCTGTTTTCGCATATCATTTTATAGTTGATTTTATTGATTCTGTATGGGGGAAAAGAATTGTTATATTAGCCTATCTTTTGACAATTCCTTCAATTGTTTTAAGCCGAACCGATTATATATATTCTGGAGTATTGGACCATTTTTACGGTTATTATCCGATTGCTGGGGCTTATTATATATTCTTTCTGTTAATGTTTATTCTTTTATTTGCTCATGGAATTGTTCTGCTAGTTATATCACTTAGACAAGCAATTAAAAGCAAAAATTATTTAAAAACATCACAAATTAAGTATGTTCTTGTTGCCTTTTTATTCGGGGCTACAGGGGCAGTTGATTATATTGTAAAGTTCCCTATTTTTATTTATCCTTTTGGTTATATTTCGGCAATCTTGCTAATTGCAACTGTTGCCTACGCCATCCTCCGCCATCGCCTCCTCGACATCGAAGTCGTCATCAAACGTGGTTTAGTCTATTCCCTTTTAACCGCCTTCTTAACCGGTCTTTTTGTTTCCTTAATCTTAATAGGCGACCAGGTTTTTAGGGGATTAATCGGCTTTAGTTCGATCTGGGCTGGGGTAATTGGGGCATTTGTAGTGGCGCTGATATTTCAGCCCCTGCGCGATAGTATTCAGGAAGCAGTTGACCGTACATTCTTCCGCACGCGCTACGACTACCAGCGCATCATGAGCCGCTATAGTCATGGCTTGACCCAACCGTCAGTGAACCTGAACCGCTTTTCGCGTTTAGCGCCGTATCTTTTGACAAAATCGATGAAACTTAACGCAGCTTCAGTTATGATTCTTGATCGTAACCGCCACTGCTATGTTGTGCGGGCAGTGGAAAAAGAGGCAAGAGACCTTAAGCATAAAACTGTATCTGAAGATTCTGCCTTGGTGCAGGAACTTTATCTAAGGAAACGTGAAATTTCGCTTGAAGAAGTTGAGCGAAGATTAAAGGATGAGAAGGAACTAACTACTGCTGAGCGAAAAAAGTATCATGAGATAGCCGCTGAAATGAAGCGCCTTAAATCTTTTCTCATTATTCCTAGTATTTCAGAAAGTGAGTACTTTAAACGACCAACTTTGCTCTCAACTATCAACCTGGGCTCAAAATTGTCAGGCCAAAGCTTCTCGCAAGAAGATGTTAATTTTTTAAGAACCCTGGCTAACTCTACAACCATTAGCGTTGAGTATTCGTTTATTGTTGAAGAACTAAAAAAACAGCAGGAAAGGGTGATCCGCGCGGAAAAACTGGCCGCAGTCGGCATAACCACTGCCGGCGTAGCGCATGAACTAAAAAATCCCTTAACTTATTTGAGCACTGTTGCCCAGCTCCTGCCTAAAAAATGGGATGACAAGGAATTTCAGAAGAATGTTACAGAAATGTTTGGGGCAGAAGTTGAGCGCATGCATTTAATAATCGAAGGACTGCTGGACTTTTCAAGAACAAGAGAATTGATGCTCAAGTCCCTTGATGTCAAAACTGTGATAGAAAAAGCTTTGGCCTTGCTGGCCTATGATATCAGGAAAAATAAAGTTGAAGTAAAGACAGACTTTAAGCACAAAAATCAGGCTATGGCAGATGCTAATCGCTTGATGCAGGTGTTTATGAATCTGATGGCCAATGCTGTGCAGGCTATGGAGGGCGGCGGCCAACTGACAATTGCTACCCAGGACAAAGGCAAAGAAGTAGAGGTGCTAATTTCTGATACTGGTCACGGTATTCCTGCAAAAAAACTTGTCAAAGTCTTTGATCCATTTTTTACCACCAAAGAATCCGGTACCGGGCTCGGCCTCTATATTTCCAAGACAATTATTGATGAACATGAAGGTAAGATTACTGCGGAAAGCGAGGAAGGGAAGGGGACGACTTTTAGAGTATTGTTGCCAACGGCCTAGTCTAAATTCTTCTGAAATTTCCCTCCAAATCTCACGATATATATAGTAGGAGGGAGGATCATGAATCCCCAACAGGATCGATTTAAGATCGACGAATTTAAGAAATCAATAAAAGAGATTGAAAAAGTTGGCAATCACCGGCTTTTGCGTGAGCTTGAGGATAAAGTTATTCAGGAAGTTGTCAGGCTAGCGCAGGACGGCACTGAAGCTGCTAAAACAGAGCTCAAAAAGCTGGAAAATGTTGTTAATCAAGAGCTCAAATCCCACTCAAAACAAAGTATTCTTTTGTCTGCCCTCAAAAATAGTCTTTCCGGAGCCTTGTCAGTAGCTAAATTCAATTTGTTTTAAGTTTCCCCTTCCTTGTAACCCCCGATTTCTCGTGTTAAAATAGAATTTCTATGGAATACAAGAAAACACTAAATTTGCCCAAAACAGACTTTCCCATTCGCGCTAACCTCAAGAATGTGGAAGAAGAGTTTTCTGCCATGTGGGAGAAAGAGGATGTTTATGGGAAGATGCAGGCCCTTCGACAAGCTCAGGGCAAGCCTAAATATATTCTCCATGATGGACCACCATACCCCAACGGCGACATTCATTTGGGTCATGCCTTAAACAAAATCCTCAAAGATATTGTAGTTAAATATAAATCCATGTCAGGCTTTCAAGCGCCGTACGTGCCGGGATGGGACTGTCACGGACTGCCGATTGAAACACAGCTGATCAAGGAGATTGGTGACAAGCGCAAAGAAATGTCGATTTCCGAGTTCCGCCAAAAGTGTAAAGAGTATGCCTTAAAATATGTTGACCTCCAGCGCACAGAATTTAAACGATTAGGTATATTTGGCCAGTGGGATAAACCTTACCTGACAATCGATCATGTTTATGAAGAAAAAATTATTGAACTCTTTGGTGTTTTAGCAGAAAAAGGCTACATTTATCGTGGCTTAAAACCAATTCACTGGTGCCCTAAGTGCGAAACAGCCCTGGCTGAGGCGGAGATTGAGTATGAAGATGATAGGTCACCGTCGATCTACGTTAAATTTAGTGTTATTGATCCCAAGAGTATTAAAGTTGATAAAAAATCCCCAGTTTCCAATCTCCAGTCCCCAGTTTCCTTTGTAATCTGGACTACAACTCCATGGACGCTGCCGGCTAACGTGGCCATAGCTGCACATCCGGATTATGAGTACGTATTTTTAAAATCCGAGATCCGAGATCCGAAATCCGAACAAGGAGAAGTATTTATTATTGCGGAAGGGCTAGTTGAGGATTTTGTTAAAAGATTAGAGATTAAGGATTATAAGATAATTGATAAGACCAAAGGGAAGTTTTTAGAAGGGATTTTAGCCAAACATCCGTTTGTTGAACGCGAAGTTATGCTGGTGCTGGACGAATATGTGACCCTGGAGCAGGGGACTGGCTTGGTTCACATCGCGCCTGGCCATGGTGAAGAAGATTATAAGGTTGGCTTAAAATATAAGCTACCGATCGTTATGCCGGTTGATGAAAAAGGCCACTTTGATGAGACTGTGCCAGCTTTTATCAAAGGCATGTATTACGATAAGGCCAATAAAATTATTACTGAGCACATGAAAGAGAATGGTTCTCTTTTAAAACTAGAATTTTTTAAACATCCATATCCGCATTGCTGGCGCTGCAAAAAACCAGTTATTTTCCGTGCTACGGAACAGTGGTTTATTTCTGTTGACCACAAAGATATGAGGCAGGAAGCCTTAAAAGCAATTGGTAATACCAAATGGTTTCCCAGCTGGGGTGAAAACCGCATCCGCGGCATGGTTGAAACACGACCAGACTGGTGCATTTCGCGCCAGCGCTCCTGGGGCGTGCCTATTCCTGCATTTTATTGTACTAAGTGTAATAAACCGCAAATGACCGGTGTTTTTAACAAGGCAATCCGTGATTTAGTGCGTGAACACGGGACAAATGGCTGGTTTGAAAAAGAAGTTAGTGATATTTTGCCAAAAGGAACTAAGTGTTCCTGCGGCGGAACCGAATTTACCAAAGAAACAGATATTCTTGATGTCTGGTTCGAATCAGGTTCTTCCCATGCAGCAGTGCTGGAAACAAGGCCAGACCACACTTGGCCAGCTGATCTTTATCTTGAGGGTTCAGATCAACATCGAGGTTGGTTTCAAACTTCATTATTGTTGGGCATTGGCTACAAAGGCAAAGCCCCGTTTAAAGCAGTTTTAACTCACGGTTTCACTATTGATGATAAAGGCAAGAAGATGAGTAAGTCCCAAGGTAACGTGATCAGTCCTCAAGAAGTTGTTAAAGAATACGGGGCTGATATCTTGCGCCTGTGGGTAGCTTCAACTGATTTTCGCAATGACATGGCGGCATCAAAAAATGTCTTGAAACAGGTTCGTGAGGCATATTCAAAGATTAGGAATACATGTAGATTTTTGTTGAGTAATATCGGTGATTACGGTGATGGGGAGACCGTTGATTACGGTGATATGTTGGAAGTTGATAAGTGGATATTGCTTCGTTTGCATCGGTTAATTGAACGAGTGAGAAAGGCTTACGATAATTTTGAATTCCACATTGTTTATCATGCGCTTTACCAGTTTTGTGTTAATGACCTGTCTGCCTACTATCTTGATATGTCGAAAGACCGGCTTTATTGTGATGGTAAAAATTCAGTTGAAAGAAGGTCGGCGCAGACTGCGATTAACAAAATTCTTCAGGTACTCATCAGATTAATGGCGCCGATTTTGTCGTTTACTGCGGAGGATATTAATCGCTTTGTCACCAGTCCCCAGTCTTCTCTCGACTTCGCTCGAGACAAGCCAGTTTCCAGTGTCTTCTTAACTGAGATGCCGGAAGTAAATAAAAAGTATTTGGATGCTAAGCTTGAAGAAAAGTGGGAGAAAATTCTCAGCTTAAGGGAAGAAATTTATAAGCAGATTGAGGATTTAAGGGCGAAGAAGGAAATCTCTGCTTCAGTTGAGGCAATTGTAGAAATTGGGTTAGACAAACGTGACTGGTTAAAAGGCATGGAAACTATTTTGCCTATGATTTTAATTGTTTCTCAGGTAAAATTAGTTACTGGCGATGATATTGTGGTGAAACACTCAGCTGGCAAAAAATGTGTCCGCTGCTGGATGTGGCAGGAAGACGTGGGCAAAGACAAAGAACATCCTGAACTTTGCGCTCGTTGTGCTAAAGTAGTTGGATGAATTTAATAAGGGAGAGAAAAGATAATGGTTAAATCAGATATAAAAGATAAAAATTTAGCTCCAAAAGGCAAACTGCGCATTGAGTGGGCCGAGCGCGACATGCCGGTTTTAAACCAGGTTAAGGAAAAGTTCAGCAAAAATCAGGTGCTCAAAGGTAAAAAAATGAGCGCCTGTCTTCACATTACTGCTGAAACAGCTAATTTAGCCAGGAGCTTAAAGGCTGGGGGAGCTGATATTGTTCTCTGCGCTTCAAACCCGCTTTCTACTCAGGATGATGTAGCAGCTTCTTTAGTAGAAGATTATGGTATTTCTGTTTTTGCTATCAAGGGTGAAGATAACGATACTTATTACAAACATCTGATTGCTGCGATCGAGCATTCACCAGTTGTAACTATGGATGATGGTTGCGATTTGGTTTCTGCTATTTCTGCTAAGTATCCAGATATTGCCAAACAGATTGTTGGTAGTATGGAAGAAACAACTACCGGGGTTATTCGTCTTAGGGCCATGGAAAAGGATGGGGCATTAAAATTTCCTGTATTTGCAGTGAACGATGCCCAGACTAAGAATCTTTTTGATAACCGTTATGGCACAGGCCAGAGCACAGTTGATGGTATTATCCGTGCTACAGATTTTCTTCTTGCCGGTAAGAATGTTGTAGTAGCCGGTTATGGCTGGTGCGGCAAGGGCTTTGCCATGAGATGTAAGGGCATGGGATCCAATATAATTGTGACTGAAGTTGATCCAATTAAGGGGATTGAAGCTGCTATGGATGGTTTTCGCGTTATGAGCATGGAAGAGGCAGCTCCGATTGGTGATCTATTCTGTACCCTCACCGGAAATATGCATGTTCTGCGGCCGGAACATTTTAAAGTTATGAAAGAAGGAGCAATTATTTGCAACTCTGGTCATTTTGATATTGAAATAGATGTTAAAGGACTTAAGAAAATGGCCAAAGAAGAAAAGAAAAACGTTCGTAATTTCGTAGATCAGTATATTTTGCCCAATGGCAGAAGTGTTTATCTCTTAGCAGAAGGTCGTTTAGTTAACCTGGGCGCAGCAGAAGGACATCCAGCCTCGGTTATGGACATGAGTTTTTCTACCCAGGCTTTGGCTACGGAATATGCAATTGTTAACCAAGGAAAATTAAAAGCAAAAGTCTATAATGTGCCACAGGAGATTGAAAACTGGGTAGCTACAGCCAAGTTGAAATCTATGGGCCTTGCCATTGATAAGCTAACTCCTGAACAGGTAAAATATTTGGCTTCTTGGCAAGAAGGAACTTAGGGGAAATGACTAAATCCGAAAACCCCCTCGACTCCGCTCGGGGCAAGCAAAATCCGAACAAGGAAATATTGTTAGAAGAAAAAGAAATTATGAAGGAAGAGAAAACACTCTTGCAGGGGTTAAATGAGAGGGTCGGCCGGTTGGCGGATGCTATTGAAAGGACAAGGATTGATGAATATACCTCAATGATTATCCGTCCCTGGAAATTCTTTTTTATTAATTTCGCAGCTGGTATTTTCCGCGGGCTAGGTATGGCGATTGGGTTTACACTTGTAGCAGCCATATTTCTTTATTTATTAGTTCAACTGCTCAGGAATATGGTGGATTTACCAGTTGTTGGCACGTATATTGGAGAGATTGTTCGGTTTGTTAACCAGTATCTTAATCAGGGATTACCTGCAAAATAATGGGTTTTTACTTGATAGCGTTTGGCGTAGTTATTATTGACCAGCTAATTAAATTCTTCGTCCACAAGTTTATGTTTTTGGGCCAGTCTATTCCTCTTTTAAACGGTGTGCTCAAATTAACTTATGTTAGGAACACCGGAGCGGCTTTTTCTTTGTTTAAAGGCTTTTCTCCTTATTTAGTTATTATCAGCATTATTGTTATTCTGGCCGTGATTATTTTTCATTACAAAATTTCCCCAAAACGCGTGCTGATGCAAACCGGTTTGGCCTTTGTTTTAGGCGGCAGTTTTGGCAACCTAATTGACCGCCTTGTCCGTTCTTATGTTATTGATTATATTGATGTAACTGTTTGGCCTGTGTTTAATTTTGCTGATATAATGATTAACATCGGTGTGATTTTAATTGCTTTCAGGCTTTTTGTTGAGGAGGGTAAATATGTTTCCGATCCTGTTTAGTGTAGGTAATATTAACATCCATTCCTATGGTTTTATGATTGCCATTGCTTTTATCGTGGGAATTTTTATTTCTATGCAATTTGGCAGGAAGGTTAATATCAAACCAGAAATTATTTTAGATTTAGCCATCTATGTGATGATTGGCGCGATCGTTGGCTCCCGCGCTATGTATGTAATTGGCCAGTGGGATAAATACAAAGATAATATTATTGAAATATTTATGGTGCAGCAGGGTGGCCTGGCATTCTTAGGTGGTTTTGCCCTGGTTGTGGGCATCATTGCTTTGTACGCTAAATTAAAACAGATTCCAATGCTTAGGCTTTTGGATGTTTTGGCCCCAGGCGCAGCCTTGGGTTATGCCATTGCCCGGGTAGGCTGCTTTTTAAATGGTTGCTGTTTTGGCGTGCCGGCTGGCGTTCCCTGGGCAATTAAATTTGTCCCCGGTTCTTTGGCGCATTTTCATTATCCAGGATTGGCCGTTCATCCAACCCAGCTTTATGCCTTAGCGGCCATGGCGCTAGTTTTTATTGTTATGACTTTTATCTGGCCAAAAAGGAAATACGATGGTCAGGTCTTTTTCTGGTGGCTGATTTTATATTCAGTTTATCGCTTTGTTGTGGAAATTTACCGCTACTGTCCGGATGATTTGATTTATTTTGGGCTAAAACCTGGGCAGATTATTGCCATTATTATGCTGGTAATTGGCATTGGCGGGATAAGAATTGTTACTGAGCGCTTGAAAAAGTCCTAGTCTGGTGCATAAAGGCTTCGAGACGAGTTTCTAAATTTACTCCTTCATTGCCGTCGATTGAAATATCCAACCAGGGCAGGTTATTATTCTTTTCCCGTATTTGTTTGCCCAGGGCAGAAACAATTGTGCCGGGCATGCAGGTGAAGGGCAGGATGTTAACTATGCCTGAGGCGCCTTTTTCAATAAAATCTAAAGCCTTGCCCACACTTAAAATAGCTTCCCCTTTATATGAATAGTGAAGATAAGGAGCAGCTAGTTTTAATACTTTAAGCGTAGAAGGTTCATGCAGGTTTTTTATTTGGCCTTCAAATGGTTTGCTTAACCTGTGCTCGTCCCATTTTTGGGCTAGATCGCGGGCTAAGCCCAGAAACACATGATGGGGCATTCTTCTCATAAAACTTTCGTAGATATAACCGGCATTTGTATAATAAAACCACTCAGAAATTGGCGCAACCCAGGCTTCGCCGCCCAGTTGTTCAATTTTGCGGGCTACGTCAGCGTTGCATTCTGGATTACATCTCAGGTAAATTTCTCCAATAATACCGATAACCGGTCTTTTGCCGTTCCTGCTTTGCGGGATAGCTGCAAAACCCTCACGCATATCAGTCATCAGCTTAAATATCTTATTCTTGCCAGCTTCCACAGCCTGGCAGATGCGGTTAAGATAGTATTTTTGGATTTCATCTGTTTCCCCGCGATTTTTTTCATAAGGCCGAGTTTCAAAAGTCAGCTTGGTCAACAAATCAACTGCCACAATGCCTTGCCAGGCATAGCGCCTGAAGCGAAGATCAAGCCCCATTGATTTGCTGTAGGAATCCTTGGCATCAGGCGAGACCAGCGGAATATCATGGTAGCCAAGGCGATCGAAGATTATCCTATGGGTATGGTTATAATGGCCAAAGCGGCAGGGGCCAGATGCTGAGGGCATAAAAAAGGCAGTGCGGTCACGGTCAAGCCCTGGCTCTTGGATTTTTTTAATGAAGTCACCTGTCGTAACTATAAATGGATGACATTCCTTGCCAGAAGTATGTTTCCTGCCCAGCTCAAGCGTCCTTTCATCTGACGGCGGCAGGGTTTGGGAGTCAACGCCACAGGCTCGTATCGCAGCTGACAGCGCCAAAGCATGGTCTGACATGCGGGAGATGAAAAGCGTTCTTTGTTTCTTACTGGTTTGTCTTCTTGGTGTTTCTTTGAGCCCTTCGACAAGCTCAGGGCAAGCCTTGGTGGTTTTGTTTTTCAAACTATCAAGAAAAGCCTCCAACCTGGTGATGACTCCTGTATCAGATGCATGTTCATCAACTTCAATTTGTAGAAAAGGTTTTGAATTAATTATTTCCTTTAACTGGTGTGAGATAAATGAATCCGGTCCGCAGCGGAAATTTGAAATGTGAATTGCTGATAGAGTTGGATGATTATTAACAAGTTTAGCAGCTGCCAGCATCTTCTGGCCGTAATTCCAGTACATATTTGGGTATTCATGAGCAATTGAAGCGCGGCTGGCAGGTAAATAATCCATGGGAATAGCCAGCACACCCATGTCTTTTAATTTTTTAGGAATGTTTAAGTTTAAAATTGGATCAGACCCATTATAGGGGCGGCTGATAATTGCCAGGGCGGGGATTTTTTCTGTTTCAATCTGTTTGAGCACTTCCTGCCCGCGTTTTATCAGCTGTTCCTTGGCTTGATTTTGAGCTTTTTCAGCTTTTTCAATTGCCTGAATGATTGTTTCTTTTCTTTGCCCGAGACTTTTCCCAAGTTTTTGCAGTTGTTTGTTAAAGTAATTCTTGCCGCGCTGTGGTTCAAGGTTAGGGGAGAGAATTTTTAAATGCTTATCAAACTTTATGCCGGCTTTGGCAAAGTAGGGCAAGGCCTGGATAAAGGGGCAGTTAAAACTTTCATTAAATTTTTCTGATGCCTTCTCCATATTGATTAAACTTGGGATGAACAAACAATCAATTTTCTTGTCGAGCAGATCAAGGATATGTCCATGGGCTAACATAATGGGGAAACAAGCTTCAACCGGAGTATTCTCAAATGAATTACGGATTATTTTTTGATTAGAAGGGGATGACAGAACAACTTCAAACCCTAATTCATTGAAAAAAGCTTGCCAGAAAGGGAATCGTTCGAAGAAGAATAAAACTCTGGGAAGACCTATTCTTTTTCCGCCTTTATTTTGTGCCTGACCAAAGATTATTTCATCCCGCTCTTTAAATAAATCTGGCAGAACCTCTCTATCTCTCAATCCCTCCATCTTTTCATTTCTTCTTTCCTTTTCCCACTTTTCGCATCTGCCTCCGTAATATATTGGAGATTCATTCTCTGCGAGAATCTTGTTGATTTCGCAAAGGTTTTCGCAGCTTTTGCACTCAAAGCTTTCAATTTTATATTTCATCTGGCTCAAGTTGAAGCCTTTAAACTTGCTCTTATCCCAAGCCCTTTCTTTCATCGCAATTAAGGCAATGCCAATGGCGCCAGTAACTTCGTGGTGAGGCGGAATGATTATTTTCTTGTCTGTGATTGCTTCAAATGCTTTGACAACCGACTTATTAAAGGCAACGCCGCCCTGGAAGAGTATTTTGTTTCCAACTCTTCTGGTTTCAACTACTTTGTTGAGATAATTTTTGACAATAGCGCGGGCCAGGCCTGCGGTTAAATTCTCTTTGCTCGCTCCTTTTTGCAAATATTTATTAAGTTCTGATTCAATAAATACAGTGCAGCGGTCGCCAAGCAGGGAAGGGGACTTAGATTTAAGAGCAAGTTGGCTAAATTCTTCCTTAATGTTTATCCCAAGCTTTTCAGCCTGCTCTTCAAGAAACGAGCCTGTTCCCGCAGCGCAGACCTTATTCATGGTGAAATCAACTACTACACCGTTTTCTAAACTAATATACTTGGAATCCTGTCCGCCGATTTCAAAAACTGTGTCAACTTCTGGTTCCGCATTAACTGCTCCGTTAGCCTGGGCAGTGATTTCATTTTTAATAATGTCAGCGCCAACTAAATCAGCAATCATGTAGCGCCCTGAACCTGTTGTGCCAACGCCCAGGACCTCAACTTCATCTTTAATCTCCTGGCGAATCTCTTTTAATCCTTGTTTGACCGCTTCAATTGGTTTTCCAGCTGTAGGCAGATACTTTTTAATTAATATCTCTTTCTGCTCATCCAGTAAAACTAGATTAGTGCTTAAAGATCCTATATCTATGCCTAAATAAGTTTTCATTTTAGATTAAGAACAGTCCCTATAGCTCCCATGGACGCAAAATATTTGGGAATAATTAATTCTCCAGGTTTAAGCCCAAGTAATTTCTCAAAAGCTTTAACCACGCCGATGTTCGCGGCAACGCCGCCTTGAAAACTGATTGGCTTTTCCCATTTTTTCCCTTGCCCCAGGTTGCTGACAAAGTTTCTGGCAACGGCCAAACACAATCCTGCCACAATTTCATAATCCGGCGTGCCTTTTTGCTGCAAATGGATCATGTCAGACTTGGCAAACACTGTGCAGCGGCCGGCAATGCGGGGAGCGTGTTTTGATTTAAGAAATAAGTTGCCAAATTCTTCTACGTTTAGACCCATGCGCGAGGCTTGCTGGTCAAGAAAAGAGCCAGTGCCTGCGGCGCAGACAGTGTTGGTTGAAAAATCATTTAGTTTTCCTTCTTTCATACGGATTAGCTTAGAATCTTCACCGCCAATTTCAATCACAGTTTTAACTTCAGAGTGAAGGTGTGCCACGGCCTTGGCCTGGGCCACTATTTCGTTAACAAAATAGCCAGACAGCAGCTTTCCTCCAGAACCTGTAGTTGAAATAGCTGCTATTTCATAGCGTTCTTTGATGTTATTTATGATGGAATTAGCGATTTTAGCGGGTTCGCCCTTAATGCGCACGTAATGCTCTTCAAGAATGCTTTTGTGATCATCTAGAACTACAGCTTTAATGGCAATTGAGCCAATATCGATGCCGAGGTAATGGTTCATTTTATAAAATTATATCATTTGTGCTAAACTTATTATATATGGCAGGGCAATTTGAATATAAGATAAGTGACAATGACAAAGGCCAGCGGCTTGATCATTTCCTGGCAAATAAGCAGGAGATAGGCTTGTCGCGTTCCCAAATTAACAAGTTGATTGATGATGATACTGTTGAAGTAAATAATCAAGCGATTAAGCCAAGTTATAAGTTGAAGCCAGATGACCACGTAACAATCAAAATCCCTGCTCCCCAAAAGTTGGAAGTTAACGCGGAAAATATTGCCTTGGATGTTGTTTATGAAGACAGTGATTTAATTGTGGTGAACAAACCGCGGGGAATGGTGGTCCACCCAGCTGCAGGCAATTATTCTGGGACCCTGGTTAATGCTTTGCTTTACCATTGTAAGGATTTGTCAGGTATTGGTGGGGTGCTCCGGCCTGGCATTGTGCATCGATTGGACAAGTTAACCTCTGGGCTAATTGTAATTGCAAAGAATGATTTTACCCATCAGGCTTTGTCCAAGCAATTTAAGAATAAGCAGATTTTTAAACAGTATTTAGCTTTGGTTCACGGGGAAATTAAGAATAGGGCAGGGGTGATTAAGGCAAAGGTGGGGAGGCACCCTGTGGAGCGTAAAAAAATGGCTGTTATGCGAGAGGCGCGAGGGCGTCATGCAATTACGCATTATAAGGTTTTGGAGGCGTTTAAAAAGTATACATTGGTTGAGTTAATTTTGGAAACTGGTCGGACACATCAGATTCGCGTGCATATGACCTCGATTGGCTATCCGATTGTTGGGGATCCAACTTATGGGCATCGCAAAGAGGATTTTAAAGTTACTGGACAATTATTGCATGCAGCCAAACTTGGTTTTATTCATCCAAGAACTGGTAAACAGATGGAATTTATAAAAGAGATGCCTGATGATATGCGGGCTGCGCTTACAGAATTACAAGCGCGGAGATAGTGCCAAGTATAGTTGGCAAAGCGATTATAATTGAAGATTCGGCTGCTAAAAAGTTAACCCCAATTGATTTTAATGTTAAATAAATTACTAGTCCGCAAACAAAACCAAGGCCTAAACCTAAGAATAATGATTTAACAAAATTTTTCTGCTTTATTTTAAACACAGGTTGATGTGCAACCTGGGGTAGAGCAGGTTTTTCATTCGCTTTAACTATTCGAACTACATATTCGCTGGAATTCATGCGAGAAATCCTCCACTTATTTATCGGTTATCCAGCTAGGAAATTTCACTTTTAACTGATATAATTTATTAATGATTCTAGCGATAGATATTGGCAACACAAATGTAGTTTTTGGCTTATTTAAAGGGAAAAAATTGGTTCGAGAGTGGCGTTTTCCTACCGCTAAGTATAAAATCCCAAAGATTAAGCACAAAATAGAGGCAGTTATTGTGGCGAGTGTAGTACCGAGGATAACTGAAAAGTTAAAACTTAAAATTAAAAGCATGTATGGCTGCAGGCCATTTATTGTAACAGCAGAAAATATTCAGGGACTGAAAGTTAAGCTCAAGAATAAACGAGAAATTGGGGCAGATAGGGTGGTTGATGCCCTGGCTGCTTATCGATTATACGGTGGACCAGTAATTATCGTTGACTTTGGTACAGCCACGACTTTTGATGTTGTCTCTGCTAAAGGGGAGTATATTGGTGGCGCAATTGCACCGGGAATTGACCTGGCCCGCAATGCTTTGCATGAACAAACAGCGAAACTTCCCAGAATAAAAATTTCTGCTCCCAAGAATGTTATTGGCAAAGATACAGTTTCAGCTATGCGAAGTGGATTAGTATATGGGTATGTGGCGATGGTGGAAGGAATGATTGCGAGATTGAAGGATGGAGAGATGGTGAGGAAGGCGAAGGTTATTGCCACGGGAGGGCGGGCTAAGCTTATTTGCAAATATACGTCGGTTGTTGATAGAATAGATGAGAAGTTAACATTGAAAGGATTAAGGATAATAGCTGATGATTTGGAAGTATAAGAAGGGTGAAAATCTTCATTATGAAGATATTTTCCGTAAGCTCCAGGAGAAGGGAGTTCGCTATTTATTAATAGGCGGAGTTGCTGTTAATCTATTGGGGATTGAAAGGTCGACTGGAGATGTTGATATATCTGTAGCAATGGATAATGCAAATGTATTAAAATTAGTTGAAGCTGCGAAGGAGTTAGGGTTTGTGCCAAAAGTTCCGGTTGATCCAGCTGATTTAGCTGATCCAAACAAAAGGAGCGAATGGCAAACTGAAAAAAATATGAAAGTCTTTTCTTTCCAGCACCCGGATAACCCTTATGTTTTGATCGATGTTATGATAAATAATCCTTTGGATTTTGAAAAGATGTATGCTAGAAGAGAGGAAATCGATTCGCGAGGAATTAAACTGCCTGTGGCGTCGGTTGATGATATTATTGAGTTAAAGAAGATTGCTGGGAGACAACAGGACCTATCTGATATCGAAGCCCTTAAAAAATTTGTTAAGGGAGACGCTTCATGAATTCGAATAAAGGTTTTAAATATGTTTATACAAAAGAAAAATATGATGCTTATAAAAAACTACCAGCTTGGCAGAAATTGGAATGGTTGGAAAAAATGAACCGGTTCCTTTATCACTTTATGCCTCCAAAGAGTAAAGAACTTCGTGAGAAACTTCGAAAAGGGGAAATTTAGTGACCGAAGAACTAAACGAGTTATTAAAAGTAAGACGTGAAAAACTGGATGAACTAAGGAAAAAGGGGATTGATCCTTTTCCTTATACATATAATAAGACACATGATGCAGCAGGGGTTTTTAAGCAGTTTGATAATATTAAAGAAGGTGAACAGAGCAAGGAAGAAGTCTCAATTGCTGGTCGCTTGATGACCAAGCGTGGTCATGGCAAAGCCTCTTTTGCCCATATTCAGGACCAGTCTGGGCGTATTCAAATCTATTGTCGCCAAGATGTTATTGGTGAAGAAAAATATGATATTTACCGCAAACTTGATATGGGTGATTTTGTTGGGGTTAAAGGACACATCTTTAGAACTAAAACCGGTGAAATAACTATCCGCGTATCCGATTTTACAATCCTATGTAAGTCACTTCATCCTTTGCCGGAAAAGTGGCACGGCCTTCAGGATAAAGAACTGCGCTATCGCGAGCGCTATGTTGATTTAATGGTTAACTCGGATGTCAGGGATGTATTTATCAAGAGAAGTAAAATTGTCTCTTTGATCCGCAGGTATCTTGAAGACAAAGGCTTTCTTGAGGTTGAAACCCCCTTGCTTCACGTTATGCAGGGTGGGGCTGCGGCGAAACCATTTGAAACTTACCACGATGCCCTGGCTATGCCGTTGTTTTTACGAATTGCGCCAGAGCTATATCTTAAGCGATTAATCGTTGGTGGTTTTGAAAAAGTGTTTGAAATGGGCCGGGTTTTTCGCAATGAAGGTATTTCTTATAAGCATAATCCGGAGTTTTCTATCATTGAAATTTATCAAGCCTATGCGGATTACAATGATATTATGCAATTGACGGAAGATATAGTTACTTCAATTGCTAAAGAAGTTTTAGGCACGCTTAAGATCGAGTTCAGGGGAGAAAAAATAGATTTGACGCCTCCATGGAAGAGGATTTCTTTAGTTGACGCTTTAAAAAATGAAGGAATTGATATAAGGGAGAAGGATGAAAAAGGGATTAGGAAAATTGCTAAGGAAAAGGGAATAGAAGGCTATGAAGAAATTGGAGTTGGCAAGATCATTAATGTACTTTATGATAAATTTGTTGAGGGGGATTTGAAACAGCCAACCTTTATAATCGACCATCCAATTGAAACATCGCCCTTGGCTAAGAAACACCGCAAGGAAAAAGGGAAAGTAGAGCGTTTTGAATTAATCATTGGCGGCATGGAGCTGGCTAACGCGTTTTCTGAATTAAATGATCCAATTGACCAACGTGAAAGATTCAATAAGCAGGCAGAGTTAAAAGCAGCAGGGGATCTGGAAGCAGAATCAATGGACGAAGACTTCCTGCGCGCTTTAGAATATGGTTTGCCGCCAACAGGCGGACTTGGCATTGGCATTGACCGTTTGGTTATGTTGTTAACTAATCAATCATCGATCCGTGATGTTCTGTTATTCCCTCACATGAAACCAATTGCCCAGGCTAAGCCCCAGGCAGGGGAAATGGAAATTCTGGATAAATGAAAGTTAGCGAAGCATTAGCCAAAGGCAAACCAACCCTTTCTTTTGAGTTTTTTCCTCCTAAAACTGTTGAGCAGGAAGAACATCTTTTTGGTGTAATTTCAGAGTTAAAGAAATTTAATCCAGATTATGTGTCAGTAACCTATGGAGCCCTGGGAACTGCGCATGAAAAATCTTTTTTCTGGGTCAAAGAGATCAAAGAAAAGTTTGGTATTGAACCGGTTGCTCATCTTACCTGTATGGCTGCAAGCAAAGATGAGATGGTCCAGCGGCTCAATAAACTTAAGGAGATTAAGGTTGAAAATATCCTGGCTCTGCGCGGTGATCCGCCAATTGGAGAGGAAAAATTTGTGCCTCCGGCTGATGGTTTTCGCCATGCCAACGAATTAGTATCCTTTATTAAAGGGAAAAACAAAGATATTTGTATGGGTGTGGCGGGTTATCCAGAAAAACATCCTGAAGCTAAGAGTTTAGACGATGACATTAAGTATTTAAAGCAAAAAGTTGATGCAGGGGCTGATTATATAGTATCCCAATTATTTTTTATTAATGATGATTATTTTAATTTTGTTAGTAAGTGCCGTTGCGCCGGCATAAATGTCCCAATTATCCCTGGTTTAATGCCAATTACCAGCGTCAAACAGCTAAAAAAGATGATTGAGATTTGTGGGGCAAAAATTCCTGAAGACCTGATGGAAAAACTGGAAAAGGCTGATGGCAATAAAGAAGCTGTGATTGAAATCGGTGTAGAGCAGACAGTTAAACAGTGTCAAGAACTACTGAAAAAGGGAGTTCCTGGACTTCACTTTTTTGTGATGAATCAAGCTGGGCCAATTTCGAGGATTTTAGAAAAGCTTAAACCATTCCCCCAACAATAATCTCCGGCACTCTTATCGTGGGTTGCCCATGCGTAACAGGCGCGTGATCGTATTTGCCGCAGACACCGGTTTGAAAACCAAGGTCTGAGCCGACCATATCGATTATTTCTAAGACTTTAGGGCCGTTACCAGTTATAATTGCGCCGCGCACAGGGTGTTTGATCTTGCCGTTTTCAATTAAGTAGCCTTCCTGAACTTTAAATACAAAATCACCGTTAACAACATTAACTTCACCGCCGCCCATTTGTTTGACCAGCAGGCCGTTAGTAATTGAGCTGATAATTTCTTCTGGATCAGTCTCGCCTGGAGCAATCATAGTATTGGTCATTCTGGGCATGGGTTTGTGGCGAAAACTCTCGCGCCGGCCGTTGCCAGTTCTGGGCAGGCTAAGCTGGGTTGCAGTAAAATGATCTGTCATAAACCCTATTAGAATACCGTTTTCAATTAAAATTGTATTTTGTCCTGGAGTGCCTTCATCATCAAACTGGTATGAGCCAAATTTGCCGTGCAAACGAGTGTCATCTAAAACTGTAACTAATTCTGAAGCAACTTTTTTGCCTACTTTTCCGCCAAAGACTGAGGTACCCTTTAAAATAAAATCAGCTTCTAAGGCATGACCGCAGGCTTCATGCACCAACGTGCTGCCAGCTTCAGAAGAGAGTACCACTGCCATTTTGCCGGATGGGGCATGGGGCGCGTCCAGCATTTTAATAGCCCTTTCTGCTGCTTTTCTAGCGTGTTCTTCCGGTGGGTAATGGTCAAACAATTCAAAACCTACTGTGCCGCCAGGCGCTTCATAGCCGGTTTGCAGGATGCCGTTCTTTTCAGCAATTACGTTTATATAGTAGCGGGTCCTAATGCGGTTATCTTCAACATAAGTGCCTTCAGAGTTAGCAATTGAAACTGCCTGATTAGAATCTGTGTAGAGTACGGTAACTTGTTTAATCCTGTCACCAAAAGAGCGAGCAGTTTTGTTTAAGATTTCAACCTTGGCTGTTTTCTCGTCAATGGAAACTGTACTGGGTCGGCGCATTGAAGCCATAGCTTCTGCGTCAATTGCCACATGCGGTTTTAAATCAAAAGAGATGTTTTTCTTTTTCCCTTTAATTGAGTCTGAAATTTTTAATGCGGCTTCCCTTAAAGCCTCAAAGCTGGTGTCTGAGCTGGCAATATATGCTGTTTCTTTGCCAGAAATGACGCGGATACCAGCACCAACTTCAGTGCCGGATGATATTTTCTCAATTTTATTGTCTTCACAAGAAATTGACGACCCTTTTGTCTCTTCAATAAAGATTTCAGCGAAGTCACCACCGCCTCGAAGGGAGGTATAAAGGAGCTCTTCCAAATTCTCTTTGGTAAGCATGAATTAATTATAACATAAACTGAAATTTTTGTGATTGGAAGACGAAGATAATATGGAGGCTTAAAATGGGACGATTGTTAAAAACATCTGTAATTTATGGCAAATCCCTCTTAAGGCAAAAGGGGCATGTGTTGTTCCGTCCTAAAAAGAGAGGGGAGCAAAGTCCGTGGAGAAAAGATTGGCTTAACAGTGGACGGGTACAGATTACCCCCAAGCAGGTTGTTTATTCAGAGGGGATTCCTATCCCTGCTTTTTTGTTTCCTGAACAGGCTAAAATGGCTCAGTTTAAAAGCGAAGCTGTGCTCAGTTCTCAATTGAAGAGACACTGGGGAGAGGGTTCTATGCCCCGGGTTATAGAGACCATAATCAAGCCTTTTGCAACGATGTTGACCTCCATCCATGCCTATTCTCAGGCTTTGGCAATGGGGTTTGGGATTCATGGGCTTTATTCGAATCACGATGGAAGATGGGAATTGCAGAGTGTTCACACATTGATTCCCTTTGATAATCCGGATGCCGCGTCTCCTATTCCCATTGTAGCGGCGAGCGTTAAAGCCCCATGGAATGTCTGGGATGTTCAAGGCGATAAAGAATTCAAAAAGTGGAAGGGACAATATTGGGGAATTGAGCTTGCTCTTCTTATTCATGCTGTGAAAACCTTCTATGGATATCAACGCTATTCTCTTGGTGAAGAGGCAGTTTCAGGGCAGCGCGAGGGGCTTCTGTTTCCTGTTCCCAATGCTTCTTCTCGGGCGCATATTGCTGTTCAAGATCTTTTGCGTTATTTGAATGATCTGGATAACCCCTACCTGCGGTCTGATGCAAACATATTTGGAATTGAGATTAAGGAAATAGATATAACCAGTTTAGGTGTTTTTCCAAATTATCAAAATAAATGGTTGGCGTACGGCTTCAAGATTGACGGAAAAACGGCTGAAGAATTAATAATAACTTATCATCACTGGATGAAGAATATTTTTAGAGTTGCGAATATAGCTTAAAACCGCAGAAATTTAATCCTTTTGTTTTTCCTCCAAACCTGAAATTTTCCAGGAATAAGGCCGATAAATTGGTATAAGAATACCTATTTTGGAGTATAACAAGCTATGAGTGTTGTGAAAGGCAAATTATCAAGTTCAGCTTTGAAGTATTATGGGCGATTTTTCTTTAGCCCTAAAGACAACCGCTGGCTTGGGATCCATAATCCGTTTGGTTCTAAAATGGGAAAGGCGGCTGACCCCTACATAAATGGACTTACACTTCAGCGCCTACTCTACAATCGAGATCCGGTAGTAAGGGCTGTTGCAGGTATTAACGTATTAGAAAGGAAGGCTAGGTTAGCAGAAACTGAGACTACACGCCTGCGAAGATTTTTTCGATTTGTTTCACTGCGCCCTAATTTTGAAAAGTTGGTGGTGGTAGACAATGTAGAAAAGTGGATTGATCCGAATGGAAAAGAGGTTGATCCCCTTCCTTATATTAGACGGCTGCGCAGATTAATTTTTATAGCAGGAATAAAAGATTGGAAGGGAATCCGTCTTATTTGTAAAGCATTTACCTTGGCCTGGGAAGGACATGCTGGCAAGTTGCGCAAGGACAATGAGACTCCATTTTTTGATCACCCCTTAACTGGTGCCGAGATATTTGTACCTGAAGGGAAAGGGATGGGGGCAGAAGAGCTTGCAGCAACAATTGTTCATGATTTAATTGAAACCGGGAAAATTAATGAACAAAGCATTACCAGAAAATTTTTAGAGACACATCTTAATGAAAGAGTTGCTGATATTGCAGAGGGGCTGACGGAACTTGGACAAGAACCAGGATATAAAGGTAGAAGGCCATCTTTGGTAGATGTTTGGAAAAAAATCTTAAGACATGGAAAAAAAGATCTGGCAATTTTAGCCATTAAAATTCGCGGAGACCGGAAGCACAATATGCGGACATTGGACCCTGTCTCTCCAGAATCTAGGATTGAGAAAGCTCAAGAAACATTGGATGTTTATTCGCGGCTTGCGGATGCTTTGGGAATGTGGGAAGACAAACGAGAGCTTGAAGATTTGTCTTTTAAGTATTTAGAGCTAGAGAAGTATCAAGAAATAGAAAGCAAACGTGCCGAGATTATTAAGAAAAGCGAACAGAAAATAAGGGGAACTGTTCGGGAAATGGAAAGAAATTTGGCTAAGTCAGGTTTAAAGGCAAAAATTATTGTTGAACAACGATTTATTTATGAGCTACACCAAAGAATGGAAAAAAGGGGAATTTCCCGGGTAGAAGAACTTTTCCCACACGATATTTGGCGCATTAATATTGTAGTTCCTAACGGAGCAGATTGTTATAGCATGCAAGGTTGGTTGCATAATCAATATATACCGGACCAAACAGAAATTAGAGATCATATTGCTGAACCTCGACCCAATGGCCACAAATTCTTACAAAGTTATGTTGAAATCCCAAAATTTGGAAGACTTCTGGTTCAAATTCGGGATAAGAAAATGTACGATAATTATCGCTTTGGTATTCTTTCCCAAATCGGAGTTAAAGGAAGGGAAAAACCATGGTACAAAGAAACCCAGACCTGGTTGGAGGCGGTGCTAAGCTTTTTAAGAGAAGAAGGTGTTTCTGAGCGAGAAGCTGTTCGTTTTATAGCGGCACACAGTGATCCAATAGTTGTTAAAACTCACAAAGGAAAACCGATTAGACTTCCCTTTGGGGCAACTGTTCTTGATTTTGCTAGAGAGATTCACGAACGTATTTTTCTTCGGGCCAGAGGTGCAATTGTTAATGGCCGTGAGGCGAATATTACTCAGATACTTCGTGATGGGGATATGGTATATGTGAAAACCGATGAAGATGCTTATCCCGCCCTAGAATGGATGGACCATGTGCAAACCCCTGAAGCTCGTTATACTTTACGAAAATATTTAAGTGCTCGAGATGAAAGAATAATTCATCGGGATGCAATGACAGCCTTGGGGAAAGAATGCAAACGATTCCATTTAACAGCAGGTGGTTTGCTTGGTTCAGCTCTTTTCCGTAAATACGTTTCTGCTTTTAGTTTTAGCGCATTAGAAGAAACTGGAAAAGACCTTAGAAAAGCAGAAACAGCTTATCGTCTGCTTAGAAAAAGATATTCTCGACTTGAAAGAAAAATTAATGATTTGAATGCTGAAGAATATGATGAGGCTAGCCGAAGACTTGCTGTGTCAAAAGGAGAGATCGAAGATCTAAGGCAAGAGATCCGCGGAAAAAGAGATAGATTTGTTAGAATGAAGCGGGGTGAATTTTTAAGAGAAATTGGTATCGGTGAGCGAAGCGCAAAGGAAGCAGTCTCTCAGGTTCATGATTTGTTTCTTAGAGAACTTCGTAGGCAAAAAGATAAACGTCAGAAACTAGCTCCCTATTACCTTGCCATAGAGATAACAAATAGAAAGGGCATAATATACAGTTTATCTTCCAAATTAAGTGAAATGGGGTTCAATATAAGAGATATTTTTCCGGTTTGCTCTAAAGATGAGGAAGGGGAGGAGGATATTCTTGTTTTGGGAGTGGATGTCTTTGGAGGGGAGCGTGGCGGGAAATTGATTGGTCAAATACAGCGTTTGCAGGTACGTACTATTGCTCAGAGCCTTTCTAAAAAAGGTAGAGAAAAAACTATTGTCCGCGTTTTAAAGCCTCAGGATGTAGCAAGATATTTAGAACTGAAAACGCAAAGCGTGCCGCTCTTCTAGAATTTAGATTCAGCCCAGCTCTTGCCAGCACCTATATCAACTCTTACCGGAACTTTCAAAGGAACAGCCTTAACCATTTCCTCTTCAACAATCTTCTTGACCTTTTCTGCTTCCTCTTTTGGACATTCAAGCACAAGTTCATCATGAACTTGGAGTATCAGTTTTGAGTTTTGACTTTTCAGTTTTGCGTTAACCTTAACCATCGCCACTTTAATCATATCTGCTGCTGTGCCCTGGATGGGGGTGTTGATCGCAGTTCTTTCAGCAAAAGATCTCATGCCCAAATGCGGGCTGTTGATATCCGGCATCGGCCTTTTCCTGCCTAGCAGGGTAGTGACATAGCCGTCTTTTTTTGTTTGTTCGATCGTGTTATCAATAAAGGTTTTTACTCCTCTGTGTTTGTCGAAATATTTATGAATAAAATCAGCAGCCTCTGTCTTTTTTATTTTTAACTGCTTGGCCAGGCCAAAGTCTGAGATGCCGTAAACTATACCAAAATTAACCGCCTTGGCTGCAGCACGCGAAATCCCCAACTCGTCTGCTGTTGCCTGGTGAATATCTTTCTCCTCTTTAAAAGCCTTGATTAACTGAGGATCTTGACTAAGATGCGCTAGAATTCTTAGTTCAACTTGAGAATAATCAGCAGCAAGCATGACCCAGTCTTTTTTCTCAGGAATAAAGGCTGAGCGAACACGCTTGCCCCAAGCACCCCTGGCTGGAATATTTTGTAGATTTGGGTTGGAACTTGAGAGCCGGCCGGTAACAGTGATGGTTTGATTAAATGATGTATGGATTCTGCCTGTCTTGGGCTTAATCAGGGTAGGCAGTACATCAACATAGGTTGATTTGAGCTTGGTTAGCTGGCGATAATCCATTAGTTTTTCCGCAATCTCAAATTTTTGACCGACCAGCTCCTCTAGAACTTCAACATTAGTTGAAGCGCCTGTTTTAGTTCGTTTAATAATGGGTAGTTTCAGCTTGTTAAACAGAATATTGGCCAATTGTTTAGGGGAATTGATATTGAAAACTTCTCCAGCAATGGCAAAAATATGGGTTTCTAAGTCTTTGAGAGATGTATCAATCTCTTTTGACATTTTATTAAGCAGTTTTACATCAATGCTGATGCCGTTGCTTTCCATCTCAATCAGCACCTCAACTAATGGCATTTCAACTTCATAAAATAACTTGTCCAGCTTCTGGGCTTTTAAGGCAAGTTTAAATATCTCATATAAGCCAAAGGTTACTTCAGCGTCAGAGCAGGCGTAATCAGTGGCAATATCAATTGGTACTTGCGCAAAATTATCATACTCTGCTTCTTTGCCGATCAGTTCCACTAATTTAATCATTTCGCGGCCAAGGAATTGCTTGCCTAATTTCTTTAAGGCGTACTTACCAGAGGTTGGGTCAAGTAAATATGCGGCTACCATGGTGTCAAATAGGGGGCCAGTTACTTCGACGCCAGCAGATTTTAGAACTTCTATATCATATTTAATGTTATGGCCAATTTTAAGTTTGTCTGATTGGAATATTGAATAAAGGTTTTCAAGTTTGAGTTCAGACTTGCTTTCCTTGTGTCCCACAGGAAGATAATAAGCAGATTTAGTCTCAGTTGAAAAAGATATGCCGACAATTTCCGCGGTAATAGGATCAAGGCCAGTTGTTTCGAGGTCAAAGGCAAATGCCTTTGATTCATTTAATGTATTGATTAATGCTTTAAGATCTTTATCTGTTTTAATGCAAATAAAATTGAATTTAGAGAGTTCTTCCCGTTTTTTTTCAATAACTGCTTCGCTGGCATACTCTTCAATACCCTGGCTGTACTTTTTAACCAGGCGATCAAACTCAAACTTTTCAAACATGGCTACAACTTTTTTCCAATCCATTTCGCCGCGCTTGCATTTTTTAAAATCTATTTCAATCGGTACGTTGGTAACAATTGTGGCTAGTCTTTTGCTTAAATTTGCCAGGTCAATATTGTTTTTAAGGTTTTCTTTTAAGGCCTTTTTGGTAATTTTGTCAACATTCTTAAATATATTATCAAGTGTTCCATATTCTTGAAGCAATTGAGCGGCGGTTTTATCGCCAACTTTGGGAACTCCGGGGATATTGTCAGACGAATCTCCTTTTAAAGCTTTGAAATCAATTAATTGTTTGGGTTTAATGCCATAGCGCTCCTCAACCTCTTTTTCGCCATAAAGAACAGTGTCTGTGATGCCTTTTCTAGTGGTTAAAACCTTAATCTTTTTATTAACTAATTGTAGGGGGTCAAGGTCACCAGTTAAAATCTCAACTTCATAACCCTGCTGCTCTGCTTCTTTAGCCAGAGTGCCAATAACATCATCAGCTTCAAAACCGGCAATTTCATAGATTGGGATATCAAAGGCTTCGGCTACTTCTTTAACGTATGGAAATTGTTCTCCCAGGGTAGGTGGGGCTTTTTCCCTGGTTGCTTTATACTCTTTATATTCTTTGTGGCGGAAGGTTGGCTCCGGCCGGTCAAAAGAAATAGCCACAAAATCTGGTTTTTCATCTAAAATCTTGAGGATCATGGTTGTGAAGCCGTAGATGGCATTAGTTGTGATGCCAGTGGTAGTTTTCATAGTATCTGGGAGGGCGTAAAAAGCACGGTAGGCGAGGGAATTACCATCTATTAAGATGATTTTAGGCATGTATCTAGTATAGCAGAAAAATTACGATTTTTCGCCAAGTTGATAGCGGGTAAACCTGCGAATAACGATGTTTTCTCCGATTTTCGCAACTAGATCTGCTAATAAATCATTCACAACTTTTTTAGGGTCGCGGATAAATGGTTGTTCCATTAAGCAGATTTCAGCGTAAAACTTTTCAATGCGGCCGGCAATGATCTTTTCCCTAGCCTTGGCAGGCTTGTTTTCCTGTTTAGCCTGGGCTTCTAAAATGTCTTTTTCTTTTTTAATTAATTCTTCCGGCACCTCTTCGCGCTTAATATACAAAGGACTGGCAGCAGCTATCTGCATGGCAATATCTTTAACAAAGGCCTTAAAATCATCATTTTTAGCCACAAAATCAGACTCGCTGTTAACCTCAACTAAAACACCAATCTTGCCGCCTGTGTGGATGTATGATTCAACAACACCCTGGGAAGCAACCCGGTCAGCGCGCTTGGCTGCAGAAGCCAGGCCCTTTTTCCTTAAGGTTTCGCGAGCCTTTTCCATATCGCCTTTAGCTTCTTTAAGCGCGGCTTTGCAGTCCATCATGCCGCAGCCGGTTTTTTCTCTTAGTTCTTTGATTGTATCAACGGTTATGGTCATTGCTTTTCCTTCCTAAGCTTCGGTTTCTTTTTTTTCTTCTTCTTTAATTTTTTCAGTTAAGCCTAATTCTTCTAGGCGCTGTTCTTCTGATAGGGCCTTGGCTTCATCTGCAACTTCAAGTTCGATTTTTTCTTCTGGGACAGCTTCCTCAGCCTCTTTAGTCTCAAGTGGCACTGCTATTTCTTCCCCTTCAGCTGCTTCTTCAAGCGGCTTAGCCATTTCCCGGCCGGCAATTACTGCTTCTGCTACAATTCCAGTTAATAGTTTAATAGCTCGGATAGCATCATCATTGCCTGGAATTATGTAATCAACTTCATCAGGATCAGCATTCGTGTCCACGATCGCAACAATTGGGATGCCAAGCTTTCTGGCTTCCTTTACTGCGGTTTGTTCTTTTTTGGTATCAACTATGTAAACAATGTCTGGTGGCTGGGTCATCTGGCGGATCCCACCCAGTCCTCTGACCAGTTTGCGGTACTCGCGTTCCATAATGATAACTTCTTTTTTGGGCAGTTTTTCCACCGTGCCGTCAGCTTTCATTGTTTCAATGTTGTTTAAGCGGGCAATGTTCTTTTTGAGGGTTTTAAAGTTGGTTAAAGTGCCGCCCATCCAGCGCTGGTTAACAAAAAACATGCTGCAGCGGGTAGCTGCTTCTTCCACGGCTTCCTGGGCTTGCTTTTTTGTGCCAATAAAAAGGATCGTGCCGTTGTCGGCGATAGTTTTTCTGACAAATTCGTAGGCTTTTTCAATTAATGGGATAGATTTGTGAAGATCGATTACATGGATGTCGTTTCTTGAAGAGTAAATATATCTCTTCATCTTGGGATTCCAATTTTTACTCTGGTGCCCGAAATGCACTCCTGCTTCGAGCAATTCTTTCATTGTTACTACTGGCATGTTTCCTCCTTAATTTAACTTAAGCACGAACAATTATTTTAGCACGGCAACGGTAATTTTGCAATGAGACTGAGGAAAATGACGAGCGCCAAATTACAAAGAACAAACAAATTATAAATTCAAAACATCAATAATCAAAACAGGTTTTAGTATTTTAAAATTGTATTTTTGATATTGTTTGTCATTTGATGCTTGTAATTTGGAATTTATATTGATGAGGATGAATCTGTTTGTCCCAGAAAAGTATCCGGCAGGCCTTCAAACGGCCAACCGCGCTCATCAAATGAGATAGAAAAATAGTGGCTAGTATTCTCCGAAAATTCTGTATAAGGGTGGTAGGCGTAATGAAAGCCAAGACCAGCCACCCGCAAGCTTAAGCCGTAAGTTACATTATTTTCAACTCCGCCTGGTTTTGGGTTTTGATCAATACCTGTCCTAAAGGCTAGATAGCTTGAAGGCGAGTATTCTATGCCCCAGTGCAGGCTGGTGGGTTCGGCGGCCTGCAGGCTTATGTTGGCGTCAAGTACTGTGGCAAGTTTAATTGGGGATAGAATAGCTGCCTCAAATTCATTCCCCATAATATGAAGTTTGGTGCCGACTTTAATATTTGAAGGAAGCTTGCCTTCTTCCCCGTTTTTATACTGTATTTTGCCGGTATTAATTATATTTTGTCCAACCGCGCCGATTGAGAACCAGCCCAGGCCTTTTTGTAGTATACCCAAGTCAGCGTTGAGCCCCCAGCCATCGCCATTGCCCAGGGCAGTTGCGCTTTCAGAATAATGTTTAATGTTTAAACCGAGTGAAAATTTATCAGTAAACTTTTTACCGTAAGAGAAAATAAGCAGATTTTTGCTGTAATCAGCCCGGCGGATATAGAAGCCATTGGCATCACGGATCTCTATGCCATTAACACCAGCCGAAACATAGCCTATACCGATTGCGCTTCTTTCCCCAAGGGGGTAGACCCCGCCTAAAAGTGTGTAGTGCACATCTTCTAAAATAGTAGCTGACATGCTGGTAAAGCGGAAGGAATCAATTTCCCCCAAACCTGCGGGGTTAGAAAAGATTGTTTCGCAGTCCTCTGCCACAGCTACATAAGCTTTACCCATACCCATAGCCTTAGCGCCAACGCTGAGGGTCATGGGGTCAAAACTTGTTTGGGCAGAGGCAGAGAGTCCCAGAGTTATTAATAGTAATGTCAAATGTCCAATGACAAATGTCAAATGGTTGTGTGCCTTCGGCACGGTATTATGATAATGTCGCGAAGCGACTCCTTCATTTTTAATTTTTAATTTGTCATTTGTCATTGATTAATAACCCAAATCTTCCCTCTGCCAACCCTTTTCCTAGTTTTATCAATGATTTGGTAAAAATAAATGCCGTTGCCAACTAATTGGTTATAATCACTGTAGCCGTCCCAGGAAATTTGATTTTTAACGCCGCCTAACAGGTTAAATGGTTTGATAGCAATAAAGCGGGCTGACATATCATATATATATATAAATGCTTCAGTCGTTGTATCCGTTGTACATTCTATGCTGGTGGTTTGTCCGCCTTTGGGATTAAATGGGTTGGGGTAGTTGAAGACTGTTGCTGCTAATAGAAATATCAATATCCAGTTTGATTTTTTCATAATAAAGGTCGAATGACGAATGACCAAGTCCGAATGCCGAATGAAATCACAAATCACAATTCCCAAATTTGGGTATTGAATCATTGGGCATTCCTTCGTCATTAATATATTACCTTAATTTATATCTCTATGCTATAATATTTTTAGAGTGTCCATCAAGGAAAACCTACAAATTATCCGCCAAAAAGTTCACAGCGCTGCCCAGGCAGCTGGCCGCGATCCCTCGACCATAAAAATTATTGGCGCTATCAAGAATCAACCCACTGAAAAGGTTATTGAAGCGATCGAAGCCGGCTTAACTGATATTGGAGAAAATAAGGTCCAGGAAGCCCAGGCCAGGTATGAAGAAATTAAGTCTAAATACCCAAATGTTGCCTGGCACATGATTGGCCATCTACAGCGCAATAAAGTTAGACAATCTCTTGACATCTTTGATATAATACACTCACTTGATTCAGAACGGTTAGCAGGGGAGATAGAAAGTAGAGCGGGGAGCGGAGAACGAAGGAAAATAGTTTCTGTTCTGATTGAAGTAAATACCTCAGCAGAAGCAAGCAAGTACGGCATATCAGTTGATTCGACTATTGATTTTTTGAAGAAATTGTCAGGTTTTCATAATATTAGGGTCCAGGGATTAATGACAGTTAGTTTGTTTTCAGATGATTTAGAAAAAGTTAGGCCCTGTTTCATAAAATTAAGAAAATTGAGCGAAGAAATAAAAAAATTGAACCTACCAAATGTTGCAATGAAATACCTCTCAATGGGCATGACAGACGATTTTGAAATAGCTATCCAGGAAGGGTCAAATATGGTGCGCATTGGGCGTGCTTTGTTTGGCAAAAGGAGATGAGGGAAAATGGTTGATAATCTTTTTAAACGGGCAAAGGCTTTTATTGGATTGGATGAAGAGGGACCGGATAGTGAACAGGCACAGCAGTTAGATATGGGGACCTTGATAAGAAATAAAAAAGAACCTCAGGAAGAGGGCGATTACGGCATCATGTATTATGAGCCCAAAGTTTATGAGGATTCATTAAATATTTCTACTCATCTGCGTTCCGGCGCGCCAGTTATCATTAACCTCAAACATCTTGATCCTGCGGAAGGTACCCGCTTGATTGATTTTGTCTGCGGCACTGCCTATGCGATTGACGGCCACATGATGAAAATTGGGGAGACAATCTTTCTCTTTGCCCCTAATAATATCTCTATAACCGCAGCTGATGAAAAAGCTTCTTTGGGAGATGAATTAGAGATTGTTCAGGAAAGACGCGAGACTTTTTTCTCTAGGTAACAATGTGACAAGTATTGGTTTTATTGGCGGCGGCAAAATGGCCGAGGCCATAATTAAGGGTTTATTATCCTCTAAAATTGTTGCTGGTTCTGATATCCATGTTTCTGATGTAGATGAAAAACGTTTGGGATTATTAAAAAGCACTTTATCTGTTTCTGTTTATTCTGACAACAATAGAGTAGCAAAGTCATCAGAAATCATTATTTTATCAGTTAAACCGCAGAACATGGCTAAAGTTGTTAAGGAAATTGAGGTTGATGAAGGAAAACTTGTTATCTCTATTGCGGCGGGAATAACTCTTGAGTTTTTGGAGAAAGCTTTTCCCGGCAAGGCTGTTGTTCGCGCCATGCCAAATAATCCAGCTTTAGTTGGAGCGGGGATTACGGCGCTAGCCAAGGGGAAAGATGTTAGCGCAGGTCAATTTGAACAAGCTAAGAAAATATTTAAATCAGTTGGAGAAGTTGTTGAAATTGAGGAGAAACTTATGGATGCAGTAACTGGTTTGTCTGGCTCTGGACCTGCTTATGTTTATTTGATGATCGAATCTTTGACAGAAGCGGGTGTTTCTTTGGGGCTAGATGAAAAAGCGGCCCAGGAATTAGCTGTGCAAACTGTTTTAGGCGCAGCTAAAACTATGGCTGAGACAAACAAATCTGCGCAGGAACTTAAGGAAATGGTCACCTCGCCTGGCGGAACGACAATCGAAGGGTTAAAAGTTCTTGAAAAGTTTAAATTCAAACAAGCGATTATTGAAGCTGTTAAAGCAGCGGCAAAAAAATCCAAGAAACTCAGTCAATGATAGAATTCCTTATTTTTGTTATCAATTTTTTGTTTTCGGTGGTTTATATTATGTTAGCTTTAAGGGCAATCTTGCCCTGGCTGCCGCATAATAAGTCAAACCCGTTTATTAAACCAGTTTACGTTTTAACTGAGCCGGTTTTATCAGTTATTAAGGCAGGCCTGCCGCCAAATCGCATTGGCATGGATGTTTCGCCTTATATTGTTATTATTCTACTTTGGTTGGTACAGCAAGTAATCTTGAAGCTAATTTCTTAGAATTAGTTTTAAGTAATATTTAGGAAGGAGAAATAGATGACCGCGCTCATTATTGGCACAATTGGACTTGATACTTTGGAAACACCCTTTGGCAAAAAAGAGGATGTGTTAGGCGGTTCAGCTATACATGCTGCTGTGTCTGCCAGTTTTTACGCACAACCATCAATTGTCGGTGTAACTGGGTCAGACTTTCCCCAGGCGCATCTGGATTTTTTGAAAACTAGAAATATTGATGTTAGCGGCATAGAAGTTACCAACGGCAAGACCTTTCGCTGGTCCGGCTATTACGAGTACGACATGAACCAGGCTCACACGCGCGATACCAAATTAAACGTTTATTCAACCTTTGATCCCAAAGTTCCAGAAAATTTAAAGGCTTCAGAATTTGTTTTCCTGGCCAACCTTGATCCAGAGCTGCAGCTAAAGGTTTTAGCCCAGCTTAAAGGGCCAAAATTAATTGCCATGGATACCATGAACTTTTGGATTGAAAATAAACGTGAGGCACTGCATGAGGTGATTAAGAAAGTTGATGTTGTTTTGATGAATGACGGTGAGGTCAGACAATTTATGGAAACGCCAAATATTCCAACTGCAGCGGGAAGGCTGCTCAAACTGGGAGCCAAGGCAGTTATTATCAAAAAGGGCGAGCATGGAGCTTTGTTGTTTTCTGACGGCATGCATTTTGCCGCACCAGCCTATCCTCAAGACCAGCTGCGCGACCCAACCGGGGCGGGGGATTCTTTTGCCGGCGGGTTTATAGGCTATTTGGCAAAAACAAAGGATTTATCTGAGCCAAATATTCGTCGGGCGGTTATCGTTGGCTCTGTTATGGCGTCTTTTAACGTGGAAGATTTTTCACTGGATCGGATGAAACGCTTGACCATGAAAGAGATCCAAGAGCGCTTTGCTGAGTTTCGACGTTTTTCAGAGTTTGAGGCCCTGTCCACGTTGCATAAGGAATAACAAGGAGGATTAAGATGATCGAAGAATTTCAAAGGATTGGACGCTTAATGTTTGATGAAAGGCTGATTGATTCGCATGGCGGCAGTTTATGTGTGAGGAAAGGGGACAAGATATTTGTAACAGTAAAAAATGCGATGCTGGCTGATTTAAAAAAGGAAGATATTATTGAAGTGGGACTTGAACCTGGAGATAAAGATGAATTAGCGCCGCCGGAAATTGCTGTTTACCGGGCATTATATAAACAGAGTGAAACAAGTGCTATTGTTCATGCCCGACCGGCTAACAGTATTGCTATTTCAATTACTGATAATAAAATTATGCCTCAAGACAGTCGAGGCACAAGTCTTTATAAAGCTGCGCCAATTGTCAGGGTTCGTGACGGTCTGGGTTCAGCTGAGGCAGCCAGGCTGGTGCCAAATTTTTTGTCCAAAGAAAATGTTGTGGCAGTGGTTAAAGGCGCTGGCAGCTTGGCTGTTGGCGACAGTTTGGAGCAGGCTTATATGTATACCTCAGCTTTAGAGAATTCCTGTCGGGTGATTGTCGCGGTCCGTTCCTCAGGCGGCAGGCAGGGCGGCAGTCGTGCTCCTGTTGGGCGGTCTTCCGGTGGCAGGCATGGCGGCATGATGGGTGACCGTCGAAATAAGGGCGGCTATAAGTCAGCCATACCACCGGGCATTGGCGTGATGGACCGCAGCCGCGACCGCAGTCGTAATCGATGAGCCAAATTAAAGAATTATTAGAAAAAATTAAAACATATAATCCTGATGGAGATACTGAGATTGTCCAAAGGGCCTACGACTTTGCCGAAAAGATCCATCGCCAGCATAAACGTCTTTCCGGCGACCCCTACATAACTCATCCCCTGGCAGTGGCTGAGGTTTTGGCGGATTTAGAACAGGATGCCACGACCATTGCTGCTGCCCTGCTGCATGATGTGCTGGAAGATTCTGATGTTAAACCCCAGGAACTGACCAAGGATTTTAATGCGGAAATTACCAGATTGGTTGAAGGCGTGACTAAGTTAAGCCAGCTTTCTTTTATCAGCCGGGAAGTGCGGCAGGCAGAGAACTTCCGCAAGATGTTTGTGGCCATGGGGGAAGATTTCCGCATTATTATTATTAAGCTGGCTGATCGCCTTCATAACATGCGAACCATCAAATACTTACCGCCGGAAAAACAGCAGGAAACAGCCCTGGAAACACGTGAGATTTTTGCACCGCTGGCTCACCGCCTGGGCATGTGGAAATTAAAATGGGAATTGGAAGACTTATCCTTTGTTTGTCTTGAGCCGGAAAAATATGATGAAATAAGAAAAAGGGTGTCCGAGAGCCGCAAAGGACGGGAAGAATATATAAAAAAATTCAATGAAGAAGTCACGACATTATTAAGCAATGTGGGCATTACGGCAGAAATTACCGGCCGACCAAAACATTTTTACAGCATCTATCACAAGATGTTTGACCAGAATCTGGAATTTAGCGAGATTTACGATTTAACAGCTGTGCGTTTGACAGTTGACACTGTTAAAGAATGCTACGCCGTGCTGGGCATGGTGCACGCGGTATGGAAACCCATCCCTGGCAGGTTTAAAGATTATATAGCCATGCGCAAATCAAATGGCTATCAATCCCTGCACACGACCTTAATTGGGCCTGGCGGCCGGCCTATTGAAGTTCAGGTCAGGACAAAAGAAATGCATCGCGTGGCAGAATACGGCATTGCTGCGCACTGGCGCTACAAAGAAGGGGCAACTGATAAAGGGCTTGACGAGAAAATGAACTGGCTGCGCCAGATGCTGGAATGGCAAAATGAGCTCAAGGACGCCAAGGAGTTTATGCAGAGCCTAAAAATTGATCTGTTTGTTGATGAGGTCTTTGTCTTTACGCCAAAGGGGGATGTGATTGGCCTGCCAGTGGGCGCAACGCCGGTTGATTTTGCTTATCGGGTTCATACCGAGGTTGGCCATCGCGTGGTTGGCGCAAAAGTTAACGGACGCATTGTTCCTCTAGACAGTGCAATGCAGAATGGGGATATCATTGAGATCCTGACCAGCAAAAAAGATAACCCGAGCCGCGACTGGCTCAAATTTGTAAAAACAGCCGGCGCGCGCGTCAAAATAAAAAGCTGGTTTAAAAAACAGCAGGTGGAGGATAAAGCACAGGCTGCCCAGGCGGTTACTACTGATGAAGAATTAAAGGTTAAGCCGCTGTTGGTTCCCCGGCCGCACGTAAAGGTAAAATCAGCCATTACTGTGGCTGGCTTAGAAAATGTGTTGGTCAGGTTTTCTAAATGCTGTAAGCCCATTCCCGGGGAAAAGATAGTTGGTTTTATTACTTTGGGTAAGGGCATTTCTATTCACCGCCTTGATTGCCCTAATGTGAAAAAGCAGGAGATTGCTAAAGAAAAATTAGTGAAAGTTGATTGGAATCCTAAAGGAGTGATGTCTTTTCCCATTGAAATTGAAGTTGAGGCCTATGATCGGGTAGGTGTGCTAAAAGATATCCTGGCTGAGATTGCTGAAATAAAAACCAATGTCTCAGCTGCCAAAATTACCACCCGTCGCGGCAGTTCTGCTTTCCTTAAATTAACTGTTGATGTTAAAGATGTTAATCATCTGGAACAAGTAGTTGCTGCTATCCGTAAAGTCTCTGATGTATACGATGTTCACCGCTGATAAAATTGTGATATAATTACATTTATGTCACGGGTAAAAAAAATCCTAGAAGGCATATCTCAAAGCAAGCGTGTGGCTGGGGCATACCTTTTTATCGGTCCACCTGGGGTAGGAAAAAGAGATACTGCAGAGGCTTTTGCCGACCAATTGGGTTGTAAAAAACAGGACCGGATTTTTGTTGCCCCAAGCGGAGCTAGTTTTAAGATCGAACAGGTGCGCGATTTGCAAACCTGGGTACGTTACGGCCCTTCAGCCAGCGATTACCTGGTGGTTGTAGTGGAAAAGGCTGATACCTTAACTGATCAGGCAGCAGCAGCCTTTTTAAAAACTTTGGAAGAGCCAGCCCCTGGTGTTGTTTTTGTTTTATTGACTGAGCGAGAAGACAAAATGCTGCCGACTATAATTTCTCGGTGTCAGCGGTTGTTGTTTTCTGAAGTATTGGTTGACTGGCAGCCTAAACCAGACTTAACTGAGTTTTATAATGATTTTAAAAAGATTAAAAATGCAGGCAGGCTGGAGCAGTTGAAATTATCAGCCAGGCTTTTAAAAGAAAAAGAGAAGATCGAAGAGATCCTTTATGATATGTTGTTTTTTGCCAGGTTTGAACTGTTTGATGTGAAAATGAGCCGTGTGTTGCTTGAGACAATTCGTTTCTTAAAAAGAAAGGCCAGCCTCAGGTTAAGCCTTGATGTGATGTGCCTTAAACTAGGAGAGAGTAATGGCTAGTGAAAATGATGTGCAAAAAAGAAATCTGGCGATTAAACTGAGAAAGTTTAACCGCATCTGCCCGATTGCCGGTTATCGCGAGGAAGCAATTAAAGTTGGTGCCCCTGTTGTTGTTCAAACAGATCGTGGCCTGGAATTTGGCGAGATTGTTGAGTTTGAAAGGGGACTGCCCAAGGCTGTTTCCAGGGACATAAAGCTAAAAAAAGTTATCCGCTATGCTACTTCTGAAGATATTAAAAAAGAAAAATCTATTCCTGGACTTGAAACTAATGCTTTAAAGCTTGCCATGGAAAAATCAGCCGAACATGAGCTGCCGATTAAGATGGTCAATGTTGAATATTTATTTGATACTAAACGGATTATTGTTTATTATAAAGTTGCAGAGGGAAAAAAGGTTAAAAACCTGCGTGACCTGACCCGCGATTTATCAACCAGTCTTGCGGCGCGAGTCAGCTTAAGACAGGTTTCGCCCAGGGATGAAGCCAGGTTGTTTGGCGGCATTGGTCCGTGCGGCCGGCCGCTGTGTTGTTATGCCTGGTTGGAGAAGCCAAAACATGTTACAGTTAAGATGGCGAAACAACAGGGATTGTCTATTTCTCCAACCAAGACATCGGGGATCTGTGGACGTTTGATGTGTTGTTTGGGCTACGAATACGAAAAATGAGAGGGGGATAAACATGCCTAAGATAGAAGTTAGAAGAGGGGAAGGGATTGAAAAGGCGCTGCGCAAGTTTAAGACCAAGCTTAAGAGAGAAGGGCTTATTGACGAGATCAAGAAGCGAGAGTTTTATGAGAAACCTTCCCAGCGCCGTAGAAAACAACATGAGGCTGCCAAACGGCGTGAACAGCGACGAAGACGACTTGAGGAATGAGGGTAAAGGTACTTGATCGCTATATTTTTAGTGAAGTAATCGGCCCTTTTATGGTCGGGGTAGTGGGTTTTGTTTTGGTTTTAGCGGTTGACCTGCTCTTTACCATGGCTGACCTCATTATTAATAAAGGGATTCCGCTGTGGGCAGTTTTAAAACTGCTGGTTTACCGGTTGCCGGCCATCATGGTCTTAACTTTTCCAGTTTCTACTTTGTTTGGCACTGCCATGGCTTTAGGCCGTTTGTCCAAAGATAACGAGATGGTTGCTTTGCGCACCTCTGGGATTTCTCTTTTTCGCATAGCTGTTCCTATTTTAATTATTGGCGCTGTAGTCAGCGTGATTTCATTTATTAATAATGAGAAGATTGTGCCCCATGCCAACCGTGTTTCCACCAACTTAATTCGTCAGATTATTTACAAAAGACCGCTGCCGGAAGTTAAAGAAAATGTTTTCTTTAAGGACGCGCACAACCGTTTTTATTATGCCCGGCGGGTAGACATGAAAACCAAACAGATGGAAAATATCATGATCTACGAGGTGACTGATGAGAAATTCCCTCGAGTAATTTTATCAGACAGGGCTTCATTTATGGGTAGGGTTTGGGAGTTGAACAAGGGGATTATTCATAAGTATGATGCCGATGGTTTCATTAATTATGAGGCTTCCTTTGACAAGATGAAGTTAAATGTTTCTGAGGATATTTTTACTTTTTCCGGGCAAAAAACTTCAGAAGAAATGGATTCAGACGAATTAAAAAACGCTATTAGTGTCTTGGAAAAAGGCGGGGTAAGCACCAAAACTTTGCGCACTGAACTTTTTATGAAATACTCTGTGCCTTTGACCTGTTTTGTTTTTGCTTTAATTGGGATTCCTTTTTCTATGCCGTCTCCGCGCTCCGGCCGTACCTGGGGCATGGTCATGACTATAGTTTTTATGTTTACCTTTTATGTGTTTGCTTCTGTTTTTAAGTCTTTGGGTAAGGGTGGCGTGCTGCCGCCGGCAGTGGCAGCCTTTACACCGCAGCTTACTTTTACTATCATTGGTGGGGGACTCTTATTTTGGCAGGGATGGTTTAAATGAACGAAGATCTGGCCGAACTTAAAGAGATACTGCGTAAAAAACCTGGCAACCCGTTTGTGTTGCGGCAATTTGGCCGCCAGTGCCTGGGCCAGGGTGCGTACAAGGAAGCTAAGGACCGCTATGCTGAAGCAATCTATTTTTCTCCGCATCTGCTGCCGGGGGTCCTGCTTGATTATGAGAAGGAAATAGTCAGGAAGCAAACAGAAATAGGCCCGTATCTTTCTTTGGTTGGTTTTATGGTTGGTTTGGGCGAGATTGACTCAGCAGTACTTGAGCTGGAAGAGGCAATTGAAGCGAACCCTAAAAATGTTGAGTCATATAATATTCTTGGCAAGATCTTTGTTAAGCAGGGCAGAACTGATGAGGTTATTAGTTTACTTGAACGATCGTTAACCCAAGGCGTCAGGGATGTTGCATTGACAGAAATTCTGGCTGGAGCCTATCTGGAAAAAAACAGAATAAGCGATGCGGTTAAATTTTACGAGGAGCTGCTGGAGAATCGGCCGGCAGACAAGCAAACTTTAAGAGTCCTGGGTGAATTATATACTCGGCTGGAAAAATATGATGACGCGGCTAAAAAATACGAGGCAATGTTTTCTGATGATCCGGAGGTCAGCCAGGAAGTAATCCAGCGGCTTGAAGAATTGTTAAAGAAAAGAGAAGGCAGTCTTTTTATCAGGGAGATTTTGACCAGCATTTACATGAAATCGCTGCGGCCGGAACAAGCGGTTAATAAATTGCGGGAAATAATGAGGCTGGATGCGACCAGGTTAGATGATGTTATCCGGCGCTTAAAAGAAGTCTTAAAAATCTATCCTTTACACCCGGAAGCGACCTTGGCTTTGGCCGAGGCCCTGCGGCGCCAGGGCAATTTTAGTGAGTCCGTTGAAAACTATCATGATCTTGCTAAAAACCAGCCTGAATATTTAGATCAAGTGGTCGCTGGCTACCAAAAGGTCTTGGAATTCTGTCCGCAGCAAATCCTGGCCCGGTCATATCTGGCCGAGGCCTTTCTATATAAGAACCAGATTGAGGATGCCTTGCTTGAGTTTGAAAACATGCTGCGCACTGATCCAACTTCTGCTCCAGCAGTGGTTAAAAAATGCCTTGAGATTGTAAAAGCTAACCCGCGTATGATGCTGGCCCATCTGGTTTTAGGCCGGGCTTATCTGGTTAAGGGTGATTTGCAGCGGGCGGCCAATGAAGCGGAAGGCATCATTGCCATTGATAAAAAATATTCACCAGCTTATCTGCTTTTGGGCGAAGCTTATTTTGCTTTAAAGATGTGCCGTAAGGCTGTTAAGATCCTTCATGATGCTTTGTCCATGGATCCTTATAATTTATTTGTCCAGGAGCAATACCGCCAGGTTAAGCAGCGTGAGCTAGACATGCAGATCGAGTCGCTCAAAGAAAGGTTAGGAGAAGACCAATGGATGATGTCGCTTCATTTTGATTTGGCCAAGCTTTATATCGAATTGGGGCAAAGGGATGATGCCATGCGTGAGCTGCAAATTGCAATTAAGGACCAAAGCCGCGCGCCTTTTGCCTATAATTTTATGGGTTGTATTTACCGGGGCATGGGCCGCTTTGACCTGGCAGCTGTCCAATTTAACCGCGCATCAGAGTTAGCTTCGAATGAACTTGAGGATTTTGTCAGGACAGTAAAGTTTAATCTTTTTTCAACCTATGAAGCCCAGGGCAATGTTCACAAGGCAATCAAGGGTTATGAGAGGATTTTGCAGGAAGATATTGATTTTGGCAATTTAAAAAGAAAAGTAAAGTACCTAAAAGCCACCAGCTTAAAGAGCATGAGGACTAAGCCATTGCTGCTGGTCATTTCACAGTACGATAAGGGAGAAGTTATTGCCCTGTGGGGCAGGGAGGCCAAGACGGGTTCAAGCCGCAAGGAGGATGTCCGGTTATCCTTTGGCCAAAACTATAATAATTCCGGCTTTGATTATTTTCTAAAAGGCATGTACAAGGCTGCCCTGGAAGAGTTTCAGCTGGCTGTTCAGTTAGATAATAATTTTGCCGCTGGTTTAAATAATTTGGGCGTGGCCCTGGCCAAGGAAGGCCGCTTCTCTGAGGCAAAACTTAAAGTTGAAGATGCGGTTAACATGGAGCCAGGCTCAGTTGTTTTTCATAACAATCTGGGCGTGCTTTATTTACTGCTGGGCCAGATTGACCAGGCCCAGGCAGAACTGGAAAAAGCCTACACCATTGACCCTGAGCTGGTGGGGGTGTGTATCAACCTGGGGGATATTTGCTACTTTAAAAAAGACATAAGAAGGGCGCTTGATCTCCACAGGCGGGCAGGCAAATTTGATATCTTAAGTGAAATTGCCGAACAAAGGTTAGTCTTTAAGACCCCCGGCTAATTGGCATGTCAGGTTATGTCAAATCCTTAAAGTTCATTTTTCTCTTTACTTTTCTTTTTAGTTTTTCACCTTTGCTGGCTAAAGAAATTCCAGTCAACATCAAAGCTGATAATTTAAAATACATTGAGGAAACTGGCCAACTCGAAGCTAGCGGTTCAGTTGAGGTCCACTTTAAAGAAGTAATTATTTATTCCGATTACCTGCGTATGGATTCACACACCAACATTGCTACTGCTGAAGGTAATGTGCGTATGTTTTCTAAGGACCGGCATTCCTTATCAGATAAAATTATATATAATCCAGATACAGAAGTTTCTCTATTTTCAAATTTTAAAGCAAAGCTTGCGCCCAGTAATGTTAAAGGCGAAGTTTTTCTCACGGCACGCGACTTAAAAGATGAGGGTGACAAAATGTTTGGCGAAACAGGCGGCATCACGACTTGTGATTATGATGTTCCCCATTATTTTGTAACGGCTGCCAAGGTTGAGTATTATCCCGGCAGTATGATTATTGGCTACAACGCTGTAATTTTTGTGGGAGGCTTGCCTGGATTTTGGCTGCCAATGGTTTATTATGATTTAAGCGGTAAACAAAACAGGAACTGGGAGTTCGGTCATAATGAAGTGGAAGGTGATTACATAAAATCTTCCTGGGGTTATCCCGGAGGCATTCTTTATCTTGATTTAATGGAGAAGAAGGGCCTGGGTCATGGTACGGCCAATCCTTATTCACTTTGGGGGTTGGGTGGTGGTCTTTTATACCTTTATCATTTAGACGAAAAGGATACTGGGATTACTGATTGGGTAACGCGTGTTAACCATGTTAAACATATTGACCCGTGGACAACGCTTAAACTTGACCATGAGTTTACTGCCACTTATCTTATTCCTTCGGGCAGGCGCGACCAGACAAATTTTACCTTAGATCTTAATCATAAGCGTTTAAATAGTTCTAATTTAAGAATAAACAATTTTGACGATCGCATTGGCATGCAGCAAAAATATTCTTTGAACTACCGCTTATCAGAAAAAAAATCCAGTATTAATTATTACGCAAATTATGATTTTTCAAAAAAAGACCCTTATTGGATCCGCGCGGCCCAGCGGTTAAATTACCGTCGGTCGCTGTGGCGGGACGATGTGACTTTTTCCGGCCGGCTCAACTACAGCAATTATGTGCAGGATGCTGGTTTGCCAGGGGACGAGCGTTTGGAACCTGCTTATGACATTACAGGGAAGGAAAAAGGTTATTCCTGGAGGTTTTCAGAAAGCTGGTATGTTGATTATGACGGGGATACTTACACAGATGATGAAAACCATCAGTTTGTGGACAAGCTCCCGGAAATCGAAATAACTCCTGATCCTTATAGGTTTGACCTTTTTACTTTAAGGCCCAAATTTGGTTATGGTTATTATCGCGAGGTTAAATATGTCCCACAACTGGGAGGCAACCGTGATTATGCTACCCAGCGCTATCAGACCAGCTTAACTGCTGATAAACGCATTCCTATGGCTTTAGGCACAGTGGCAATTTTAAGTGCCGGCATTGACCAGTATCTTTATACGCCAGGGGATCAGCTTTATGCTTACAGGGAGAGTGCGAGTTTTCGTACCAACCTGTTTAGCTTTTTTAGGAATGATCTTAATTTTAAAAAAGGCATGACGGATGGTAACACACCGTTTCTGTTTGATAAATTGGGTACTAAATACCATAACGTAACTGAGAGAATGACATTTTATTATAAGAGTCAGGTAACCTGGAATATTGATGGGGGACATAACTGGCAGACGCATAAATGGATGGATGTTAATACTAATTTACTGATCAAACCTGATAAAACAATATATTGGAATTTGCGTTCAGGCTGGGATATAGAAGAAACTATGTATAAAGATTTAATCAACAGCTTGACTTATGCGCCTCACAGTTATTTTAGCGTTAAGTTTTCCACGGTATCGGATATGAACCTTGGGCAGGTCAAGTCCGGCAGTATTTTGTATGATTTATACCTGTTGGAAGGCCAGCCTAACCAGTGGCGCATCAAATTGAACCAGGTTTTTGATCGGGCCAGCGATGAATTTAAATTGCGTGATATAATGATTGTTAAAGATCTGCATTGTTGGGAGCTTAAGTACAGTTACTCTGATTTTCGCAAAGAATTTAGCTTAACTTTTGGTCTTAAAGCAATGCCGGATGAGCCATTTGGTTTGTCATCTGGTAAAGGATTTTACTACGAAGGTTTAGAAAAAGAAATGAATGACTTTAAGAAAGAGGGTTCAGTAAAGAGATATTAATGAAGATTAAAAAAATATTAATAGTTATAATATTGTTGGGATTTGGGGTTTTGTCATTGGGATTTAATCCGGGTTGTGCTAAGACCGTGACCCAACTAGTAACCTATGGCGATGAGATGGTGGTTGAGGTAACCCTGCGGGGCAATGTTGATTTTGAAGCTAATCGTTACTTTTTAATTGTCAGCTCTAACTCAGCCTATAAAGTTCCTTTGCCTGCGCCAGACTATTTGGAAGATGCGCCGGAGTTAATTGAACCTGGAGATACGCCTTTACTTGGTAGTCAGGAAGCCTACTATTCTAACTTTTATAATACCTGGTCTGGTTACGTAATTCTTGACCCCAGCGGTTTTACTATGGTTAGGGGGCCATTTGTTGTTGGCACAACCCCAACCAGGGAAGTTTTATCAAGTCTTGAAGAGATTAGCCCCAAGATAACTTTTAGTTTTCGCCTGGGCAGGATGTTTGCTATTGTGCCCGACCAGATATATTTTGATTTTGTCACGGTACCATGGCCTGACGGCAATCCTAAAATACCAACGGACCACCTGCCTACCAGCAATAATTATATTTCCAAAATTTCTGGGTCAATCGTTTCAATTGATGATGGCGTAGATGTTGATTTGGAGGCAAGTGAGGATATTATTAGTTGCAAAGTCGAGATACAATGAGTAGAATAAATCCTAATTTGGTACGTTATTTATTATGGTAATCAATATATTACTCTCAATTATTTCAGGCGCGTTATTAAGCCTGACTTTTCCCAAGTTTAATCTATTCTGGTTAGCCTGGATTGCCCTGGTCCCATTTTTTGTGGCTTTAGGCCGGGTCGATAACTGGCGCAAGGCGCTTTTATGCGGCCTAAGTTTTGGCCTGGTTTTTTTTGGCATTCATTTGCAATGGATGTTTACTTTATATCGTTTTGTTGCCTGGTGGATTGTGCTGGGTTGGGGTAGTTTAGTTGTTTTCCAAACTTTATTTATCCTGTTGTTTGCTATTTTAGCTTATGCCTTTTTTGTATCAGGCTTACCCCGAAAAAAACATGTTCGCTCGCCAGATCGACCTGCTTCAAGTGCCCTGGTTGGCAGGGGACATAGCCCGTCGAGTTTTATAAATGGTTTAAAGGGCATTGCTTATGCAATTGGCCTGGCGCTGTTATGGGTGGCGATAGAATGGCTTAGGGCCTGGGGACCTTTTGGCGTTACTGGTGGTGATATAGGCTATTCCCAGGTTAAATGGTTGGCCTTAATCCAGGTAGCAGCTTTTGTTTCGGTTTACGGCGTCAGCTTTTTAGTTGTTTTCTTTAATATTTCCCTGGCCATATTTTTGCAGAATAAGGAACGCTGGCAAACATTGATGCTCTCCCTTGTTTTGATTTTGGCCTCAGCTTTTTATGGTATCCAGGTGTTGGCCACGCCTTTTAGTTTTCCCACCAGGACTTTTACGCTAAGTGATGTGCTGCACAAAACAGCCATTACCAAGCAGCTGGCTCTTATCCAGCCCAATATTGATCAAATGAAAAAATTGGATAGGACGCAAACACCTAAGATTTTCAATCAAATGATTAAGTTAACGCGCCAAGCCTTGCGTTCTGATCCTGATATAATTATTTGGCCAGAAACTTCGGTTGTGACATATATGTTATTTGATGCCAATATGATGTCGCAGTTAAAGCGGTTGGCTGCCCAGTCACGAACATGGCTAATTATCGGCACACCGCATTATACCGGGGGCAAAGCCACTAACTCAGTAGTTTCCATTTCCCCAGATGGCAAGATTGTTACTCGTTATGATAAAGGCCATCTGGTACCTTTTAGTGAGTATTTGCCTTTTAGGCCAATCCTTTATCCTTTGCTCAAAGGGGTTGGTTTTTACGAGTATGATTACCATGGCAATAAAAATCCAGTCCAACTTGAAGCAGCTGGCTTTAAAATTGCCACGGCTATTTGTTTTGAATCACTTTTTCCTAACCTGATTCGTCAGCGCACAAAGAAATATTCAAACTTTATTTTACTCTTGACTAATGATGGTTGGTTTGGTGATTCTTCTGCCTTATATTTTCATATAAATGCTGGAGTGTTTCGCGCTATTGAAAACCGCCGCTACTTTGTGCAGGTAGGCAACACTGGTTTTAGCGCAGTTATTGATCCATACGGCAGGATGATCAAGAAGTCCAAAGTAGGCGAACAGCAGATTTTAACCTTTCAAATGCCGCTCCCCTAAGATAACCGCTGCCCAATCATCTACTGGCACAGGTGGGATTCTAAGTGAGGTAGGGATTATGCGCCACAAACCTTGTGTTTTGTTTTCTTGCCAATATCTTAGGCGAGCTTCTAAAGATGAATTTTTTTCTGAAACAAAGCTTAGTTTAATGTTGGGAGATTCCTTTTGTAATTTTTCTGCTAATATTTTTCCAGTGGCACTTTGGCCGATGACAACTTCAGTGATATTGTATTTTTTTATATATTCTTGGAGGGTTTCGGGTAGGTTCCTGGCAAAAACAACCAGCTTATCAATGATTTTTGCTTTCTCATCCAATATGGCTAAACCAGTCTTATCTTTTCCAGGATCAATGGCTAAAATCATTGGTAGAATATTTTAAAGTCTAATTCAAGCGGGCCAATGCTGTAAATATCATTTTTTGCGTACACTTTAAGGTTTATGCCGCTTTTATATTCTTTAATCCTTTTGGCTAATGAATAAATTTGAGAGTAGGGGAGGCTGCCAATGGAACCGCTTGGATCAGGGACAAGCCCATCATCTTTTGCAATCCGGTTAGTTTCTATGAGCAGCTTTTTTATTTTTTGTTCAATTTCCGGAATAGAAAGAGCCACCGGCTCCATGGATGTTTGCGCAATTAGTTTTCCAGAATGGTAAATTTGTTGGTTTTCAGAAATTTCCATTCGTACCGGGGTCTGTTCGCCGTAGAGTGTGTTGCGGTTAGCAATAACTTTGACAATGTTTTCACTGCGCCGCTTTTGCAGGGTAGTTACTGCTTGATTAAATGCCTCAGGTGAAATATAAACCAGGTGTTTGTTGCTTTCTACCCCCAGGCTGCGGATATAGGCATCAGCTGCTGATAAAATTTGTTTCAAGCCGGTTTCTAATTTTACTTTTTCTGGTCCTGCCTGGATTAAAGAAGTTAAAATAACCTGGTTGTTCCTAAAAATTACTTTACCCTTGCGTGATAGTTCGACTTCATTTTTTAATTTTTCTTTAGTTGCAGCTAATGATTTGATTTCTTTTTTAGCTTGAGCCAGTTGTTCGTTTGCTTCGTCAAAATCCTGCTTCGCGCTTTGCAGGTTTTCCTCTGTGCTAGTGAGCTCAGCCACAGTGGCTACCAGGTTCTGGCCAACTTTTTGCATTTCGTCTTTGGTTAATTGTAGTTGCCTTTTATTTTCTGACATTTCTTGGCGCAGGTCTTCCAGGCCAAATAGGGCGGTGCGGGCATCCTGTGAAACGGTCAGCATTATAACGATTGTAAAAAATACGCTGAGGATGCCGGTTAAAATTGTAATTAAGAAAGCCGTGTGCCTGGGGCGCAGGCCAAAAATGGTTAGCCTTCTACGTCCAATAATGTGACCAATATAATCACCAATAAGGGCAATCATGCCGCCAATTAGAAGCAGGAGCAAAATTAACCTGACGCCAAAACTGAACATCATTGTGTTGCCGCCTTGGACAAAATATACCAGCCAATGCCGCCGGTAATAATATTGGGCAGCCAGGCGGCAAAACCCGGGGGAAGCAGTCTGATTTCACCAACAGCCATCGAGATAAAGGTGATGATGTAATAGACAAAAATTACAATAATTGACAGTCCCAGGCCAATAGAAGATGAAGCGCGACGGCGGGAAATTCCCAATGGCGCGCCGAGTAAGGCAAAAACCAGTGAAGCAAAGGGGATGGACATCTTCATGTTTAACTGGATCTTAAAGTCAGTTACATCAACGCCCATCTTTTCTTTTAGCCCAATAAAATCCCTTAGCTCGGCAATTGTCATTTCCTCCGGGTTTTTATCGCCGATGTAAAAATCAGCTGGCGTGTATTTAATTGCCAAAGATTGTTCCTTAAATTTTATTAGATGTTTGTATTCCCCGGTTTCGGCGATTAAATAGATGGTCCCATCTTTAAATAGCCATTCGTCATTTTCTTTTTGCCACATGGCTTCCTTGGCATTGACGATCTGGCTGAGGCGGCCGTCAGTAAACTCCTGAACAATAACATTGTACATGGTGCTGCCTTTAAGCATTTCTGCGTAAAAAATACGTTTGAGCACACCACGTTCCAGTTCCGGCACAAAAACATTCTTTTGCATCTTTGGCTGGTGTTTAGATGTTGTTTCAATCAGCAGGTTTTTAGCCGCTTTGTTTGATTCCGGCACAACGACCTCGGAAAAACCTAAATTAACAAACGAAATTAACAGGCCCAGGAAAAGGACCGGAATCATCAGTCGGTAAAGGGAAATACCTGAAGCGCGAAAGGCAATTATTTCTGAATTGCCTGATAATCTGGCAAACGCCAGCAAGGCGCCCAAAAGCGTGGCCATGGGAAAAATGTAGATTACAATACCAGGCAATTTATAAACAAAAATCTGCATACCAACAATAAACGGCATGCCCCTTAACACAATTGCCCTGACCAGTTCGAAGAGGATCATGCTGGCTGACATAATGGCTGTGAAAGAGCCTAAGCCAAAGAGAAAAGGTTCGATGAGTTCCCTAAAAATGTAGCGGTCAACAATTTTTATCAAAGCGAGAATTTCTCCCCAAGATAGTGTTTTTTAGCATCTTCAGAGTTGGCAATCTTATTAGAATCACCAGCAACCATTATTTCACCTTTATTAACAATATAGGCTCGGTCGGTAATAGCCAAAGTTTCTCGAACATTGTGGTCAGTAATTAAGACGCCAATGCCCTTGTTCTTTAGCTGTTTAATAATGTCTTGAAGATCGTTAACTGTCTTGGGGTCAATTCCGGTAAATGGTTCGTCCAGCAGTATGAAAGAGGGATTAGTTGCTAAGGCGCGAGCGATTTCTACGCGACGCTGCTCGCCGCCAGATAGGGTATAGGCTTTTTGTTTGCGGAGATGGGTTACTCCAAGTTCGTCTAAAACTTCCACTAGTTTCTTTTCATAATCTTCTTTTCTTATTTCTGGCATTAATTCCCAGAGAATTAGAATGTTTTCTTCAACAGTTAGTTTTCTAAAAATTGATGGTTCCTGGGGCAGGTAGCCAATACCAAGATGAGCGCGTCGATGCATTGGCAGATTCGTAATTTCATGATCACCGAGGAAGACTTTGCCAGAATTTGGTCGAAGCAGCCCGACAACCATGTAAAACGTAGTGGTTTTGCCAGCGCCGTTAGCTCCCAAAAGCCCCACAACTTCGCCCTGGTTAACTTCCACAGAAATGCCGTTTACTGCCACCTTGTCGCCGTATTTTTTAACTAGATTTTCGGTTTTAATATACATTTTTATGCCTTTTTAAGCTTCTTTAGTGTTTTTAAGTCTTCTTTGTCCTTTGCTCTGCCAGCTGCTTTTTTCATTTTTATTAAATTATCTAGCGAAGCAAAATTAACCGTAATTTTTCCAATTTCGCCTGTTTTTTTATTTTTCCAAATTTCTTTAAAAGTAATACCTTTTACAAAAGGGTGAATATCTGTTTCTACCATATATTGACGAATAAGAAGTTTGCGTGTTAAAAGATCGTTAACTGTAATGTCTGACACGTCATAACCAAACCTTTTTAAGGCTTTCAAGGTTCTTTGAGCATTTTCTTCTGTAGGGTCAATAAAAATGTCAGTGTCTAGCGTAGTTCTTGAATAACCATATAGAGGAAAAGCCATTGCCCCAATGATTACAAAACGAACCTTATGTTCTTTTAATAATTTCAGAAGGTTTTCGATGTCCATTGTCTATTAACATTTGAAGAACTAATTTAGATTGGCGAACTACCATGCGGAAACGTTCAGTTAAAGACAGAGAACGTTGATATTTTGCTTCAAATGCCTGTTCTTTTTTGCTGTTATGTTTTTTTAGTTTTAATATGGGTGACATGCTTATTATTATAGTGTTTAATTGAGTAGTTAGCAAGGGTGTCGAAGGGATGGTTAATTGTTTTTCGTGAAACTAATCATTTCTTCCAGCTTCTTATAAGCCTTGCCAGAATCAACTGACTCAGCTGCTAGTTTAAAGCCTTCTTTTAAATCCTTAGCCTTGCCGCCAACCATAATGGCCGCGGCGGCATTAAATAATACTATATCACGTTTTGGTCCTTTGCCTTGCCCCGACCTCGTCCTGACGGACTTCGGTCCGAAGGAGCTTGTCGAGGGGTCCTCACCTTTTAGGATTTGATAGGCGATCTTTAAATTATCATTGATCGATCCGCCAATAATATCTTCTTTCTTTGCTTTTTTAAGGCCAACATCTTTTGGTTGGATAAAGTAGTTTTTGACCTTTCCATCTTTTAGGTGGGAAACTTTGGTTTTGTCAGAGATTGAAATTTCATCTAAACCATCCATACCGTAGACAACAAAGGCTTCTTTGGTGCCCAGATTCTTCAAAACATTGGCCATGACTTCAGTTAAGTCAGGATTAAATACTCCCAAAACCTGGGCTGAGGCCTTAGCTGGATTGGTTAGGGGACCAAGAATATTAAAAACAGTGCGAATGCCGGTTTCTTTGCGGCTGGGCATGGCAAATTTCATGGCTTTGTGAAAGATCGGGGCAAAAATGAATCCAATACCAACTTTGCTGATGCATTCTTCAACTTTTTTTGGTTCAAGATCAATTTTTACTCCTAAAGCTTCTAAAACATCAGCTGAACCACATTTGCTGGAAACAGACCTGTTGCCGTGTTTTGCAATTGGAACGCCGGCCCCGGCCGCAACAAAAGCAGATATGGTTGAAATGTTAAAGGTTCCAGAAACATCTCCGCCAGTTCCGCAGGTATCAACTAGATTTTTCTGTTGAGGCGAAATGTTAATGGCATGTTCACGCATTTTTTCCGCGCAGCCAGTAATTTCATCAACTGTTTCACCCTTCATTCTTAGCGCGGTGATGAAGGCAGCGATTTGAGATGGGGTAGCTTCTCCTCGCATGATGGTATCCATGGCCAGGGCGGCTTCTTGGCGGGTTAAATCTTTTCTGTCAACAATTTTTTTAATTAGGTCTTTCATGATGATTTGTGTCCTTCCCTCAAAAAAATAATCTCGGAAAAAGTAAAATTTCTCCCAAAAAGTCTCAATAATATTATAGCTGAGCTTAAGTGGTTTCACAAGGCTCAAGGCGGAATATAAATGGCAATATCAAGAATTGGTCCGAAATTAAAAGTGGCACAGCAGGTACAGTTCAATCAATAACAGAGGAGCAAAAACACTCATCCCCTAAGGGGTCGTGACTTAGCGATCAATTTAGGTAGAGTTGATAAGATTATGAGCGCTGTTGCTTCTTGTGCTTCTGAAATCGAAATTCCTGAAATGATCGCTATCTCAGAGAGCGTAAGTATTATGAAGGGCGAAGTCACTGTCGGATTATTCAACCAAGTCATGGAAGGATATGAATCACCGGTCCTAATGCTGAAGAACTCCAAGCTATTCTTGCTGACCCATCACAAGCTGGAGAGGCTTTAATTTTTGTGAGTTTGCTTGATGCCAGAGAGTTTGCTAGTCGGTTGAGCGAGCAAACCGGCAGAAAATACAGGGTTCAAACCGAGGCTGAATGGAAGCAAGCTAGAGATCAATTATCAGGCAATAATTGGACATGGACAGAAAACAAATACGGTGAAGGGACTTTTGTTCTCCGCCACCTGAACAATGACAACCGCAACAACAACAATCCTGAGAACCGTTATAATAACAATGCGGTCCGTCTTGTCGAATACTTAATAACTGCCGGGATCTGTATCTTCAAGGAGATGCAGAGAGCGCAAAACTAAGTCCAGGGCTTATTCCGATCCTCTGATGCAACATCGGGGGCGAATTAAAAACTGCCTGGCTTTGGCGAGTAAGTCCTTTAAGGGATTTGAAAGCTAAAGCTGGGCTTTTTTATCCCAAACATTTTTTGAGTTTTCAATGTTTTTATGATAAAATTACGCCGTGGAGGTGAATGTTATGGGAGAAAGAGTCTTTGAAAAAGATAAAAATATCCTGGTGCCGATTCCTAAAAAGATTGTTAAACATGTTGGGCTTCGTCCAGGGAAATATGTTGAGGTAAGCGATGATGGTTATCACATTATTTTAACACCGATTGAAGATGAGTTTACTGAGGAAGAATGGAAAAAAATAAGGGCCCTGGCAAAAACAAAGGGAAAAACGTATAAAACTTTTAAGGGTGCAAAACGGCATCTTCAAAAGTTGAAAAAATGAAATATAATTATAAATCTTCTTTTGACCGCAGCTATAAAAAACTTGCTCTTGCTGACCAATATGCAATTGATGATACCATAGAAAACTTAAAAATCTTTTATTCTTCAGGAGTAAAGACCAAGGGGCTAGGCATACGGCGTTTGAAATGGGATTTCTGGGAGATCAGAGCCTCAATCAGGATTCGAGTTTTATTTATTTTTCAACAGGATACTATTTCTTTTATTGTTGTTGGCAACCATGATGAAATACGAAAATATTTAAAGTCATTATGAAAAAACTCTCTTTTCAAGAAATCATCACTAATTTAAACAAATTTTGGGCGGATTATGGTTGTGTTATCCGCCAGCCATATGATCTTGAAAAGGGCGCTGCCACGATGTCTCCAGCTACATTTTTTGGTGTTTTAGGCCCAAAAACATGGAATGTTGCCTATATTGATCCTGTTAGACGACCAACTGACGGGCGTTATGGTAAGAATCCTAATCGTCTTTTTCACTATTTTCAGTATCAGGTAATTCTTAAACCGTCTCCACTTGATAGTCAGGATGTTTATCTTGATTCTCTTAGAGCGGTTGGTATTGAACCTGCTAAACATGATGTTCGCTTTGTTGAAGATAACTGGGAATCACCAACCCTGGGAGCCTGGGGAACAGGGTGGGAGGTCTGGGCTGAGGGCATGGAAATTACTCAGTTTACCTATTTTCAAGAATGCGGCGGTTATCCGTGCAAACCTGTGGCAGTTGAATTAACTTATGGTTTGGAACGCATTGCCATGTTTATTCAAAAGGTTAACAGCGTTTATGATATTGAGTGGACTAAAGGGGTTAAATACGGCGATATTTATTTGTCCCAAGAAAAAGAGCATTCCAAGTATAATTTTGAAGTGGCTGACGTGGAAAACTTGTTTTCCTTGTTCCAATCTTACGAGAAGGAAGCTTATCGCCTGCTGGACCATAATTTAGTTTTGCCGGCTTATGATTATGTGCTCAAATGTTCCCATACTTTTAATCTTTTGGATGCGCGCGGCGCGATTTCTGTAACTGAACGCATGGCCTATATCTTGAAGATGAGAAAATTAGCAAGGAAGTGTGCCAAATTATATGTCGAAGGTTAGTTTGAACGCCTTACTAGAAATAGGTTGCGAAGAAATCCCAGCGCGGTTCATGCCTGGTTTTTTAGCTGATTTAAAACAAAAAGCTGAAGAAAAGCTGAAAGCTGAGCGCATTGGCTTTGGCCAGGTAATCACTTTGGGAACCTATCGCCGCCTAACTCTGTATATTGAAAACATCGCCAGCCAACAAGAATATCTTTCTGGCGAAGTCAAAGGCCCACCTGTTGATCGAGCCTTTGATGCTCAAGGAAAACCTACCCAAGCAGCCATTGGATTTGCTAAGAGCTTAAAGGTTTCAATGGCCAATTTAATCAGGAAACCAGTTGGCAGCAAAGAGTATGTCTTTGCCAAGATTTCTAAGAAAGGCAGGCCAACTGAGAAAGTTTTGACCGAAGTCTTTCCTGAAATTATTAAAGCGCTTTATCAACCCATGGCTATGCGCTGGGGCGGGCTTGATTTTAAATTTATCAGGCCAATTCATTGGATAGTGGCTTTGTGTGGGGCTAAAGTTGTTAGCTTTAAATTAGCAGGAATCACTGCTGGAAATAAGACACAAGGGCATCGATACGCCAAAGTTAAAACTGAAAACTTAAAAGTTAAAAGTGCGGAGTTATTATCTTATAAAAAGCTGTTGTTCAAGCTGGGTGTTGTTGTTGGTCAAAAAGAGAGAAAAGAGCTAATTAAAAATGGTGTCGAAGCAGTTGCTAAGAAAGCAGGGGCTATGGCGTTGATTGAATCTGATTTGTTAGATGAGGTAACTTATCTAGTTGAAAATCCAATTGCTTATGTTGGCACAATAAATAAGGAATTTCTTCAAATACCGCAGGATGTTTTGATCACCTCGATGAAAAAGAATCAGAAATACTTTCCATTACTTGATGCCAAAGGCAAAATGCTGGCAAAATTCGTAGTGGTGACTGATGGTTGTAAATCTAAGACAGTGGTTGATGGCAATGAAAAGGTGCTTTCTGCCAGATTGTCTGATGCTAAGTTCTTTTTTGAAGAAGATAAAAAAAATCCGCTCAAAATGAGAAAGATTGACCTGAATAACGTGGCTTTCTTTGAAAATCTTGGCAGTATTTCTGCTAAAACAGAGCGCATGGCAAAGTTGTCTGCCTGGATTGGCAAACGTTTAGGTCTTGACGAAAAAACAATTGAAAATACCAGGAAGATTTCTGAGCTGTGCAAAGCTGATTTAACTACCAAAATGGTTTATGAGTTCCCGATTCTGCAGGGTGTTATGGGGAAAGAGTATGCCTTGTTATCTGGCGAAGATCCTAAGGTGGCGGAAGGGATATTTGAACACTATTTACCACGCTTTGCTGATGATAAATTGCCCCAATCAAACGAAGGTTTAACTGTTGCGTTGGCTGATAGGATTGACTCATTAGTTGGTTGTTTTAGCGTAGGGGCGATTCCCACTGGCTCAGTTGACCCTTATGGTTTGCGCCGGGCTGTTAATGGAATTATTCGCATTATTCTGGAAAAGAAGTTGGACATACTATTAGATGAAGCCATTGAAAACAGCTTCAAAACATACGAGTCTATATTTAAATCAAACAACAAGCCGGAAAAAGGCTATCAGCCATTGGCTAAAGTAAGCAGTCAAATACTTGAATTTATTAGCGCACGCTTAAAACCAATTTTGCTGGAAAAGGGTATTCGCTATGATGTGGTAGCTGCTTCTTTGGCTGAATTTAATGACATTCTGGACACAGTTTCCAAAGCGGAAGTGATGAATGGTCTGGTTTCACAAAAATGGTTCAGCGGCATAGTGGTTTCAGCTGATCGCATTTGCCGGATCGCCAAAAATGCAAAACATGGCGAGGTGAATGAGGAGCTTTTAGTAGATAAGGAAGAAAAAGAATTGTTTGCTGAGTACATGCAGGTTAACTGGGCAGTGGGAGAAGCAGAAAATGAAGAGGACTGGACCAGGGCTATCAAATCTTTATCAAGCTTGACCCCGCTAGTTGAAGCATTTTTTGATAAAGTATTAGTTATGCATGAAGATGAGAAATTGAAATCTAACCGACTGACACTGCTTAAAGCGCTTGAAAAGCTTTACCTGCGTGTGGCTGATTTTCAGCAAATTGTTCTTTAGGAGTTGCTTGATGAAGAAAATCTTCTTATTTTTATTGCTAATTTTAATTGGTTCAACCCAAGCCTTTGCTTCGTATATTAGTTTGCAAACCTCGGTTAGCTCAAAAGTTGTTAACGATGTTTTGCAGGTAACAGTCAGCGCGGTTAATAAAGGGGATGAGTCTGCTTACAATGTTCAGGCTGAAGTCAGGGTAGGAGATCAAAAGGTTTTGGCAGAAGGGCTTCAGGAATTAGAAATTGACAGCACCTACAAGGTTAGCGGCAAGTTTAAGCTAGGCAAGATTATTCCTGGTCAATATCCTTTAATCGTAGTTATGCATTATGCAGATGCTAACATGTACCCGTTTTCCGCGCTTAATTGCCAAACTTTTCTCTATAAGACAAAAGACCTGCCCAATGATGTTTTTGGCGCAGTTAAGTCAACTAAGTTTTGGAAAACAGGCAAACTTAAATTAACCCTAAAAAATCTGGCAGACTCAACTATCAACGCGACAGCGAACTTGATAACCCCGCGCGAACTTACAGTAGAACAAGGCCCAGGTAAGATTGCTTTATCTGCCAAAGGCTCAAAATCAGTTGAGTTTAAATTGGAGAATTTTTCCGCTTTAAGCGGCAGTTCCTACCAGGTGTTTGCTATTTCTGAATATGAAAAAGATAGTAGACATATAACAACTATTACTCCTGGGATAGTAAAAATTGTTGAGACCCAAAATATTTTAGGTATCAGCTATATTTATTTAATTGTTGTCTTGGGGGTCTTAGTCTTAATCTTTTTGACTTATCAGCTAGGAGCCTCGTTTTTTAAGAAGTGAACAGAAATAAACTAATTGTCCTAATCATATTTGCTTTTATCTTTTTATTCTTGTTTACCTTTTTTGCGCCGCGTTATATGTTTGCAATGACCACAACTTCCGGTGGCGACACCGGTTCGCATTATCCCACAGCTGTTTACCTGAAAGAGGTTTTATTGCCTAGGCTCAAGATAATGGGCTGGGAGCAGGGCAATTACGCTGGTTTTCCCGTGCTGTATCATTATTTCCCCTTAACATTTGTTTTGATGGTTTTAATCAGCTATGTTATTCCCATGCAGATAGCCTTTAAAATTGTTACAGTGCTGGGAACGTTTCTTTTGCCGATTTGTGTTTATTATGGTTTTAAATTTTTGAAATATCCTTTCCCTGTTCCAATCATGGCGGCGGTGTTCTCATTGCCGTTCCTTTTTCTGGAAACAAACTCAATGTGGGGTGGTAATATCCCCAGTACCTTGGCAGGGGAGTATTCTTATAGCTTAAGTTTGAGCCTGATGGTCTTGTTTTTCGGGTCGCTTTACAGCGGCATAGAAAATAAAGACAAAATAATTCCTAATGCCTTAATTTTCTTCTTGATCGGCTTTAGCCATGGCTTTACCATGATTTTTTCCGGGGTAATCGCTTTATTCTTCCTGTTTACAAAGAAGGACTTTTGGCCGAACTTTGTTTACTTATTTAAAGTTTTTAGCCTAGGTGGCTTGCTGTTTTCTTTTTGGTTTATTCCATTTTTAGCTAACATGCCTTATGTAACAAGCTATGTTGCCAGGTGGCACATTACTTCAATTGCCAAGGTCTTGCCTTTAATTCTGCTTCCATTTTATGTGTTAACCTTAATATCATTCTTCCTAAATATCTTTGACCGGCGCACTCGATATTTTGGTTATACAATTTTGATGGCTTTGGTCCTTTATTTTGTTGCTCCGCACATTGGCATGTTGGATATTCGCTATATTCCTTTTCAGCAGGTGTTTTGCGCAATTTTTGGCGCAACAATTATTATGCAGTTCCGCGACAAGATTAAATCAATTCAGCTCTTGCCGATCATAGTGTTTCTGGCAGTGGCTTTGTGGGTTACTCCCAATGTCCGCTTTGTTAAACACTGGGTCAAATGGAATTATGAGGGCGTTGAGAAAAAGGCCACCTGGACCCTGTTTAAGAACATCAATGACCATTTGGCCCAAACCAAGGCGGGCAGGGTAGTGTACGAACATTCACCAGCCCACAATGCCTTTGGCTCTGAGCGGGCGTTTGAAAGCCTGCCGTATTTTGCCGGCCGCTACACGTTAGAAGGCTTGTACATGCAGTCATCCATCAGTTCGCCTTTTATTTTTTATATCCAATCAGAGGTTTCTAAGGTTCATTCTGGACCTTTTCCACAATACAAATATGCTCAACTTAATATTCCAGCCGCTATTCCCCATTTAAAAATGTTTAATGTTACCCAGTATATCGTGCGCAGTCCAGAAGCTAAAAAAGAAGCTAAAACCGTTCCCGAGTTAAAACTAGAGAAAACATTTAAAGATTATGAGATTTACCGCTTAACTACCAATGATGGCTGCTACGTGGTGCCTTTGCAAAATGAGCCTGTTTTATTTGAAACTGACAATTGGAAAATGGATTTCTTTGCCTGGTTTAAGAATCCTGATATTTTTGATATCCCATTAGTTTATGCAAAAGATCCTTCAGAAAAAGATCTTAAAAGATTTAAGTTGAAGAGCAGCAACTTGGATAGCCTTAGGCGTGTGCCGCTTGATTTAGGGAAAGTTGAGATTAAAGAGCAAATTGGACCTGAAGAAGTTGAATTTACAACTAACTTAATTGGCCAACCTCATTTAGTGAAGGTGTCGTATCATCCAAATTGGCGAGTTGAAGGAGCGGACAAGATATATCAGGTTTCACCATCGTTTATGCTGGTTTACCCCAACCAGCCGCAGGTTAAGCTCTATTTTAGCAAGAGCATTTTCAATTATCTCGGCGAGATCATGAGCCTGTTGGGCTTATCAATAGTTATTATATCTGGTATAATTGCTATTAGACATGGACGTAAGGCCTAAATTATCAATAGTTATCCCCGTTTATAATGAAGAGGACAGCCTCGAGCAGCTATATCAACGTTTATTACCTGTTTTAACTGCGCAGCAGCTTACATATGAGATTATCTTTGTTGATGACGGGAGTTCTGATAGTTCTTTAAACAAAATTGGTGAATTAAGCCAAAAAGATAGCAGAATTAAAGCCATAAGTTTTTCCAGAAATTTTGGTCACATGGTTGCTTTATGCGCTGGCCTTGATAATGCTACTGGCGAAGCAGTTATCACCATGGATGCGGATCTGCAACATCCTCCAGAATTAATTCCAGAATTGCTCAAACAATGGTCAGATGGTTATGAAATTGTAAATACAATCAGAAAAAGAGGCAAGGGCGTTGGGTTTTTTAAGGGACTAACCGCAGGGATATTCTATTGGTTGATAAACAAGATTGCCAAGATTAATTTGCCGGCTAATGCTGCTGATTATCGTCTGCTTGATCAAAAGGTTGTGCAAACTTTAAAAGGGATTAAAGAACGCTCACGTTTTCTGCGCGGCTTAATCAGTTGGGTAGGGTACAAGCAAACAGCGATCCCGTATGAAGCAGAGCCTCGTTTTGCTGGTAAAACTAAATATTCAATCTCAAGAATGTTTGGCTTTGCTTTAGACGGGATTACATCATTTTCTGCTTTTCCGCTCAGACTGGCAAGCTATCTGGGGTTAATAATTGCCTTTTTTAGTTTTATTTATATCATTTATGCTGTTTACATCAGGTTTTTCACCAATCAAGCTATAGCTGGTTGGACTTCTGTTTTAGTTACAGTTCTTTTTATTGGCGGTGTGCAGTTAATCTTTTTGGGTGTGATTGGTGAATATTTGAGCCGTGTATACGAAGAATCCAAGCAGCGGCCATTTTATATTGTCAGCAAAAAGATTGGGATTAAATGACCCAGCCTTCTCCTTCTTTAGAACAAACAATTAAAAAATACAAGTTAATATGGCAGACCATTCTTCAAGCTTGTAATCGGTTTTTAAAATCTAAATACGCGCCCAAAGCGGTCTTTGCTACCTTAATTGCGGCTGTTATTTATTATATTTTTAGTTTTTCTTATATTTCAATCTTAGCCCAACAAACCTTTTCAACCAGTGCCTATGATGTTGGGCTTTATGACCAGGGGATTTGGTTGTTAAGCCGTTTTCAAGCGCCATTTACTACGATTAAAGGTGTTAATTTGTTTGGCGATCATGCTTCTTTGTATTCATTATTGTTAGCACCTTTCTTTTGGCTCTGGCCAAATATTAATTTGCTTTACATTATGCAAACTATTTTACTGGCTCTGGGTGCTATTCCATTGTTTTTGTATGCACGGCAGCGTCTGAATAGTTCATTCTTAGCCCTGGCAGTTGGCTTATCCTTTTTGCTTTACCCAGCTTTGCAGAACATGAATTTGGAGAATTTCCATCCTGAGGTCATGGCGTTATTCTTTTTAACCATGACTGTTTATTTTATGCTGCAGAAAAATTTCCGTTGGTTTTATCCATTTCTTATTTTGTCTGTATTAGGCAAAGAAGATATTGGTTTAACCGCAGCTTTTATTGGGCTATACCTCCTGATAATCAAGGAAAAAGAGCATGGTATTCGAACAATTGTTATTGGTCTTGGTTGGTATTTCTTGTCTTCCCGCGTGCTCATGCCGCTGTTAAATGGCATTAATATCTTTGGTCCGCAGCCAACTGTTTATTCCTTCTGGTTTCAGAATTATATGCGGAATATTTTTAATCCTGTTTATTATTTTAAAATGTTTTTTGCGGGCAAGGCGATTGTTTATATCAAAGATTTGCTGGGGCCGGCTTTGTTTTTGCCTTTGCTTGCGCCAGCCATGCTGTTAATGCTGCTCCCTGCGTTGGCCATGAATATTTTGAGCGGATCAGATTATTTGCGTTCAATTTATTTTCATTACAATTATGTGACTATTTGCTTTGTTTATTTTGGATTAATTGAGGGGCTTGCTCTTTTGAGCAGAATTCCAATGACTGCCAAAATTCGGATAAGGGGAGCTATTACCCTGGGAACCATTTTATTGTTGATTGCTTTTGTTAGCAATACGAGAGCGAGTCAGTTTCCTTTTTCACGCCACCTTCCTATTATTAAGAATTACCGGCAAATTTTAAGTTTAAAGAGGATAGAAGCTAGGCAGCAGGCTTTAAAACTTATTCCTGCAGAGGCCAATGTTTCTGCTTCTTATTCTTTTGTACCGCATTTAACGCACCGCAAGAATATTTATATGTTTCCCAATCCATTCAAAGCAGCACTTTGGAATATGTGGTTTAAAGAGGGTAAAGATATTCCGGCCTTCAGCAAGAAGATTGATTATGTTGTCTTGAATCTTGGCGATCAAAATGGGGAAGATTTGCTAATTTTTGATTACCTGCGTAATTCGCTTTATTTTGAAGAGATTTATTATGAAAAACAAGTTGTTGTATTAAAAAGAACAAAATTTAGCAGTGATAAAGTTCACGGTGCCAATTATGTGCAGTTTGAATATAATAAACCGATTTCTGTTGTGGGGGATATCTCCAATAGGCTTAAGGTAAAGAGAAGAGGTAAGTTATCTAACATATATTTCCCCAAATCAAATTATTACTTTAGGAATTTGCTAGGAGAGGGTGTTGAAACAAACAGTGGGGTTGCTCTGCAGATTTTAGGCTTTCTTTTTGTGCCAGAATCAGGCATTTATAAGTTTAATCTAGAGACGCAAGCTGAAGTCTTAATGGAAGTAGATGGCCAAAATATTGAGGGGCCTATTAAATTAACCAAGGGCTTGCATCGCTACAACATTAATTACTTAAACAAGAAAAAAGCTTTTGATTTAAGGCTAACAATTACTCCTTCAACTGGCAAAACGTATATTATTCCGGACGAACATTTATTTTACAGGTACAATGAGATTCAGCTGAAAAAGCTTTTGCGTGAATATGATGAGAGAAGACTTAAATATTTAAACCAGCCTAATCGCGTGCAAAATGGCAGCTTTGAAAAAGCGCATGGTAATAAACCCAAAGGGTGGAAAGTTGAAGCTTGGAAAGCAGAAGAAGCTATTTGCGCTTATTCAGTAACTTCTAACGTGAGACGGTTGGGCAAATATTCAGCCAGGATTGAGCATGATGGTCTGGCAGATTCGCGCTTTGTGCAAGAAGTTGAAGTTGAGCCTGATACTTTTTATAAGCTTTCTGGTTGGATCAAGGTTGATAGTGTAGCTAAGGATGGTCGGGGAGCGTATCTGGAAATTCAGGGTACAGGACTTAAAACTGAAGTTTTATCAGGGACAACTGGTTGGCAGAAAGTTGAAGTTACTGGCAAAACTAATTCTGATCAGGAAACAGTCAAAATCCTATGTCGCTTAGGTGACTATGGCGTACCGAATTCTGGCGTTGCTTATTTTGATGGGGTAGAATTTAAAAAAGAACCTATTCACTAGTGGCAGACCGTGTCATCAAATCATTAATTGATTGCAAGGGATTCTTGTCTTTATAGAGCACTGCATAAACCTCTTTGGTTACTGGCAATTCAACTTTATGTTTTTTAGCAAGATCGAGCGCTGCTTTGCAGGTGAAAACGCCCTCAGCAATGTTTTTCATGTTTTTTAATATATCAGGCAGTTTTTTGCCTTGCGCGATTTGAGCGCCTACCCAATGATTGCGTGATAAATTGCTGGCGCAAGTAGTAATCAAGTCGCCCATGCCGGAAAGCCCGGTAAATGTTTGTGGTTTAGCGCCTATGGCTATGCCTAAACGACTTATTTCTGCAATCCCCCTGATTAGCAGACTGGATTTTGCGTTATTGCCTAAATCCAAGCCGTCTGCTGCACCAGCTGCAATGGCAATAATGTTCTTTAAGGCCCCGCCTAGCTGGACGCCAATCGGGTCAGTGTTGACGTAAACACGGAAGCGCTCCAGCATAAAGGCTTCTTGAACAGCTTTGGCAACAGTTTGATCTTCCGCCGCAGCCACAGCAGCTGCGGGTAAGCCTTTAACAATTTCAGCCGAAAGATTTGGGCCAGAAAGCGCGGCTATTTTATTAGTTTTTAACTCTTCTTTTAATATCTGGGTTGGCAGTTGTAAAGTTTTTTGTTCAATGCCTTTGCTGGCAGCAACTACGATTTGCTCAGATTTAATAAATTTACTAAACTGCTTAGCAATTGTTCTTAAGTGCTGGGTTGGTACGACAAAAATATAAATATCTGATTCTTTTGTGTCTTCAGGTATGTTGGTAGCTGAAATTTTCTCGTTAATTTGTATGCCAGGCAAAAAAGTTTTGTTTTCTCTCATTTGATTGATTTGCCCGGCAAGTTCTTTTTCATAAGCCCAAAGCACTGCGTCATGTCCTTTTTCCGCTAAAAGAATAGCCAGGGTGGTGCCCCAGGCGCCGGCGCCGATTATTGAGATTTTTTTATTCATGTTGCTTGCCTTTTTTTAAAGCTAATTTTTGGTTCAGTGCCGTTTAATAATCTTTTGATATTGGGAATATGGCGCATAATAATTATTAGCGTGACCGTTGTTGCCAGGAGGCAATAGGGTAAGGGGCGGTTAAGCAGCCAAAAGGCAATTGTTACCCCTAAAGGAGTTAGAATCGAAGCAACAGAAACATAACGTGTAATCACAATTAGCAGTACAACAGCGATAAAAGCAAAGAGAAAAATGTCAGGCGCAACGCCCAGCAGCATGCCCAACCCAGTGGCTGAACCGCGGCCCCCTTTAAACTTTAAGAAAATAGGATAAGTGTGGCCTAAGACCGCAGCTATCCCAGCCAAAATAATTAGCCAATAATTTGTGGTGAATTGTTGCGCAATCAAAATAGGGGCAGTCCCTTTGAGCAGGTCAAGGGTAAAGACGAGTAATCCAGCAGCCGGATTGATTGTGCGCCAGACATTAGTAGCCCCCACATTGCCTGAACCATGCTGGCGAATATCAATTTTCCATAATTTAGCGATTAAAAAGCCAAATGGTACGGAGCCCAATAAATAGGAGCCGATTATTAAGAATAGTATTGTTGAATCCATATTAGAGCCATTCTACCCAACTTGAAAATAGAGGTCAAGCCTGCCTTGCCGTAGCTTGAAAAGCGAAGGCTGGCTTGGTATACTTACATGGTTATGGCAGTTCCAATTAATGGGGTAAAACCCGGCGTGACAGTTGAGATTGGGCAAGATCTTTTTCGCTGCCTGGAGTTCAATCAGAAACGGGCAGCCCAGCAGACCAGCATCAAAGTTAAATTCAAAAACATACGCACCGGCGCTATCATTAACAAGACTTTTAGTCCTGGTGACAAGTTAGAGCTGGCGCATATTGATTATAAACAAATGCAGTTTTTGTATGTTGATCAGGAGACCTTCCATTTTATGGACCAAACCACTTATGAGCAGGTGGCTTTGCCTGCGGAAAAAGTAGGGGATGTGGCCAAGTACCTAAAAGAAGGTTTTATCACTAATATTTCTTTTTATGGCGATGAGGCGCTTGATATAACCCTGCCGGCTGCGGTTGAATTAAAGGTAGTTGAAACAGCGCCAGGTTTTAAGGGCGACACGGTTTCTGGAGGCAAACCCGCTACTATGGAAACAGGCCTTGTTGTCCAGGTCCCGTTTTTTGTTAATGTTGGCGATATTTTGAAGGTTGGCACTGCTGATGGGAAATATTTAGGCAGAGCATAGGAAAACAATGTCAAATGACAAATTAAAAATGACACCTCGTGCTGATGCACTTCGGTGCGAAGCAAATGAATGTATCGCTTCGCGATATTATTATAATCGTGCCGAGCGCAGTCGAGGCACTCCTTCATTTGGCATTTGTCATTGGACATTTGACATTTTCACCGGAGGTGAACGATGGTTGATTGGAATTTAGTTAAGAAATTAATACAAACTGTAAAAGATGAAGAGATTTCAGGCTTATCAGTTGAAGAAAATGGCGTGAAGTACGAAGTACGCCGCGATGCAGCCGGCAATATTTCCGCTTCTCCAGCCATTATTCAGGCTTCCAGTCCTGCTCCAGTATCAAAAAGTGAGGCAAATGAATCTTCTGATGAGGAGCAAGGTTTAATTGCTATAACATCTCCTATGGTTGGCACTTTTTATCGCTCGCCATCACCAGAAGCACCTTCTTTTGTTGAAGTCGACTCAGCTGTTTCTCCTGGCAAGGTTGTTTGTATTATTGAAGCGATGAAGCTTTTTAACGAGATCGAGGCAGAAGTTGGCGGCAAGATCGCCAAGATCCTGGTTGAAAACGGCCAGCCGGTTGAATATGGCCAGAAATTAATGTTAATTAAAAAAGCGTGAAAAAAAAGTGGCAGCTTTATAAACCAGCCCATTCTTTGGCCCAGTCCCTTGCCCAAGAATTAAACATCTCCCCAGCAACAGCTCAGGTACTGATCAATCGCGGCATAAATTCCCTCCAAGATGCTTCAGTATTCCTAAAACCTCGTTTAGCCAACCTGCGTGATCCCATGGAAATACCCAATATTGCTGAGGGAGCCAAACGCGTGCTGCAGGCCAAGGAAAAAGGCGAGCAAGTGGTTGTTTTTGGTGATTATGATGTTGATGGCGTTACTGCTACAGCAATCTTACTTCACACGCTCAAATTCTTAGGTATCCCAGCTACATATTATATACCGCACCGCTATGACGAAGGCTACGGCATGTCAAGAGAGGCGGTTAAAAAGATAGCTGAGCAGGGTGCCAAGTTAATTATTACTGTTGACTGCGGAATATCCAATGTTGAGGAAGTAAAATATGCTAATAGTTTAGGCATAGATGTTATTGTTACTGATCATCATAATATTCCGAAAGATCTTCCGCCAGCTTGTGCGATTGTAAACCCAAAATTAATTAAAGGTGACCATCCCTCAAGAAATTTGTCTGGGGCAGGGGTAGCTTTTAAGTTTGTTTGGGTCTTGCTTAGAATTAGTGGGATCAAAGATAGTGTATTCTTAACCTCTCTTTTTGATCTGGCCTCACTTGGCACTGTTTCTGATGTAGTGCCTTTAACTGAGGAGAACCGCATCATTGCCATGGCTGGTCTTAGTTTGCTTAGCGAGGGCAAACGTTTAGGAATTAGATATTTAAAAAAAGTGGCTGGGGTAGTTGATCGTGTCTCAGTTAATCATATTTATTTTGGCCTGGCACCCCGGATTAATGCTGCAGGCCGCTTAAAACATGCGTCAAAGGCTGTTGATTTGATGCTAACGGATGATGTAGCCAAAGCAGAACAGTTATCTGCCGAACTTCATAAGATAAATACAGACCGTCGGGGTATTGGCAGTGATATTAAGGAAGAAGTTTTTGCGCAAATAAGTGATGACTATGTGGCGCAAAATAAACTGGTTTTCTTGTCCGGACAAAACTGGCATCCCGGTGTAATTGGAATTGTTGCGTCACAGATTGTTGATCGCTATGTCCGACCCGCAGTATTAGTTAGTGTAACTGATGGGATAGGCCGCGGCTCTGCCCGCTCAATTGAAGGAGTCAATGTTTTTGACATCCTTGATACCTGCCGTGATCTTTTTACAGATTTTGGCGGGCACAGTGGTGCAGCTGGCTTTGAGATTAAAGCTGAGCATTTACCAGCTTTTAGCAGTCGTTTAAAAGAAGAAGCAGATAAGCGCATCCCGCCTGAGGCTTTAAAGCCGATAGTGCGGATTGATTTAGAGTTGGAACCCAACTATATCAGTTTGAACTTTATTAAAGAACTAGAAATTCTAGATCCGCATGGCGAGGCTAATCCCAGGCCGACTTTTATAAGCAGGAAACTTAGAATTGGTGAAATGCGGCAGGTAGGCAAGACCTCGGGGCATTTAAAATTAAAATTAACTAATGGTCCGATAGCTTTGGAAGTGATTGGCTTTGGCCTGGGACAGCTGGCAGAAAGTTTATCACACGAAGCTGATTATGATGTTGTTTATCATTTGGAAACAAATGAGTGGAATGGGTTTGAGAACGCGCAACTTTCTCTGATTGATATTAGGGAGAGTAGTAAGACTGACACCCCAGAATGAATTCTGGGGAATGATTCCCCACATTTTAATGTGGGGTGCCAAATATAACTGAGGGGGCTAACGATGAAAATACTTGTAGTAGGTTCTGGTGGGCGAGAACATGCTTTGGTGTGGAAGATGGCGCAAAGTCCCAAGGCGGATAAAATCTATTGCGCGCCGGGTAATGCGGGCACAGCTGAGTTTGCAGAAAATGTGAATATAAAAGCAGATGATATTGCTGGCTTAAAGAAGTTTGCTCAAGAAAATAAAATTGATTTAACTATTGTTGGGCCAGAAGTTCCGCTAGTCCTTGGTATTGCTGATGAATTTGAAAAAGCAGGGCTAAAAGTTTTTGGGCCATCGAAAAAAGCTGCCCAAATTGAAGGCAGCAAAGTCTTTTCCAAAGAATTCATGATTAAATATGACATTCCAACAGCCCAGGCGGGAATTTTTGATAATGAAGATGAGGCAATTAATTACATCAACGAAATGGGCGCGCCAATTGTGGTAAAAGCCGATGGTTTGGCCGCGGGCAAAGGCGTAATTGTTTGTTCAACTAAAAAAGAAGCTATTGCCGCAGTTAAATCAATGATGAGTGAAAAACAATTTGGCGAAGCTGGCAATAAAGTAGTGATTGAAGAATGTTTGGTAGGAGAGGAAGCATCCATTATTGCTTTAACTGATGGCAAATCAGTTGTGCCGTTAGCCTCATCACAGGACCACAAACGTGCTTTTGATAGTGATGAGGGACCAAATACTGGTGGTATGGGCGCGTATTCACCTGCGCCGATTGTGACTGAGCAGTTGATGGAAGAGATTACTCTTAATGTTTTGAAGCCTTTTGTGGCTGGCATGCAGCAGGAAGGCATTACTTACAAGGGTGTTATTTATGCTGGAGTTATGGTAACTAAAAAAGGGCCAATGGTATTAGAATTCAATGCCCGTTTTGGCGATCCAGAGACGCAACCCATTCTTATGCGCATGACAACTGATATTGTGCCGATCTTTCAGGCAGTTGTTGAAGGTAAACTTGATAATAAATTAATTGAATGGGATCGCCGCGCTGCGGTTTGTGTTGTTTTAGCTGCTGGCGGCTATCCTGGAAAATATGAAAAGGGTATACCAATCAAAGGGATTGATAAAGTTGATCAGCTGGAAGGGGCATATGTTTTTCAGGCGGGGACGAGGATTCAGTCGCCAGTCGCCAGTCCCCAGTCTCCTGTCACTGTTACATCTGGAGGCAGAGTGCTTGGAGTAACTGCATTAGGCGATGGAATTAAACTAGCAATTAAAAAAGCCTATCAAGCAGTAGATTATATTTCATTCAAAGGTATGCATTATCGCAAGGATATTGGGAAAAAGGCGTTGAAGTTTTTATGAAGAAGATTACTGTTGCAACTTCAAATAAGCATAAGTTGAGGGAGATAGGGGAAATACTGAAGTCGCCAGTCACCTGTCTCCTGTCGCCTGTCAAAGAAGATGGGAAGACGTTTGAGGCTAATGCGATTAAGAAGGCAAAGGCAGCGGCGAAAAAAACTGATTGTATTGCCATTGCGGATGATTCGGGGTTAATGGTTGATTGTCTTAATGGTGAGCCAGGCGTTAAATCCGCACGGTTTGCAACTCCACCAACACCAGAAAATTTATGCAAAAAACTTTTAAACAAAATAAAAAATCAAAAAAAACGTTCAGCGAAATTTGTTTGTGTGATTGCAGTTGTTTTTCCAAGCGGAAAAATAAAAACCGTTAAAGGTATTTGTCGCGGGAAAATTATTCACGAAATGCGCGGAAAAAAAGGCTTTGGCTACGATCCAGTTTTTGTTCCTGCCGGCTATAAAAAAACTTTTGCCGAGATGAAACCGTCTACGAAAAATCGTTTGAGTCACCGGGCTAAAGCCTTACATAAATTAAAAAATATTTTAAAGTAAAATTTATCCTTGATTTTTTTTATTTTTGTTCTAAGATAAGGCAAGGGGAGGTGAAATTAAATGGCAAAAAAGAAAAAAGCTAAGAAGAAAGTAACTAAGAAAAAAGGTAAGAAAAAGAGAAGATAAGTTCTTTTGATTTCAAGTTTCTAAGAGAAGCAAAGTTGATTTTGAGCTTTGCTTCTCTTTTTTTATGCGTTTGGTAAAAGTGGTGCGCCAGGCAGGACTTGAACCCGCAACCTGCTGCTTCGAAGGCAGACGCTCTATCCAATTGAGCTACTGGCGCCCTTCGACAAGCTCAGGGCTTAATCTTAAACGCTAAGCTTATCGAAAAGTACACTTTAACACATTTGCCCCGAGCCAGTCGAGGGGCTACGAGCGCATAATATAATTATACTACAATTATTGCATAAAAATAATTTATTTGGTACAATGAAATTTGCGTTTTTATTTTTGAAAAATGTTGATATTATAATGTAAGAGAGGAGATTAAATAATGACTCACAAAAAACATGTTAAGTTTGGTGGAAAGATTTTAATAATAGGCTGCGGGTCGGTTTCCCAGTGTGCGATCCCTTTGGTGGTCAGGCACATTGATGTTGATCCAAAAAATGTCACAATAATGGATTATGTTGATAATAAAAATCGAGTTAAAGATACTTTGGATAAAGGGGCTAAATATGTTAGCGATAAGGTTACCAAGGATAATTATAAAACCCTGCTTAAGAAATATGTTGTTCCAGGCGATTTAATTATTGATCTCGCCTGGAACATTGATTGCGCCTCAATGCTTACCTGGTGCCGTGAGAATAATATTTTATATGTTAATACCTCTGTTGAAGAATGGGATCCTTATAAAGACGCAGAAAGGAATGACCCAACCAAATACACGCTTTACACCAGGCACATGGAATTGCGCAAGATGATTGAAGGCTGGGGTGACAACCAGGGCACAACAGCTGTGGTAGACCACGGCGCAAATCCCGGGCTTGTATCCCATTTTACTAAGCACGCTTTAATTGATATTGCTAACAAGATTCTCAAAGAAAAACCAAATGATCCACGTAAAAAAGATTTAGAAAAAGCGTTAACTGATAGAAACTTTGCTAAATTAGCCCAGTTGGAAGGCGTCAAGGTCATCCATATTTCTGAACGCGATACACAGATAACTGATCAGCCCAAACAGGTAAATGAATTTGTTAATACCTGGAGCATTGAAGGTTTTTTTGAGGAAGGTGTGGCCCCGGCAGAGTTGGGGTGGGGAACGCATGAAAAATATGCGCCAAAGGGAACATTCTTTCATAAAGTAGGGCCAAAGAACCAGGTTTGTTTAGCCTCAATTGGCATGAAGACCTGGGTGCGCTCCTGGGTGCCTTGTGGAGAGATCACAGGCATGGTTATCCGCCATGGCGAGGCTTTTAGTATTTCTGACCGCTTAACTGTGTGGGAAAACGACAAAGCTGTTTATCGCCCTACAGTGCATTATGCGTACTGCCCCAGCAACGCGGCAATTAATTCACTGCACGAATTAGAAATGCGTCAATTTGAAATGCAGCCTAAGATGCGGATTATGGCTGATGAAATTATTGATGGCCGTGATGAGTTGGGCGTGTTGTTGATGGGCCATGATTTTAAGTCCTGGTGGTGCGGTAGTCTTTTAGATATCCATGAGGCGCGCCGTTTAGTGCCGGGCCAGCAGGCCACTACTATGCAGGTGGCGATATCTGTAGTTTCCGCTGCTATCTGGATGATTAAGAATCCAAAGAAAGGTTTCTTGCTGCCGGATGATTTGGATCACGAAGAGATATTAGCAACTTCTATGCCGTACATTAAGCCATTTGTGTCAAAGGCAGTTGATTGGACACCGCTTAAGAATCTAAATAGTAAGTTTACTAAATTTGATATTCCCAGGCCGGCGGATGAAGACGTTTGGCAATTTACTACTTTCTTGGTTGATCACCGTATGAGAGCCCAGGCTGAAAAGGTAAAATAAGGCAGATGGCAAAAAAAACTTTAGTACGCAAGAACAAAGGCCTTGAGGGAGATATCCGCAAGCTTATTAAAAAACATAAGTCGCCGTTGATGTTGATCAGCCGCGGGGCCCTGGCTGAGCAGCATGCGCGTTTCAAACGTTATTTTTCCAATGTTTTTCCTTATTACGCAATTAAGGCTAACCCCCATCCAGAAATTATTAAAACCTTTATTAAATTGGGGACTGGTTTTGATGTGGCCAGTGGGGCAGAAATGAAACAGGTGCTTGATTTAGGGGCATCGCCGGATAAAATTATTTTTGCCAATACAATAAAATCGAGTGAAGACATCGCCTTTGCCCACAAGAACAAAGTTAACTTAATGACCTTTGACAATGAGTCAGAGCTTTATAAAATAGCTAAACATTGCCAGGGGGCCAGGGTAATAGTTAGGATTAAGGTTGATAATGTTGGCAGCACAGTTGAACTCTCTTTAAAATTTGGCGCAGAACCAGATCAGGCTATCTTTCTTTTAAAGAAAGCCAAATCACTGGGTCTTAAGCCTTGCGGCGTTGCTTTTCATGTTGGTTCCCAGTGTGTTAATGTTGATAATTATCTTAAAGCCCTGGATGTTACCTCAACAATTTTTAATGAAGCCAAAAAAATTGGGCTTGATTTAAGTATTGTTGATATTGGCGGAGGGTTTCCTATCCGTCATTTTGATAATGACGGCCATGTTTCTTTAAAAGATATTGCTAAACCGATCAAAAAGAAGATGAGAAGATTATTTGATAAAAACACTCAATTTATTGCAGAACCAGGCCGTTTTTTTGCTGGGCCAGCTGGGACTTTGATTACCCAGGTAATTGGCCGGACTTTTCGCAACAATCAAAACTATTATTATTTAAATGATGGGGTATATGCTGACTTTTCCGGCATTGTGTTTGACCATTGCCGCTATGAATATAAAACATTGAGGCGTGGACAGAAATTCTTAAGTACTTTAGCCGGTCCAACCTGTGATTCTTTTGATACTATCTCAGTTAATGTTGATTTGCCAGAACTTGATGTTGGCAATGTAGTTTATGTGAAAAATATTGGCGCTTATTCCTGTGCCAGCGCGGTTCCTGCTTTTAATGGGTTTACTCCGGCTAAGATTTTAATGGTTTGATTTTTTAGAGCCTTGGAGTTTTCGTGGCTATTTTTTATTGCCTCAAAGGCTCAAAGACTCAAAGGGGTGATTGTTATGGTAAAAAAGAAAAAGAAAAAGAAAACAAAGAAGAAAGTAAAAAAAACAAAATCGAAAAAGAAACTAGTTCGCAAAAAATCCAGGGGCAAGCAAGCTCGGGGTAAGGCGGCGAAAAAACAAAAAACAATTGCTATAGTAGATCACTTTTTTGGTCATATTTCTGTAGCAGCTTTTAAGTTAAAAGCGCCGCTTCGCGTTGGAGATAAAATCTGGATTAAAGGTCATACCACTGATTTTGTGCAAAAGGTTGAATCAATTCAGTCCAATCATAAGGATATTCTCAAGGCAGGCAAGGGGACGGAGGTTGGCATTAAGGTTAAAGGCAAGGTAAGGACAGGGGATACGATTTATGTTGCTCCTCTTCAAACTCAAACAACAGCAGGGATAAAACCAATTGGTTTTCAGCAACCTATGTTTCCAAAAAGAGTCGAGGCTAGACCACAATTACCTAAGCCGCAGGCAAAACCAACGCCTCCACAAGTTAAGAAAAAACCAAGGGAATCAGGCCCGTATTCGGGAAAGAAATTCTTGAGCTTTTAGATAAATAGCTCCCTACTCTCTAAGTTCTAAGCTCTACGTTCTAAGCTTGGGGTGGCCTAGGGGAATCTCACGTCGTCGCTTGCTTCGACCCTTCGGCTGAGCTCAGGGGAACCAGGCTCAGCACAAGTCGCTCCTCCATGAGGGGGAAACTCCCTCATCGTCCCTCGATGGCTCGACTACGCTCGCCACTCGGGACTGCTCCCCCGGAAGAAAAACTCCCCGCCTGCCGGCGGGCAGGCCGTTTTTCTTCCCTCCAGCTCGTCCTTCGACAAGCTCAGGACTCGGCGGAGCCTCCCATCTTTTCCCGTTCGATTCCAATTGTTGAGGTAAAATTGTCTTCCCTACTCTCTAAACTCTAAGTTCTACGTTCTAATTTTGGGGTGGCCTAGGGGAATCTCACGTCGTCGCTTCGCTTCTCCATGAGGGGGCAAGCCCCCTCATCGTCCCTCTACTTCGCTCGGGACTGCTCCCCCGGAAGAAAAACTCCCCGCCTGCCGGCGGGCAGGCCGTTTTTCTTCCCTCCACTCGCTGTGCTCGCGGAGCCTCCCATCTTTTCCCGTTCGATTCCAATTGTTGAGGTAAAACTGTCTTTCCTACTTTCTAAGTTCTAAGCTCTGCGTTCTAATTTTGGGGTGGCCTAGGGGAATCGAACCCCTGATAACAGAATCACAATCTGTTGTGTTGCCGCTACACCAAGGCCACCATGTAAAAAATGCGCCACGAAGGACTTGAACCTTCAACCAATTGATTAAGAGTCAACTGCTCTGCCAATTGAGCTAGTGGCGCACGCCTTCGCTAAAGCTTCGGCGTGCAAGCATGGCTTTAGCGTGTTTAGCATATTATTACTATATCTTAAATATTGTGATTTTTCAAGCGGGGCGGGGGACGTGAAAATATGTTATAATGCAAAAAATGGCTGACAAATCAGTTTATATTCGAAGAAGAATAGCCCTGGTTATTATTCTATTATTTGTTATTGGCAGTATAGCTTATGCCGCACGTCGGGGTTTTCTCTATTACCAAAATTACCTTAAATATTCAAAAATAACTATGTCCCAGGGGGAAATCAAACAGGGCCAGGTACTTTTTGACTCATTGTTGGAGAACCATATCAGCCGGGAAGTAGCTAATGAAGTGGTCAGTTCTATTGGTGGGATATTAAACCTGCGATCACTTCGGGTTGGAGAAAAATATAAAGTTTATAAGGATGAAAATGGACAGATAGTTAAATTTGTCTATCAAAAATCGCCGATTGATGAATGTTTTCTGGTTCGAACTGATGAAGGCCAATTTTGCGCCTTTAAACCAGTTATATTTTTGGAAAAAGAAATTCTCACCCGTGAGCTGACAATTGAATCTTCACTTTTTGAAGCAACCCTTAAAGCCGGTGAGACTGAAATGCTGGTTTTTAATTTTGTAGATGTCTTTGCCTGGGACATTGACTTCTTTTCTTATCCGCGTGTTGGCGACACTATCAATATCTATTTTGAGAAGTACTATAAAGACGAACAATTTGTGAAATATGGGCGCATCCTGGCTGCCCAGTATAAGGGCCGCGATACTTTCAACGCTATTTATTTTGAGCCGAAAAAAGATCGATCCGGCTACTTTGCTTTTGACGGCAAACCCATTGAAAAGATGTTCCTTAAAACACCGTTAAAATTTACCGGTCGTATCACTTCATATTTTGGTGTGCGCAGAGATCCATTCACTTCTCGTCACGGCAGCCATAGCGGGGTTGACTTTGCCGCCTATTACGGCGCGCCGATTGTGGCAAGTTCTGATGGCAGGGTCAGCTTTACTGGTTGGAAAGGTGCCTATGGGAAACTGGTGATAGTTAAGCATTCAAATGGTTATTCAACTTATTATGGACATTGTTCGAGAATATTAGTGAAGCCGGGACAAAAGGTGACCCAGGGCCAATTTGTTGCTAAGGTTGGTAGTACTGGTAGGTCAACTGGGCCGCACTGCCATTATGAAATTCGCTCAAGGGGACAGGCGTTTAATCCGCTGCGCTTTAATCAACCCAAGCGTAAAGCCCTTGCAGGCAAAGACCTCGAAGACTTCAAAATTTACTCCAAGAAAGTTTGGGAAAATATAGAGAGCGTGCTATGAACCTAAGCGCTTGCGCGCATGGTTCATAGCGGGAGAAGGGACTCGAACCCTCGGCATCCACCTTGGAAGGGTGGCGCTCTACCAGCTGAGCTACTCCCGCCTTCGCATTCGCTGCGCTCATGCTCCGGCGGGCAAGCCCGCCTGAGGCTTTTTTATTATATCATACTGGGCGAGAGAGGAGTTGAACCTCCACGCCTTGCGGCGCCAGATCCTAAGTCTGGTGCGTCTGCCAATTCCGCCACTCGCCCGAGAACCATTCGGTTCTCGGCAGGCCCAAACCTGCCAAGCATCGAATGGTGCTTGGCGCGCCCGACAGGACTCGAACCTGTGGCCTACAGATTAGAAATCTGTTGCTCTATCCAACTGAGCTACGGGCGCCCTTCGACAAGCTCAGGGCTTAATGTCCAAACGCTAAGCTTATCGAAAAACACACTTTAACATATTTGCCCCGAGCCTGTCGAGGGGCTACGGGCGCATCAATAAATGAGTATATCACGAAGGAAAAGAGGGTTTCAAGGCAGTTTGAATCAGTCTCAAACAAGTTGGATTGTGTTTGAATTTTATAGAAGTTTTAGATGGGTTTTAGAAGGTGAGCTGAATGTTAGAGGAATATTACAAAATGGCTAATATTTGCAGGTATTCTTCTCTGTTTAGTCCGAGAGTTTTGTTGTTTTCTATAATATGGAAAACAGGAACTTCTTTGTCGTCAACCGCAACAATAGGTCTCTTAAGGTCTGCACGCTTATATATTAGATGATCTCCTTTACCTCTTCCTTTGAATATGCATCCAATATGTTTTAAAAATTTCTTGTACTTTTTTAAACTTAAGGGGGTTATGCGGGGCAAGGAATCTTTACCTCTTCTTCTATCTTAGCAACAGGCGTTGGGGGAATCCATCTTTTAGAAGGTTTTGTTGCTATCTTCCAGCCGCATTCAGCTAAAACTTCTTTGGTTGTTCCTTTTTCTTTAAGTTCATCAAAAAAAATATCAACAAGATGGGTAAATCTTTCTTTTACTTTTTCAATACTTTTAGCATATGTAGAAATCCGTAATGCAGGAGAATATGCGATAAAAGTATCCCCTTCCTTATAAACATCAATCTCTAAAACCAGTTCTTTCTTCTTGGACAATCTATTCCCTCCTATTGATAACCGTAAAAAATTATGCGCTTTTTGATAAAATTTGTCAACCTTTCTTGTATCTATATATCGCCTAAATCAAGAGAAAATTTCACTTCTCTATCTATATATATAGAAAGTTCTACGGACATGGTGACCCCTCGACAGGCTCGGGGTTTTCACCCCAAGTTTAATTAATGATATTTAACTAAGATATCGAGCGAACGGCTTGTGCCGAGCCTAGTCGAGGCAAGTGAGTCGAGATATCGGGGTGACTGGATTTGAACCAGCAACCCCCTGCTCCCAAAGCAGGTGCTCTAGCCAAGTTGAGCCACACCCCGATTTAATAGAAAAAGCGGGCGAGCAGATTCGAACTGCCGACCTTCTCCTTGGCAAGGAGACATTCTACCAACTGAACTACGCCCGCATGTAAAAATGAGTTTATCATAGGTTGACATTTCAGTCAATCGAGCTAGAATAAGTTGAGAATTATGGAAGAAAACAACAAAAAACCACGTTCCAATGTAATTGTCCTTGGCATCACCAGCTTTTTTACTGATGTTTCCTCTGAGATGATCCTGGCGATTTTGCCGCTATTTCTAATTGCCCTGGGAGCGGGCAAGGCGGCCATTGGTCTAATTGAAGGCATTGCAGAGTTTGCCGCCAGTACGCTTAAAATATTTTCCGGCTGGTACTCAGATAAGCTGCGCAAGAGGAAGTCTTTAGTAATACTTGGTTATATCTTATCAACTGTTGCCAAGCCGTTTATTGCCCTGGCAACTGGCTGGGGCCAGGTATTAGCCGTTCGCTTAGTGGATAGGATGGGCAAGGGCATCAGAACATCCCCACGTGATGCTTTGATCGCAGAATCAACTGATGAAAAAGACAGGGGTAAGGCTTTTGGCCTGCACCGCATGATGGATACTAGCGGCGCAGTAGTGGGAACACTGCTGGCTTCCCTCTTACTATTTATTTTTAGCCGCAACTTTAATATGGACATTGTTTTTCAGTACCGCACCATATTCCTGCTGGCAGTTATTCCCGGTATCATCTCAGTTATAACCCTGGTTATGTTTGTTAAAGAACCCAAGTTTCAGGAAGAGAAAAATAATTTATTGTCCTTAAAAGCTGCTTTGCCTCATAGGTTTATCATTTTTCTGGTGATTGTGGGTCTGTTTGAACTGGTCCATTTTAGTTATGCCTTATTTATTTTGCGGGCAGCAGATTTGGGCGTAGCTATTCCGCTAATCCCTATTATTTACCTGGTTTATAACCTGGTTTATGCTGGTTTTGCCCTGCCTGCCGGGCACCTGGCAGATCGCTTTGGGAAAAAGAAAGTATTAGCGTTTGGCTATTTGCTATTTGGGTTGATGTGTTGGGGTTTTGCAGCTGCTTCGAGCCCGATTCATGCCTGGCTTTTGTTTATCCTGTTTGGCTTATCAGTTGCCATTGTTGACTCGGTGCCGCGCGCTATGGTGCCGGCCATGGTCTCTCCTAATTTAAAAGGTACAGCATATGGTATGTATCATATGGTTATTGGTGTTTTGGACTTACCGGCTTCAGCTGTTGGTGGTTTGCTCTGGGATATTTTTGGCAAAACAACCGGGCCAATCATAACTTTTGGCTACGCTGCGGTTGTGGCAATTACTGCGGCATTTTTGCTGCTGATATTTGTGCCTAAGAAGCAGTAGTGATTTTTTTCCTGCTGCGCGGTATAATCGTTGGTATGAGATTGAAAAGATTTGGGCTATATCTTCTTTTAGTTTTGTTAGTAACTTATGGTTTGTTGGGCTGCGCTCAAAAATCAGTTAAACCAGAACTTTTAACCTCTATGGGCCAGCTTGACCGTGTTTTTGTGCCGGCTTTTATTTTTACTGAGCTAGGGAGGCAAAGGGAGTCAGAAATTGCCATAGACTCTTTAAAGGGCAGATGGCTTTTGTTTTATGACCGCTTTGCTAATATTAAGATGAAGTATGGGCTAAACATTACTGATAAGTTTTGGCAGGAAGATTTTGAAAACATTAATAGGGCAGTCTTAATAGCTGAGGCATATGTTAGCGAAGGTAAATTTGAAGAAGCTAATGCTGAATTAAATGATATGCGTGTTACCCTTAAGAACCTGCGTCACCGTCATGGTTTAGAATATTTTTTGGATAATATGACAGAATTTGATCTGGCTGTTAAAGAAATGACTACACTTTTGCGGGGAAAAAATAAGTTAACTGATAGGGAAATGGATAAGCTCAGGGGATATTTTAAACAAGCCCAGAAGGCCTGGCTGCAAGCTGAAAGTGTGCAGATCGATCCTGAGATTTTTGCTTTTGAGCCGAAAAAGGTTAAGGCGATCAAAACAAGGGTCAAAGCTGAAGAAAAAATCTTGGCCACTTTTGCTGTGGCGCTTTCGTCCAGGCAGATGGATCGCATTGCCCAAGCTTCAACAACGCTCCGGCCTAATTATTATTTGCTTTACAAGGCGTTTGGTGATTTCCAGCCAATATTTGATAAGCTTGTGCAGGAGCGCAAGCAAAAGGAAAAAGAGGAAGCAGAGGCCAAGCGAGCATCGCCTGAGGCTGTGAAAAAGGAAAACAAAAAATGAAGTTAGACAACGCAAAGTGGTATAAAATCCTCAGTCCGCGGCCAGTAATATTGGTTTCCTCAGTTGATGAAGCTGGGGTATCCAATGCCGCGCCATTTAGCTTTGTCATGCCTGTGTCAATTGAGCCTCCGTTAGTGGCTTTTGCCTCAGCACCGGACCATGACACCGTTAAGAATATATTAAAAACCAAAGATTTTGTGGTTAATATCCCGGCTAAAAAACTGTTAAAACAATTATGGGTTTGTAAAAAACATTTTCCTTACGGTGTTAGCGAAATTAAAGAAGCAAAGTTAACTGAAGAAAAGTCAGGCCAGGTTAAATCGCCGCGCATCAAGGAATGTTTAGCTAAATTCGAATGCAAACTGCATAACACCCTTGAAGCTGGCGATCACTTACTGATAATTGGCGAAGTTGTGGAAACCGAAGTGGAAGACGGGCTTTTTAAAAATGGAGAATACCAATTAAAACAGGCTTTGCCTTTAATGCATATTGGATCTGAGGAATTTGGCTTACTTGGCGAAATAGTTAAGGCTGAATAAAAGGGAGTTGCTAAGATGACAAATAAAATTGTTGCCTGGATTAAGAAACAGGTAAAAAATGCTGGGGCAGAAGGTTGTGTTTTTGGTTTGTCAGGCGGGCTTGATTCATCAGTTGTGGCTGCCTTATGTAAAAAGGCTTTGCCTGATAAAGTGCTTGGTTTGCTCATGCCTTGTTACAGCAGCGACCAAGACTTAAAAGATGCTAAATTGGTAGCAAAAGAATTAGCTGTACCTACCATGATTGTTGACCTTGAAGATCCATTTAACCAGTTGTTTGTCCAGTTAGAAGGCAAGGCTTATGATCACAAGCAAATGAACCTGGCGATTGCTAATTTAAAACCGCGCTTAAGAATGGTTTCACTTTATTACTATGCTAATAAATTAAATTATCTAGTTGTAGGCACCGGTAATAAATCTGAAGCTGTGATGGGGTATTGCACAAAATATGGCGATGCTGGCGTGGATATTCTACCCCTGGCTAGTTTATTAAAAACAGAGATAAGGGAGCTGGCTAAGAAGTTATATCTCCCCCAGGAAATAATTGATAAAGCTCCTTCTGCTGGTCTCTGGCCCGGGCAGACGGATGAGGCAGAAATGGATATTACTTATGCAGACCTTGATAAAATTATAATTGGTATTGAAAAAAACAAATTAAAAGGCCTTGATCCAGCGCTGATCAAAAAAGTAAAACAGAAAATGGTCCAGAACCAGCATAAACGCAATATGCCGCCGTGCTATTAAATGATTTAGTACCTAAACAAGCAAAAGTCCACAATAAAAAACAATTACTGCGCTTTGTTCGCTACCTCCTTGGCCGTGAAGGCCTGATCAATATTGATTACGCTGACTTTAACACGGTTTTTTCCCGAGCCAATAAAATTTATTATGGTTATGGTTTTGCCTGGTCAAAAAAGATTAAAGAAGGCAAGGGTAGGCGCGCTGGCCGTTCAGCCTTGCGCCGATTGCTTCCAAAAAACAAGTTTCGTTCGGTTATCTTAAATATTAGCGGAGGCAATGACTTAGCCCTGCATGAGGTCAGCGATACAGCTGAGCAGATATACCAGAGCTGCAGCCGGCGGGCGAACATAATTTTTGGGGCAGTGATCGATAAAAAACTAAAAGGGAAAATACGGGTCGATGTTGTGGGCGTGTTGTAAAAAATGTTCCTTGACAGTTTTTTTTATTATTGGTAAACTTTATTTGTTTAAAGGTCGAAGTTAATGGATTATATCGATTATAGAAATAACTGCTTCTTTAGTCACAGTGTCCCCGCTAGTTTAGGGCCTCTGGCTCCATTAATCGCAGGAAAATTTTCTAAGGAGAAAACTTAAATGAAAAGTATCTTTATAGGGAATCTTCCCTGGTCAGTAAAAGACACTGACTTAACTGAGAAATTTTCTGAGTTTGGCAATGTTTTATCTGCCAGGGTTGTTACTGATAAATTTACAGGCAGATCACGCGGCTTTGGCTTTGTTGATATGGAAGACGCTGACGCAGAAAAAGCTGTTGCTGGCATGACCGGCTTTCAATGGGAAGGGCGAGAAGTTACTGTAAACGAAGCTCGACCTAAGACTGAGAGACGTGACAGCGGTGGACGCGATTCAGACAGACGTTTCTAATCAGTCTATTTTAATTAGTAAAGAGCGTCCGCCTCTGGCGGGCGCTTTTTCTTTTGACCTTGCTTTTGCTGTTTTTTGCCTCTACAATAAAAATAATGGGTAAACACCTGCAATACTTATCTAAGTCAAAATACCTGCACGGCTTGTCCTGCCCCAAACTGCTCTGGTTTGAGATAAACCGCAAAGAGGCCTTGCCTCTCCCTGGTCGTGAGCTTGAGGAAATATTTAAACAGGGCAGGCTGGTAGGTGAAGCAGCGCAAAAATTATTTGCCAATGGCATTAAATTGGAAAGAGAGCCAAATCCCCAGGCAATGTGCGCCAAGTCATTGGCTGCCCTCAAAGAGCGGCGTCCTGTATTTGAGCCGGGATTTATCTTTGATCATGGCTATGCCCTGGCGGATATTTTAGCGCCGGTAGGCGATGATGCTTGGGATTTGATCGAAGTTAAGGCTAGTTCCAGTGTTAAGGATGAGCATTATCATGATGTGGCTTTTCAGAAATATGTTTATGAAGGAGCCGGTCTAAAAATTGACCAATGTTTCTTAATGCACCTTAATCGTGATTACGTGCGGCTGGGCGATGTTGAGGTGGATAAGCTCTTTATTAAAGAGGATATAACTGTTGAGGCCATGGATCTGAAGTCAAAAATTGAGCATGATATTAAATCGTTGTTAAAAATTGTTGCTGGGTCGGAGCCAACAATTGAGTTAAACGCGCGCTGCCGTGGTTGTATGCTTGAACCAATTTGTTGGGATTTTTTGCCGGAAGACCATGTGTTTTTGCTGCGCGGCAATAAAAAAGTGGCTTTTGATTTGATGAAGCTGGGCATCCTTAAAATGGCAGATATCCCCGATTATGTTGAGCTTAATGATAAGCAGGATATCCAGGTTGAAAGTCATGTCTCTAAAACAGAGCATATTGATAAAGAAGCAATAAAGTCTTTTATTAATGAGCTTAAATATCCCCTTTATTATTTGGACTTTGAAACTATTTCTCCCGCCATCCCAATTTACAATAATAGCCGGCCGTTTGAGGATCTTCCCTTTCAATTTTCTTTGCACGTTGTGGACAAAGAGGGGGCAGAGCCTAAGCATTATTCATTTTTGTCTTCTGGTGAAACAGACCCGCGTCCAGATGTGCTTGAGCGCTTGGTAAAACTTCTGGGGGATGCGGGCTCGATTATTGCTTATTATGCAGAATACGAAAGAAGATGTTTGCGCCAGGCTGTTAAGGCTTATCCAAAATATAATAAATGGTTTGTGGCGCTTAAAGATCGTTTTGTTGATTTGTTGGTGCCGTTCAGCAATTTTTCTTATTATAGCCCCAAGCAGCAGGGCAGTGCCTCGATTAAAAAGGTTTTGCCAGCACTGACTAACATTGATTACAAAGGTATGACTATCAGTGATGGGGCAGAAGCTAGATACGAGTATATGAGAGTGACGTTTGATAAAAATGTTGCTGCGCAGGATAAAGAAAGCGTGCGTCAGGGTCTAGAAAAATACTGCGAACTTGATACCCTTGCTATGGTTAAGATCCTGGAAGTCCTTAAGAAAAAGACCTCAGTTTAAATAGCTTCTTTAATAAGTATATTTTCAATTATTACCGGTTCAACAGGTACGTCTTTTTCATTTCGTTTTACTTGAGATATGGCGTCAGCTATATCCTGTCCCTGAATAACCTGACCAAAGATTGTATGGCGTCCCTTCAGCCAGGGGGTAGGCGCCACTGTGATAAAAAATTGTGAGCCATTAGTATTTGGCCCTGAATTAGCCATTGCCAGGATGCCGGCCTTATCAAAGGTTAAGCCCTTGCTGATCTCATCCTCAAAAGTATAGCCTGGGCCGCCAATACCCAACCCTAAGGGATCGCCTCCCTGGATCATGAAATCAGGTATAACTCGATGAAAGATTGTCCCTGTGTAAAGCGGTTTTTCAACCTTTTCCCCTGTTTTGGGATCGGTCCATTTTTTTTCTCCCAGGGTAAGCTTAATAAAGTTGTCAACCGTTTTTGGGGCTTGTTTGGTAAAAAGTTCACAGACAATTTTTCCTTTATTGGTATTAATGATAGCTTGTAGTTTTTCAGGCAATTTTGGTTTACCTCCCATTCCCAGCGCCAGGCAGGGATATATCATGAGTAATAATAGAATTAGGGCTGATTTTCTGGCCATGATCCTTTAATTATAGTATTTTTGACGGTAATTTTCAATGTTTTGTGCGTCATAAAGGAAAATTTGTGATATAATAAATTATCGAAATAAAGGAGGGGAATTATGACAGCTGAAAGATCAGAATTTAAGGGACGACCAATGTTGGTTTTAAAAAATGATGAGGAAGATAAATATCCTTTTTCGTTTGGTTTATCTAAGGCCAGGAAGATTATCGATCACATTGAAGACATCAAAAAGTTCGTAGAAGAAAACCAAAAGTAAACAATGGATCTTGCCCTGATTGTAGGAATGTCCGCGGCAGCGTTGACAACGGTTGCTTTTTTGCCTCAGGTAATCAAAACCGTTAAATCTAAAGAAACTAAAGATTTATCTCTGTTGATGTACCTTGTGTTATCATGCGGCCTGATACTTTGGTTGTGCTATGGAATTTTGATGAATTCTTTGCCAGTGATACTGGCCAATAGCATTACCCTTTCTTTTTCCCTCTTTTTAATTTACCTAAAAACGAAGTACGGTTAATACTTTAAACCATGTTAAAGATAGGTTCAGTTGATCTTCCAACTAATATATTCTTATCTCCCTTAGCCGGGGTGTCTGACCTTTCTTTTCGCTTGATTACCAGAGAACACGGAGCTAAATTTTGTTTTTACGAAATGGTTGATAGTAATTCCCTGGTTTATGGCTCTGGCAAAGACAAAGATATTTTAAAAACTCATTCGAAAGATGCCCCAATTGCTGCCCAAATTCTGGGTAGCGATCCTGACAAGACATTAAAAGCTGCTGAGATTTTGTTGGAAAATGTTAACCCATTATTTTTAGACCTTAACGCAGCCTGTCCAGCTAAGAAAGTGATTAAGAAACAGGCAGGAGCGCATCTTTTAAGGGATTTACCCAGGCTTGAGGGGATATTAAAGCTTTTGTGTTCCGAGCTTCGTTTGCCGGTTACAGTTAAAATTCGCATTGGTTATGATCGAACTGATTCAAAATCATTGACTGAGCTTGTCAAGATTTGTGAGGGTAGTGGGGTAGCAGCTTTATTTGTTCATGGACGTACGCGCAAGCAAATGTATGCTGGAGAGGTTAATTACGAGGCAATTAAACTGGTAAAACAAATGGTTAGCATTCCTGTTTTTGGCTCGGGAGATATACTTTCAGCCCAGTTAGCGAAGAGAATGTTAGCTTCCACAGGTTGTGATGGTCTTTTAGTTGCTCGCGGAGCAATTGGCCATCCCTGGATATTTAAAGAGATTGAACAATATTTAAAAGCCGGGACAACCCCGCCGCCTGTGTCTTTGGAGCAAAAGAAAGCCATCTTAAAAAGACATCTAGCTTACATGCAGGAGCATAAGCAAAGCAGATTAACTAAAATAATTGGTTTGATGAGAAGGATAACCCTGTCTTATTTAAAATCGCTGCCAGAGGCAAAGAGCCTGCGCAAAAAAATTACGGGGGCAAAATCACAGGCTGAGTTGCTTGATGTGATAAATTCCATTAAGATAAGCTGATATGGACTCAGTTATAATCTGCCGCTCAAAAAGAAAAACAGTTTCCTTGGAAATTAATGAGGAAGCTTCTTTGGTTGTTCGCCTGCCTATGAGATTTCCCAAATATCGGATCAATGAATTAATTAAGCGACACAAGCGCTGGATTTCGAGCAAGCAAAGACAAGTGGCTTCCCGGCCAGTTATTAAGCTGGATAACCCAGTTGAATGGTATCGTAAGCAAGCTCGTCAGCTAATAACTGCTCGAGTTAAGCACTATGCCGATCTGCTTGGACTTAACGTTAACAAAATCAGAATAAGCAATGCCCGTAAGCGCTGGGGTTCGTGCAGTGCGAAAAACAATTTAAGTTTTACTTGGCGGCTAATTTTGGCCCCACTAGAAATTATTGATTATGTGGTGATCCACGAATTAATGCATATCTTTGAAAAAAATCATTCAAGAAGATTTTGGGCCAGGGTGGAAGAGTTTTATCCTGATTATAGAAAAATAAGAAAATGGTTAAAACAAAACAGTCAGTTATTGAGGGTTTAGGTTTAGACTCGCCGATAAGTGTAGAATTCTGTTTGATAAGAATATTGATCAATGGCTTCATCTGTGGGTTTGGGCAGTAATTGTTCAAAATGGTTAGTGGAAAAAATTTGCGGTCGAAGAAAATTAAAAAATTGTGATATGATAATTGTTCCGGGTGCAAGATTTCTTAATCTTTCAGCTATTAGACCAACAAAGTTATCATTGAATGGATGATAAGCGTAGACCACGCTAAATCCTTGCAAATCAGCTGTTAAGAAGTCTTCATTTTTAAAAGTTATTTGGTGTTGCCATTCAAAGCTGTCTCGAATCATATTGGCCTCAGCAACTAATTTGCTGTCAAATTCATAGCCAACTACCTCTCTAAAATGAAAGACAGCTGCGAAACTAGATGCCCCCAATCCAGAACCAAGATCTGCAAAGCGCAGGTCTGGAGATGGAGCTAATTCTTCAAGGTGCTCTATAAATGGGAATAGCTGCGTGGCTCCATAAGCTGCTCCATTGGGGCCATTTGTTTCAAAATGTACCAGATCCTTAGGTTTTAAGCTTTGAGCAATTTTAGGTTTTACGAACTTCCTTTCAGCCTGCCTTATGGCTGCTTGTACTCGTAAAAGTTGATTGATTTGAGCTGCTGTCCTAATAATTCTCATATTTAAGTCTCGTCAAGTAAATGAAATAATTTCACTTTGTTGGCTTGTTATAACGGGATCTGGAAGTTATAATTTAGTTTGTTAAAGCCCCTCGACTCGCCGCCTGCGGCGACTCGCTCGGGACTAGCCCCGTACCGTACGGTACGGGACAAGGAGGAAGATATGAAAACGTATACTGATTATCTTTGGATGAACACCAAAAAGCAGAAAGAAATTATCAACATTACCCATCAAGTAGAGGAAATTGTTAATAAATCAAAAATAAAGGAGGGCATGGTATTGGTTTCTGCCATGCATATCACAGCTTCAGTCTTTGTTAATGACGAAGAGCCTGGCATTAAACAGGATTTTTTGGAATGGGCAGAACGTTTAGCTCCGTTTAATCCAAATTACAAACATCATCAGACGGGGGAAGACAATGGCGATGCGCACCTAAAATCCATCCTGTTCCATCATGAAGTCATCATTCCCATCACTGCTGGTGAGCTTGATTTTGGACCGTGGCAGCAGATTTTCTACGGCGAGTTTGACGGCCAGCGCCGCAAGCGGATTGTGGTTAAGGTTATCGGTGGTGCTTCTTAAACTTTGAGAAAAACCAGCAGCTAAAATCCCTTTCAACAATATAAAAACTGGGGATTAAAAATAGGGTAATAAAAGTTGAAAACACTAAACCCCAACACAAGGCCAGGAGTAGTGGAAATAGGAAATCTATTCTACCGCCAAAGAAGCCATAAAGCGAAGGGAGCAATCCTGCCACAGTTGTTACTGTGGTTAAAGTAATTGGTCGAAACCTAAGCATGGCAGCATCTGCAATGTGCTCTAAAGAAAGGTGGTCGCCGTTTGCGCAAACTTCATCTTCTTTCTTGTTTAAAAATTTCAGCATGACCAGTGAATTGTTTACCACAACTCCTGATAAACCAAGAATACCAATAAGTCCCATAAAGCCTAAGGGTTCTCCGTGAAGAGCAAAGGCAAAAATTACTCCAGCCAGGCCAAAGGGGATAGCCATCATAACAATTAGGGGTTCGGTAAAAGAGTTAAATAGAACTACCAGCATTATATAGATGACAATAAGCGCCAGGAGCATGGCATTAAAGAAGTCAGCCAATGATTCATTGGTGCTTTGTTCTTCACCGCCAAAGACAATTCTAAAACCAGGATATTGAGCAACCATTGGAGTAAATTTTTCTCGTAAGGTTTTATTGAATTCCCTGGAATTAAGTTTTTCTTTGTCAATTTCAGCAGTGATCTCAAGCATACGGTCGCCTTCGGAATGATATATGCCAATAGGGGATGATTGTTCTTCAAAGCGAATAAAGCTGCCAAGTTTGATTAATTTGCCAAAGCGGTTAGGTAAAGTTAGGTTTTTTATATATTTTTCATCACGGCGATATTTTTCAGCCAACATGACTCGAAAATCAACTTCTTCGCCTGCTTTTCTGATAGAAGTGACTACATTGCCGGTTATGGCAGCCCTAATTATTCCAGCCACATCCATAGCTGTTATACCAAGCTCATTCATTAATCCGTGATTAAGTTTAATATTTAATTCATTAAGGCCTTTCTCATCATTGCGTACGATATCAAAAATACCTTCTTGTTGTTTTATAAAAGATTCAAATTCATCGCCTAGTTTTGTGCGAACCTTGTCGTCATTGCCAATAAAGCTAACATCAATTGGTTTGCCTGTGGGCGGGCCGCCACGCATTTGAGTTACCATGACTTCGACAAATTTATCTCCATTTTTTAAAGCTTTTAATTTTCCTCTTAGATCATTCTCAATTTGAGTTGAAGTTATCTTGCGTTGTTGTGTAGGGATAAGATTTATATCAACCCTGGCCCAGTGTCCCTGGCTAACACCGCCAACATTGTCCCACATTGAAGTGCCTTTTTGTCCAATAGTAGTAACATAGCTAGCCAGTAACTTGGCTGGCACTGTATTGACAACAAGTTTTTCTATTTCTTTTACTCGGTTTTGTGTTTCTCTTAATGGTGTGCCTTGGGGCGTTTCAATTTTTATCATTAAAATGTCTTCATCACCGCTGTGCATTAGTTCAAACCCAAGCCAGGGCAGCACAACTGCAACAGCAAATATAAATATTAGAATAAAAGCAAGAATAACCCGATATTTGCGCCTAATAACTCGCAAGAGGTTTTTGCGGTAAAATTTCTCTAAAAACAGTAAAACTTTTGGTTTACTCTTTTGTTTAATTTGTGTATGGGCCAAATGGCAGGGGAGAATAAAGGCAGATTCAAATAATGACGCTAATAGTACAATTGTGATCATGATGGGTACTGCTCTGACGTAATCACCCATTATGCCGCCCATTAGTAGCATAGGTAAAAAGGCTGCAATAGTTGTTGAAACAGTTGCTAGAACCGGCCAGAAGATTTCAGAAATACCTTTAATTGAGGCTTCTTTGGCGTCTAAGCCTTTTTCGCGATAAGCATAAATGTTTTCTGCTACCACAATTGCGTCATCAACTAACATTCCCAGTACAATAATAAAGGCTAATAAGGAAATGCTAGTAACTGAAATGTCGTAGACAGGCATAAAATAAAAGGCTACAAGAAGTGAAAAGGGGATGCCTATGGCAGTCCAAAAAGCAACCCGTCGGTCAAGGAAAATCATTAAACATAAAAGTACCAGCAAGAAGCCGATTAAGGCATTTAAAATTACTGTACGCAACATAGCGTTAACATAGACCGAATAATCCTTAACTATTTGTGCCTGAACACCTTGGGGGAGGTCTTTGTTGAACTCCTTGAGCAATACCTTTACCCTTTGTGCTACTTTCACTGCGTCAGCATTAGACTTTTTACTAATAATAATGTTTATGCATGGCTCGCTGTTTGTGCTAATTAATAATTGTTCTTCTTCAAAGCTATCTTTTACTGTAGCCACCTCAGAAACCAAGATGCGCTTGCCAGAAAAAACAGAGCGGACAATGACGTCGTTTACTTCATTGAGGTCTTCAAACTGCGACAGGGTAATAACTTTTTTCTTGGTTGTTAGGGATTGAATATTGCCGCCGCTTAAGCGGATGTTAGTGGCCTTGATTGCTCCCATTACTTCAGCCAAAGAGATGTAATTCTTAGCTGCCAGAATAGGATCAACTTCAATATGGACTTCTCTTTTTCTGTACCCAACCTTGCTGGTTCCGCCAACACCTGGGAGCAATTTAATCTTGTCTTCAATGGTCTTAGCGTATTTTCTTAAATCAAGCTCAGAAACTACGTGGTTGCCGCTGATGGCGACCTCAAAAACAGGGAAGATATCAGTTTTTAATTCAGTGACTAATGGTTTGTCCGGGATTTCAGTGGGCAGGCCAGAAACCCGGTCAACTGCTTTATTCACATCTCTCTTTACTTCTTCAATGTCTTTAACATCTGGTTCGATTTCAATAAATACAAGGGAATAGTTTTCTCCAGAAAAGGATTCTAGTTCCTTAATCCCAGCTACTTCTTGAAGTTGTTCTTCAATTGGGATTGTAACATTTACTTCAACGTCTTCTGGTGCGGCTCCTGGGTAAATGGTTGTGACAAACATCATCTTGAAATCAACATTTGGCATGCTGTTTCGTTTTAAGTTAAGAAAGGAAGCAGAACCCATTAGTAAAACCAGAATCAAAAATAGGTTGACAAGTTTTGGGTGCTCTATAAAATATTTGAAAGCATTTCTCATTGTATTTTTAAGACATCCTGATATTCAATTAAGTATTCGTCAGATAATGACTTTATTTGGTTAACAATCTTTTCGCGATTGAATAAAACACTATTTAATTGGTTGGTGGCCTGTAATAAGTCGTCTTCAGCCTGCAGTACAAAGAAGATTGAACTGCGGCCTTGCTTAAATTTATTTTTTTCCAAGGATAGTCTTTGTTTGGCTAGTTTCATGCTTTGTTCGCTGCGTTTGATGATTTTTGAAAGATAATCAAGGTTAATATATAGTGTCTCTAGAGCAGTTTTGGCAGAGAGCAAGGTAGCTTCTTTTTGTTTTAAAGCCTTTTCGTATTCTTCAGTAGCTTTTTGGCTGTTTGCATTGGCCTTCTCATTAAATAGGGGGCGAGAAGCAGTTAGGCTTATGGTGTATTCGCTGTAATCGCCGATTTTAGTCAAACTATCCGTTGCTTTTTCTGCAAAGGCATTGGGCTTAGCCTGTAATACTAGATTTAGATCCATCAATTCTTGGTTGCTCATAATTTCCAAGTTCTCTCCCTGGATAGCAACCATTATGTCCGTTGTTTGGCAGATGTTTGATTTATTAGCCAAATAGTCTAGGGCATTTGCTTTTCCCCTGGTAGGGATTGATGCTTTAAATGCCTCTGGGGCAACATCAGTCTTGCTGCCATCAGTAACATTCATAAGAGAGATAATCATTTGATCCTGACTGAAACAGACCATCTTAGCTTGTTCCCATAGGATATTGTAGGCTTCAACTTTTTGCTTGGTTTGAACCAGGTCAAGATCTTCTGATAAGCCATATCTTGCTTGTTTCTTAATCAGATTAAGCTGCTCTTCAGCAGTTTTTACTTTTTCTTCATAAAGTTTGATGTTAGTGTGGCATTCCTGCCAAACAAGATATTCATTGCGTAATTTAGCAATAAAATCTTCCCAATCCTCAGATAGTTTTATTTTAGCCAGGAGCAGGGAATAGTCGGATATAAGCAAGCTTTTTTTAGTGACAAGGCCAAAGGCATTGCGCAGCAGCGGTTGAGAAATACTAATTGAGATATCAGATATATAATAAGTAGGGGGAGGGTTAAAATCAAAGGTCCCAACTCCGGGAATAGCCATAGCGGGTGGATATTTTGCCTGGATTCTGGTGTTTGAGTGCTCAATCTTTAATCCTGTGCCAGTACCCGCAAAGTATTTTTCCGTACCAACTGAATAGCCCAGGGTTTTTTGGTAAGTTGATGAAAAAGGACTAATTGGGGCGGGGCTGGCTTCATTCCACAGGGCCGAAGCAATCAAGTTCCAATCTTCAAGTGATTTAGCGCTTTTGTTGGCTTCGATAGCAGCCAAATATTCTTTAACAGCCACCTGGTATTGCGGATGATTTTGCACGGTTGTTTTGACGAATTTGTCAAACGTCAGCACCTGCGCAGCCCGGATTTGGCTTGAGAGCAAAAAAAGGCCTATTAATAATGCGATTAGTTTTTTGGAAAGCATGATGTTACTTGTATTTATTATATGAAAATATCGTCGTTAAATCAAGTTATATTTGTGTAACATTATTAGTAATGATGATATAATAAATTAAAGAGGTGAATGATATGGAAGAAAAGAAAATTCCGATTGAAATGGATCCAGTAATTGCCGGAGGCGTTTATAGTAATTTAGCCGTGATAGCGCATAATGAAAATGAGTTTATTTTGGATTTTGTCTTTGCCCATCCGCCCAAGGGCAAACTCAACGCCAGAGTAATAATGTCTCCTGCCCATGCTAAGCGTTTTCTGGGGGCTCTGCAGAATAATATTGAGATATTTGAGAAGAAAAATGGCGAGATTAAAAAATCTGCGGAACCACCTAAATTTGGCATTGATTTTTCAAAGAATTAAAAAATGAAATTATATTTAATCAGACACGGTGAAGCTGTTTTAGAGCAGGTGGATACTGAACGCCCGCTTTCTAAAAAGGGCAGGGATGGCGCAGCCAAAGTAGCGGCTTTTATGCAGCAAGCAAAAGTTAAAGTCAATGAAATCTGGCACAGTCGCAAGCTGCGCGCTAAACAAACAGCAGAAATAATAGCCGAAGCCATAGAAGTAGATGAGGTTTTGGAAATAAACGGTCTTTTACCTAATGATCCAGTCATAGATATACTTGATGAAATTTATGAAGCTGATGAAGATTTGGTAATTGTTGGGCATTTGCCGTTTCTGGCCAAGTTGTTTGCTCAGCTTTTAGTTAATGATGAATCCTGCGAAATTATTGAGTTTAAAGCTTCCGCTGCAGTTTGTCTTAATCACAATCCTGATATTGGTTGGGAAGTTTGCTGGCTGGTATCACCGGAGATATTAGGCTAGCTAGAATAAATCCTCCGGTCTTATTTTTCTAAGCTTCTTCTTTTCCGAGGTCTTTTTTTTGTGCTGCAGAATTTTCTCTTTAGCCCTTTTGGAGCGCTTGCGTTTTTGTCTGCGAATTTTTTCAATTTGTTTTTGTTTGGCTGATTTTATGCCCTTGATTCTTGCTTCAACTTTTTCTGCCAGGGTGCGCCAGGCTAAGAAGCGATTAAGTATCTGGGTGCGTTCCCTGGACATTTTAACTTCAATGCCAGTGGGAATATGCTTTAGATAAACGCAGCTAGAAGTTTTATTAACTTTTTGTCCGCCTGGTCCGCCGGAGCGAATGAATTTTTCAATAACATCTTTTTCGTAGATACCCAGACGGGTAAGACGGGCTTCTAGGGCTTTTTGTTTGTCTTGAGATACACTTGACATAGATAAATTATATCATTAAATAGCCGCAAAGACCTGCCTGCCCTCCTTCGGCGGGTAAACCGGCAGGCAGGTGGGGAATATTCCCCATATTTTAATATGGGGTGGCAAAGATTTCCTTCTTAGAGGCAAAAAAGCTATAATTATTGAATGAAAGTTAATGTTAAGGTTATCCCAAAAGCAAAACAGAATAAAATAGTAAAAGAAGGGGAAAGATTGAAGGTCTATCTTACAGCGCCGGCAGTTGAAGGAAAAGCCAATAAAGCCTTAATTGAATTTTTGTCTGAGCATTTTGGAGTGAAAAAGAGAGATATCAAGATTCTGTTGGGCGAGAAAAGCCGTAATAAGGTTGTGGAGATTTTAAAATGACAGAATTTATTTCGATTCATACAATTGAGAATCAAGTAGAAGCGCAAGTTATTGAGGCAGCCTTAAAAGAAGCAGGAGTTAAATTTATTATGCGAACTTTTGAGGATTCTGCTTATAACGGGATTTTTGTTCCACAGAAAGGCTATGCCCAGGTTTTAGTTGCCCCAGCTGATAGTGACAAAGCCAAACAGATTATTTCTATTGTAAATGCTGGAAAATAGGCAAGGGGAATGATAAAATTCCCTTAATGGATTTTAACATAACCTCACTTCTTTTTACATCTCTGGCCTCGCTGGCCCTGGGAATATTTGTTTATCTAAAAGGCAAAGACAAGCTCCCCAATATAATGTTAATGCTGTTTTCCGTTTCAATGACCTGGTGGTGTTTGGGGCAGTTTATGGGGGCAATTTTATCAATTAAGAATTTAGTCTTGTTTTGGACAAGATTTGGCATTATTGGGGCAATTTTTATCCCGGTTTTCTTCCTGCATTTTATATTAGCCTTAATTGAGCGGGAGCAGCGGGAGAAAAAATTGCTCTATCTTGTCTACGGAGTCGGATTGGTCCTTCTTGCCCTTGATTTTACGCCCCTGTTTGTGGCAGATGTTGCCCCGGTGTTGGGTTTTAAATTTTACCCTGTAGCAGGGGTTGTTTATCTATACTTTGCCTTATTTGTTTTACTTTGCTTTGTTTATGCTTTTTTCAGATTGTTTAGTGCTTTTCGATCTGCCAGTAGTGACAAAAGGAATCAGCTGCTTTATGTCCTTCTTGCTTCTTTGATTGGTTTTTCTGGCGGGGTTACTGCCTTTTTCCCTATTTGGGGAATTGATTTTCCTGTTTTATCACACTATTCTTTGCCGCTTTATATGGCAGTAACGGTTTATGCTATTTTGAAGCATCGTCTTTTTGATATTTCAGTTATTATCAGGCAGGGGTTGATTTATTCAACCTTAACCTTATTGTTTGCTGGCTTTTATGTGATGGCGGTTTTGGTAACTAATTATTTTTTTTCCAGCCTGATTACTTTCAATCCATTATTAACTATGTTTTTAGTGGTATTTGCTTCGGTCCTGATTTTCCAACCCTTGCGTGAATGGGTCCAGCAGATAATTGACCGGGTATTTTTTGAGGGGGAGTATCGCTACCAAAAAACCATTGATAATTTATCTTTAGAAAACAAGAAGCTTTTTCAAAGCCTGCTCCAGGCTGATAAGTTAGCCGCCCTGGGTACTTTGTCAGCCGGTATGGCGCATGAGATAAAAAACCCCTTGACCGCGATTAAAGGCATGACGCAGATTTTGAAAGAAAATCTTAATGACCCTGCCTTTATTGATAATTACCAGAATGTCGTTTTGCGGCAAACAGACCGCATTAATAATCTTGTAGAGAAGCTTTTGAAATTTGGCCACCCGCAAAAACTGGCTTTAAGCCATTATAAGCTTGAGAATGTTATTAATGATGTTTTGCATTTACTGAAAAGCCAGTGCGAGAAGAAAAATATTATTGTTGAAAAGGAAATCTCAGCCTTACCTGATATTGAGGGGGATGAGGAGCAAATCTCCCAGGTGATCCTAAATTTATGCTTAAATGCCATTCAAGCTATGCCGGATGGGGGCAGACTTTCTATTCTAGTGAATCAGGGAAAGCTAAATGGGGTGCAGCTTGAAGTTGAGGATGCCGGCAGCGGTATTGCTGCTGACCGCTTAAGACGGATATTTGATCCATTTTATAGTACAAAAGTTGATGGCATTGGCATGGGGCTGGCTGTTGCTTATAGAATTGTTAGGGAACATCAGGGCGAAATCCAGGTCAAAAGTGAAGTAGGGAAGGGAACAAGGTTTTCAATATGGCTGCCTATAAAGCTAAAGGTATAAGCTTAAAGACTATTCCTTTTGCAGAAGCAGATAAGTTAGTAACCATCTTTACCCGTGAGCATGGTAAAATAAAAGCCATTGCTAAAGGCGCCCGGCGGGTGCCGTCACGCTTTGGCGGCCGAGTTGAACCTTTTACCTACGCGGAATATTTCATTGCCAAGGGTCGATCTCTTGATATTGTGTCGCAATGTCAGGTGGTTGAGTCGTTCCAGGCATTAAGGGAAAAAGAAGAAACCCTTTACCCTGGTTTTTATATAATTAAATTAGTTAATTCTGGCACTGCTGAAGGCCAATGTTATCCGGAGTTGTTTGACTTGATGCTTAAATTTTTATTTAAATTAAAAGAGGGTGAAAATGGCCGGCAGGTGGCAAAGGGGTTTGAAACAGAGTTTGTAAAATTAGAAGGTATTTTCAAAGAAGGAGTAGACCCGCACTTTAGTTTAGGCCAACATTTAGAAAGGGATTTGAGTTTATGGTAGAAGTAAGCAGACAAAGTTTTGCCAAGGTTTTTTCCAACTGGCGGTTTTTACTGCTTTGGTTTGGGCAGTTAAACTCTCAACTGGCTGACCGTCTCTATGTCTATGTTTTAATGATTATTGCTTATAATTTGACTGGTGGGTCAAATCTTGGCGTGTCGATTCCTCTTTTAGCCTTTGGGCTGCCCTCTCTCTTATTTGGCCCGCTGGCCGGTGTTTACGTTGATAGGTGGAACAGGAAATGGATTTTGACAATTACCTCAATTATCCGGGGTGCATTAATTCTTTTAATTGTTCCGCTGATTAACCAGTCAATGATTTTAATTTTCCTGGTCAGTTTGTTGATTTATACAGCTATGCAGTTTTTTGCGCCCGCAGAAAGCGCGTCTATTCCTGAGTTGGTGGAAAAACATGATTTAATTGTGGCCAATTCCTTGTTTATGATGACCTGGATGGGGGCTTCAGTCATTGGCTTTGGTCTGGGTGCTCCTCTGGTAAACTTTTTTGGCAATGAAGTGACCATTGTTGTGGCGGCAGTTTTATATTTTGTGGCAGCTGGCGCCATGTTTTTGTTGCCCCTTAAATCAAAACATCATGAAGGAGAGCAGCCTGGTACGGTGCTCAAACATTTGATGTTGGGTATTGAGTTTATTCGGAGAAACAGCATAGTGCGCTATTCACTGCTTAAACTTTTTGTGGCTACTTCGGCAATTGCCGTTATTTCTCTTTTAGCGATTTCTTATGCTAAAGATGTATTGGAAATTGGGGCGAAGAATTTTGGTTATTTGATAATCGCAGTTGGGGTAGGGATGTTCGTCGGTATGTGGATATTAGAACGTTTGCGCCGTTATGTTTCAAAGGGCATGATAGTAATTGTTAGCTTTATTGTTTCCGGCTTAACCCTGGTTTACATTGGTACTATCAGTGACTTAAAGATTGCTTTGCTTTTAATTTCTATTTTGGGCATGGGCAATATTTTTATTACTTCTTCAATCCAAACGATCCTGCAGCAGCGAATCCCCAGGGCTATCAGGGGACGGGTCTTTGGTGTGCAGAATATGCTGATTAATTCGGCTTTTGTTTTTCCTGTAATCCTGGCTGGTTTTATCGCAGACATCTATGGTGTTAGGTTTGCCTTAGAACTTTTAGGCTGGCTGGTAGCACTAACCGGTGTGGCTGGAGTATTTTTGCCCAAGTTTCGAGCTGTATAAATGTTTAAAACCTGCAATTATTATGTAACTTCCCAATGCAACGATACCTGCGAATTTTGTCCTATTTGGCAAGATGATGACTATAAAAAAATAGAAGAAAAACCGTTTGATTTAAAAATACTTAAGCGCCATGGCGTTACCTTACTTAATATAACAGGGGGAGAGCCATTCTTAAGAGCAGATCTACCGCAAATTTTACAACAGGCTAAGGAGCTGGGACTTAAAACACAATTAACAACTAATGGCATACTTTATTCTGAAAAGCCGAGGTGGATAGGTGGTTTGGTGGATAGGTTGTTTTTTTCGCTTGATTATCCCATGGCTGAGGAGCACGATCGCTGTCGAGGGATAGAGTGTTTCCACTCGGCAATTAAGGCAATTCAATTGGCTAAAGCTAATGGCGAAAAACCGATCATTAACTTTACTTTAACCCGTGACAGTGTGCTTTATTTGCCGGAAATGCTTGACCTGGCAGAGAAGTTAAATGTTTTTGTCTATTTAAATCCTGTTTATAATTTTTATAATACACAAGGATTTGAGCGCGCAACGATTTCCCATATTAAATATTATGGTAGGAATAAAAGGGTGTTGCTTAATTTAGCTCTATTGGAATTTTTAAAAGATGGAGGCAACCGTAACTCACTGCCGCGTTGTCGGGCAAAGCAGACAACCATAACAGTTTTGCCGGATGGAAAAATGGTCTCACCCTGTTTTTTCAATCAAGGAGGTGCGCAGGGCAGGGAAGATGTATGTTCTTCTTGCATGCGCTGGCCCTATATGCTACCATCTTTTGACGCTAAGCTCGATAAATATTACTTGCTTAATAAGTGGTCAGAATTCCTGAATAAACGAAAGGGGATGAAGTTATGAAAATCGCGATGGTGGTGCCTTATTTTTATCCGCATACCGGGGGAACAGAGAAATATGTTAAGGACCTTTCAATTGCCCTGCAAAATGAGGGCCATGAGGTAGTCGTTATCTCAACAAATCTGCCTGTGGATGCTAATGCTCCAGAAGAAGAGGGAATGAATGGGTTTAAGCTTATCCGTTTGCCGGCAAAAAATATGTTCAGCTATTTGCCGGTAACTGAGAAGAAGTTTGATCTACAAATGCTTGAAGGCTTTGATATTGTTCACGTCCATGTGCCTTCTTTTGGATTTTTACGCGAAATTGCTGGGAAAATAAAACAGCCGGTTATTGTGACTTATCATTGTGATATCACTGTTTCTGAAAAATATTATGGCATTCCTGTGCCGCACTTTTTCATCAGGGCAGTTGAACATTCAGCTAATATTTATGCCCGCATGCTGTTAAAAAAAGCTGATATTGTTTACAACACTACCAAAACGTATGCTGATACTTCTCCAGTATTAAAACATATGAAAAATATTCGTCATATCCCGATTGGTATTTTCCATGACCATATTGATGAAATGCAGAAAAAACTAGGCCTTTCTGAAAAAGATAAGAACCCCAGACAGTTGCTTTGGTTGGGCAGAATGGCAGGGAACAAGGGTTGTGATTACATGGTCAAAGCCATGCCGAAGATTTTAACTCGATTTCCAGACACAAAATTAGTCATCTGTGGTGACGGGGAAGAAAAGGCTCATATTAATAGTTTAATTGATAAGTTTGGGATAAGAAAATCAATTGAGATGCACGGCATGGTTACCTTTGATAAGCTGGTTGAGTTGTTTTATAAATCTTTGGTTTATGTTTTCCCTTCAATCAATCGCTTGGAAGCCTTTGGTATTGTTCAGTTAGAAGCCTTTGTTAACAACACTTGTGTAGTTGCTTCTGATATCCCCGGGCCAAATGCGGTTATGGATGTTGGCACAACAGGTCTTCTTGTGCCAAAACAAGATCCCCAGGCCATTGCTGACGCAGTTATTCCATTACTAGCCAATCCGCAAAAGGCAATTGATATGGGTAAAGCCGGGCGTAGATTAGTTGAGACCAAGTATGATTGGAAAGTGATTTCCGGGCAGGTTTTAGAGCTGTATAAAGAAGGCTTAGCTAAAAAGAAGGCTGCTTAGTTTTCATGAGGATTCTCGTAACCGGCGGAGCCGGTTTTATCGGTTCAAACGTAGTTGATGCTTATATTGCAGCAGGACACGAAGTTGCTATTGTTGATAATCTAAGTACTGGAAAACGAGAGAATCTTAATCCGCAAGCTAAATTCTTTGAAGTTGATATTACGGATAAAGAAAAACTAGCTCAAGTGGTTGCTGAATTTGCCCCAGAGATAATTAATCACCATGCCGCACAAATTGATGTTAGAAAATCTGTAGAAGATCCAGTCTATAATGCGCAGGTAAATGAGGTTGGGACACTAAATTTGCTTGATGCTGCGGTTAAAGCCAAGGTTAAAAAGGTCATTTTTTCCTCGACTGGGGGAGCTATCTATGGTGAAGTTGCCAAGAAGAGTGGGGCAGATGAAAATCATCCCCAGGAGCCAATTTCGCCATATGCTATTACCAAAAGATCGGCAGAAATGTATCTTCATTCATATAAAGCAAATTATGGATTGGACTATACAGTTCTTCGCTATGGTAATGTTTATGGTCCAAGACAAGATCCTTTAGGTGAGGCTGGAGTAATTGCTATCTTTTGTGGAAAAATTTCAAGTGGAGACCAGCCAACTATTTATGGGGATGGCAATCAGCTGCGGGATTATGTTTATGTGGGCGATGTTGGCGCGGCTAATCTTTTAGTGCTTTCTCAAGGAGAAAATCAGATTTATAATATTGGGACAGCTAAAGGGACCTCAGTTAATGATCTGTTTTCCCATTTAAAAGCAATATATAAATTTGGCAAGGAAGCAGTTTATGCTCCAGCCAGGACAGGGGAGCTTTTTAGAAGTGTTTTGAATTGTAAAAAGATTAAAAAGGAATTGGGCTGGAAGGCGAAAGTCAGTATTAAAAAGGGGCTTAAATTAACGATAGCAGCAACCCCACATTAAAATGCCGTGCCTTGCGGCAGGCAGGTGGGGAATCATTCCCCATAATTCATTATGGGGTGTTAGTGAGTGGTATTTAATGAAGAAAAAAATCCTCTATTTATTCTCAGATACTGGCGGAGGGCACCGCAGCGCTGCTATGGCCATCATGAGCGCAGTTGAACATGTACACAAGGATAAATATCACCAGGAAATGATCGATGTTTTTGCCGCTTGCTCCGGTTTCTTAAATGTTTTTGCCAAGCTTTATGGGCCAGTTATTAAATATTATCCCAAAATGTGGGGTCAGCTTTATTACTGGCTGGATGACGAAAAAAAACTGGAACGTCTGGAAAAAATGTCCCGACCCTTTATTTTGGAAGAATTAACCAATTTGATCCAAAACAAAATGCCTGATGTTATTGTTTCAGTTCACCCGATGATCAATCATTTAACTGCCAAAGCCATCCAGCAAAGCGGGCAAAAGATACCTTTTATTATCGCCATAACTGATCCGGTTACGCTGCATCGGGCCTGGATTACGCCTGGTGCTGACCTGGCGATTGTGGCCACTCCCGAAGCAGAGCAAATGGCAATTAAATACGGTATGCCTAAAGAAAAAATTAAACTTATCGGCATGCCGATTGACCCAAAATTTTTCCTCAAGGACAAAGAAAAGCAGGATGCACGACGTAAAAATCACCTTAAAGCAAAACTTTTTACAATTTTAATGATGGGTGGGGGCGAAGGTGCGGGTAAGATGTATGAGATAATTGAGGAATTAAGTAATCAAAAATTAAAAGTTCAAATAGTGGTAATTGCCGGACGCAATAAAAATTTAGAGAAAAAAGTTAAAAAAAGCGCGGATAAGTTTAACTTCCCTGTTGTTGTGCATGGTTTTACAGATAAGGTGCATGAGATCATGGCAGAGTCTGATTTGATAATTACTAAGGCTGGTCCGGGTACGATTGCAGAGGCCATGGCTATGAACTTGCCCATAATTATTACGTCATGGCTGCCAGGACAAGAAGAGGGTAATGTTGAGTTTGTAGTCAGGGAAAATGTTGGCCGGGTAAGCAAGGATCCTAAAAAAGTTGCGGCTATTGTAAAAGAGCTCAGAGAAACATCTGAGTTTGATGAGTTAAAGAAAAACATTAAACGAGTTAGCCGTCCCAAAGCGGCCGTAGAGATTGCGCATGAAATATCTAGTTATCTTTAGTTTTGTTGTTTGCTTAGCCTGTGCTGGTTTTGGCGAAGTCATTTTTAATGATGTTCCCAAAGGCCATTGGGCTTACGATTCTGTCTATGATTTAGTCAAGCTAGGTGTTACTGGCGGCTATCCTGATGGAACTTTCCGAGGTACCCGGGAAGTTTCCCGCTACGAAGTTGCTTCTTTTTTATCAAAGCTTTCTCGTTCTCTGGACGGAGGCGATGGCGTCAATGAAAAATTGATTGCTGAGTTAGGTAATGAACTCGCCCTAATTAAGTTTGAACAGGATGAATTTAGTAAAAAAATTAAGTTTTCTGGCCAGGTTGAATCAGGTGCTACAATTTCTCCAACGGTTAATCGTGGGGGCAGGCTTGATTATCGGTTAAAATTAAGTTTGTTGAGGGATTTTGATTATGATTCAAGTCTAAAAATAAGGATTGATACAGTTGATGCGGGGTTTAACAGCAGTACGAACCGAGCCTTTGCCACCAAATTAATTGATATTGAGAGCAAGTTCAAGATAGGGGCTTACTATTATAAAGTGAACCTTGGTCCAGGGGTAGTACCGCATGTTGATTCTGAAGGCATTTTCCCCAGTGAAAATAATACAATTTATATTCGTCCCAAAACAGCAGTAGAAGTTTCCAGAAAGATCGGGATGTTAAGTTGGTCAGGTTCTTATGTAACGCGGCAGGTCCAAACTTCCGGTAAAATTGGTGTTCACGAATTGACTACAAACCTGGAATGCAATTATGGTTTTGCCGTTGTCAATTTTCGCCCCCGTTATCTTTTTGAAATAGACGGTCCGCGTGACTTTTTGGCTGAAGCCGGCATCGATTATGAGCTAATAAAAAAAGTTAAAATAAAAATTCTTTTCGGTGTAGGTTCTCCTAGTGATGGGACAAGCGGGATGTATCTTAAGTTGATTAAAGAAGTTGATGACCTGTGGGATACCGGGACCAAAATTGTGGCACGATTTGATAAGGTGGGGAGCAAATATCGCCATGATTATATAGATGAATATGAATTTATTTATCTTAACAACTTTGACCGCTTAATTTTGGATGGGATGGTTGATATTGGCTTAAAGGTTGACCAGAAAATATATGATGGTCTTTCTCTGCAATGGAAAGGGGACTATGTAACTGATGGATGTTATCGCTATGGTGAGGCATATCCAGAAACATATTTTCTTTGGCAGCTTGGTCTAAGTTATAAGCTATCGTCGACAATAGCGGTTGACACGTTTTATCGGGCTTATGATGTGCCCAGCGGCATTGCCCAATTTTCTGACCCTGTGCCCACATTCTCTGACCTCTTTGGGGTGAAAATTCGCTGCTATTTTTAACAATTTTGGGGCTTGACAAAAAGGGCTAGGGTGATATACTCTAGCCAGCTTATAATTAAACTATATAATGTTTATTTATAAGTAGGTTTAGGTGGATAAGAAAGGAGGTGAAAGAACTTAGTCAACCACCTGGACAAGTCTATCAGGAGTAAACTGGAATAACCCGGTAAGTTTAAAGGCAACATGGATACTTTAAATCAAAACCGAGCCAAGGAAGGTTGAAACTGAAAGACCTTAAAAGACTAAGGAGGAAAAAATGAAAAAGTTTTTAGTATTGTTCGTAGCATTTGCAGTAACATTCGCAATTGTTACAGCTGCATCTGCTCAAATGAAATTCAAGGATGTGCCTGATAGTCACTGGGCATCTTCTGCAGTTTATGATCTGGTAAAGCTTGGTGTTACCAACGGATATCCAGATGGAACTTTCCGTGGTAAAAACAAGATTACTAGGTATGAAACCGCTGTGTTTCTTTCCAAATTAGCCAAAGCTGTTGGTGCCGCAACAAACGTTTCTTCTGATATTAATAAATTGAAGAAAGACGTTTCTGCTCTCAAAAAGAGAAGAGTATCTTCTGGCGCTGGCCTAGCTCTAGGTGGCAGTTATAAAGCCAGCTGGATGTTTGGCAACCTTTTGGCTGAAAAGGGTGGAATCCGCGGGGCTGTTGCTAGCTACAGATTACAGCTTAATACCACTCAAGATTTAGGTGGTGGAGCTGAAGTCACGCTTAACCTGGATACTATGGATTATGGTTTCATGGATGACGGATCAACCACCATGGGTGGGGCTCTAGCCACTGAACTGATTGACATCGTGTCAACTGTTCCTGTTGATTTATCAGCAATGGGGCTAGCTGATCCTGTTACCTTGGAACTGGCCATGGGTCCTGGCTCAAAGCAGCACGCAGCTGGTCTAGATGTGGAACTTACTGGAGTTATCCCAAGTGAAATTGGCGTAACTTATGTGCGTCCTGGCACTTATATTGCAGCATCTACCAATATTGGTGGTGCTGATGTTTATGGCCGCTATAAAGCCAAAAAACATCCTGCTTCTGGAAGGGTACAGTCAAACCAGCTCACTGGTAAAATCGGTTATGCTTTATCTGGTGTGCCGGTAGTTAACACCATGGAGCTTGACCTAACTGCTGATTACTTCAGCGCTGGTCAGTTCTCAACTGATACCAGAGATCTTAGAGGTATAGTTGGAGTTTCTGCTCCTCTTACCGATAAGATTGAAGCAAGCGCAAAGCTTGGTATCGGCGCAACTTCTAGCTCAAGCAATATGATGATTGCTGGAGCATTGGCTTTGGACGACATTTTAGACACTGGTACTGTTGCGACAATCCAGGTGTCAAAGGTCGGCTCAAAGTTCATCAACACAGAATATGCTGCTGAAGAATTTGACTATGCTGGTTATGACAACTTCATGCGCCCACTTGTTAACAACACAGTTAACATTGGCGGTACAGTTGTTCAAACCGTATCTGATGATATCAAGTTAATTGGTAAAGGCGATATCAGATTAAATGGTTTGTATGAATTTGAATCAACCTTAGGCAGGCTGACTGCTGAAGGTGGCATTTCATACGCTATTGCTCCAAACACAACTTTGGATGCTACATATCGCGTGCACAAAGACGAGGCTACCAAAGATACATCAGACATAGCAGCCTTAGGGTTAATGTATAACTTCTAAGTTTACTGTTATCCGAGTTGATTAAAGAGGGCCCCCCGGTAATCGGGGGGCTTTCTTATTATATATGGACAAAATAATCGGAAAAAAAATTATTCGTTATCAAGAAATCACTTCGACAAATGATAAGGCTAAGCAGTTGGTCAGAGAAGGGCTGGGTGAAGGTGCAGTTATTGTTACAGCTTCACAAACAAAGGGGCGGGGAAAGCCTGGCTCTGCTTGGTTTTCACCAGCTGGCGTTGGTCTTTATCTTTCGGCCATAGTCAAGCCATTTCAAAACCCAAATGACCTTGTGCCAATTACCCTGCTTGGGGCTAAGGCTGTTATTGAAGCTATGAAAAGCGTTAGCGGCCTGTCCGCCGTAATTAAAGAGCCAAATGATGTGCTTATTAATGGTAAAAAGATCTGCGGGGTATTGGTGGAAAGATTAGCTTCTGGTGAGATTATTATTGGCCTTGGGGTAAATGTTAATAATGATTTAGCTTCTTTTCCGCAAGAACTTCAAAACAAAGCCACTTCTATGAAAATTGAGGCGGGCAATGCATTTAATTTAGAACAGTTCACGCAAATAGTTATTCAAGAATTAGACAAAACTTATCTTGCTTATTTGTCAGAAATTTGATAACATTTTTACCATGACAATTAGAGGAATCAGGGGCGCAATAACAGTTGAAAATAACGATAAAGAAGAAATTATTGAAGCAACCAGGCAGTTGTTGGCAGAGATCGTTAAGTCTAATCAGTTAAAAGAAGAGGACATTGCTTCAATAATTTTTTCTACAACAGCAGACCTTGATGCAGAATTTCCTGCTGCTGCAGCCAGGCAGATGGGCTTAAATGAAACCCCGCTGATGTGCACCAAAGAAATTAATGTGCCAGGCAGCCTGGCGAAATGTATTCGCATACTGCTACATGTAAATACTTCAAAAAAACAGAAGGAAATGAAGCATCTCTATCTGCGCGGTGCGGTGACCTTAAGGAGGTAGTTCCCCAATGATCATCATAATGAAGCCAGACTCAACTGATGAGCAAATTAATCATGTTGTTGATAAATTAAAGCAGCACGGCTTTGGCATCCATCTTTCCAAGGGAGTTGAGCGCACTGTTATTGGCGCGATTGGCGACAAAAGCTCAATTGAGCTTGAAACGATCCAAATGCTGCCGGGTGTTTCAGAAATTGTTCCTATCAGGAAGCCGTACAAGTTAGTCAGTCGTGAATTTCAGAAGCAGGATACGGTAGTTAAAATAGGTAAGAATCTGCTGGTTGGCGACGGCCAAAAAATTATCGTGATTGCCGGGCCATGCTCTGTTGAGGGCAAGGCAGAAATTTTAGAAATTGCTAAAGAGGTAAGCAAAGCAGGTGCGCTGGCATTGCGTGGTGGGGCTTTTAAGCCCAGGACCTCCCCTTATAGTTTTCAAGGCTTAGGCGAAGAAGGGCTAAAATATCTAGCAGCAGCCAGAAAGGCTACGGGATTGCCTGTTGTAACAGAGGTAATGGATACTCGCGATGTTGGTTTAGTGGCCAAATACGCTGATGTGCTGCAAATTGGCGCGCGTAACATGGCGAATTTTAATTTGCTTAAAGAAGTTGGTAAGGTTAAAAAACCTGTTCTGCTAAAACGTGGGCCAGGTTCAACGATTAAAGAATGGTTAATGTCGGCGGAGTATGTTATGTCAGAAGGGAATAAGAATGTTATTCTTTGTGAGCGAGGGATTAGAACCTTTGAAACAGCTACTAGAAATACACTTGATCTTAACGCTGTGCCGGTCATTAAAAAATTGACCCATTTGCCGATAATTGTTGATCCCAGCCACGGCACTGGGGAGTGGGATTTTGTTCCAGCCATGGCCAAGGCGGCAATTGCTGCTGGCGCGGATGGCTTGATGCTTGAGGTTCACCCAAGGCCGGAGGATGCCATGTCTGATGGGGCGCAGTCGCTTAAACCCGACACTTTTGCTGCGTTGATGAAGGACTTGAAAAAAATAGCCCAGGCTATTGGCCGGGGAATGTAGCAATAATTTCTTGTAATTTGTCCAGGTTTTGGCTGGAAAGGGCAGAGATGGTTACGGCGGGGTGATATTTTTTTAATAGTTCCGGTGGTAATTCCTGCTTTAGTTGGTCAGCCTTATTGAATACTGTAATAATTGGTTTAGCCGCGCAATTTAATTCTTCTAACACATTGTAAACCGCTGCGATTTGTTCCTCAAAATTGGGATAAGATGCGTCAACTACGTGCAATAACAGGTCAGCCTGCGTGGTTTCTTCAAGCGTAGCTTTAAAGGCCGCAACCAGTTGGTGAGGCAGATTTTGGATAAAGCCGACTGTGTCAGTTAAGAGAATCACTTTGTGGTTTGGCAAATAAAGCCTACGAGTAGTTGGGTCAAGGGTGGCAAAGAGTTGGTCTACAACTAAAACATCTGCTTTAGAGAGTGAATTTAGAAGGGTGGATTTTCCAGAGTTAGTATAACCAACTATGGCAACGCTGGTTAAATGACTTTTGCGCCTTTTTTCGCGGCGCAGGGTCCGTTCTTTAATAACTTTTTCAAGCTCTTTCTTAAGGTCAGAGATTCTTTTACGGATGCGGCGACGATCAACCTCTAGTTTTGTTTCTCCAGGCCCACGAGTGCCAATGCCGCCGCCGAGCCTCGACATCATGATCCCGTGACCGGTTAATCTGGTTAGTAAGAAATTTGATTGGGCTAGTTCTACTTGAAGTGCGCCTTCGCGGCTTCTGGCATGTTGGGCGAAGATATCAATAATTAATTCAGTTCGATCAATAACTTTTACTCCCAGGGCCTCTTCCAGGTTTCTATCCTGGGCAGGGGAAAGGGTGCAATCAAATATTGCCAGGGTTGCGCCTTTGTTATTGATTAGGTCGCGTAATTCTTCCACTTTGCCGCTGCCGATAAAGAATTTTTGGTCAGGCTTTGGCCGGCTTTGGGTTGTCTGGCCAACAGGGACGGCCCCAGCTGTTAACGCTAATCTTTGCAATTCTTCCATAGATTCTGCCAGGCTAAAGTTTTGTGATCCTGGCAGGTCTATGCCAACCAGGATTGCTTTTTCCGGCCCGGAAAACATAGGTTCTTGTCTTATCATACGATTATTATAGCATGTCTCTAGGTTTGACAAAGGTCGGTAGCATGTTAAAATGGAAATGGAATGAAAAAGGGATTGAATTTAATTGAGTTATCGCTTATTTTGCTGGCCTTAGGAGTATTAATAGCGGTTGCCCTGCCTCGCTTTATGGATCTTTCTAGTCAAGCTAATGTCAATGCTGCTCGAGAGGCCTTAGAGGATATGAGGGCTGTTATTGCTATCCAATATGCTAATAATTCTGCCAGGGGTATTTTTCCTGTTGTTCCATCAACAATTGAGGTATCAATGTTTGAAGATGGGGTGATTCCCATTGAGCCGATTAGCAGTAGTAATGCCATTGAGATAGGTTCTACTGAGCCGACCTCTGTTTCAAGGGGTTGGTATTATGATAAAATAAGAGGGCGTATATTTATTAACAATAAAAACTACGCAAGTTATTGATTCTGCACTCATCTGGATATTGCCTACAGAGGGAAAAATGTTAAAAATTGCTGATAAAGAATTCAAATCCCGCCTTTTTCTTGGGACTGGTAAATTCCCTTCCAATTTAATTCTCCGTAAAGCCCTCACTGCAGCAGAAACCGAAATTGTTACAGTTGCCTTGAGGCGTGTTGACCTGGGATCAAAACAGAATGAAGATATCTTAGATGCCATTGATAGAAAGAAGTATTTACTTCTGCCGAATACTTCTGGGACCAGAACAGCAGAAGAAGCCGTTCGCCTGGCTCGTTTAGCCAAGGCTGGTGGGGCTGGCAATTGGCTAAAGCTAGAAGTTACCCCTGATCCAAATTATTTGCTGCCTGATCCAGTTGAAACCCTAAAAGCTGCTGAAATCCTGGTGAAGGAAGGCTTTATAGTTCTGCCTTATATAAATGCTGATCCGATTCTAGCCAAGAGACTTGAAGCTGTTGGTTGTGCAACTGTTATGCCTTTGGGTTCGCCGATAGGGTCACACCAAGGTATTAGAACTAAAGAGGCAATTGAAATTATCATTGAGCAGGCAAATATTCCTGTAGTAGTTGATGCTGGCCTGGGGGCGCCTTCCCACGCTGCGCAAGCCATGGAAATGGGAGCTGATGCTGTTTTGGTTAATACTGCTATTGCGATTGCCTCAGATCCTGTTGAAATGGCCAAGGCTTTTAAGCTAGCTGTTGAAGCAGGCCGCAAGGCATATGAAATTGGGGTCAAAGCCCCGCAAAAGCAAGCTTCAGCTTCAAGTCCCCTGACCGGATTTTTGAGATGACCTTTCTAGATGTGCTGAGAACTGCGGATATTGAGCGGGTTAAAACAGTGCGGATAGAAGATGTTGAGGCTGTCCTCAAAAAGGTCCGCTTAAATTTTAATGACTATCTTGTTCTCCTTTCAACAGCTGCATCTCAAAAACTTGAACAACTGGCGCAGCGGGCCAGGTTTTTGACCTTAAAGCATTTTGGTAAAACTATTTTGCTTTACACTCCGCTTTATCTTTCTAATGAATGTGATAATGCTTGTGTGTATTGCGGGTTTAATCACAAGGCAGCCGGTACGAGAGTTTTTCTTTCAGTTGCTGAGGTAGAAAAAGAAGCTGAAATACTATATCAAAAAGGATTTCGCCATATCCTTTTAGTTTCTGGAGAAAAAAGAGATAAAATCACGCTCAAGTATTTAAAAGAGGTTGTTTCTCTTTTGCATAAGAAATTTGATTCTGTTTCTTTAGAAATTTTCCCTTTGTCTGAAGCTGAGTATAAAGAGTTGGCTGCTTGTGGGGCTGATGGCTTAACTATCTATCAAGAAGTTTATGACCCTACTATATATAATGATGTGCATCCGCAAGGGCCTAAGTCTAATTATGAATTCAGGCTAGAAACTCCTGAAAGGGCTGGGCAGGCTGGTTTTTATCGATTAAATATAGGTGCTTTATTAGGTTTGGCGCCTTGGCAAGAGGAGGCGGCGCTGCTTGGGCTTCATGCGGCATATTTAAAAAAGACTTTTTGGCAATCCCAGGTTGCTGTGTCTTTTCCCAGGCTGACAGAATCTGGTGTGGGTTTTAAATCTCCCAATCCGGTATCTGATAGGCAATTGGTGCAGATGATCTGTGCTTTGCGGATTTTTCAACCGAGCCTGGGCTTAGTTCTTTCTACCCGCGAAAAACCAGAGCTGCGCGATAATTTGATTCCTCTGGCCATTACCCAGATGAGCGCAGAATCAAAAACAAGTCCAGGTGCTTATTCTGGACTAAAGGCAGAAGAGCAGTTTAAGATTTCTGATAAAAGAACTTTGGATGAAGTGGCTCAGGTTATTGCTCAAAAAGGTTATGAGCCGGTAATGAAAGATTGGGATAGGGCGTTTATATGATAAAGATAGTTGTTAATGGTAAAGATCAGGCTGTGCCGCTTGATACGAATATTGGGAATCTAATAAGCCAATTAAGGATTGGGCCCCAGCTTTGTGTTGTTGAGCTGAACAGGGAGATAGTTGGGCGTGACAATTATTGTGTTAGAAAACTTGAAGACGGGGACGAGGTAGAAATTATTCGGTTTATGGCAGGCGGATGACTTCTCGATTAAACCACTCAAGATAACAGCAGAAAACGTTGACAAACTTTCGTGTAATAACTATACTCGACTAACATCATCGAGTTAGTAAAGAAATATTGAAATTTAGTTGTTGCTTAGCTCGATATATATAATAACAGGAGGTAGTGAAATGGGTATATTAGAAAACAAGGATGACATAGCGGTATTGGTGGACAGCTTAAACTTTAAGGAGAAAGTCGATAGATCGCTGGCTTTAATAGAAGCGGCTTACAAGAAATTTGGTGATGGGTTGGTGGTGGCCAATAGTCTGGGCAAAGATTCAGTGGCAGTCTGGCATCTGGCTAAAAGAGTTAGCACCAAAATAAAGGGGTTCATTGTTACAACCAGGTTTAAACCTAAAGAAACCAAAAAATTTATGGAAGAAGAGGTGGCCAGATATCCAGAATTAAAGGTTTTTGAAAACAATGCGAAAATTCCTGATAAACTTTACAAAACCGATCCTGATAAGTGTTGTGATGCTTTAAAGGTACAGCCAACTCGCCAGGCCATAGAAGAGATGGAGGTAAGCTGTTGGGTAACAGGCCTGCGCTGTACTGAGGGCCGCACGCGTACTGATTATAAAGAGGTGGAAGAGCGCGATAAGGACCTATTGAAACTAAATCCAATATTGATCTGGAAGGAAAGGGAAATTTGGCAGTATTTGGCACTCTATGAAGTTCTTGTAAATCCTCTTTACAAGGAAGGATATCGTTCGCTGGGTTGCGCCCCTTGTACGCAAATCTCAACAGGGGACGATGAGCGGTCCGGGCGCTGGATCGGGACGGCTAAGGTTGGCGGTGAGTGCGGTATTCATACCAGACCTTTGAAAAATGTTGCTGGCGATGGAATATAAAGTTAAAAATTAAAACTGAAAATTTAAAATTAAGGAGTTATTATTTGATGAAAATAAATATTTTATTATTGATCATAGTCTTGTTAGCTATTCCGGTATCGGCCGCGGAAATAAAAGTTGGCGATAGGGAGATAAATATTTCTTCATATATCCAGACCCGCTACACATTTAGCCAGTCAAGTAAGGATCAATTCTCTGTCCCAAGGCTGCGCTCAGATATCTGGGGAGATGTTAATGAAAATGTTGGTTATTTGGTTGAGTTGGATGCCATGGTTTCTCCAGCTATTGTCTATGGCTGGATTGATATTAAACCAAATAAGGCCACAAAATTAAGGGTAGGCAGGTTTTATTACCCATTTGGTCTTGAATATACGACCCCGCCGTCAAGGTTTGACACAATCAATCCAACTTATTGCCTTTGGGACCTTTTTGGCTATTCAAGGGATAGCGGGATTCAAATTAGCCAGGATTTTGAACATTTTAAATATGCGGTTGCCTTGATGAATGGGGCGGATAACCAGACCAGCGATGATAATGAAAGCAAAGATTTATTAGGCAGGTTTGTCTTTAAGAAAGATGGATATTTGGATGCTGGCTTGTCCTTTCATATTGGTAAAGCTGGTTCAACTGAAGCCGAGCGTCAGCGAGTGGGAGCTGAATTAAATTATAAGTTGGGGGCCTATGGGCTGAAAGCGGAATATATACGCGCCACTGATAGTGGAATTAAAAAGTGGGGTTGGTATTTGCAGCCGTCTGTTTGGTTTAATTCTGTTCTTCAGGGCTTGGTGCGTTACGAGTATTGGGATTCTGACACCCAGACTGCAAATAATTTGCAGACGGTTACAATTATTGGCTTGAATGCTTTCTTTGATTCAAATGTGAAACTACAGCTTAATTATGAATTGAAGCAAGAAGAAGTTGAGGTGGCAAACGATGCTTTTCTGGCTCAATTGCAGGTTAAATTTTAGGGAGTGTTATGGGGCCTAAGCTTATATTATTGATTATCACAGTTGTCTTTTTTGCTATCAACCTTGGCGGCAGCGGAATTGCTCCGTCCTTTGCTGCGGTTTATGGTGGAAGGCTTTTGAAAAAGGGTTGGGTTTTAGCTCTGTTTGCAGTTTTCTTAACCCTTGGAGCACTTAGTTTTGGTGGGCGGGTCAGTACAACTTTGGGCAGAGATATTATTCCTGCCCATCTTTTTACATTTGATGTGGCGCTGGCAGTAATATTTTCCGCTTCCCTGGCAATCTTTGTTTCTAATATGTTTAAGGTGCCCCAATCAACCAGCCTGGTAACTATAGGCTCAATTGTTGGGGCAGGACTTTTTAGTGGAGCTGTAAGTTTCAAGACATTTTTATTCCTTATACCGGCTTGGGTCATCTTGCCAATAGTTGCCTTTCTGGCGACCTTTTTGTCCTTTCGTCTTATTTACCCGCCGAGCAGCAGAAATTTCTGGTTTTATGAAAAGGTGCATTCTTATAAGGGATTATTAAAAGTCACTGCTGTGATTGCTGCCTGTTTTGTGGCCTTTGCAGTAGGGGCAAATAACATTGCCAATGCGGTTGGTCCACTTTTTGGCGCTGGTTTGGTTACTAATACACTTTTAGGCATAGGGTTGATGATTCCGCTGTTTGTTGTTGGCGCGGCAATTTTTGGTGATTTTACGATGGGCACAATTGGCAAAGAAATTGTGCCTCTGGGATTAATAACTTCTTCCCTGGTTTCTTTTATCACTGCAAGCCTTTTGTCAGTTGCTTCGTTTTTTGGTATACCGTATCCATTAGTTTTACTGAACGGGGCATCTATTTTAGCGATCAGCACATTAAAACATGGACATGTGATTGCTGTAAGGCAGGCTGAAAGCCAGAGGATGGTCCTTATCTGGATTTTGGCGCCTTTTGCTGCGGCAGCGTTTACTTATTTAACATTGTTATTATTGCAGGCAATTAAATGATTAAAATTACAGGGCAGCAGAAACAGGAAATAATTGAACAGGCGAGGCAAGCAGAGAAAAATGAAGCCTGCGGAATTTTGGCTGGCAAAAATGCCACGGTCGAAAGGGTTTATAAGATGACAAATACGTCGGATAAACCAGAAACTTGTTATTTTATGGATCCTAAAGAGCAATTGAATGTTATGAAAGACATTAGAAATTCTGGCTTGGAAATGTTGGGGATTTATCATTCTCACCCAGCTTCTCCCGCTTATCCATCGGCCAAGGATGTAGAACTTGCTTTTTATCCAGAAGCGATATATATAATTGTGTCATTACAAGTAGGTGAGCCGAGTTTTAAAGCTTTTAAGATTGTTGAAGGAAAGATCTCTGAGGAGGAGATAAAATCGTGAAGAGCGGTAAATTTGAACTAAATGTTGATGAATTAAGAAAAGGCGGCGTGGTTAAGCTAAAGGCCAAAGATATGTTTTCTATTTGGGTCAGGGCAGTTTGCGACAACTTGGATGCAAACAAGCTGCGTAAGGTAGCTGATCTGGCAGAAAAATATGGGCAAGGGTATGTCTTGTTCTCAACTCGACAATTTCCAATTATTCCGCATATTAACTTTAAAGATGTTGGCGCAGTTAAGGATGAATTGGGAAAGGTCTACGTGATGTTAGATCGCTGCGGCAGCCGTGTGAGGAATACGGATGTTTGTTACGATCAAAATATTTGTCCTTATGCAGTAATGGATCCAATTACTCTGGGAGAAAAAATTGACCAATTTTGGCGAGATGACCCCGGAGGTTTTAAAATCAAAACTTCAGTCGTTGGTTGTGAAAAACAGTGTACCTCGCCTCGGGTCCTGGCTGATGTTGGGTTTGTTGGTGTTGAGCGTGATGGCAAAAAAGGATTTGATGTTTATTTGGGCGGCAAGCTTGGCTTGGATCCTTTTCTTGGAATAAAAATGGCTGAGCTGCTGACTGAAGCAGAGTGTCTTAAGTTTCTCAAGAATTATATTATTTTCATACGCGAACAAGGTCGTGAAAAAGAAAGGGCTGCTGCATTAATTCGCCGGCTTGGAGAGGATGTTGTTAAGCAAGCAGTTACAAAGGACTTGAAGGAAGGGTTTGTGACTGAGCCGTTTAAATGTGACACGAAACAAGCACAAAAGAGTGATCAGCTTGTCTTAAGAATTAGGGCGACCAATGGTGAAGTGAAGTCCAAACAGCTTAGGAAAATAGCTGATATTGCTGAAAATTATGGCTTGGGTTTTGTGCATTTTGCAGTGCGTGGGGGGCCGGAAATTCCTGGAATAAAAGAGGGATCAATTGAAAAAATTAAAATAGAGTTAAAAGAAGTTGATTTAGGTCTTTTGGATGAAGGTGTCGATAATTTGCAAAGTTGTTTTGGAGGATATTGTGTTAACGGCAACTTAGATACCCAGCCTTTTTTGAGGAAGGTAGAAAAGTTAGTCCAAAAAATAGGGCTAAATAATCTTGATATAAAGATTTCTGCTTCAGGTTGTCCTAATTCCTGCGGCATCTCGCATCTGTCTGATATTGGGTTTATGGGGGTGGTTGAGCCCGAGGTTATTAAGAAAAAATGTACTGGTTGTGATATATGTGTTAAGGCTTGCCGCGTCAAAGCGATTAAAATAGAGAATAAACTAGCGGTTATAGATTTAGACATGTGTAAAAATTGCGATATGTGTATAAAGGCCTGCCCATTTGATGCTATTTATGAAAAGCGGGAGGGCATTGGTATCCTGGTTGGCGGAAGAGGGGCCTATTTTATGAACGATAACAAAACAGGTGAGCCTCGTCTCGGGGAAATGCTTATTGATTTTATTGATGAGAAACAAGCCCTTGGGATTACGGAAAATATTTTGCAGCTTGTAAAAGAAAAGAACAAGACTGTTGCTGAACTGATTGACGAGTTGGGGTTTAAACACTTCAAGGAGGCGGTTTTATGAGTTTAAAACTTGTTATTAATGGGAAGCCCGAAGAAATAGAAAAGTCCATTACAGTAGGAGACTTGCTGAAGGTAAAAGATATCAAGTCTGAGATTGTGACCATTGAATTGAATGATAAGATCTTGGAGCGGACAGCGTATGATTCAACTTTTGTAAAAGAGGGAGACCGTTTGGAATTTGTCTATTATATGGGTGGGGGGCAGGATGTTTCCCATTTAATAGGCAAAACGCCGGTGGTTAAACTAAATAAGATAACTAGTGCAGGCCTGGCTGATATTTACGCAAAGGTGGAGTTATTCAATCCTGGAGGGAGCGTAAAAGACCGCATTTGCTTGGCAATGATTGATGAGGCAGAAAAAAAAGGTAAATTAAAGCCAGGGGGAACAATTGTTGAGCCAACTTCTGGTAATACTGGGATTGGCTTGTCAATGATCGGTGCGGCAAGGGGATATAAGGTTATTTTAACTATGCCAGAGACCATGAGCCTGGAAAGGATATATATTCTAAAAGCCTACGGTGCAGAGGTTATCCTTACGCCAGGGATTGGAGGTATGAAAGGGGCGATTAAAAAGGCTGAAGAAATTGTCCGTAAAAAAGGCGCCTTTATGCCTCAGCAATTTAATAACCCAGCTAATCCAGAGGTTCACCGCAAGACTACGGCAGTAGAAATCTTAAGCGCCGTTGGCGAAGATATTGATGCCTTTGTTGCTGGGGTGGGGACAGGTGGAACAATAACCGGTGTTGGTGAAGTGTTAAAATCAAAAAACCCAAAGGTAAAAATTATTGCAGTTGAACCCGCGACTTCTCCGGTCCTCTCAGGCGGGCAGCCAGGACCCCATAAAATACAGGGAATTGGGGCGGGGTTCGTGCCCGAGGTTTTGAATCGTGAAATAATAGATAGGGTGGTTACAGTAAAAGATGATGAGGCTTTTCGTGTTTCGCGTAAACTTGCAGAAGAAGAAGGGCTTTTTGTTGGCATCTCGTCTGGTGCTGCAGCTTTTGCCGCTTTAAAGATTGCAGAAGAGTTGGGTGAGGGGAAAAAGGTGGTAACTATTTTACCGGATACTGGTGAGCGTTATTTTAGTATGGAGCAGTTTTTTTCTGCTTAGCAAGGAGAAATTATGGAAGAATTTAAAATTGATCAGACTGCAGATTTAAAAGGGGTTAGCTGTCCAATTAATTATGTTAAGACCAAGCTTAAGCTTGAAGAAATGGAAGTTGGTCAGGTGTTGGCAGTGCTGCTGGATGATGGCGAGCCGATTATTAATGTGCCCCGCAGTGCCAAGGAAGATGGCAATAAGATTTTAGCTGTGACAAAAGTTGAAGATTATTATAAGGTTTTAATTAAAAAAGGATAAATAATTGTGGCTAAGGGTGTTAGCAAAAATCATAAAGCGATAGGCCTGCTCTCCGGGGGCTTGGATAGCCGTTTGGCCATGAAGATTCTCAAAGAGCAGGGCATTGAAATAACCATTGTTAATTTTGTGACTTCTTTTTGTAATTGTACTTCAAAAGGGAGTTGTCAACTGGAGGCGCAGGGTGCGGCAAAGGACCTAGGATTAGAAGTGAAGGTAATTAATTCAACCCAGGAATTTTTGGAAGTTGTAAAGGCGCCTAAACATGGCTATGGATCTAATATGAATCCCTGTATTGATTGCCGCATCCTTATGTTTAGTAAGGCAAGGGACTATATGGAGGCTATTGGTGCTTCGTTTATAATTACTGGTGAGGTTCTAGGGCAGCGGCCGATGTCGCAGCATTTGGCAGCAATGCAGGTAATCGAAAAAGAATCAGGCCTAAAAGGCCTTATTCTTAGGCCCCTCTCTGCCCAGCTTTTGCAGCCAACTGTTCCAGAGGAGAAGGGCTGGGTTGACCGGAAAAAATTGCTGGCGATTCGCGGCAGGTCCAGAAAACCGCAGATACAGTTGGCAGAAGAATTGGGGGTAAAAGATTATCCGTGTCCTGCAGGGGGTTGTTTGCTAACTGATCCAGAGTTTGCCAAGAAAATTCGTGATTTAGTTGATCATCAGGAATTGAATATTAAGAACGTGCATTTGCTTAAACTTGGCAGGCATTTTAGACTCGATGACCAGACCAAGATAATTGTCGGCAGGAATGAACAAGAAAATAATAAATTATCTAGTTCTGCCCAGGCAGATGATTTATTATTTGAAATTAACCAGGGGGTTGGGCCGCTTACCTTATTAAGAGGCAAAGACCAGCAGAGCAGCCGGGAAATGGCTGCGAGCTTAATAGTTTATTACAGCAAATTGAAGGAAAGCGACAGCGTAGAGGTTAAAGTTTTTAATCAAGGAAAAGAAGCAGAAATTATGCGGGTTAACCCCGCATCTTCTGATTTAATTAGCAGGTTTAAAATTTGAGTCTTTTTGAGACAGTAGGAGGATGATTATATATGTCATTTATTAAAGGTTTAAAATGCAGGGAGTGTGGTAGGGAATACCCAAAGGAAGCATTGTTTGTTTGTGAATATTGCTTTGGTTCCCTCGAAGTGACTTATGATTACGATAAAATTAAAGGAACGTTGACCAAAGAGGTGATCGAAAGCCGCCCCAAAAATCTCTGGAGATACCGCGAGCTTTTGCCCATAGAGGGTGAGCCGACGGACGGCTTAAATTCTGGCTATACTCCGCTGGTCAAGGCAGACAGTTTGGCCCGGGCTTTAGGGGTGAAGGAGCTTTATGTTAAGGATGATTCAGTCTGTCACCCGACTTTATCTTTTAAAGATAGGGTAGTGGCTGTGGCTCTTTCGCGTGCCAAGGAATTTGGTTTCAAAATAGTTGGGTGTGCTTCTACTGGTAATCTAGCGAATTCGGTTGCTTCCCAGTCAGCTAAAGCAGGGCTTAAAAGTTATGTTTTTATTCCAGCTGATTTGGAGATGGGTAAGGTTATTGGGACTTTAATCTACAACCCAAACCTAATAGCTGTTGAAGGAAACTACGACGAGGTCAATCGTCTTTGTTCTGAAGTTGCCGGCAAATATAAATGGGCCTTTGTCAATGTTAATATTCGTCCTTATTATGCGGAAGGGTCAAAAACATATGGTTTTGAAATAGTTGAGCAGTTGGGTTGGAAGACACCGGCTCACATTATTTCCCCTTGTGCTGGGGGCTCCTTAATAACTAAGATATGGAAATCTTTTAAGGAATTTCATAAATTAGGTTTAATGCCAAAACCAACAACCAAGGTTTATGCAGCTCAGGCTGAGGGTTGTGCGCCAATCGTTAATACGATTAAAGAGAAGGGCGAAATTATTAAGCCAGTTAAGCCAAAAACTATTGCGAAATCATTAGCTATTGGTAATCCAGCAGACGGTTATTATGCTATGAGCACAGTGGCAGAGACCGGGGGATGGGCGGAATCAGCCACGGATGAAGAAATTGTGGAAGGAATAAAGTTGTTGGCAACTACAGAGGGAATCTTTACTGAGACAGCTGGCGGAGTTACTGTGGCAGTAACTAAAAAGCTGATTGAGCAGGGGATTATCCCAAAAGACGAGTCAATTGTTATTTGTGTAACTGGGAATGGCTTGAAAACTCAGGAGGCTGTCCAGAACAAAATAGGCAAGCCGGTAAAAATTAGGCCGACCCTTAAGGCCTTTGAGGATGCAGTGGAGTTATAAATGAAGCGGCTGGGTAAAATACTATTAATAATTGTTGGGTCTATTTTTGTGGGGCTTGGTTTTTTGGGCGTATTTTTGCCCCTTTTGCCAACAACACCTTTTTTGCTTTTGGCAGCGGCTTGTTATGCTAAGAGTTCAGAAACGTTCTATAATTGGCTTTTGAGTAATAGATGGTTTGGTAAATATATTAAGGATTGGCGCGAAGGCAGGGGCATACCTTTGAAAACTAAGGTGTTGTCCATTTGCTTGTTGATTTTAACCATTGGTTATTCAATAATATATGTTGTTCCTGTGCTGGTCGGCAAAGTGTTTCTTGGCTTGGTCGCAATTGGTGTGAGCGCGCACATTATTTCTATAAGGAGTGTTGAAAATGGATGTAAATAAAGATACTTTTAAGCAGGAGGTATTAGAGGAAAAATTGCCGGTCCTGCTTGATTTTTGGGCTGCCTGGTGTGGGCCCTGTACAGCGGTTGCCCCATTAGTTGATAAGATTGCCATTGATTATGAGGACAAAATAAAAGTAGCTAAAATTAACACGGATGAAAACCCAGAATTAGCTGCCCAGTTTAGTGTGATGAGCATTCCGATTTTGATTTTGCTTAAAGAAGGTAAAGAAGTTGGCCGGGTAACAGGTTTTAATCCTGGGCCGATCCAGGATATGGTTAAAAAGGGGGTAGCATAATGGCAATAATTGTAAGAATTCCTCAACCGCTGCAAAAGTTAACCCAGGGAAAAGACCAGGTTGAGGCAAGTGGTTCGGATATTAATGGCTTGATCGATGATTTAGAAACAAAATTCCCTGGTTTCAAAGAGAGAATTTGCGATGATTCAGGTAAGATCAGGCGGTTTATTAATTTATATGTAAATGAGGAAGATGTAAGGTTTTTGCAGGGGGACAGCACTGCTTTAAAAGACGGGGATGAGGTTTCCATTATTCCTGCGATTGCTGGAGGTTAATATAGATGAGTTTGAACGAAGAACAAATTGATAGATATAGTAGACAAATACTTTTGCCGCAAGTTGGTGGGAAGGGGCAGCAGAAACTTTTAGATGCAAAAGTCTTGGTTATTGGTGTGGGAGGCTTGGGCTCACCGGTTGCTGCTTATTTGGCTGGAGCTGGGGTGGGAACGCTTGGGATTGTAGATTCTGATGCTGTAGAGGTGAATAATCTTCATCGCCAGATTATTTACTCAACAGATGATGTTGGCAAGCGAAAGGTTGTGGCTGCAAAGGAGCGACTAGAGAAAATGAATCCGGATGTCAAGGTTGTGTCCCATGATTTGCGTTTAACTTCAAAAAATATTATGGAGATTATAAAGGATTACGATATCATTGTTGATGGGACTGATAATTTCCCTGCCCGTTATTTAATTAATGATGCTTGCGTTTTAGCTAAAAAACCATTAGTTCACGGAGCTTTTTTTAGGTTTGAGGGCCAGGCTATGGTTATTAAACCGGGTGAGGGGCCGTGTTACCGCTGTATGTTTTCTGAGCCGCCACCGCCAGGGGCTGTGCCTTCTTGTCAGGAAGCAGGCGTGTTGGGTGCCCTTGCTGGGGTGATCGGTTTGATTCAAGCGACGGAAACATTAAAGCTTATCCTGGGAATAGGCGAACCATTAGTTGGTAAATTGATTATTTTTAATGCGCTCGAAATGGGATTTCGTAAGGTTAAAGTTCCTAAGGACAAGAATTGTCCTGTTTGTGGAGATAAACCAACAGTTACCGAGTTAATTGACTATGAATGGTTTTGTGGCTTAAAAAAATAATAAGGAGAGTGTATAAAAATGGCGAAAAAATTAGTAAAACTGACTTTTCCTCAAAAGCTGATCAAGGAACCGGTTATCTTTACCATGGCCAAGAAATTTGATGTTATGCCCAACATTCGCAGGGCTAAAATCACAGAAGAAATTGGTGAAGTTGTCCTGGAATTAGATGGGGAGCAGAAGAATTTGGAAAAAGGCATTGAATATCTAAAGAAAACAGGAGTAAATGTTGAGCCAATTGTTGGCGATATTGTAGAGTAGTAGGCCGCGTGCGAAGGAATTTAACATGTTCGAGAAGAGGTTGCTAATTTTAATTTTGGTTTTCGTCGCCTTGGGTTTTTTTGGATCCGTTTTCGCCGCGGAGCAAGGCAAAGCGATATTTTTGTTGTCACCTTTTGTCGGCAGCTTAAGCAGTGACATTCAATACCCGTCGCCGGGGGGCTCTGGCGTGAATACACTAAGCGAAGTTGGTTCACTCTATGGGCTTCATATGATGTACGCCCGCCCAAGCTTAAGTATAGGAAGTATGGGCCACTTCTCAAAACTTAATTACAGCACCGAAAGCGGATATCTCTTTTACCTGACGTATTATTTCCGGCAGGATGAGCCGGTGCAACCGATGCTGGGATTTTCCGCTGATTATATCCATATTTTTACCCGTGAAGATTCTGTTGCCGCTGCGCCGCTTAAATCACTTAATGTCGATACCTCTATCTGGGCGTTTCATCCTATAGTCGGACTATCGTTTAAAGGGGGCAGTTATCGCATAACGCCGTTTGTCGGATATTTTAATGAGCAAGTGGCAACCTCGCTCGCCTCCGAAGGAATGAGCAGCGGGGGACAGACAATCAACGGCTTTAGCGCTGCCAGTTCCGTGACGCTTTGTTATGTTTCTGCGGGCGCAAATCTGGATTTTACTTTTGCGCATTTTATCAGGCTTAAAACTAAATTCTATTGGCGTTATAGAGGCGGTGATCAGCCGTTGTTGACTGCGCGTAACCAGCTGGATTTTTTCCTTACACCACAAGCGGGGATATCGTTGAAATATGATTATTTTGACGATAAATATGAGAAAAATATATTTGCTACCATTGGACCGACATTCATCTTTTAACGACTCTGCCGCGGGGATAGGGGATGTTATTGGGTAATAGCATAACTTGACTAACTTAATCAACTTAGTCAATGTACTTGACAGGTGTTTTGCCTCTGTTATAATTGACCTCTATGAAGTTTTCAATTAGAGTGCAATATGGCTTGCAGGCATTATTGGAATTGGCCTTGAAATTTGGCAGTGGTCCGGTACAAATTGCGGACATTGCTAAGAGCCAAAAAGTGCCTGTTCGATATCTGGAGCAGCTTATGCTGGTGTTAAAAAGAAGAGGCTTGCTGGCCAGTACCAGAGGCAAAAACGGCGGGTATGCTTTATTAAAACACCCCAGTGACATTACTGCGTTAGAGGTTGTTGAGATTTTTGAAGGGCCAATTGAATTAACCAGTAAAAAAATGAAAAAACTGCCGGTTTTATTTGACTCATTCGAAAAAATACAGAACAATCTCGAACGCGATTTGAGAGAATTGACCTTGGAAGACCTGGTTTTTAAGAAAAGACAAAAAGAGCGCGCCTATACTTATAATATTTAAGGGGTAATGAATGACTAAAATTGCAAATGATATAACTGAGTTAATTGGGAACACGCCGTTGGTTAAACTTAATAAGGTAGTTGATAGCACGGCAGCTAAAGTTGTAGCAAAAATTGAAACTTTTAATCCCTGCTCCAGTGTAAAAGACCGGATCGCAGTATCAATGATTGAGGCGGGTGAAAAAGCAGGGAAAATCAAGGAAGGTTCTGTGATAGTTGAGCCAACATCTGGGAATACCGGCGTAGGTTTGGCCTTTGTTTGCGCAGTAAGGGGATATAAACTTGTTTTGACAATGCCGGACACAATGAGTCTTGAGCGCAGGAACTTATTAAAAGCCCTGGGGGCTGAGCTTGTGCTGACTGATGGGGCTAAGGGGATGAAGGGTGCAGTGGAAAAAGCCGAACAACTTGTTAAAAAGACAAAAAATGCCTTTATGCCTCAACAGTTTAATAATCCTGCCAATGTTGATGTTCACCGCAGGACTACCGGTGTTGAGATATGGGAGGATACAGATGGTCAGGTTGATATTTTTGTGGCGGGTATTGGCACTGGTGGAACAATCACCGGAGTTGGTGAAATTTTAAAAGAGAAAAAGCCATCAGTTAAAATTGTGGCAGTCGAGCCGTCAGATTCCCCTGTTCTTTCTGGTGGTGAGCCAGGGCCTCATAAGATTCAGGGGATTGGTGCTGGTTTTGTGCCAAAAGTGCTTAATGTAAATATTTATGACGAAATAATTAAGGTGACCAATGAGCAGGCATTTGCAATGGCGAGAAGGTTAGTGCGTGAAGAAGGCTTGTTAGTAGGTATTTCTTCTGGGGCTGCTGTCTATGCTGCAGTTGAAATTGCTAAAAGGCCAGAAAATAATGGTAAGATGATAGTGGTTTTATTGCCTGACACTGGCGAGCGTTATTTAAGCACACCACTGTTTCAAGAACAAGTCCCTCGATAGACTCGGGACAAGGAGGATATGATTAATGGCAAAAACAATAGCGGAGATCAATGAAAAGATAAAACAAGGGAAGGCAGTGGTGGTTAATGCGGAAGAGATTATTGAGATTGTGGCAAAGAAAGGAATTGCAGCGGCAGCTAAGGAAGTTGATGTTGTCACAACCGGGACTTTTGGCCCGATGTGCTCGTCTGGGGCCTATTTTAATTTTGGCCATACTAAACCCAAGATAAAGGCTGGCGGCGGGACAGCGCTATTAAATAATGTACCTGCCTATGCTGGTTGGGCTGCAGTTGATTTATATATTGGTGCAACAGTGGCTACAGTTGATGATCCTCTAAACAAGATCCATCCCGGGGAATTTGCCTATGGTGGCGGCCATGTGATTGAGGACCTGGTGGCAGGCAAAGATATCAGGCTGCAGGTTGAAGCTTATGGAACGGACTGTTATCCGCGCAAGCATTTGGATAGCTGGATAAATATTAATGATTTGAACGAGGCTGTTTTATTTAATTCCAGAAACGCTTACCAAAACTATAATGTGGCGGTTAATTTATCTGATAAGACCATCTATACTTACTTGGGGACACTTAAGCCAAAACTGGGCAATGCCAATTATTGTAGTGCTGGCCAGCTTTCGCCATTGCTTAATGATCCCTATTACAAGACTTTGGGCATAGGCACAAGAATCTGGTTAGGTGGTACTGCCGGCTATATTGCCTGGCAGGGAACGCAGCACAATCCCCATGCCCCCAGGTTAGAAAATGGGACAACCAAGCGTCCGGCCGGGACCCTGGCTGTTATTGGGGATCTTAAACAAATGGATCCCAAGTGGATAAAGGGAGTTAGTTTTGTGGGTTACGGTGTGTCGCTTAATGTTGGCATTGGCATCCCAATTCCCATCCTTAATGAGGAAATATTAAAGTATACCGCAGTCAAAGATGAAGATATTGTTGCGGCAATAGTTGATTATAGCGACGCTTATCCAAATGGCAAGCCAGATGTTTTGGGTGAGGTGGATTATAAGACTGTAAAGAGCGGTCAGATTGAGGTTAAAGGCAAGAAGGTGCCGACATCTGGTATTTCCAGCTATAAGCGAGCCCTGGAGATTGCCAATGATCTTAAGGAACAGATTAAAAAGGGTAAATTCCTTTTGACTGAGAAAGTGGAGGATCTGCCGGTTGGCGAGGCTGCCCCAAAATTTAAACCATTAAAAGAACATCCAGTAAAGGAGGGGAACTAATCCTCCTTCGTCCCCCGATCGGATCGGGGGACTTCGAAGGATTTAACATTATAAAAAAAGGAGATGAATAACATGGCATCACGTAAAATCGTCTTAAATTTTCCCAAAGATAAAATTGATAAGCCAATTGTTTATAAGCTGATTAAGGATTATGATCTAAGCTTTAACATAATGAAAGCCAGCATAACCCCTGACCAAGAAGGCCACATGGTTTTGGAGCTTGATGGGGATAAGGCTGAAATTGATAAGGGCGTAAAACACCTAAAGGATGAAGGGGTAAACGTTCAGCCGCTTAGCAAGGACATTAGGGTCAACTGGGATAAATGTACACAGTGTAGTGCTTGTGTTTCTATTTGTCCGACGGATGCGCTATACATAAAAGACCGAAAAACAATGACGGTAGATTTTGATGCGGAAAAGTGTATTGCCTGCGAACTTTGCATTAGGCCGTGCCCGCCAAGAGCGATTGAAGTGCATTTTTGACGGTGGTATAATAGGCTCGAGGTGTTGAAATATGTCACAAGCCGTAATTAAGCTTTGGAAAAGAGAGTTTGTCTTAAATAAAACTGCTGCTGCTGTTTTGGGTGTCATTAGTTTTATTGCCCTAACCACAGCTGGTGCCTATATTCGTATACCATTACCCTTTACACCTGTGCCTATAACGCTTCAGACATTTTTTGTGTTAATAGCTGGGGCAATCCTTGGCAAAAAGTTAGGCACATTAAGCCAGGCTGGCTATCTCATGATTGGCATATTTGGCCTGCCCGTGTTTACTGGTGGTCTTTATGGCTTTGCCCGTCTTTTTGGTCCAACTGGAGGCTATTTAATTGGCTTTGTTTTGGCTGCGGCTTTGATTGGTAGGTTATTAGAAAAAGAAGCCCCTTTTATTAAGATTGCTGCGGTAATGTTACTTGGCTTGGCTGTTCTGTTTATTTGCGGTGTTTTCCAGCTTGCTTTTGTGCTGCATATTTCCTTTAGCAAGGCAGTTATGCTGGGTTTACTGCCGTTTATTCCAGGCGATATTATCAAGTTACTGGCTGCAGCCACTATTTACCAGATGATTCAGAAGCCGGCCAAGCAATTATTTTAAGAAAACCTCAAAATTTAGCCTAATTACGGCAAAAATTAAGCTATATTAATTTGTAAAATCATGCAATTTTTAGCCTTTTTATCACGATAATACATCTAAAGGGGGGATTGCCGTGAGCAACCCAAATTTAAAGACTCATATAAAAAGATGGTTTTACAACAAAAGAAATCAGCATAAATTAGGGGTATCCTTAAGGACTGTTGGTGTAATTTTACTGCTTGCCTTTTTAGTTTCATTCAGCTCTTCTGCCAAGGAATCAAGGCTGTCCAAGTATAAGATAGTAGGTTGGGGCAGGGTGACTGCTACAGCTTATAACTCAATGGTCTGGCAGTGTGATGATACTCCTTGGATTACTGCTTCCGGCACCCGCTGCCGCGAAGGTGTTATTGCTGCTAACTTCCTTCCCTTTGGCACCAAGGTCATGATTGAGGGCTTTGGCGATCAGGTATTTATAGTAGAAGACCGCATGAACCGAAGATATACTAAGCGTATTGATATCTGGATGAGAAGCTATAGCGGCGCGCTTAACTTCGGCAGGCGCCAGATCAAGTATTATGTAGTTGAAGGTTAAGCCCCCCTCTACTTGTTCATTTCATAGACTTCTAGTATTATTAGACTATGGTCTCAAAGCTAGAAGATCTTAAAAATTCCCTTCAAAATATGGGCAAAGTGCTCATAGCTTTTTCTGGTGGAGTAGATAGCACCTTTCTTCTTAAAGTAGCCAAAGATGTTCTTAACGATAATGTCCTGGCTGTTATTGCCCAATCCCCAACTTACCCTGAGAGCGAAGTGCGGGATGCGGAGGCGATGTGCGTTTCGTTAGGCGTTAAGCGTAAAGTGATCCAAACAGATGAGTTTTCTGATGAAAATTTTGTGACAAACCCAAAAGAGCGTTGTTATTTTTGTAAAAAAGAGCTGTTTTCCAAACTCCTGCAAATTGCTAAAGACAATAATATCCCTTATGTTTTGGATGGATCTAATTTTGATGATAAATCTGACTTTCGGCCAGGTACACAGGCTAAAAATGAGTTGGGAATAAGAAGCCCTTTAATGGAATTGGGTTTTACTAAAGAGGATATTAGGAATTACTCAAAAGATTTGAATCTGCCTACCTGGGACAAACCTTCATACGCCTGTTTGGCTTCAAGAATACCCTATGGCACCAGAATCACGCAGGAGATATTACGAAAAGTGGAGCAAGGGGAGAAATATTTAAGGTCTTTGGGCTTTAAACAACTGAGGGTCAGGCATCATGATTCAATTGTGCGCATTGAACTTGATAAAGAAGCAATTGTTAACCTGCTGCAGGATGATTTAATGGATAAGATTTCTAAGAAGTTTGAAGAATTGGGTTATTTGTATGTAACGATTGATCTCAAAGGTTTTCGCAGCGGTAGTATGAATGAGGGATTGGGCAGGATATCCGGAGATCAAGGGAATCCGGGACTAGGGAATCCGGAGATTGGGGGATCCGGGACGTTATAATTGTGTCCCTGATATCCGGCTTTCCTGATAGCCTAGTCCCGGATAGCCAGGTAACCGGATATCCTCAAAACACTACCAATACTCGGTTCTGTTGAGGACTAAATAGAAACAAACCCCCATTAGCACAGTCCAAACAAAAGCATATTGATAGCGGAAAGCCCGCAGTTCATCAATGATTTCATCGGTATCAACCTGGTAGGGATATATCTCTAGTTCCTTTAATCTGTCATCGGTCTCCAATATTGTTTTATCTTTAATTAAGACTGGGGTAGCCTGTTTAACAGCATTAGGGATGATAATAGTAACGGGTTTTTCCTCGCTGCCCTTAATGTTTAACCGGCCAAGGACATTGAGTTTACTTTTAGTGTTTAAAAATTTAATTTCTGAGCCTGGCAGGACATTGATTGTTTTATTTTGCTCAATAGTTGTTTCCTGTTCAAGATCAACATATCTTGGCCATTTGGTCTGGGCGCTGACTTTGCTGCTTAAACAAACCAGAGGCAAGGAAACGACTAATAGGTAAACGATTAAATTCCTTAATTGCTTAAGCATGCTTATTCTTTCCTAGCCTTAATTGCGTAGTAAATGCTGCCAAAGAGTAGGGCCCACAAGACTATGTACTGAGTTCTGAACACGGCAAATTCATCTTTAATCTTTTGGGTGTCAATTTTCATGGGTGCTATTTTTATGCTTTGGATGTTTGAATCAATTGGTATGCGGATTGATGAGCGCCCACGCGGCATGGGGTCAACTAAAATGTCTTCAGCAATTAGATTGCCTTTAACAATAATTTTCCAATCTTTTGGCGTGATAGTACCGTCATTTTGTTCATATAATCCATAAATTTTGGAGCCAGGCATAATTTTTAAAGTCGTGCCTTCTGGAACGATGACGTCGTTTTTAAGCTCAATATCACCAGACCAAACAACTTCTTTGCCTGATAATACTTGAGGTGAGGTTGTAGCAAGGGCTGGAATTTCAATAAGTAACACACTGATTAGGATTAGACAGATATTTTTTATCATCTTGCTTCTACCATGATAAACATACCGGCAAAAAGAACAGACCACAGTATAGCATACTGGATTTTAAATGCGTTGAATTCCTCTTTCAGTATTTCAGTATTAATGTCATAAGGTTTTATTTTGAGTACAGCTAGATCCTGCGGACTCAACGGGGGATTGGCCAAGAGTTTAACTTTTTTGTCTTGTTGCCCTTGAATATTGACTGTGCCATAAGAAATTATTTTATTGCCATTGGTAATCACTTGTGAGTCAGGAGCAATTGTTAAGGTTCGTCCCTCTGGTACATAAATATCCTCAATAAGTTTTATCTTGCCTGACCATGTTTCGTTGTCAGTTAGGTTTCTGGCGTGGGCCAGGGGTGAGAGTTGAACTAAGATTGCAATTATAATTGTTAAGCTAATTTGTTTTATCATTTTATTGCAACTATTTAGGTGTGCTGTCATGCCCGCGAAAGCGGGCATCCAGAACAAATTATTATATAGATTCCCGCTTGCGCGGGAATGACGTTTGTATAGCATCTAAATAGTTGCATTTTATCTATGCCTCGTTAACCAATTGTAATATAAAGACGTAAACAGATAGACTCCGAAAATTACGTAACGATTCCTAAAGAGTCGGAACTCAGCAATTTCATCTTTCATGGTGAGTTCTTCAGGCAGAACGATGACTTTACTGGTTTGACCGGACAAAGTTAGCTTTGGAGTAGGGGACAAGATAACTGGATTGTCTTTTTCCCCTTTAAGTGTAATGTTATCAGACCAGCTTTCCCGGGTAATAATTAAAGAATCAGCTGAGCTGACTGAAGCAGTCAGAGTATTAATAAATAAGATCAAAGTTATAAAGGCAATCGTTTTTATCAGCATTAAAAATATACCTCAGAAGCCATATAAATTCCTTGCATGGAGCTATTACCTGATAGACTTACATTTTTATAACCAGCATGAATGTTGAAATCACCTAAATCTTTATCAAAGTAAGCAATCCAGCCCAGGTCATAACCAATCATATTTGGCCCAACCAGTTTTAAGTAAAACCCCCAGAGATCGCTAAAACTTTGCTGCCATTGGATTTTGGCATTAAGCTCGCTCTGGTTAATTGCTGTGTTGCTGGCTTTGTTGAGGATATTGTTATATGTAAGATAAGAAATGCCATAGCCCAGGTAATAGGTGGGGGTGTAGATGGCATTGTAGAGTAGAGATATTTCATTGAAAGAGATCCTGGTGGTTGAAATCTCGCCAGTGCCGCCCCTGAATTCAGCATTAATAGTTGAGAAAATATTACCGCGAAACATAAATCCGCCAGTAACAAGATGGGAATCTGTGTTTGCTTTGTGGCTGGTAATTGACCAATATTCTGGGCCCAGGCTTAAGTAATAATCAAAGGGCCGAGCCAGTGCCGGGCTGCAGAGCGTGATTAAGATCAAGACTTTGAGGAGAAGTTTCATCATTTATGATGATATACCGCGCATGCTTTAATTGTCAAGAAAGGGATATACTTGACTAATTTTGTCAACTATATTAAAATAAGGTCATGAAGTTATCAACCAGTAGCAGATACGCGGTAACAGCCATGTTTGACCTGGCTACCAATGGGGAAGGGCCAATCACAGCTGGAGAAATTGCTAAAAGACAGGGTATTCCTTTGTCTTATTTAGAACAATTACTTTCGAAATTAAGACGGGCGGATCTGGTCAAAACAGTTAGGGGTCCGGCTGGCGGGTATGCCCTGGCTAAGAAGCCGTCTAAAGTCAGCATTGGCGATGTTATCCGGGCAACAGAGGGGCCAGTTGCGCTGGCTGATTGTATTCCATCTGCTAAATGTTGTCCAAAAAGCGGTTGTTGCTCAACGCGCGGTCTGTGGCAAAAGTTGAATCAAAAGGTAACGAAAGTTTTTGATTCAACAACAATTGGTGATCTGTGTAAAGGGAGTAAGTTATGAAACGTATTTACTTAGATTATGCAGCTACTACGCCAACTCATCCAGAGGTCGTAGCAGCTATGCAGCCATATTTTAGCGAAAAGTTTGGTAATCCTTCCAGTTTGCATGCCTTTGGTCAGGAAGCTAGGTCAGCTGTAGAACGCGCCAGGGAACAAGTTGCCAAATTAATTGGCGCTCAACCTGAAGAGATTGTTTTTACTTCTGGAGGGACTGAGGCAAATAACTTTGCTGTGCACGGTGTTGCTTATGCTAATAAGGAAAAAGGTCCTTCGACTCCCTCGATGGGACTCGGGACAAGTCCGCTCAGGACAAGCAACCATATTATCACTTCAACAATTGAACACCACGCCGTGCTTGAGCCTTGTAAATTCCTGGAAACTCAGGGATTTAAAGTAACTTACCTGCCGGTTGATAAATACGGCCTGGTCAATCCAAAAGATGTTAAAAAGGCATTAACTAACAAGACAATCCTTGTTTCCATCATGCATGCTAATAATGAAATTGGCACGATTCAGTCAATTGAGGAGATTTCTAAAATAATCAAAGGGAAACTGGGAACTGGGAAACGGCAACTATATTTCCATACTGATGCAGTTCAGACAGTAGGTAGTATGCCGGTTGACGTTAATAAACTAGGCGTAGATCTTTTATCTCTCTCAGCTCATAAACTTTATGGTCCAAAAGGTGTGGGTGCACTATATATCAGAAAAGGTACGCGCATGGAATCTTTTATCAAGGGTGGGGGGCAGGAACGCCATCGCCGCGCTTCAACTGAAAATGTGCCAGGCATAGTTGGCCTTGGCGTAGCTGCAGAGCTTGCTCTGCGAGAATTAGATTCACGTCAAAAGCATTTAACTCCATTGCGGGATAAATTAATCAAAGGCATCCAAAATAAAATTTTAGAAGTTGTGTTGAATGGTCATCCTGACAAAAGACTGCCCAAGAATGTTAATTTGTCAGTTAAATATGTTGAAGGTGAATCAATGCTGCTCAATTTAGATTTAGAGGGAATTGCGGCTTCAACCGGTTCGGCCTGTAGTTCCGGCACAACCGAACCTTCCCATGTGCTCACAGCAATTGGCCTTCCTGTGGACCTTGGCCAAGGATCAATCCGCTTTTCTTTGGGTAGATTGACTACTGAAGATGATATAAACTATGTTTTAGACGTGTTTCCAAGGATAGTCGACAAGCTAAGGAAAATGTCGCCGACTTACAAGGCCCCTCGATAAACTCGGGGCAAGGGGGTGTTTGATAATGGCAGAAGGTTATTCAGAAAAGGTGATGGAGCATTTTAAGAATCCGCATAATGTGGGGGAGATTAAGGATCCAGATGGTATTGGGCATGTGGGCAATCCTGTTTGCGGGGATATCATGGAGATGTATATAAAAGTTAAAGATAATAAAATTGTTGATGCAAAGTTTAAAACCTTTGGCTGCGGCGCGGCAATTGCAACAAGTTCAATGATGACTGATTTGGTTAAGGGCAAAACAATTGATGAAGCGCTTAAGGTTGGCAACCGAGCAGTTGTTGAAGCTTTAGAAGGTTTGCCGCCAAGAAAACTTCATTGTTCTGTTCTGGCTGAGGATGCTCTAAAGGGAGCGATCAATGATTATTTGTTAAAAACAACTGGAAAGGGTCTGGAAGGCTGGAAGCCCCATGAGGAACCAGGGGAGGAGCACTAATGACCACAGTATATCTTGATCATGTTGCTACGAATCCAGTTGATAAAAGAGTTGTTGAGGCTATGCTCCCATATTTGTCAGAGAATTTTGGGAACCCTTCGGCACTTTATGAGCAGGGAAGGATTGCAGTTCAGGCGCTTGATAAAGCACGCAAACAAATTGCGGATCTGATCAACGCTAAACCAGAAGAAATTATTTTTACTTCTTGTGGCACTGAGTCGAATAACTTTGCGCTTCGCGGTTTGGCCAACGCCAATCTGAAGAAGGGTAAGCATATTATAACCTCCGCTATTGAACATTTTTCTATTCTTCACCCATTGAAAACACTTGAAAAAGAAGGATTTAAAGTAACTCAGATTCCAGTTGATAACAATGGAATAGTTAAGTTTGATGAATTGAAAAAAGCGATTACTCCTGAAACTACTTTAATTTCAATAACTCATGCTAGTAATGAAATAGGCACTCTTGAGCCGATTGCAGAACTAGTTAAACTTGCTAAAGAAAAAGGAGTCTTAGTTCATGTTGATGCAGTTCAAGCAGCCGGTGTTATTCCAGTTGATGTCCAAGCGCTTGGCCTTGATGCTTTAAGCCTGGCAGCCAATCAATTTTACGGACCAAAAGGAATTGCTGCACTTTATCTAAAAAAAGGGACCCGTATTTTGCCTTATCTTGAAGGCGGCATCCAAGAAGGGGGCAAAAGGTCAGGCACAGAGAATGTTGCTGGCATTGTTGGCATGGGCAAAGCTGCAGAATTGGCTAAGTCAGAAATGAGTGAGCGAACAGCCCATCTCAAAAAGCTGCAAAAGAAATTAATTGATGGTTTAAAAGCAAAAGTGCCAACCTTTCATTTAACCGGACAGCCAGAACAGAGATTGCCCAACCATGTGAGCGGCTGTGTTGAGTTTATTGAAGGTGAATCAATGTCAATGTTCCTGGATATGGAAGGCATATCTGTTTCAACTGGTTCTGCCTGTGTGTCCAAAGCTTTAAAAGCTTCACATGTGCTGTTAGCAGTTGGCGTGGCCCGAGAGATGGTCAACGGCTCAATTGTTTTTAGCTTTGGCAAGGATACAAGTGAAGCTGATATTGATTATTTATTAGAAAAGTTCCCACCAATTGTGGAACGCCTGCAAGCTATGTCACCATTAAAAAAGGGGTGATTGAAATGGTTGAAAAAGAAAAAGTAACAATTGTCGTTTTTAGCGGGGATTTAGATAAGGTTTACGCTGCTTTTATTGTTGCGACCACAGCTGCTTCGATGGGCAAAGAGGTTAGCATGTATTTTACTTTTTGGGGATTAAATGTTCTCAGAAAGAAAAAATTCCTTTTTGGGGCGCCCAAATTCTTACAAAAGATTTTTGGCTTAATGAATCGCGGCGGGGCAGAGAGATTACCACTATCCAAATTTCACCTTTTTGGCATTGGCACGTTTTTTATGAAATTATTGATGAAACAATATAACCTGCCTAAAATCTCTGAGATGATAAAGTTGGCCAAGCAGTTAAACGTTAAAATGATTCCCTGTACTACTACTATTGGAGTTATGGGGCTTAAGAAAGATGATTTTATTCCTGAGGTGGATGAAATTGCTGGCGCGTCTACTTATTTGAATCTAGCTTTTGATAGCAAAGTGAACCTGTTTATTTAGGAGGCTTTATGAAAGCAGATAAAACCTTGGATTGTTATGGCTTATTGTGTCCCATGCCAATAATTAAAACAGCTCAGGAGTTTAAGAAGATGAAGCTGGGGGAGACTCTGGAAATTTTGGCAACGGACCAGGGGATAAAGAGTGACATGCCAGCCTGGTGTGAAGCGACCGGGAACGAGTTTTTGGGGATGGAAGAGGCTGAGGGTGAATATAAAGTTTATGTCAAGAAAATAAAAGAGGTCCTCTAATGGATATTAATATTTTTCTCAAGACCTTTATACATTATGTTATTGAAGTTGCCCCAGCTTTAATTCTTGGGTTCTTTATTTCCGGCTTAATTCATGAGTTTTTGCCTGATGATTTTGTTGAGAAATATCTGGCGCGCAAAAGCTTGCTGGCCATTCTTTGGGCAACCTTTGTTGGTGCGCTTTTACCTATTTGTTGCATTGGCCAACTGCCTGTTGCAGTTAGTTTTTACAGGAAAGGGGCGCGGTTAGGCCCTGTCTTGGCCTTTTTAGTTGCAACTCCAGCAACTTCTGTTACCGCACTTTTCGTTACCTACCGTCTTTTAGGACTTAATTTTACAGTTTACATCTTTTTTGCGGCAATTGTGGTTGGCATTATCATGGGTTTGATAGGTAATTTATTTCCAGTTACGAGTGCCAAAAAAGAGGTTGAGATTTGCCCGCATTGCGGGACTGAAAAAGAGGGTCATGCGCATTCCCATCCTATGGCTGAGAAAATAAAATCTGTTCTTGTCTATTCATTTTGGACAATGCCCAGAGATATGGGAAAGGAAATACTGATTGGTTTGGTTTTAGCCGCCTTGATTGTCTCAATTGCGCCGGTTGAAAAGTTAATTTCCATTTATTTATCAGGTGCATTGGGTTATATTTTTGCCCTGCCTTTTGCCATAATCATGTATATTTGCTCAACTGCAACTGTTCCCTTGGTTCATGCCTTTGTAACATCTGGGATGAATATTGGGGCAGGGATGCTGTTATTGCTAGTTGGCCCGATTACCAGTTTTGGCACACTTTTAGTCGTGCGAAAAGAGTTTGGCAATAAGATTTTAATAGTTTATTTAGCGGTTATTTGTATTTTGGGGCTGCTGCTGGGGTATGGATTTTCGCTGATCTAGAGTTGGCTTTTTTGAGTCATCTGGTAATTGCTGTTTTAGTGTGTTTTCAATTGTTTCTGTTTCTTCTATAATTACTATAATCATTGATGAGCGCCAGCGCGGCTGAGCCAATACCGAGAATGCCGAGTCCAATAGTAATAAATCCAAAATAGGCTATGGGAGCGGCTGTGGTAAGAATCGCGCCAAGTGCCAGGGCCGCGCCGCTTAGAGCTAGGTTGCTCTTTATGCTGTGAGAGATCTTAAATTTTGACTGGATCTCAATTTCATTTGCCAGGTCAGAGGTTAACAGGGCCTGAGGAATGTTTTCAGCAGTTAAGGCAATCAAGATGATTTTTTCAAGCAATAATTTCAGCTGCACTTCTTTTTGCGGATGGTCTTGGACAAGGGAAATCTCGATGGTTTCTATGCCTCTTTGAACTAACTGGCGGGGTAGAGCCTGAGGGCCAGAAGCAATAATCCTTTGCGCAAATTGCTTGGCTCTGGTTTGGGCTAATCTGGCCGTAATTCTTGTGCCTTTAATGGGATGGCCTAGTCTTAATGTTATTTTTACTGGTGCAATAGTCATGTTCTTATGTCCCCATATTTTGCGCGTAATTTCAGTAAAAACAGAAAATTTGGTATAATAATAAGTAATATGAGCGAAAATGCTAGAAAAAAGGTGGTAGTTGCTATGTCTGGAGGTGTGGATTCCTCTGTGGCAGCTGGGCTATTAAAAGAGCAGGAGATCGAGGAAAAAGAAGGGGAATATAAGGTTTACGTTAAGAAGCTAAAGGAAATATAGCGCTTTATATGCCTAATCCTCTAAGCTTGAGGAGATCTATTTGCGGATGCCTGCCAAGGAACGCACTAAACTCTTTTTCCTTTCCAGTATAGAAAACTACTTCCCTTTTGCCGTATGTATCCACACGAACCCTTGTTAAAATATGAGTTTCTAATGAATGTTGAGTTAATATCCTTTTTATGGCTTCTTCCTGTTTTTTATTTCTTATTACCCAGGTTCCGGTCCACTGCCCGTCAGATTTAATTCTGGTTTTAATTCCTCTGCCCATTTTTATTTCTTTTAGAGCGGCTACTATTTCTTCTTGTTGTTCCGAAGAAAAAACCTCATCGTTGATGTACAGAATGCCTTTGCCTTGCATATTATTTTTAAAATTCCTGCGGACAATTGTGTGTAAAATTCCTGTTATTAAAAATATTGCTCCTGCGATACCAAGCATAGGTGGTAAGTTGACTACTATCCCGATAAAAGCGGCTGCCCCAGCAATTCCGAATCCCACAAATTGTTCTATTGGCATCTCGTATTTCATCGCGGCTTTGTTTTGTTCAATTTTTGTTTTTTCTTTGGGAGCTGCTGCTTTTGCAGGAGGTTTTGGCGCGGGTGCTTTCTTAACAGCGGCTGCTTTAGGCTGTGGCTTAACCGGTTCTTGCCGCGCAGGTGGGATGTCAGTTATGTCGGTTCCATGGCCTTCCAGGATCACTTGTGGACCAAGGTTGGCATCTAAAAGCGCTTGCGGAATATTATGTGCAGTTAGAGCGATGAGTATGATGTCTTTTAATAGTCTTTTGACATATTCTTGTCCATGAATCTCAATCGCGGCCCTGGGGATCTCAATGCTTTTCACGCCTCTTTGCGCAAGAGAGCTCATGGAAAGATGGGGAAGCCCTTTTTTGCACAAGATGCTGCCGCCGGCCTGCACCATTCTTCTGGCAAAGCGCTCCGCCCTTGCCGGCACCTTTTTACTAGGCACGGGCTGAAAATTTTTAGGCTTTCTAAAAGTTATTTTTATTCTTGGTGATGTAAGTATTATAACCATCTTTCCCCCTGAATATATCATCGCTTTTTATGAAAAATTTCACAAAAATTTGATTATAGTATGAGAGTTTACGATCATGGCCGTTGTCTAAAAATTATAACCTCCTTGAAGTGAGCAATAATTTCGTCTGGGTTCAAATCTTTGACTTTCTCCAGCTCTTCCGGCAGAGCGTAGAAAGGATCAACAAGTGAGCTTTTACGTTGCCATTTACGTTGTCTATCGAAAATATCGAAGAGCTCAAGAATTTGCTTTGGAGATAAATTTGAGCGCAATACCGCCGGCAAAGCATAGAAAGCTCCCGCAGCCACAGGAGTATGTTCTTCTGTATATCGCCAAACAATCTCACTAAAGAGGGCAACAATTTGCTCAAGAGATAATTTCTCCAACGCTGTTGGCAGAGCCTTGAGAGCCCATGGAGTTGAGAATTCACACCGCTCAACAAGCTCGCCTAAGAAGCCAACAATTTGATCGGAGGGAACAAGTTCTATCGTCTTTTTTATTGCACCCTGCACAGGTTTGATAAAGGACCACGATAGCGGATCGAAGTTATCGGATAGGATTTTTATTGCCACCGCCCATTTGGCACGTTGTCTCCCAGCTAACAAAAGAGCAGAGCCCGCTGCATCAACTTCATCCGGGATTTTAGAAGCAAAAAGGGTAGCTTTGTGTCGAGTTAAGCCGGTCGCATAAGGCAGACCCAATCGATTCAAAGCACCGCCAAACTGGTTAAGGAACCGATTGACTTTTGGTCTCTGAATCAGATTTCTATAGATATATCCTTGTACTTTTAAGTTAGGCAGGCTAAGCATTAAAACACCTCTTATTCCGTGCTATAATATTATCGACAAAATGAGCAGAAATTTCACAAAAATCAGGAATAAAGTGGTAGTCGCCATGTCCGGAGGAGTCGACTCCTCGGTTGCCGCAGCCCTTTTGAAAGAGCAGGGGCATGACGTTATTGGTATAACCATGCAGGTTTGGCCCTCCAAAAAGTCATATGGCGGGTGCTGTTCGCTTGAAGCGGTTAGTGATGCCAAAAAAGTTGCAGATCGATTAAATATCCCACATTACACTTTAAACTTTAGAGATGCGTTTAAGGAAAAGGTGATTGATAACTTTGTTGAAGAATATAAGAATGGACGGACGCCTAATCCGTGTATTCGCTGTAATCAGTTTATTAAGTTTGATTATTTGTGGCAAAAGGCGAAGGAGCTAGGGGCGAGCTTCGTTGCCACGGGACATTATGCGAGAATTATTAACAATAAATTATTTAAAGGGAAAGACAAAAAGAAAGATCAGGCTTATGTGCTTTATATGATGAATCAGGAGAATTTGGCGCATACGTTATATCCATTGGGTGATTTGACGAAAGAAGAAGTGAGGCAGATTGCCAGGGATTTTAATCTGCCAGTGGCGGAAAAGGGCGAAAGCCAGGAAATCTGTTTTGTGGAAGATGATGATTACGGCGCTTTTTTAAAAAATGTTTATCCAGAAGCAGTAAAACCAGGTCTAATCTTGGATTTGAAGGGTAAGACAGTTGGCAGGCACAATGGGATTGCTTTCTACACCCTGGGGCAGAGGAAGGGCATAGGCGCGCATAAAGCTAAACCTAAGTATGTTGTTGAGATTGATAGGGAGAATAACACTATTGTAATAGGAGATGACACAGATACTTTGAGTAATGAATTAGTTGCCACTCAAATATCTTATGTGTCAGGCAAAGCGCCGCGGGAGCCTTTGAATATCACAGCTAAGATAAGATATAATTCGCAAGAGACGGAAGCGGTGTTGTATTTAGAACACCGATCACAGAACACAGAACACAGAGCACGGGTGATATTTAAAAAGCCGCAGAGGGCGATCACTCCGGGGCAGTCGGTTGTATTTTATAAAGGAGAGGAAGTTATTGGTGGCGGAATCATAAGATAAACTGAAAAGCTTGTCCCGAGCAAAGCCGAGGGATTAAAAGTTAAAACTTAAAATGAATGTAGAAATTATTAAAAAAATAGAAGAATTGAAGAAGAAAAGGAATGCGGTTATTTTGGTTCATAACTACCAAATAGCTGAAGTGCAGGATATTGCTGACTATTTGGGAGATTCGCTGGGACTATCAATTCAAGCGTCAAAAACCAAGGCAGATGTTATTGTCTTTTGTGGTGTTCATTTTATGGCCGAGACTGCAGCGATTATTTCACCTAATAAAAAAGTCATTATGCCGGAAATTAATGCCGGCTGTCCCATGGCTGACATGATAACAGTTGAAAAACTAAAAAAGTTAAAAGCCAAACATCCTAAAGCAAAAGTTGTTTGTTATGTGAATTCTGGCGCGGATATTAAGGCGGAATCAGATATTTGCTGTACTTCGGCTAATGCTGTTAAGGTTTGTAAATCATTAAAAGAGGCTGAAGAAATCATATTTGTTCCTGATAAATATCTTGGTCATTACACTTCTACTCAGGTACCAGACAAAAAATTTATCTTATGGGAAGGTTTTTGCCCAACCCATGTTATGATTTTACCCCAGCATATTGAAAAAGCTAAAAAAGAGCATCCCAGGGCAAAAGTAATGGTCCATCCAGAATGTCGGCCAGAAACAATTGCACAAGCTGATGAGGTTTTATCAACCGGTGGCATGGTTAAATATGCTAAGGAATCCGAAGCCAAGGAGATTATTGTTGGAACCGAAGTCGGCATGATCTACCGCCTGCAAAAGGAAAATCCAGGTAAGAAGTTTTATGCGGCTTCTGATAGGGCAATTTGTCCTAATATGAAGATGACCACCCTGGAAAAAGTCCTCTGGTCTCTGGAAGATTTAAAAACTGAAGTTAAAGTGCCTCAAGATATTGCTAAAAAAGCAAAAACTGCTATTGAGAAGATGTTAGAGATTGGAAGGCAAGATTAGGCTAGTGGATCGGACCCATGGGGCCGGTTTCTTTTGGTTTGCTGCCCTTTGATCTTCGCTTGCGCAGGCCTCTTTCAACTAATTCGTAGATTTCTTCCATTAAGAATGGTTTTCTTAGATATTCTAGAGCACCTAAAGTAATGGCATTGGCATGGGATGATTCTGAAGCATAAGCTGTAACGATGACAACTTCAATAGTTGGGTCAATTTCTTTAATTTTCTTTAAAACTTCAATACCATCCATACCAGGTAGTTTATAATCCACAAAGGCCATGTCATACATGTCTTGTTTGAGTGAGGAAATAGCTGATTCCCCATCTTCAAACGTGGTTACTTCGTAGTCCTTGATCTTAAGGATCATTTCAAAAGACTCACGTACCCCGCGTTCGTCATCAACAATTAGTATCTTAACATTGTCAGCCATGGCGTAATTTTATCATTTGCCCTCTTTTATTGCAAATAGATTTTAGGTATGTTATCCTAAAATATTGATGCTAGGGCTGGGTAGCTCAGTTGGTTAGAGCAGTCGGCTCATACCCGGCGTGTCGACGGTTCGAATCCGTCCCCAGCCAGGTACCGTACGGTACCTGGCCAGCCATTATCGGAATTTATTTAGATATGTTTTTTGTCTATGTTTTACAAAGTGAAAAAGACAGTAAATTTTATGTTGGTTACACAACTAATCTTAAAAATAGATTAAAAAACCATTATGCTGGTGGGGTTGAATCAACGGCCCCAAGATTACCAATGAAACTTGTTTTTTATGAAGGGTATTTAAATCAGAAAGATGCATTGAGACGAGAGGACTATTTGAAAACTTCAAAGGGTAGGACAATCCTGAGATCGATGTTAAGAGAATATTTATCTGAGAAAAATATATCTCATGCGAATTAGTGACAGGATTTTGATTGCGACGGCTTATCTTTTTGGCATTCCTGCTTTATATATTGTATTAACTGATGCCAGGAAGAAGAAGTATGTGGGCGGCCACGGGGCCCAGGCTTTTTTTACCTGGATCATATTCTTTATTATTTTTTTCGGCAATAGATATTTAACTGAACTGGCCTGGAGATCTAATTTTAGTTTTGACTTAGGAAAGCTTGAAACGGCTTTAGTGGTTGTTATGGCGGCTTACGCAGTTTACGCGGCAGTTCGCAGCAGTGTTACAGAAAAATTCTGGTTTGTGAAATAAATCATGTTAAAAAGTAAAGTTATTGAAACAGCTAAAGAATATAATCTTTATGAACCAGGTGACTTAGTCCTGGTGGCGGTTTCCGGCGGGGCGGATTCAACCGCGCTGCTTTATGCGCTCAATTCGTGTAAAAAAGAACTTGGCATTAAACTGCACGTTGCCCACCTTAACCATATGATCCGAAAGAGGGAAGCGGATTTGGACCTGCGCTACATTCAAACCTTGTGCGATAATCTCCTTGTGCCTCTGACTGTTGAAGCAATGGATGTGCCGTTCTATGCCAAGGAAAATAAACTGGGCATTGAGCTGGCTGCACGCCAGGTAAGGTATGACTTTTTTGAAAGGGCAGCTAACCATATTGGCGCAGCCAAGATAGCTGTTGGCCACACGGCTGATGATAATGTAGAAACATTTTTAATGCGTTTGCTGCGCGGCTCAGGCATCAAGGGTTTGTGCGGTATCCCTGCCAAGCGTGACAAAATAACCAGGCCGCTGATTAAGGTTTGGCGCAGGCAGGTTGAAGATTATGTTGGGGCCTTAAAATTAGTACCGCGGCGCGATTACACCAATTACGAATCAAAATATATGCGCAATCGCGTGCGCATGAAGCTGATCCCCCAGCTTAAACTTTATAATATCAATATTAGGGAAATTATCTTGCAAACCATTCTTTTACTCACAGAAGATAACTTGTATCTTGAGGCCAGGGCAGAGGAAGCTTTGCTTGAAGTGCTGTTCTCTGCTGATGTTGGCCAGATTGGTATTTCGGTTAAAAGGTTAAAAGCCCTGGATTATTCAATCCAACGCTTGGTTGTCCGCAAGGTAATTGATAAAGTCAAAGGCGATCTGAAGGATTTTTCATATAAGCATATCCACGATATCCTGACCAGCCTTAGCCGCACTGATAAATGGGAAATGCACTTGCCTTCAGGTATTTACGTTTTTGGCAAACAAGATAAATTGTTTATCAGCAAGCGGAAACCAGAAGACATTAAAGAGGTTTCTTTTCGCTACAAAATGAAAGTACCTGGTGAGGTGCATATCAAAGAAGTAGGCAAAAGGATACGCGCCAGTTTATTGGAAAACTTTGACAAAGATAAGGTTGTTTCTCATGATGCAACTATTGTTATAGTTGATTATGACAGCGTGGGACAGGAACTTGTTATCAGGAGCAAACAAGAAGGGGACAGGTTCTATCCCCTGGGCATGAAGGGTTCAAAAAAATTACAAGACCTTTATGTTGATGAAAAAATCCCAGCTAATCTGCGCCATAATATCCCGATTGTTGAAAGTGGGGAGAAAATTGTTTGGGTTGGAGGAGTGCGGCTTGATGAACGAGCTAAATTAACTGAGTACTCCAAAAAAGCCATCAAGTTAGAGTTAGTATGAGTGTCCGAGTCATTCAAATTAAAGAAAAAGCAGAAGCCCGCCGTCTTATGGAAGAAATTGGGGCAGATCCCGCCGGCATCGAGCTGATGGTTCCCAAAGCAACCACGCGCATTATTAAACTTAGCGGCATCAAACCAGTTCCTGCTAATATCATTAAACAGGAAATGCTGTCTTTTGGCGGTGAAGCAGCCACTGCTTATGGTTCAATTAACCATTCTGTTGAAATAACCGATTTGCTGGTTTTTGGTAGTTTAAAACAATTAAGGCAATTAGTTGAAAAACTAGAAATCCACCAGTTTGGTTTGCCTCAGGTAGCTGACCAAATTAACCAGGTCCTGGCTAATTATGATTCAGCGCCAAAACCAATTAAGATTGGCAATAAAACATTAAATTTTGGCCAGCGTACTTATATCATGGGTATCCTTAATGTTACACCTGATTCTTTTTCTGACGGAGGAAAGTTTAGTGATGCAGCCGATGCAATTGCCTTTGCTAAACAAATGGTCTCAGACGGTGCTGATATTGTTGATATTGGCGGCGAATCAACGCGTCCAGGCGCTCGGCCGGTTTCAGTTGAAGAAGAAAAGCAGCGTGTTGTGCCAATTATTGCCAAACTTGTAAAAGAGACCGATGCTATTATTTCTATTGATACAACCAAGGCGGAGGTAGCCAGGGCAGCGCTTTCCGCCGGCGCGCATATGGTCAATGATATTTCCGGCTTGCGTTTTGATCCTAAAATGGCAGGCGTTGTGGCTGAGTTTAGCGCAGCGCTCTCTCTTATGCATATTAAGGGCAATCCAGCGGATATGCAGAAAAATCCCGAGTATTCTGACCTGATGGGGGAGATAATAAATTACCTGTCAGAAGGGCTTGAAATTGCGAAAAAGGCTGGTATACTATTTGAGAAAATAATTGTTGATCCAGGGATTGGCTTTGGAAAAACAATTGAGCATAACCTGGAAATTTTGAAAAGTTTATATGAGATCAAAGGCCTGGGACGACCGATCTTAATTGGCACTTCCCGTAAATCATTTATCGGCCAAACATTAGATTTGCCAATTGACCAAAGGCTGGAAGGAACTGCCGCCACAATTGCTATTGCAATTTATAATGGGGCTGATATTATACGTGTCCATGACGTGGCTGAAATGGCTCGTGTTGCTAAGATGAGTGACTCAATACTAGGGAGGAAGAAAAATGGCTAAGAAGAAAAAAAAGACCCTTAAAAAAGGTAAAAAGAGCAAAAGTTTAAAGTCAAAAAACAGGGGTAAGGCTACTGTCTATTTGAGCCTGGGATCAAATGTTGGCGACCGCGAAGAATATATTGAGCAGGCGGTTTTTCTATTGGAAAAAAATCCCAAATTGGACGTATTAAAGCGCTCCAGTAACTTTGAAACTGAAGCAGAGGGTGACCGCAGCCAGCCGCTTTTTATCAATGCTGCAGTGATGATCAAAACAAAGCTCCCGCCTTACGAATTACTTGATATTTGCCAGGAGATTGAGGCAACACTGGGCAGGGAACGCGAAATTGAGTGGGGGCCGCGCACTATTGATATTGATATTTTGATTTATGAAGGCGAGATCATGTCGGATGATAAACTCCAGCTGCCGCATCCGTTGATGCACGAGCGCTTATTTGTTTTAAGACCACTGCGGGAAATTGCGCCAAATCTTATGCATCCGGTATTGGAAAAAAGCATTGATTCCCTTTGTGATGAGAAAAAGGCAGAGCTGGGTGAAAAGTATGATGATGAGTTGCCCGGGTTTAAGGAAATAAAGGGGGCTTCATCTGACGACTACGAGAAGTGGTAACGATGATTACGGTGATGGGGGCAATGATTGCGGTGATGGTTTGATGGAGGTTATCTCTGGGAGCGCTGAAGAAACGGTTGAACTTGGTAAGAAGATCGGAGAAAAACTAGAGCCTAATGATGTTGTTTGTTTGACAGGTAATTTGGGGGCAGGGAAGACAACCTTAATTCAGGGGATTGCTCAGGGGCTAGGTGTTGCTGACTACGTTACCTCGCCAACTTTTATCATTATCAACGAGTATCAAGGACGACTCCCATTTTTTCACGTTGACCTTTACCGCTTAAATGATGTTTCAGAAGTTGAAGATTTGGGCATTGAGGAATATTTTAGCAGGGGTGGCGCCTGTGTGATTGAGTGGGCGGAGAAGTTAGGCCAATTAAAACCAAAAAAATCTCACGAGATTAAAATTGAAATATTGTCTGAAAATGAAAGGAAATTATGCGTATCCTTGGAATTAGCAGCGCGAATTTAACCACTTAGAAGTTTTACCTGATCAACTATGCTAAAAACAACTGTTCCCCTGGTTTTTGAGATTAATCCATCCACATTTATAATAAATTCCTTGGAAGTTAGAGGAGTAATTATTAATTTTTTTGGACGCAGGATTGTTAAACCCCATTTTTCGGGTTTATTTAATATGTTTCCAGTCCATGCCTGACGGAATTGTAAAATTGATCTGAAAATGCCCAAGTCTTTGATTAGAATGAGCTGGAAGTCTCCGCTATTTAAGGGGACTCCAGGAGCGAGAGGAAAGTGTTTTCCTAAATCGCCATTTAATATGATTATGCTGCTATAGTTTTTCAAAGGGAGGTCAATCCCATCTACGGTAACTCTATATTTTCGGGACCGAAAAGTATATTTATTCAAATAATATTTCAAAAGAGCCAGTGTTACCCCAACAAAAAAAGGTCCTCGATCGCCGAAGATCTGTCCAAGGAACCCCTTATAATATTTAATAAATCTTGCTTCAGTAAAGATGGGGACATCTCCAAAAATTCCCACACCGCTAAAGCCTAAAATATGATGTTTTTCCTCATTCGTTTTAATTTCAATAATATCCGCTTCAAGAACATTGTTTTTTTCAACACTTTCACAGATTATTTTGGCTGCCATTGGAAGATCATCCGGGATCTTTAGGACTTTCCCCAGGAGATCGGCTGAGCCTTTTCTTAAAAAGGCCAGCCTAAAGTTATTGTCTACACCGCCCCCTTCGTAGCAGCCTTCAAAGACACTATTGAAGGTGCCTGCTCCGCCAGCGGATACAACAACTTTTTCTCCAGCTTCGACCAATTCTTTTGCTTTTTGATATGCTTGGGAGTGGCTCTCAACGATATATAACTTTACTTCAGAAGAGGTGTGTTTTTTGAATTCCTCTTCAATGTGCGCAATTTTTTTCCAATCACTTATAGCCCCTGAAATAGTCGTGGCAATAATATTAATTCTTTTGGGTGTAATCATTTAAGATTCCTTCGAGTTTAGAATGGACGGACTCAAGAGTTAAATTATCCATATTTATGGATCTTATCCTTTTATTAAAATGCTTTTCTAGAATGGCACATACCAGGCCATATGCTTCTTGAAGGTCTTTCAGAAATGATACTGTTTCATGAAGCTGTTTTTCTTCTCCTCTTTTAGCGATTCGTTTTATAGCTACTTCGGGAGAAACATTGAGAAAAATAATTAGATCCGGCATTGGCAAGGTGGTCCTTAAAATGTAAGAGAGAAAAAAAATCTCAGGAATATTTTTAAAATAGAACCAAAGCTTTGAAATAGGGATTTTGTTCGCTCTTGTGAGATATTCTATAACCAGGCGTATCTGTTCCGTCGTAAAAAAGCTGCGACGGTAATAGCTACCCCAGCCAACAATATTTATGAGCGTTGAACCATCGGTTACAACAAAGTCCGGATTTTGGCTGCGGCAAAGTTTTTTTTGTAATTTTGCTCTCAAGATTAATTCAGTTATCTTTGCAACTTTATAAAGAGATCGATTCTTTAAGTTTTTAGCTGACTGTCCCAATCTTATTTTTGCTTTAATTAACCGATCGTTTGTAAGAACTGACAATTCCTGATTCTGAGCCTGCCAAACCTGGTCCCCAATTCCAATTACAGAATAGTGCTTGCCCAAGATTTTTAGGATCTGTTTAAAACAAGCGCTTTTACCGCTTCCATCTATTCCAATAAGGCAAATATAACTGGTCATTTTAGTTTCTTTACCTTATCTTCTAGCTCATGAGCGATCTTAGACCAGTTTTCTTCGCTATCTGATAGATGTTTAAAGGTAAGGGGTTCTCCAAAAGTAAGATCAATAGAATTTCTTCGAGGAAAGAGTGTACCTTTTGGCCAGGCTTGGTAGGCTCCGTTTATGTAAGCGGGAATAACTTGGTAGTTTTTGCCAGCGGTAAGAAACCCGATGCCAGATTTAAATTCTTGTATATCACCAGTTTTGCTGCGTGTACCTTCTGGAAAAATAATTAAATTCTTGCCCATTTCCAGCAGTTTAAGACAAGCCTTCAGGCTAAAATAAGCCCCAAATCTACGATTAAAGGGAACAGTATTTGCGAAAACGCGTGAAATAAACTCTAAAAATGGAAAGGAAAAGAAGTAGTCTGATGCAGCCACTGAGAACGTATTGTTTATTTTATCTTCAGGCAGAGCCGCAAATAAGCTTAAAACGTCAAGATGGCTGGTATGGTTTGCGACTAAAATATAGTTTTTTTGTTTTTCTAATATGGATTGGTTTTTAATTTTGTAATCAAAAGAACGTTCCAGCCATTTACGGGTAAATTTATGAAAGCGTAATCTTAAAAAATCTGCTAAAGGATCATGAGTAACTTTTTCTACGGCAGAACGAAGCTGCTCTGGAGAGTATTTCCAATATTCTATATCTTCTTTGGCTTTGGGTTTGTCTGCCATTATGGATTAAAAAATCGTGTCCAGAAGAAGTAGCGAGTGAAATGGAAAAAAATAGGGACAACAAAAATTAAGCTGTCAAATCGGTCTAAAACTCCGCCATGTCCGGGAATAAGCTTTCCCATATCTTTTATTTGAAGATCACGCTTAATAAAAGAAATGACCAAATCTCCACATGTTCCGCCAATTGAAATAAGGATTGCAATTGCCCAGATCTGCCAGTTTGAATATTCTGGAATGGCGAATTTAAATAAGTGCGCAAAAAAGAGTGTGCCTATCAGAGATAGGGCAGCACCCTCAATGGTTTTATTTGGAGAAATTCTAGGGATTAATTTGTGCCTTCCGAAAAGTTTTCCAAAAGTTGATGCCATAACATCATTAAGTTCAACAAGGACGATAATAAAAATGATGTACCCAATGCCGCCCTGCATATTCTCAAAAAAAGCTAGATGTGAAAAAAGCCAGCCAAAATAGAGGATGCCAAGGATTGTTAAACAGGTCTTTTGCACCATGTGCTCAAATTCTCTTCGAACAATAGGGATTGCGAGAACTGCCAGTAAACAATAAATAGGCATGGCGGTATAAAGACCATACCAGTCTACGAAGATTGGATAAAAGATCAAGGCAATAGATAAGTAACCAGCCCAGACAAAAGACTTATCTGTCCACAGACCAGTTGCCCGAGTAAATTCTCGAAAGCTGGCCAAGGCCAAGAGTAATACTGCAGAGATGAAGTACAATCTTCCCAAAAGAAGAGGAATTAAAAGAATAGGGATTAAAATAAACCAACTTAGATATGGGATCCAAAGTGATTTAATATCTTTTTTCTTCAACATATTTATAATAGATTGGATCAATAAAATAATTGCGAATATTCCAAGAAGAACACCTAAATACAGTAGACTTTTTAAAACAATTGGATTATTCATGTAATTCCGATAACATGCCTTTTACTCTTTTATAAACGGTTATTTGACCAAGGACAATAATTAGAATCATGGTTATATCGAAGACGCTCCATTTGAGATCGATCTTATAAAGAATAAAGATATATTGAATGATTGAAGCAAGTATAAGGAGAGTTAAGCGTCCGACCTTTTCCATGGGACCCTGGCACTGCCAGCTAACGCCAATTGCTTTCCCTAGAATGCCGGCATAACTTATTAAAAGGACGCTGGCAACACCTAGGATGCCCAAAATGAAATTTGTGTATGAGCAAAGAGCAAGGCCAACAAAGACAAAGACATCGGCATAGCGGTCAGGCAGGGCGTTTACAATCTCTCCTCGAATGTCCGATTTCCTCCGGGCTCTAGCAATTACTCCATCCAGGGTATTTAACGTCATACGAGAGAAGGTAAGAATTATAGCTAGCAGTAGGAGGTGAGGGTTAATATCTGCAAAATAATAACAGGCGCCTGTTGCAAGGGCAAAAGCCAAGGCGAGATAAGTGAGCCAGTCTGGGTTAAGAAATTTTAATTTTTGCCCCAGAGGTTTTAATAGTTTTCTATAAGGATCTTTTAATTGATACAGGTCCATCTTATCTTATATTATTCTACCATATTTGATATACTTTTATTATATGCGTGTCCTTGGAATTAGCAGCGCGACTGGCTTATATGATATAATTTAAACAACCTAGGAGGTGTTAATTTTATGAAGAAATATCGATTTCCTGTTGTCATTGAGCAAGATGAAGATGGGATTTATACAGGTAAGGTGCCAGATTTAAAAGGTTGCCATACTCAAGCGAAGACTCTTGAGGAGTTAGATAAAAGAATTAAAGAGGCTATCGATCTTTGTCTTGAGGTTGAATATAAAGGGAAAGAAGCTGAAATACCACAGAGTCTTTTCATTGGTTCCCATGCACAAAGGTGAAGATTTGGGAAAAGGTATCATTAAGTCAATTTTGAATGATATTGAAATATCTTTAGACGAATATGGTCGTTTAAGAAAAGAAGTTTAATCCCCTATGAAAATCCTCGGAATTAGCAGCGCGACTAAAGTAATAAGTATTGGTTTATTGGACGATGACAAAGTTTTAGTTGAAACAACTGTGTCAGATATCCGCGCCGAGAAGCTCTTATTTTACGTTAAAGAAGCTGGAATTAAGCCAGAAGAAATTGAAGCTGTGGCCGTGGCCATTGGTCCAGGATCCTATGTTGGTCTGCGTGGTGGTCTGGCAACAGCAAAATCTTTAGCTCAGACATTAAATATTCCCCTGGTTGGAGTTTCCACCCTTGAAGCTATTGCTTATAATCTAGTTGATATTGAAGGAACAATGGCAGTTATCTTAGATGCTAAGTCTGATGAGTATAATTTTGCTTTGTTCGGGGCGCATGAAGGGAAGCTGCAAAGATTAACAGATGATCTAGTTGTGAGGTTTGATAAGATACAAGAAAAATTGAAAATGATAAGTGGGGATATGTGGGTAATAGGGAAGATGGAAGGATTGAGAGATCGAGAGAAGGAACAAAAAAATTTACATATTGCTGAAGAGATTCATTCGCATCCATACGGCATTAATGTGGCGCGATTGGGATTGTTAAAAATTAAAGCTGGTGAAACAGCTGATCCGCTCAAGTTGACTCCAAATTACTCGCATAAGCCGAATATTAGAGAATTTAAGTCTGCCTGAGCAAGTAAACCTCATCCAGCGCTGCTCTAAACTGTTCCCTATATGCCAGCATAAGCTGAACCGCGGCAGAGTTTCCATAGTCTAGAAATTTTAACCTGCCCTCATGCACACCGTAATTATCTGATCGTTTAAAAGCATGGTCCGCATCATACAAACGGCAATCCTCTATCCTCCCGAATAAAAAATCCAAAATAAGTTCACCATCTAAACCATGGGGTTGCGCCGCTGCTTGAACATTAAATATCCCTGAGGAAAAATAGGTAGGAACAGCAATATCACCAAGGAGTTCAGATGCTCTCCTCTCAATTCTATTTTTTTTGAATCCCCTTAATACCGTAACCTTAAATCCTGAAATTCTATTGCCAAAATATTCTTGGGTCAAACCAAGACTACGGGCCATTAAAAGGTAACGAACATCTCTAGAAACATGGCGAGGGTTCACTTTGGGCATTTTCAAAGCATGTCCATTTGTAACCAGTACAATTCTGGAGCTCCCGCTGCAAATTCTCATGGTAATACTTCGTTACCGTGTATTAAAAATTTCAGTTTTTTTGAGATTTTAATAGAAATGATCTGGAACCCTTTGATACCTCGGGGCATGCCTTAGAGTCTTGGAGGCCATTTAACTTTTTTGCCTCTAAGGCTTGCCCTGAGTTAATCGAAGGGCTCAAAGGCTCTAAGATAGTTCTTCGTAAACGATGCCCTGCAAATCCTTGATCAATTGATTCCAATAGCGTTTTGTGCCGGAGTCAGGAAAATTATTGTCGAAATCTGGTTCAGTGCTTTGTACGGCCAGCCAGGCTGCATAATGGATTATCCTCATAGCACGCAGGGCAGGGATAATATTTAATGATTCCTCATCAAACTCACGAAACGTTTCATAACCCTCTAAAAACCAGGCTAGTTCTTTTTGTGAGTTTTCGAGATCATCAGGCAGCAGCATCCACAGGTCCTGGACCGGCGGGCCAACACACATGTCGTCGAAATCAACAATAAATAAACCTTCCCCAGGGCGGACCAGCAGGTTGCCTTTGTGGCAGTCGCCATGGAGCAATAAGAATTCCCGGTCATTAAATAGGTTTTCAGCTTGTTCAATAAATTTTGCGCAAGTATCAGTAAAGCTCTTTTTAAACTCAGGTAATAAATATTTGCTCTTTGTGACTGTTTCAACATGATGTTTGGTTGCATTTGATGGTTTCCAGGTTATACGTTTTGATTCTTTACGTGTTTGGCTGACCAGATGGATCCTGGCAATGGTGCGGCCCAGGGTTTTCCAGCCTTCTTTGTCAAACTCATCAACTGCGCGGCCGCTTTTCTTGGGAAACAGGGCATAGGGGATGGGTTCAAGCATAAAAAGGGTTTTATTGCTGATAATCATTGGCGGGATGACTGGGACTTCCTTTTGTTCAAGCTCCAGCAGAAAGGAATGCTCTTCTTCAATCATTTCTGGTGTCCAGCGGCCAGGGCGGTAGAATTTAACAATAAATCTTTTTTCAGAATCATGTTCTTCCAGTTCAAAAACCCTGTTTATATAGCTATTACGCTTCAATAAGATGTTGCTGAGCTTTTTGTCCAGGATTTGTTCAATGGTTTTAAATATATTGTCTGGTGTAAGGTCTTGCCACAGGTTCATAATTATTTAAGTATAACATAATGGTTTATTAGATATGATATAATTGCCCTGTGTGCGGCATTACCGCTATAATAGAGTAAGAATATGAAAAAAATATTATTTGGATTAATCGCTGTGCTGCTGCTGTTTTCAGCTGGTTTTTTTCTTTTGAGTTGCGGTGAAATAGTTGAAGATGATAATGGGGGAGGCGGCATTGGTGATTTAGTCCTGCTTAATGTTGATCCTACTTCAGCCACGCTAAATGTTGGCCAAACACAAGTGTTTTCTGCTATTGCTGTCTACTCTGGCGGGACAAGTACAAATGTCAGCGCCAGTTGGACTGTAACCGGTGATATTGGTTCAATTGAAGCCATTGGTATAAACGCCTTGTTTACTGCTACGGCTTCTGGCAGCGGCACGGTAGTTGGGACCTACAGCGGCAAATCAGGAATTGCGGGAGTAACAGTAAGTGGTGAAGCAACACCAGAGGCAGGTGAGCTGGTAACAATTGAGGTTTGGCCAGCCAACGTTACGCTGAAGGTTGGCGAGTCGACCCTGTTTAATGCTATAGGCAAGGATGCTTCAAATGAAGTAGTTTCGATAATGCCCACCTGGACTATCTCTGGTGATGCGATTGGTATCCTTATGACAACCAGCACAGAAGCAACATTGGAAGCCAAGACTGAAGGTAGTGCTATCATTAATGTTGTTTCCGGCGAAGTGATTGGCCAGACTTATGTTACGGTTGAAGGTTATTACACCGAGATTACTGCGGAAGTCGACACTTATGTTGATTCAACAGACGGCACGCCCCATGGTTCAGCCATCACTTTAATTGCCGGCTATGTAACTGATCCTAGTGAAAAAACCTATGAAACTTATATAAAATTTGATGTTTCTTTTATTTCTTCAGAATCAACCATTGAATCAGCCAGTCTCAAAGTTTATGCCAGTGATACTGATGGGACTTCTGTGAAAATTGGGAGGCTGGGCGAAAGTTGGACTGAGTCAGTTACCTGGGAAAGCAAACCAACAATTGAAAGCTTTGTTTCAAGCCACACCTTTAGCGCTGGGAACAATACAATTGGGATAAAAGATTTGGTCCAATATTGGGTTGATACCACTAATAACGGCCTGGCCCTCTATAAGGAGATGCCTGCCAGTGGCTATGTTAATCTGGTTAGTGAAGATGACACTTCAGTTGACGAGCGGCGGCCCAAATTAGAGATCGAATATTATTCCCCCTAGCTTTTTGGGGAAAGTTTGACATGGATTCTGTTAAGATATAAAAGAATTCAACCAATTAAGCTGGCTTCAGAGTATCCTGGTGATTAATTATGCTTGAATCTAAGGTTTTTAATATAATTAAAGAACGCTACAGCGTCCGCAGTTACTTGGATAAGCCAATTGAGGAAGAAAAGCTAAAGCTCATTCTAGAATCCGCACGCCTGGCTCCTTCCGCCTCAAATACTCAGCCCTGGCATTTTTATATAGTAGAGGATAAGGAAAAGATCAAAAACCTGGCTGAGAAAATGCCAATTGGAACCCAAGTGGTTATAAATTCCTTTATTGCCCAGGCTCCAGTCGTGGTTGTAGCCACAGCAGGGCCAACTGATCTCCTTCATCGTGTTGCATCATTTATTATTAATAAAAAATGGTATTACATGGATATAGCAATTGCTTTGGAACATATGGTATTAACTGCCTGGGAGCTAGGTATTGGTTCATGCTGGATAGGCTGGTTTGATGAGAAAAGAATAAAAGCCCTTTTGAATGTTGCAAGGGGAGAAGAAATTGTGGCAATGCTGACCCTGGGGTATCCAAAAGAGAAAAAAGAGGCTTTTAAGAATAGGAAGAAATTGGAAGAAATCACAACATTCAAATAGATGACCCAAAATACTGTTGACAGGCGTTTTGTCCCTTGCTAAAATCATTTTATGGTGTCGAGCGGTATATTCTGTCCTAATCCAAATTGCCCCTTATATCGTCAAACTGATGGAGATAACATAGTTCGGTTTGGCAGCTACATGACTAAGCATGGCGAACGAGGCCGTTACCGCTGCAAAAACTGCGGAGAAACATTTTCTGAGCGTGCTTTAACTGGTTTATATGGTTTGCATTCTGATAAAGCCAGAATTGATAAAGTAATTAAATTAATTGAAGGAGGGACATCACTGCGGCAAATAAGTCGCGACGAAAACATTAAGTTAGACACGGTGCGCTACTGGCGCGATCGTTTTATTAAACATAATCGACAAAAAGTCGAGAGGAGGCCGAGTAAAATGGGATTAGATTCAGCAAGTAAAGAAGTATTAGAAAGGGCCAAGTCTGATGAGGTAAAGTTTCTCCTGCTCCAGTTCACTGATATTTTGGGCATGATGAAGTGTGTTACTATTCCTGCGTTCCGTCTGCAGGACGCGTTAGATAAAGGCATCTGGTTTGACGGTTCATCAATTCAAGGGTTTGTCAGGATCGCTGAGTCAGATATGTTTTTAAAACCTGATCCACTGACATATCAGGTAATTCCCTGGAAGGTTGAGGGTCGAAAGTCCGCGCGTTTGATCTGTGATATCTACACACCTGAAGGTAAACCATTTGAAGGCGATCCGCGTTCAATCCTCAAGAAAGTGTTGGCTGAAGCCAGTAAAATGGGGTATGAGTTTAACACTGGTCCAGAGGTTGAGTTTTATTTATTTAAAAAAGATGACACCGGTAAAATTACTACGGTGCCGCATGATATTGGCGGGTACTTTGATTATCCAGCGCGCGATCTGGCTTCAGAAGTGCGCGAAGATATTATTTTTGCGCTCGAAGCCATGGGCATGGTGTCTGAAATGTCGCATCACGAAGTAGGGCCGGGGCAGCACGAAATTGACGTGCGCTATTCTGACGCCCTGTCTTCAGCTGATAATACTGTTACATTAAAATATGTGATCAAATCAATTGCTGCTCAGCATGGTTTATATGCTTCTTTTATGCCTAAGCCATTATATGGTGAAGCTGGCAATGGCATGCACGTACACCAGTCTTTATTTGATAAAAAGGGCAAGAACGTATTTTTTGATGCGGAAGATAAATACAAGCTTTCCCAGGTTGCCTATCATTATCTTGGCGGACAGTTGGCCCATGCCAAGGCCTTGACCGCAATTGTGGCGCCGACTGTTAACTCTTATAAGCGTTTAGTCTCTGGCTACGAAGCGCCGGTCTATATTTGCTGGGGCCAGGTTAATCGCTCAGCCTTGATCCGCATTCCGCGCTACTCTGTTGGCAGGGAGCAGTCAACGCGTATGGAGCTGCGCTGTCCAGATCCGTCTTGTAACCCCTATCTGGCGTTTGCTGCCATGTTGAAAACTGGTTTGCACGGCATAAAGAACAAGATTGAACCACCCAAACCTGTTGAAGAAAATGTTTATCATTTAGGATCTTCAAGGTTAGAAGAATTGGGTATTGATATGCTGCCGTTTTCTATCAAGCGCGCGATCGAAGAGTTGAAGAAAGACAAGGTAATTAAAGAGGCCTTAGGCGAGCACACCTTTGATAAGTTTTACGAAGCTAAACAGGCTGAATTTGACGAATACAGAATGCAAATTACGCCGTGGGAATTGGATAAATATTTGGAGGCCCTCTAGAATGGGCTAAATGTTTGAATCGTTCTGTTTAGAAGGGGTATAATATAGGTATATTAAAAATAGGAGGTTAAGATGAGAATATTAATGTTTGTGTTTGTTTTTATGTTTTGTGTTGCTTCCATTGCTTCCATTGCTTCTGCTGAACTGTTGACCACTGCTAATCCTATTGGACAGGGCAACTGGGCAGTTTTAGGGGCTGGGCTACAGGATTCAAACGTCAGTAATATGAGTAATTGGGGCGCGACTTCTCTTTGCGGCTATATGGGCTATGGTTTGACAGAACAGCTTGATATTTTTGTTAGTCTTGGCTCTACAAATGTGACTGGTTTGCCTGCGACTATGACTTTATTAACTGGCACAGGGGTTGGGGTTAACTTGAAATATCTAATTTTAGCTGAAAGCGATACTATGCCTTTTTCTGTGGCCGGTGGAGTAGGGTATAAGGCTTTATCTCAAAGGATGCAAGCCGGGTTGGCTGTCAAAAACACCAATGGTTCACAGGTTGGCGGAGCTGTTGGAATTAGCAAGTTGATAATTCCATTTATTCCTTATACTGCTGTTACTTATAAAAGTACTTCTGGCAATATTGGCGATTCCTCTCAAATTGATTTAACCGCAGGCAGCGCTATTGCCTGGTCAGAGCAAGCAGCTGCTTATCTTGAATATACTCTGCAGTCTCTAACTTCTGGTGGAACGACTTATTCTAGTGGACAAGTTGGACTAGGGGTAGGATACAGAATTTAAGTTTTTACGAAAAGCGTTGTAATAATTTCATATTTCACTCAGATCCTATAAATCGCTGGATTATGATCATCCCAGGATCTTACGGAAAACTATATCGCGGATTTAACGCAGAAAAAAAAGACCCCCCGATATTACTCGGAGGGCCTTTGTCTGCTATGAAGGCAGTTTTATTAGATCAAGCCTTGCGCGTACATAGCGCGAGCGACTTTTTCAAACCCCGCAATGTTAGCTCCAACAACCAGGTTGCCGGAAACCCCGTATTCTTCTGACGCTCTCTTGGACTGGGCATAAATGTTCTTCATGATCCTTTCCAAGTATTTGTCAGTTTCTTCAAAGCTCCAGGAAAGCCTTTGGCTGTTCTGTGCCATTTCCAAGCCAGAGGTAGCAACACCGCCGGCATTAGCAGCCTTAGCTGGGCCAAAGGCAACCTTGTTCTTTAAGAAAACCTTGATTGCCTCTGGGGTAGAAGGCATGTTAGCGCCTTCAGCCACAGCGTAGCAGCCGTTCTCAACTAATTTCTTAGCAGCCTTTTCATCAATTTCGTTCTGAGTAGCATTGGGCAATGCGATATCACATGCTACATTCCAAATACCAGCACAGCCTTCATGATACTTAGCATCTGGATGATGCTTTAAGTATTCTTTGATCCTCTTGCGCTCAACTTCTTTTAACTGCTGAATGGTTTTAACATTAATTCCGTTGTTGTCAACGATGTAGCCATTGGAGTCGCTGCAGGCAACTACCTTAGCGCCCAGCTGCTGACATTTTTGCATGGCGTAGATAGAAACGTTGCCAGAGCCAGAGCTGACCACAGTTGCGCCCTTAATGTCTTTGCCAATGTCTTTCAGCATTTCCAGCAAGAAATAAATTAAACCATAACCAGTAGCTTCAGTTCTTACTAAACTGCCGCCCCAATCAAGGCCTTTACCAGTTAATACGCCGGTAAATTCATTTCTAATCTTTCTGTACATGCCGTACATAAAACCGATCTCACGGCCGCCAACACCAATGTCTCCAGCTGGCACGTCAGTGTCAGGACCAATGTGGCGGGCTAGCTCAAGCATAAAACTCTGGCAGAATCTCATGACTTCGTTATCAGACTTGCCTTTAGGATCAAAGTCGCAGCCACCTTTGCCGCCGCCCATAGCTAAACCAGTTAAAGAGTTTTTGAAGACTTGTTCAAAACCTAAGAACTTAATAATACCGGTGTAAACAGAAGGGTGGAAGCGCAAGCCGCCTTTGTATGGGCCAATGGCGCTGTTAAACTCAATGCGCATACCGCGCTGAACATGGATTACGCCTTTGTCATCCATCCAGGGCACACGGAAAATGATTTGTCTTTCTGGTTCAACGATCCTTTCTGCTATTTTAGCTGTTTTGTATTCTGGATGTTTGTCTAAAACCGGGGCAATAGATTCGAGGACTTCTTCAACTGCTTGGTGGAACTCAACTTCTCCGGGATTTCTTTTTTTAACCTGTTCTAAGATTGCTTTTACCATTTCTCTTGATACCTCCGTTTGTTAAATCCGAAAACCTAAATCCGAAATCCGAAAATAATGATCTACGGCACCTCCTCCTGATTAAAATATAACTTTACAAATTTCATCATGTGTGTTATTATACGGCATATGGTTGCCGTATGTCAACCCCTCATTTATGCTTCGGGGTAAAGTGTTAATTTAGGAGGAAATTATGGTTGATGAAATTGATAGAAAAATCAATGCGATCCTGAGAATAGTTGGTGAAGCTAATGAACCCATTGGTTCTAAAGAGGTTTCAGAAAAACTCAAAAGTTTGGGCATAGAGCTTAGCGAGCGGACAGTGCGTTATCATCTAAAGCTAATGGATGAACAGGGCTTAACCCAGGGCAAATGGAAAGAGGGCAGGTCAATTACAGAAGAGGGGAAAGAAGAATTAAAGAATGCCCTGGTGGCTGAGAAAATTGGGTTTGTAACTTCAAGGATTGATTCAGTATGTTATCAAATGGATTTTGACATTGCTAAAAAAGAGGGCAAAATTATACTTAATGTTTCATATATTGATAAAGAAAAGTTTAGCGATGCCTTAAAGATAATTTCTGATGTTTATCAAAAAGGCTATGGTATGGGCAAGCTGGTTGTTTATGCTGCTGAGGGGGAAACATTAGGCGGGTCAAAAGTTCCGGACGGTAAAATCGGCTTTGGCACTCTGTGCAGTATAAATTTGAACGGTATATTATTAAAACAAACTATACCGGTTGAATCAAAGTTTGGCGGGGTATTAGAAATTGAGGATGGTAAACCTTTCAGATTTACAGATCTGATAAGTTATTCCGGCTCAACCCTTGATCCGCTGGAAGTATTTATTAAAAGCAAGATGACGAGTGTGAAAAAGGTTATTTGCAGCGGTTCTGGCAAGATCCTGGCGGGTTTTAGGGAAATTCCTGCAGTTTCCAGAGAAAATGCTGAAGAAATTTTAAAATATTCTGAAGAAGCTGGCCTTGGTTCCGCGATTATGATTGGCAAGCCTGGTCAGCCGCTCCTAGGTGTTCCCGTGGGCATGGGGCGGGTTGGCCTTGTTGTGGTTGGGGGGCTTAATCCTGTGGCTGCGGTAGAGGAAGCTGGGATTGAAACCGAGAGCAAAGCGCTGGTTACATTAATAGATTATAAGGAACTGGTCCCTTTTGCGTGATCTAAAATATCAAGCTCAGCAATCAAAGCTTCTAGTTCTTTAAACCCAGCGTCGAGAGCGGCTTGATGCAGCGCGGCTTTTTGTTGTAATTGGGGGATCTCGCTTCCTTTGCCTTTGCTGGCAGCCGCTGCCATCTTCAACTGTACCGCGGCCAGCGCTATTTCTTCGTCAGCGATCATCTTTTCGATTTGCCTGGCCTTGGCGACCACTGCCTGGTGCTGTTTTTGGTTTTCCTTATGCGCGTTGGTGATCTTGGCTTTCTTCTGCTTTTTCCCTTCTTCTGCCCAGCCAACCTGGTCCAAAAAGTCCTGGTAAGTCCCGTTAAAAACAAAGACCCTGTCCTGATCAAAGACGATCAGCTTTTTGGCTAAATGATGCAAAAACATTTCACTGTGCGTTACGATAATGACCGTGCCGGGGAAAACATCTAGCGCGGCGATCATGGAATCGCACGATTCAACATCCAGATGGTTAGTTGGCTCGTCGAGCAAGAGCAGGTTGGTGGGGGAAAGCAGTATCTTGCCCAGTGAAACGCGGCTCCTTTCGCCGCCGGAAAGTACTGAGATACTCTTTAGCGCCATATCGCCGGGAAACATCATCGCGCCGCAGGTTTTGCGGATAGCGCTGTAGTGTAAGTCCGGCCGCAATTCAGACAGTTCTTCTTCGATCGTATGTTTAGGGTTGAGCCGCTCGATATTGGTCTGGCCAAAATAACCAAGCTGGCAAGAGCCATGCCGCACGATCTCTCCCGCAGTAGGAGTTAACTCTCCTGCCAGCAAGCTAAGGAGGGTTGATTTGCCTTTGCCGTTTTTGCCGATCACGCAGATGCGGTCTTTTTTGCCAAGGTCGAGGGAGAGTTTCTTAATCAGCGTCTGCTGCGGCGAGTAGCCAAAGGTCAATTTATCCGCCCGCAGCAGGTGGTTGCCGCGAAATTCCACCGCGTTAAAGCGAAAGCCAAGTTCGACTATCTTGGCCAGCTCATCTTTTTTTCCCATTTTGGCCAGCGCTTTAACTCGCGATTGCACCAGACGGGCTCGGGCGGCCGAAGCGCGGAAACGGTTGATGAATTCAGTCGTCTCTTCCCGTTTTTTATTTTCCCGCTGGCTGGTTTTTTGGTAAACTTCTTCTTCAACCGATATCTGTTCAAATAATTTTGTTGTATCACCTTCGATCTTTTTGATTTTTTGGCGATGGATTGCCATGGTGTGGGTGGTAACGCTATTCATAAAGTCGCGATCGTGGGTAATGATCATCAGCTCGTTAGGCCAGCGCTGCAGGAATCGGGTCAGCCAGCGGATGGAGATGATATCGAGATAGTTAGTCGGCTCGTCCAGCAGCAGCAAATGTGGTTCTGCCAGCAGGACCTTGGCCAGATTAAGGCGGACCTGAAAACCGCCGGAAAATTCAGCCGGGGAGCGGCTAAATTCTTCTTGGCTAAAGCCAAGGCCGCTCAATATCTTTTCCGCTTTCCAGGTCTGGTCTTTTTCTTCTGCGCAAAGGCCCAAACAGGCTTCCTGCCGCACGCTTGGTTCGCTAAATTGGAGATGCTGTTTTAAGTAGCCGATGGTATAGTTTTTTGGGGTAGTGATGTGTCCCTCGTCCGGCGACATTTCCCGGGTGAGCAGCTTAAAAAGCGTGGTCTTGCCGGAGCCGTTTCTGCCGACCAGGCCGATGCGCTCCCCGCTGTTAATATTGAAGCTGACTTCGTCCAGCAGCTCCTGTCCGCTAAAACCCAAAGATAGATTAAATACTTGCAGCATGGTTGTTTATTAATATAGCATGAGTTTAGCTCGGAGTACAAATTAACCGAAAGGATTTTTTAATGTCAAATGACCAATCCTTCGACAGAGCTCAGGAGAACTGACAAATGTCAAATGGTGGAGTGCCTCCGGCACATTATTCTAATAACCCGCCGAAGGCAGACATTCATTTGACATTTTTAATTTGTCATTCAAGCAGTTTAGTTTCCCAATTTCTTGTCTTATGCCTTTGCTTTTAGCGTCTAAAAGGCGTAGAATTAGAGTATGGTAAATAATATGCCCAAAAGGTCCAAGGCTTTACAAAAATGCGGGTGCGGCAGGACAGTTTCTAAAGGAAGCGTTTTTTGCCCACGCTGTATGGCGGAGATCAATCGGAAAAATGCCAAGGTGATCAAGAAAGACGAAAAGAGATACCAGAAAGAGATGAAGGGGAAGCGGGGGAAGAAGAGGAAATAGAAGTGGGGATCCGGTGAACTGGTGATCGGGGACTAGGGGATCAGGAAATCCGGAGATCAGGGACATTATCTAATAATATCCCGGATATCCCGATACCCGGATATCCTAGTCCCGGTTTACCTGATACCCGGATAACCTGCACCTGTTTGCCCCGAGCTTGGTTCCCCCGAGGGGCTTGATATCTTAGTAAGTAAATCTTTTAGAAGCGAAAAATCTAATTTTGTCTGTTCTTTTTTATTTCCCTGCTCGCTATGTTGATAAATCCCATCTCCCGAACAAATATTTTCTTTAAGTAGAAGATTAAAACCAATTACTCCGTATCTCTTATATACAAAATAACCCAATCTATTGGCAACATAGGGACAGGAAACAGAGACCAGTCCTTTGTACTTCCCCTGGGCTTGGTCCATAAACCCAATAAAATCCTCACTGGTTGTTACAATCCGATAAGGAAAATGTAAATCATCCAATAAACAAGTTAGGTCTTTAAGCTGACACTGCCCGCATTTGCGACAATCAGGGCTAAATCTTCCCGCCTTACAATTTAGCCCTTTAAGACAATATGAAATGACTATCAGGGTTTCTTCGTTGGAAATTTTTTTCAGGTCTGCCACTTTTGTCTCATGTGGGATAGGCAGAATTTGCGGATATTTTTTTTCGTCACAAAGCGGATGGTATTGGCTAATTAGATCTAATATTGCCTTCTGTCCCTCTTGATATACCTGGCAATGGGGTTTGATCCCTGTAAATAAATTTGTAAAAAAGGAGACGGCTTCTTTATTATTTGATTTTGCTCCTCGAACCAGAATATCTATAAATTCGTCATTATCAAAGTAGGAGCGCAGTTTATAATCCCATTTAAAGTCTTGTTCGTAAAAGATTTCCCTGATGCGGGCGTCATATTCTTTAAGATATTTAGGCTGATCAGTCTTTAGATATTTGTCCCCAAAATCAAAGGCAAGCTTGGCAGACTTTCTGGCGTAATAAATACCGCCGCCGTGGATGGGGCTGGCTAAACCCGCGGCATCGCCCACTAATAATGAGGCTGGGCCATAAATTTGGGGATAAATAGCAGAGGGGATAATGCCGCCCTGGCGCAGGACTACTTCTGCCTTTTTTAATAACGGATGGTTATTTATAAATTTATCTAAGCCTGATTTTAATTTAAAATTTTGCTCGGCAATATTTTGGGCCAATCCGCCAATGCCTACTGCCAGGACATCTTTTTTAGGGAAAACCCAAATATATCCTTCTGGAACCAATTTGGCGCCAAAGTGAAATTCTATCCGGTTATTAAAGTTTTTATTTATTTCTTCTTTGGGGAGTTTTAGCCAGTACTGCAGAGAAATTACATAATCTTTCTTTTTTCGTTCCTTTATAATTTTCATTTTCCTAGCAACTAGTGATTTCGCACCACTGGCATCAATAATTAACTTTGCTTCAAACTTTTTTGTTTTACTCCCCAGTGTGGCGGTTATTTCTCCACCAGATTTATTAAGGCAAACATCAACAACTTTAGCCAAAGGTAAAAACTCTGCTCCTTGCCTGCCAGCCCTTTTTTGCAGATAAGTATCGTAGCTGCTTCTTTTAACAATCACGGCTGGGGGTAGGGATAAGGGGAGTTTAATGTTGTGAGAATAATTAGGCGAAACAATGGTTAATTCCCTAATATTTCTTTCTATTACTTCTGCTGGTAATGGGCCAAATTCAACTATTTCCTGAACAAAAATTCCGCCCCCACACGCTTTTTCTCTATTTAATTGCTCCTCTTCCAAAACCAAGGTTTTATACCCGGCTTTAGCAAAATGAAAGGCTGCCTCTGCTCCAGCTGGACCAGCCCCAATAATAAGAACATCATAATTCATTGTATAGTAATTATACCGCGTAATATTTGAACAACAAAGCGAGTGTAGTCGAGGGGTCGAGGGGTCGAAGGACTTTTTTCTAAAAAACTGAAATTTACTTTAAAGCGTATCGACATATTAAGGTATCGATATTATATTAAGGAGATTATAAAAATGATATTAAGAGTGACCATTCGAGGATTAAGATTTAGACAGGGAAAGAGGTCGAATATGGGGCAAAGAGCATCTATTCTTGAAAGAAGATTGAATAATGGAAATGCAGGAGTTCGGGTTAGAGCCGCTGATAACCTAACGGATTTGCAGGCTGTAAGAAATATGTTAGCGGAACGGAGACCAGCCGATGTAGCAGTCTTGGAGCATGATGCATTCGGTTGTTTAAAAGTTGAAATTTCGGGTTTACCCTATAGGGAAGCTAAGGGAGAACTGAGCGAGGATGCAGCAAGACACATACTTGGTCAAAGGCTGTCCACGGTTCGAAATAAAATTCCTAAAGGAACGATACAGCTTCGGGAAGGTGAACGGGTAACTAAACTGCCGGGCGTATTAGTGGACCGTCTCGCAGCAAATTTTCGATCGGATGTGAAAGTTGAGGAGTGTGTGCCTGTTATTGATGTGCCATCTGCTAAAGAATTTGATGGAAATGTGGCCGGCATCCTTAAAAAATCGGGTTATACAAGAAATTCACAGAGAGGTGGTACTAAGGTTGATATTTTGGATCCGGTAGGTGTGCGTTCTGATTTAGAAAGAGCGTTGAAAATGTTAACTCCTGTAGAGAGTACATTATTGATATTACGTTTTGGACTCCATGACGGAGAGCCCAGAAAAAGAAATGAGGTTGCAGAAATGACGGGTTGCGGTGTAGGAAGGATTGATAGGGCAATGAGTTTTTTGCGTTTAGCTTTTTATCAGATAAAACAAGAGGCGTAGTTGGGGGCTTTTTAAACCACATATCGAACCCCGTGTCCAGAAAAGCTCATTTACTGAAATTCTGTTCAAGCCTTGTCGATAAACAGGTATGGAGATACACCGCATTAATAATTTTGGTACCCTCATGGAGACCTTCCGCTCATTGGACAGGGATAGGAACGGCTATATTTCTGAGGCCGAGGATGGCGAGGCCCTGAAGATAGATCGGGATGGGGACAGGAGAGTGGCTCTCTGGGAGATCATGCGGGAAGCAAACGATCGGGCAGAGGGGCCGAGAAAGATTTTTGCCAGATTTGAAATCCGGGGAGTTAAAGAAAGTATCCAGAATATACCCTCTATCTCACCCGGCAACATTGCGCATGTCTTTTTTGCCATGGGTAGAAGGTTCACCTCCCGTAAGGGACAGAACAAAGCCTATCGGATCTTCAGCGATCTCATGAATAATGTCAAGAGGGAGGCTCTCTCCGGACTTACGCCTCAAGCGAAACTGGAGAAAGTGCATGAGATCCTGGGCAATGCCTCATTTAAGCCGAAGAAATGTCAGGCAACATTTATAAAGGGTGTGGTTGCGGACATATTTCCTGCGGATATACACAGGCGCCGGTATGAATGCCGCTCAATCAGTTTTATCTATCTCTGTGTTGCTCAGGAGATGGGCTGGCCTGTTTCACTGGTTCACGCGCCTCATCATCTTTTTGTTCGTTGGGAGGAACCCGGTATAAGCTTTTATTTTGAGGCAACTGGTGGCATGACGATGACTTCAGACGATTATGTGCGGTATTTTTCGATCACAGAAGAAAATCGAGCGCGGGGTGTGTATCTGAAAAGCCTTTCGGAGAAAGAGGCATTGGCGTTTGCCTATTTAAACCGATCCGTCGTCAGCTTTGCAGCAAAGGTGGAAGATGACAGGTGGATTGCCAGGCATTTGTATGATGATCTTACTAGTATTGGTTTTGCGACGGTGCTAAGGGACGTTAATAATGCCATTGATCTATATCCTGATTTTGCATACGCACATTTTTTCAGGAACAGAGTATATAAATATATGGGCAAATCAAGGGAGGCCAAGAAAAGTCTTGCAAAGGCCAGGCAACTGGATACTGGGATTAGAACCCGAAAATTGCCGCCCACCCGAAGATGTGTTTATTTTCGAGGGCGTTTATATCCCGCGCCCTGAGGGAGTGGCGAGCTTGCTTGCCTTGAGCGTGGTTCCCCTGAGGTTGCCGAAGGGTCGAAAGGTCGAAGGGCCGAGGGGGATTTCGGATTTTGCCTCTGGATATTGGGGTATAAGATTTCTAAGTATGGGCTCTAGTTTTATTCTTATTACTGCTTGATTTTTATCCTAAACAGCGTAGAATTTTTTACATATCTTATAAGGAGGCCCATAATGCCGGCTAAGAAAAAAAGAAAACAAACTAAAAAGCTAGAAACCAAACCTCTTCACTTAAGGAGATAGAGGAGCAAGGGTGGAGCCTAAATCCAGGCCGCTATGTGGGGGTAACCGAAAGACCGGCTGATGAGTATGATTTTAAGGAAAAATTGATCGAATTAAACACCGAATTAGACAAGCTTAATAAGGAATCCAAAACACTTGAAACTAAGATATCTCACAATGTTAGGCAAATTATAGGGCGTTTATAGCAAAAATTGATATATTAAAGCTTTTGATGTATGCTGGTCGGTATATTGACAAAACGGTAAAAAAGTGATATATTGTATTTATGAGTTATAACAAGGAAAATCCACATGAATTGCTTCTTTTGTCTCCAGAAATTGATTTTGACAGCCCTAAATTCAAAGCAGTTTTATTAGATGCAAGAGTTGCTTTAGCAGAGTTAAAAGGGCGGAGTGATGCTATCCCTAATCCTTTGTTGTTGTTATCTCCGGCGATTTTAAGGGAGTCTTTGGCCAGCTCAGAGATAGAGGGGATTCACACCACAATATTAGATGTTTTACAGAATCAACTTTTTCCTGAAAAGGATCAGCGAGAAACAGATAGGGAAGTATTGCGCTATCGTGATGCTATCTTATGGGGATACAAGCATTTAAAAGAGTTCCCGGTGGCGTCCCGTCTTATCTTGGGGATTCAAAAGAGGCTGGTTCCTGCCCATCATGGTGAATATCGCCGGCTGCCTAATAGAATTATTAATGATAAAACAAAGGAAACTATTTATACGCCACCTACAGCTTCGGAAATTCCAAGATTGATGAGCAATTGGGAGAACTATATTAATAATAATGAGGATGGAGTAGACCCGTTAATAAAATCAATTGTGGCGCACTATCAATTTGAAGCGATCCATCCTTTTGGTGATGGCAACGGAAGAACAGGCAGGATGTTAATGGTGCTTTATTTAATCAAGCAAGATCTTTTAATTTGGCCAGTACTGTACATTAGCGGTTACATTAACAAATATCGTTCAGAATATTATGATCTCTTGAGGCAAATAACCGAAAAAGGAAATTGGGATGATTTTATTTTCTTTATGTTAAAAGGTTTTCATTTTCAGGCAACAGCGACCAAAGATTTATTGTTAAAGATAATGTCTCTTTTTGAGCAAATGAAAGCAAAAGTCAAAAAAGAACACAAGAAGATATATTCTGCTGATCTGATCGAGGTTTTATTCTCATTCCCAATTATTAACCCTGCTAGATTAGCGGAAGTGATGGGGATTCATTATGTAACTGCCGGGAAATATTTGAGCCAGTTGGCGAAGGCAGGTATTCTTGGTGAGGGGAAATATGGCAAATATCGTTTGTTTGTTAATAAGGAATTAATTAAGGTTATTGAGAAAAAATGAGTAGAATTTTTTCATTGATATTTCAGGAGTACAAAGGGGGCGCTTAAGCCCCTTTTTAATAATAACGAAACACTGCCGATTTGGCCGAGCAAAGAGTTACTTGAGGCAAGTGATATTAGAAATAAATATATTGTTGCTCTCCTTCGTCCGCCTGCGGCGAGACTTCGGCCCACAAGCGCGATGTTATTATAATAATTCCTTGTTTGGATTTTGAAGTTTGAACTTGGGATTTTGTCCCTGGAGGCCGGGCACAAGCATTACGCACCGGATCCGGAGGAGGAGGGGGAAGAGACATACAGGGAAGTTAGGGATTAGGATGTACGGCTTCTGCTGCCCCTCTTTTTTTGGTATAAGTTAGTTAATACAAGTATTAGTGTTCGAAATTCGATATATATATTGACAGGTTATCCAACATATGTAATAATGTGTTAAGAGGTTTAACCTAAGGGAGGAGCAAATCTTATGGGAAATAAAGTGAAGGGACAAGAAATTGCTTCTAGATTGAAGGAGTTGAGGGGAAAGAAAGGTTTCTCTCAAGAAGATGTTGCAAAAGCGCTTAATATTTCCCGCACGGCAGTTTCGCAAATAGAAAATGACGAAAGATCAGTTTCTGGCTTGGAGCTGGCCACTTTTTCCAGGATTTTTGAAGTTTCAACTGATTATTTATTAGGTTTGGAAAGTGAGCCTGAGGTAGTTTTTGTAAAAGAAGCAAAGCAAGCACCAAAACAGGCTATGCGTATTTCCGTTCCCCGAATCCAACTTGAAAAATTTAAACAAGTTTTACTATATGTGCTTGAACGCTGTGCCGGCAAGCCCAATATAGGGGAAACCGTACTACATAAATTGCTTTATTTTATTGATTTTAATTATTATGAAATGTACGAGCAGCAATTAACAGGCGCGACTTACATTAAAAACAAGTACGGACCAACGCCTGTTGAATTCATTAAGATTATTGAGAAAATGAAAGATTCCCAGGAAATAAGAATAATTAAAGATAAATATTATGGTTATCCGCAAAAAAGATATCTCCCATTAAGAAAAGCTGATTTGACCAAATTAAAAGCCAGTGAAAAAGAGATCATCGACCAGGTTATTAATCAGCTTTCTGATAAAACTGCTACGGAAATTAGTGAATACTCACATGAGGATGTTCCGTGGAAAGCTACGAAGAATAGAGAAGCAATTGATTATGAATTAGTTTTTTATCGTATGCCTGGCTATGCTGTGCGGAGCTATCCTGATGAGCACTTCGACCATGAAGAAAAAAATAATTAGAACATGGTCTCAGCACAAGGATAGCGATGAAGTATGAGTGTTTAGACGAGTTTGAGAAAGATCTAAAGAAGCTTTCAAAAAAATTCAGAAGCTTGCCTGATGATTTAGAAGTGTTAAAGAAAGTTTTGGCTATTTCCCCAGTAGTGTCTCCGCCAACCAGTTTTTCAATCAGCAATCTTAATGTATCGCATGAAATTGTTAAAGTAAGAAAATTTGCTTGTAAGGCATTAAAAGGCAGGGGTGCCAACAGCGGCATAAGGATTGTTTATGCTTTTCACAACGATGAAGAAAAGATTGTTTTTATTGAAATGTATTTTAAAGGGGATAAGGAAAAGGAGGATCGAAGTAGAATTCTTAAATATTTTAGCGCAATTTGATAAAGATATGGGGACTAATTTATAATTTGTGGAAAGGGCAAGTCGAGGGAGATTTTGTCCCAAGCTAATATTAATAGCTGAACAAAGATGGGTCAGTTGGGGCGGATTTCTTGTTGAATTTCATAATTACAGGCGGATATTCGACAACAATATCCAATTTAACCGGGTATCTGATCTTTTTATCTCCAGTTTTAGTAAAAGCCAGAAAGCCACGGCGGGTTTCTTTGGGCAGGAGCGCTTCATCAACCAGGAAATAATTTTCCTTAAGATTTGACAGCACGCGCTGGGCAAGGGCTGTATTTGCCGGCATTCCCTCACCAAGACTTAGGCTGACAATGGTTTTGATCCTGTCTTCTGGCCAGCGGTACAAATTATTGTCATAGACATCAAACAACATTACTTGATAATCTTTGAATATAATTTTCTTATCAGTCTTGTTAACTATTTTCAGGTCAACGAGGATTATGGAATCATCATCTAAGATAACATCTCGGTAGCCGCGGCCATATTTATAAGTGATCCTGCCAAAGGCAAAAGCAGCTGCTTCGATCTCATATTCGGAGTTAGTAAAGCGGACATATTTTCCCTGATCTGTTTGCTGCAGAGTTAAATTAGGATTGTCTATGATTGGGTCCAGGTTATTGACCTGTTTGGGCCTTTCCGCACAGCCGTGGATCAGCAGGCCAAGAACAAAGACCAGCAGAATGATCAATAGGCTTCTTGGTTTAGTCATCATGCTCTGATTTTAACTCGTGAAGTGAAAATGTCAAGTGGCTAGGGGAGAGAATCAGAGTATCAGAAAACAGAAAGAGAAGAGCAGAAATCAGAAAAGCAGAGGAACAGAGATTTTTCTGATATTCTGATGCCTGATTTTCTGTTTGTCTCTTTCTGATACTCTGATGTTCTGATATTCTTGAAAAGCTTGATTTTTTGTGGAAAGGGCGCCTGCCCTGAGTTCCATCGAAGGGTCGAGGGGGTGTGAGGGGCGTAGGCGGGTTATTTTTTTGGCCGCAATGTATTATAATAAGAGACAGAAGGAAGGTTATATAATAAATGCCTAGGAACAAACAAATATTTCTGTCAAAAAGCAAATATGGTAACGGATTGCAGTGTTTAAAATACCTCTGGTATCAATTTAACCGCAAGGACGAGATCCCACCTTTTGGTGATGAAACTCTGGAAATTTTTAAACAGGGCCGGATTGTAGGAGAATTAGCACACACACTCTATCCTGACGGCATAAAAATTGAAAGAGATTGGGATCCGGAGAATATGGCAGAAAAGTCGCTGCTGGCCTCCTTACAGAAAAAGCCCTTGTTTGAGGCCGGGTTCGTTTATAAAAATGCTTATGCTATACCTGATATTCTTGTGCCTGTTGGTAAAGATGAGTGGGATCTGATTGAGGTTAAGAGTTCTACCAAGGTAAAGCCGGAAAATATCCCTGATGCCGCTTTTCAAAAGTATACTTACGAAGGCGCGGGTATAAAAATCAATAAATGTTATTTGATGTGTGTTAATAATGAATATGTGCGTGATGGTGAGCTTGATCCGCAAAAATATTTCCTTAAACAAGATATTTCTGATCAGGTGGCAGAAGTTCTGCCTGGTATTGAAAAAGAGATTGAGACAATGCTTAACATTATTGATCAGAAGTCTATGCCCGAGGTTAAAGTTGGCCCGCATTGTGATAAGCCTTATGATTGTCCGCTTCAGGACGTTTGCTGGAAGTTCCTGCCTGAAGATAATATCTTTCAATTATGGGGAGGGCGTGGGACGAAGCTGTTCCCGATGTTGGACAGAGGAATCCTGCGGCTCACTGATATTCCTGAAGATGAATTAAATGATAAGCAACTTGACCAAGTGCAAAGTCATAAGACAGGGCAGGCGCATATAGATAGGGAGAAGATCATGGAATTTCTCAGCCAGTTGAAATATCCATTGTATTTCCTGGATTTTGAAACAATTGCTCCAGCTATCCCGTATTACGACCAGACCCGGCCGTATGAAGACATTCCCTTTCAATATTCTTTACATATTGTTGAAAAAGAGGGGGCCAAGCCAAAGCATTACGGTTATTTAGCGCCGGGGGATATTGATCCGCGTCTGGAGATTTTAAAGCAGCTTAAAGAGAGGCTGGGGCAGTCAGGTTCGATTGTGGCATATAATTCAGGGTATGAGACAAAGTGTTTAAAATTTGCTGTTAGAACCTATCCTGAATATGAAAAGTGGGTAGAGGAGATAACTCTGCGGATGGTTGATTTATGGGTACCGTTCCGCAAATTTTTTTATTACCATCCGGCTCAGCAGGGGAGCGGCTCTCTAAAAAATGTTTTGCCGGCTATGACAAGCAAGACTTATGATGGTATGGAGATTGCTGGGGGTGGCGCGGCCAGGTTTGAGTATATGAGAGTTACTTATGCTGAGGGTGTGAAGGATATTGAGCGCAAAAGAGTTCGCGAGGCCCTGGAGAAATACTGTGAATTGGATACGATGGGGATGGCGGATGTTTTGGGGGCGTTGGGGAGAGTGATATTATAATTATTATTGGATTGACGTTTTAATGTCTGGCGGTATATTAAGCAAAAAACCGGATATTTTGGGAGGTATAGGTTGAAGTGTTGTTTTCCTGATCCACGTGCCATTATTAATCATAGTCATAATCACAATACGATAGTCTGAAACTTTTTTGTTTGCCATTGACAAGGCCGAGTCCACGAGAAACGGAGTACTTAATGTCAATGGCTTTGGTTGCGCAGGTTTTGTCTTGCCTTATCTTTTCGCCATAATTGGCGGTATCAAGAGATTTTAAATACTCGATTAATTCTTTGTGTCCAGGTGTAATGTTTATGGCTTTCTCGTAGAAACGGTCACGGGTTTTTGTCGTTAATTGTTGAATAGCAATAAGTATGGCTCTCTGAATTAAATAGCTCTTTTGAACTGAATAGCATGCTTCAAATAATCGTTGTCTGTTTGAATTGTCACCGTATTTTCCTAAGAAAATAATTGCTTGTGCAGCGTCAAAGTCGGAATGGGAAAAACTGCTCAACTCTTCGGCTTTCTTGATGAAGCGTTTATGTGCCTTTCCTGGTAAGGTTAGAAGGGTTTTCCAAATCCAAAATCTTTGCCATTCAAATATGCTGCTATTGTCAGAGGCGATTAACTCGATTAATCCCTTTATTACTTTTTTACTATTAAGGTCTATAGAAAGCATTTTTGCCCAATAATCGCTTCTACTAGGGTGGGTTTCAAGTCTAGGCAAGACTAATTTTATAATTTCGGGATGGACTTTGTGTTTAATCGGGCAGAAATCACCGGCATCTAGCAATCGGTTGGCGAAAGCTCGAAATTTTCTGTCGTTACCTTCTTTATTAGTAGCATGAAATTTAAGCCTGGAAAGAAGGATCTTCAGGTCTGAGGCCATTTTTACGCAATCCTTCTTAATGATTTTATCTTCAAAATTGCTAATTATAATGTCATCTTTAACATCAAGCAATTTTTTAAATTTTTGGTCGGTTCTTTCGAGAATAAAGGTTTTGTCACTTGCTAAAAATAAACGTCTTCGTCTCAATTCTAATTGTAAATCGTGCAAAGCTTTTAAGGCTTCCTTTTTTGAATTGGCACAAATTCGAATGTCATCGACCCAGCGAAAATATCTATATTTTTTTTCAACCATTGCCCTATCAATATTTGTTAAAAAGAAGCTTGCAAAGAAACTGCTGGGGTCATAGTTTTGTGGTATTCCGTAGCCATCCTTTGACCATAAACCAAGTAGTTTTTCTAGTAGATCAATTACCGCGCAATCTTCCTCCCCAATTGATTTGCCCATGCTTGAACGTATTAACTCACATAGATCCGAATATCTGATATGGTCATAGAAACTCGCAATATCAGCAACTAGAATTGCTTTTGTGCTAATATCTAAACATGCGGCTCTAAAATCATTTTCAAAGCTTTTCCAACGATCCATTTTATTCTTAAATGGATAACAATTAGAATCATTAATGGAATCTAAACGGTATGAATAGACTTCATTTGGCATTTTTGGATCAAGCTTCGGAATTAAATGTTGTAAGGTGGAAAGATATAGTATTCGATGTTCCGGGGATAACCAGATTGCTTCTCTTAAGGCTCCACTCTTTTTAGGTGTGTGTGACATAAGACTCGGAAATGTTTCAACTTGAAGGATCCTGTGTTTTCTGGCCTCCAGGAAGGCAGAAGAAGATTTTACTAAGTCTTTATAACAGAAGTTGTCAGGGTAAAAGTCGTCTTTGCAGTCTTCTTTTAGCCAGTCCAATGCAACTTCAAGCTTCAATACTTTTTTCAGTAATGGATAATTGATGCTTTCCATGTTCGTGCAGCAATTATTTCACTATGATTGTTTCCTGTCAATGGAGGATGGGGGTGAGGTGCGCTTTTGGACCGTGTGACTTGTGTCGAGCGTGATTGAGGAGCGTCAAGTGACTAATCAAGGCTTATGGTGATATAATAAATACGATGAACAAAAAATTAAATAAGCAACAAAAGCCACCAGGATGGGGGAACGATTCAGTATCAAAATATTTACAGATTGTACATGGAAATAACCATGCAACTTTTAACAATTACAAAGGATATTATAAGAGATTAAGTGAAATTAATGATATTTATGAGAAAGCTTATGAATTGAAGACAACTCTTGACGATACATGGAGTAGGATCTTTTTCATGAAGGCTCGTTCATCATTTCTGTCTGGTGTGCAGTTGGGGGGTGCTGGTTTAATGGCTGAATGTTTTATGGTTTTAAGAGGTGCTATCGAAAGTGCTCTTTATGGATTATATGTGTTTTCACACAAAGAACTTTATGAGGTGTGGTTGAGGCGACATCAAGATAAGGCTTCTTTCGACAAAGTAAAGAGTATCTTTACAGTAAGAAATGTATTTGACTGCTTGGAGAAAAAATCAACGAAGCTAAAAGTGGCTGTTAAAAAAATATACGACATGTCAATAGATTATGGTGCGCATCCTAATGAAAAATCGGTCACATCAATCATCAATATGCATAAGGATGATGAACAATTAAGAATTGATTGGTCCTATATCACGAATGATGAAAATGTTATTAAATTGTGTTTAGTGTCAACTGCGAGAGGGGGCATTGCCTGCCTGAAAATATTTGAGTTGGTTGAGCCAAAAATTAAATTGTCCCTTTTGGATTTAGATATAGATAAAGCAGCTAAAGGATTGTGATAATATATATTATGCAGGAGGTTATTACTTGAAAAATAATATTCAAAAAGCCGAGCGCAAATCTCTTGATCTTAAAGGCAAGATCTTGGACTCACTCAAAATAAATATCCCAGAAGTTATTAGCGAAGGTAAGATTGATTGGAATAAATTGCGCCAGTCATTGGGAGAGCATCTAGAAACTGCTGCCGAAAAATTCAATTTCACTTGGGCTGGGAAGAGCGGGGCGATTAACAATGTGATAATCCCAAGTAAAGCAACGCTTCGTCCGGACAAAAAAGAAAGTGTAAAATTTGACGAAAGCGAAAATATTTTTATCGAAGGCGATAATCTTGAGGTTCTCAAGCTTTTGCAGAAGTCGTATTTTGAAAAGGTCAAGATGATCTACATTGATCCACCGTATAACACAGGCAATGATTTTGTATATAAGGATGATTTTAAATCTCCGCTTAAAAATTATCTCGAACAATCTGGACAGGTGGATTCTGATGGTAATCATTTTTCAACTAACACCCAAGCAAGTGGCCGGTTTTATAGTGATTGGCTAAATATGATGTATTCACGACTTAAACTAGCCTGGAATTTATTAATGCATAATGGAGTAATTGTGATTTCCATTGATGATAATGAAATACATCATTTGAGAATGTTAATGGAGGAAATATTTGGCGGTGAAAACTATGTCGGTTCATTGGTGTGGAAAAAGAGACACGGCCAAGGAAAGCAAACAACGAAAAATAATCTTTCTGTTCAGCATGAATATTTGGTTGTTTACCAGAAGCAAGATCAGTTTGTTTTTAAAGGGGCGAAGAGAAATAGAGATAATTATTCTAATCCAGATAATGATCCACGTGGAGACTGGGCTAAACACCCTTTGGATGTTGGATCCACAAAAGAAGAACGTAAAAATTGTTATTACGATCTTAAAGACCCTAAAACAGGGCGAGTTTATAAGGCTAATCCAAATAGGGTATGGGCATTTCATCCGCCAACAATGAAAAAAAAGATCCAAGAGGGAAAGATTATTTTCCATCCTACAGGAAAAACAAGGCCATACTTAAAGAAATTTTGGAGTGAATTGCAGTCGGAAAGAAAGCAATTATCATCCTGGATAGCAAATGTAAATGAATCAATTGAAGAAAGCGATGAATTTGTTGCGCTGCAATCAGAATATAACACAGAAGCTACAAAATATTTAAATAAGCTGTTTAAGGCTAAGATATTCGATTATCCCAAACCTATTTCTTTAATAATGAATATGATTGAACAAGCCACAAACCCTGGTGATATAGTTATGGATTTTTTTGCGGGATCTGGGACAACGGCTGAGGCTGTTTGGGCGGCCAATAAAAACAGTGAGGGGGCGCAAAGGAAATTTATTTTGGTTCAATTGCCTGAGCCATGTCCTCAGAACAGCATCGCATATAAAAAAGGCTACAGGACAATTGTTGATATTGCGAAAGACCGCATGAAGAGGGCAATTAAAATGCTTGATGGTAAAAAAGCTATTAGCGAAGGTTTCAAGGTTTTTAAGCTGGATAAGTCTAACTATTCCGATAACCTTTTTGAATTTGACCCGGCAAAGAGCGATGAAGAGAACGAAAAAGGTTTTAAGGATTATCTTAAAAAATCTCAAAAAGAGCTTTTTCCGGACAAGATTAATGAAATTGACATTGTTTACGAAAATATCATTAAGGAGGGTTTAGACCTTAATGCGAAGATTGAAACGATAAAGATAGGTAAGAATAAGGCCTATAGAATAATAGACGCAGATAGAGAATTATTTGTTTGTTTGGATGAGAAGATTCTAGCGGAGGCAATGAAAGTTTTAGTTTCGGTTGAGTATAAAGGCAAAATACTGATTTGCTTTGATGGAGCCTTAAGTGACAGCAATAAAGCCAACCTTGCCCTTAACCTTTCTTTAAAAACAATATGAAATTAAAGTTTGACCCGAATCAGCAATTTCAGCTTGATGCGATAAATAGTGTCTTGGATGTATTTGAAGGGCAGGGGGAAAATGGTTTCTCTCATGTTTCATCTTCTCATGACCTTTTAGGTATTTATCCCAACCAATTAGCTCTTAACACAGAAACAATTCAGCAGAATATAAAAAATGTCCAGGAGCGTAATGGAATTGACCTTGAAGTTGCGCCAGAGATGGATTTTTCAATTGAAATGGAAACTGGCACCGGCAAGACCTATGTATATTTGCGTACCATCCTGGAGCTGAACCGAAAATATAATTTTAAAAAGTTTATAGTTCTAGTGCCTTCTGTGGCCATCCGTGAAGGCGTTATTAAAACACTAAACATCACAAAAGACCATTTTAAAGTTCTTTATGATAATGTTCCGTATCGTTTCTATGAATACATTTCCCGCAATCTGTCGCAGGTCAAGGCCTTTGCCCAGAGCTGTAATATTGAAATTATGGTCATGACCATGGGGGCTTTTAACAAGGATGCCAACGTCCTTTATAGTAGCCGCGACCAAATGCAGGGAGAGCAGCCCATTAGTTTTATCCAAAAGACTAATCCCATTCTTATTCTCGATGAGCCGCAAAATATGGAAGGTGAGGCAACTCAGGAAAAATTAAAAAACTTTAATTCACTTTTGCGTTTGCGGTACTCCGCTACCCACAAAAATCTCTATAACCTTGTTTATCAATTAGCTCCTTACGAAGCTTATCAGCTTGGCCTGGTGAAGAAGATAGAAGTATATTCGGTTGTTGATTCCGATGATACGGAACAACCAAAAGCGTATATTAAATTAATTGGAGTTTCCTCTAATAGGACAACTTTCAAGGCTAAAGTAGAAGCCTTGGTTAAGGATAATAGAAACAACCTAAAGAAGAAGATTCTCGTGCTTAAGCAAAATGATGATCTAGCTCAGAAAACAAATAATCGTCTCTATGAGAGTTATGTTGTTGATGAAATGACAGCCGATGCCCCGGATTTTGACCTGGTTGGGTCTATTAAATTTAAAAATGGCGTTGAGGTCAAACGTAGTACGGAAGTCCAAGAAGATAAAAAAGAAATTATGCGGGCCCAAATTCAAAGTACTCTTGAGCGTCACATTGAAAAAAGACAAGATCTTAAGAAAAAAGGAATTAAAACACTATCATTGTTTTTTATTGACAAAGTTGATAACTATGTGAAGGAAGATGGCTTTATTAGAAAGACCTTTGATGAGATTTTTAATAAGCTTAAAAAATCCGATAAAGATTTCTCAAAACTAAATGTCTCTGATGTGCGAAAAGGATACTTTGCTGAAAAAAATGGAGAGTTTTTGGTGCGGGAGAAAGCAATTGCTGAAAACAAAGCGGCATATGACCTTATCATGAAGGACAAAGAACGTCTTTTGTCTTTTGATGAGCCAACAGAATTTATCTTTACCCATTCAGCGTTAAAAGAGGGTTGGGACAGCCCAAATGTTTTTAATATTTGTACCCTTAATGCGACGGTTTCAACGATGAAGAAGCGACAAGAGATCGGTCGTGGGATGAGACTATGTGTTAATCAAGATGGTGAAAGAGTATTTGACAAAAATGTCAATTTATTATCTGTAGTTGCCAATGAACATTATTCTCAATATGTGTCCAGCCTGCAGGCCGAGTTTGTTGAAGATGGTATATTCAAGGCGCCTCCTTTGCCATCAAATGCTCGAAGAAGGAAGATAATCAAGTTGCGAGAGGGATTTCAAAAAGACCCTAATTTTGTTGGTATGTGGGATAAAATTTCCCAAAAAACACAATATCTTGTTGAAATTGATCCGAGCGGGTTGGTGAAAAGGTGCGTCTCAAGAATTAATCAGTTATCAATACCAAAAAGAAGAATTGATATAACAAGAATTGGCTTAGGAATTAAGAAAGACCAAGTTGATTCTCGCATATTACAATCAGCTTCCCAGGAAATTGCTAGACAGGGAACACAGCTTGATTGCGTGGCTATAATAAAAGATGAGACCAAGCTTACTCGTCAGACAGTAATAGATATTCTTAAAGCTATTAATGCTCAGTTGCTTTTCAATAACCCAGAGAGATTTGTCTTTGAGTGTATCAAGATTATTAACGAAGAACTAGTAAATGATTATGTTAAGCAAATTACTTATTATCTTAGCGGAGACGAATATAAGATAACTCGCTTTGAGAAGATGGTCAGCCATAAGGATATTCTGCAGATTGTAAATAACAAAAAGAAATCAATTTACGATAGTGTTGTTTGTGATTCTGAGATTGAAAGGAATTTTGCAATTGATCTTGATCGAGATGAGCGCGTTGAGTTATTTGTTAAATTACCAACATGGTTTAATGTTAGGACTCCTTTAGGCGGATATACTCCAGATTGGGCAATTGTAACCAGTAAAACAAATAAAAAAGGAAAAAAAGTTAAGGAAAAACTTTATTTTGTGATTGAAACTAAGGGATCTACTGATCCGACACAAAGACGTGTGTCAGAAAACCAAAAAATAGAATGCGCAAAAAAACATTTTGAGCTTATAGATATAAATTATAAGGATGTTTCTGGTTATTGGCAATTTGAAGAAACCATGACTTCTTAAATGAGCATTGCAAGGATCTTCTGTTTTGCTTTTAAGAATAATACTGGGATAGCTGGGGTATATTGAGGGGCAGTTATTGGGAGTTGTTGGTGGATCTCATTTTCTTTGGCCTCGTCATTGTCCTTTTCCTTAATTCGGCTTTTCCCCACCGCCCAATTGCTGTGTTAAGGGGAGAGATATGAGAGATGCGAGCTGCGGCTTTTAATTGCTATAAAATCTATTATATGAAAAAACTATTAATCTTCTTATCCCTCCCTTTCCTCATCCTCTTCCTCTGCGCCTTTGGCGAGCCCACGCCTGGTGAGTTTTGGGTCGAGCGGGTAGTGGATGGGGATGCAGTTTATGGGGCAAGAAGCGTACGAAGCGAATCGGAAATTGGTTGAAGGTAAAAAAGTGCGCCTGGAATTTGATGTTGAAAAACGCGATAAATACGGCCGCCTCCTGGCCTACGTCTACGTTGACGACACCTTTGTTAATGCCTGGCTGGTTGAAAACGGCTTTGCCCAGGTCTCAACTTATCCGCCTAATATGAAGTATACGAAATACTTTTGGAAGCTGCAGAAGAAAGCGGTTGAGGAGCATAAGGGGTTGTGGGGGAGGGTGGGGAAGAAAAACAGAGTATCAGAAAACAGAAAGAGAGGAGCAGAGATCAGAAAAGCAGATTAGCAGAGATTTTTTATTACTCTGTTTCTCTTTCTGATTTTCTGATCCCTGATTCTCTGTTTATCTCTTTCTGATCTCTGATATTCTGATAATCTCCAACCCCCTGTCAATGGAGTAGGGGATGTGCTTAGGCCTCCCCTTGATTTCTGATTTGAATAGTCGTATCATAAAATCATCTTATGCGAAACAAAATTCCTCTTAAACAAAAAAAAATATTTTTCTCAAACAAAGACAATTCTTTTGTTTTACTTCAAGGAAACTCTATAGAAATATTGAATAAAAAATTCCCTGAAAATTCAGTGGATATGATTTTTGCTGACCCACCTTATTTTCTTTCAAGTGGTTCTTTTACCTGTCAGAACGGTAAAATGGTTAGTGTTAAAAAAGGCGATTGGGATTTAAGTAATGGCCACAAAAAGAATTTTGAGTTTCATCTGGAGTGGATTAAGGCTTGTAGAAGAGTTCTAAAGCAAGATGGGACGATATGGATTAGCGGGACTTATCATTCTATTTATCAGTGTGGGTTTGCACTGCAAGCATTAGGTTTTCGTATTTTAAATGATATTGCTTGGTTTAAACCAAATGCTTCTCCCAATTTGAGTTGTAGGTTTTTTACAGCCAGTCATGAAACATTAATTTGGGCAAGAAAAGAGGAAAAAGCAGGACATACTTTTAATTATCAAATAATGAAAAATGGTGATTGGCCGGAAGATCAGCTTAAGAAACCCGGTTTACAAATGAGATCAGTTTGGTCGATTAATACTCCAAAGAAAGCCGAAAAGATTTTTGGAAAACATCCAACACAAAAACCAATTGACTTGCTCAAACGCATTGTTTTGGCGAGCACAAATAAGGGTGATTTAGTGGTTGATCCTTTTGCTGGGAGTTCAACAACTGGATTGGCAGCATGTCTTTTCGGGAGGAAATTTATGGGTATTGATACAGAGAGCAAATATTTAGATTTATCTATTAAACGTTATGAACAATTAAATAACAATTTTAATGAGTTAAAAAAGAGGGAAGGAATACCTTCGGCTAAGCAATTGAGCAAGATCCCCGCCAAGGTTTTGGAAGGCAATTATTCAATGTTAATGCCAGCATAGTATGAAACATATTACACGTTTTGAAGCAACAAAAGAATTACAGCGCCTAATTGGTGAAGATTTAAGGAAATTAGCTAAAGAAAATAATATAACCGTTTTCAAGAATGAGAAGCTGAATAAGGGGTGGGCTGGGTTAACACTGGAAAAAGCTCTTGGAATCGGAAATAATACTACCCAGGCTTCGAATGGTGATTTTTGGGAATTAAAGGTTGTGCCTCTTGTAAAAAGGAAGGATGGTACTTGGAAAATTAAAGAAACAATGGCGATTACAATGATTAATTCCGGAGATGTTCTTGCAAAACCGTTTAACAAAAGTCATCTTTTCGATAAAATGAAGAAAATGATTATTTGTGGTCGTGAGAGAGTTGATGCGCAAGAATCATCATCAAAATTACTTTATGTAAATAGTTTTGATCTTTTAACTACAAATTTTTGGAAGCAAATAGAGGAAGATTATGAACTTGTGCGTGATACGATTCGAGATAGAGGGTTTGATAGCCTGTCTGGTAAAATGGGCATTTTTATTCAGCCTCGTACAAAAGGTGCTGGTCATGGAAGTAAAACCAGGGCGTTTTATGCAAGGATTCATTTTGTTGAGATGATACTGGGAATGAAATAATTTAAATAAAACGACAATTTTTGCGATATTGAAAAGTTTATTAGTTGTTATATATAAATAGTTATTATTTCCCCACAAAATTTTGTAATCTAAACAGAAGTTCTTGATTTTTCCCATAAATCACCTAAAATTAGTAAAAATTGATTTGTGGAGAGAGATATGAGAGATGCGAGCTGCGGCTTTTAATTGCTATAAAATCTACTATATGAAAAAACTGTTTCTTATTATTTTTTTATTCCCTTTCCTCATCCTCTTCCTCTGCGCCTTTGGCGAGCCTGCGCCTGGTGAGTTTTGGGTCGAGCGGGTAGTGGATGGTGATACTGTTAAACTTACCAATGGAGAAAGAGTGCGCTATATTGGGATCGATACGCCGGAAACAAAGCACCCGAAAAAGCCAGTGCAGTTTATGGGCCAAGAAGCGTACGAAGCGAATCGGAAATTGGTTGAAGGCAAAAAAGTGCGCCTTGAATTTGATGTCCAAAAACGCGATAAATACGGCCGCCTCCTGGCTTACGTCTACGTTGACGACACCTTTGTTAATGCCTGGCTGGTTGAAAACGGCTTTGCCCAGGTCTCAACTTATCCGCCTAATATGAAATATACGAAGTACTTTTGGAAGCTGCAGAAGAAAGCGGTTGAGGAGCATAAGGGGTTGTGGAGGAGGGATGGGGGGGAATGACGAATTACGACCTCGTCCTGAGAGGCCTCGGCCCGAAGGAATGACCCAATGACGAATGATTGTATCCGCCTGCGGCGGATGATTATTTAAATAACGTGCCGCAGAAGGGCATTAATTCGACATTGTTTTTCCCTTGTTCTTTCCCGGTACATAGTCTAGAATATTCCTACACGGAGGTGTTCATAATGAAAAAAACATTTATTTTGCTCGCTCTTCTCCTGTTTCTTGTTTCAACCGCCTTTGCCATGGGAACTGCTCCCCAGGTTGACGTCAAGATCAAAACCGGGGATAAGGTGCTGGATCGGGCATTAATGGATATTGATGCTCTGATAGCAAAACCCGCAGGAGTTGAAGAGATAATGGGGATACTTAGCCGCAATTTTTCTGTTACCAAAAAAGAGATCAATTCCCTGCGCAAGCGCGGGTACACTTTGACAGAGATCTATTATTTGTCATTACTTGCGAAGCAAAGCAAAAAGAATATCAACTCGGTGGCGGCGCTGCGCGCCAAAGGAGTGGGGTGGGGAGTTATGGCCAAGAAGCTTGGTGTTCGTCCTGCGGATCTGAACAAGACCCGGGTTCGGCTGCACAAGAAGACCCTTTCTCCGAAAGCGAAGAGTGCAAAGCCGGCAAAGGCTGGGAAGGGGAAGAAGAAGGAGAAGGAGAAGAAGAAGGATTGAAGACAATCGTCAAACGTAAGACGTAACGAGCTGCGCAACCCTCCACAAAGAGCCTAAAATTAGTAAAAATGGAACTGAAAGATTTTGAGAAACACGTTGAACAAGCTTTAACAGAAATCCCGCAGAAATTTCGGGATCTGTTGGAAAATATCACCATCGAGGTTGATCCTCTGCATATTGTTTTTGATAAGGACCATCATTTGATCCTGGGACAATATACCGGCGTGCCTCTACCTAAACGAGGGCCTGCCTACCGCAACGTCCTGCCGGATAAAATCGTTATCTATCAAAAAGCCCTGGAACGCTTTCCTGCTCAAAAATTCCCCGCCTTGATCGCTAACGTGCTTCAGCATGAAATAGGGCATTATTTTGGGATGAGCGAAGATGAGTTGGCGAAGTATAAGAAGGTGTGAGGGGCTGGGGATCCGGAGAACCGGTGACCGGGGACTAGGGGATCGGGGGATCCGGTGATCAGGGACATTCTTTAATAATATTCCGGATGACCGTTGAACTTATTGGACGATAAATGTATAATTAAAGTATGGTTCCAGATGAGAAAAGATTAAAAAATGATTTTAAGTGGTTAGTTAAAAATACTGCAGCATTGCAGAAAAAAAATGCCGGGAAGTTTGTTGCAATTGTTAATAAGCATGTTGCTGGTGTAGGCAAAACAGCTAAGGAAGCGTATAACAAAGCAAAGGATGCCTACCCAAACAAGGAACCGCTCCTGGATATGATTCCACAAAAAGAATTTCTCCTTTTATGATCGACTTCGCTTGGAGAGATGAGCTTTCAGAGTCTTTTGGTAGAGTTAAAAGGCCAGTTGCTGAAGTTTTTATTAAAGATATAAAGGGTGATTGGCGAGCAATTACTATGTACGTTGATTCTGGTGCCGATGCCTCAGTTTTAAACCGCAGTTTTGGCGAACTTTTCGGACATAATGTTAAAAAAGGTCAACGCATAAGGATGAAAGGGTTTGGAGAAGAGGAAATAATTGCTTATGTTCATGCAATGGAACTTAAAATAGGAAAACATGAGGTCAAGGCAAAAGTTGTTATAGCTGAGAATGATAAAGTCCCTAATGTTTTAGGTCGGAAAGATATCTTTAATATTTTCGAAATTCAATTTAAAAATCTTAAAGAATGCACTCGGTTTCTTAAAAAGTTAAAGAAATAAAGAAGCGATCTCCTTTCATCATCATTTTTTCTGTCAGTTGATTTTTTTTCAATAAAAAGCCCATATTCTCCTACCCCAATCTTCTCCTGTCAATGGATGGGGGATGGGATATGAGAGATGAGATATGCGCGTATCGCGTATCACATCACTGAACGTCTTACTTACTGTAAGAAGAAATAAAGAAAGATTTCCAGAAGACTTCATGTTTTCCTTATCAAAAGAAGAAATATTGAGATTATCAAGGGGGATAGCTGGGTCTTCAAGGTCACAATTTGTGACCTTGAAACGTGGTTATAACATAAAGTATCCTCCTTTTGCTTTTACTGAAAACGGGGTAGCGATGCTTTCATCTGTTCTTCGCAGCAAATACGCTATAAATGTCAATATCCAAATAATGCGTGCTTTCACAAAATTGCGCAGAATTTTAAGCAGTCATATTGAAGTTTCACGTAAGCTAAAGGAACTGGAAGGAAGAATAGATAAGCATGATTCTGAAATCCACAGGATCTTTGATGCTATCCACAAAATGATTGAGCCGGAAAAGAAGGACAAACCTAAGATTGGGTTTTTGAAGTGATTGACCAGGGACACTATTTGAAAAGAGTCCCGGATAACCAGACCTCCGGATATCCTAGTTCCGGGTCTTCGGTTTACCGGATAACCTTATTTTGAGATGAGCGAAGATGAGCTGGCGAAGTATAAGAAGATGTGAAGATCGGGGAATCCCGCCTAGCGCTGCTTATATCTCTTGTGCTTTTTGGGAAAATCTTTACGGTCTTTTTGGAAAGCCCTTTTGTAAATCCCGCTGATCACCTGGGAAAATGGGCTGATGCGCATGGTAAATGCGAACCGGTGGCCCAATTCCAGTATTTCGCCGCCGTCCTCACGCACCGCGACCAGCACTTTTCCGCCGTTACCAGCTTTGCTTCCGAGCAGTTCCAATTTCTGCGTGATATTGTAAACCGTCGCGTCTTTTTCCGCGGTGGGCTTATCAAGCCGCCGTATTGATGTCCGGGTGATTGTCTTTTTTTCCCTGTCCACTTCAAAGGCATATTCAAACAAGTTTTCCTTTTTATCTGACAGGCTTACCTTGCCGTTCTCTTTGGCGGCAATATCTTTGGTTTGATAGTAGGTGCGGGTCTCGGCCCTGGCAGTTCCGCAGGTAAGGATCAAACAAGCCAGCAAGGCCAATAAAATTTTAGCTTTCATTTTAACAAAACTCCTTTTACTTGCTGTCAACTGCATAACCCACGCCCTGAATGTAATCACGCATGTCATTGAGCGAAATGCCGGCAGCATCGTTGGTATCAATCTCCATGACCACGTCATTGTCCTTTTGGGTCAGGCGGATCATGGCAGTGGCTTCCACATAATGTCCTGGTTTGCTTACTGTGCGCCAGGTAGTATCTTCATAAGCAGTCATTGGCTGGGTTGTGCCTTCAGCCGGCGGATTCACAACAACGTATTTTGTCTTGGTGGTTTCAGCTGTCCCCGGCACATAGACGCTGCCCAGGCTTATGCGAAATGATCCGGTCTCTTTGTTTTCATAGGTTATCAGGTAGCCGTGTGTGCCAACATAATCTTTGAGAATGGGTGTGATTTCTTCCACGCTGGTGTCATGCACCAAAAGAGTGCTCTTGCAGCCTGATAAGAACAATAGCGCAGCCAGCAGGATTATCAGGCTTGATCTCAGGCGAAATGTTTTCATAATTTAATTATAGCACAAATTAGGTTTGGGGTGGGGGCAAAGGGATTGGGAGTCACCTGTCGCCAGTCGCCTGCTTGCCATCATTATCCACGTTGCGCTCATGAAACAACGCTCCACTAAAAAGATCGTTGAGATCACCCTGCTTTATCTGTTGGTTATTAGCGTAGGAATTGGGGCTTTGATAGCTGGTTTCATGCACGTGTTTAATGGCCCAAAGCGGCAACCTGGCAGCCTATAATATTGGACCAAATATTATTATCGCGGACCTGGTCCTTCCGCTGGTGTTGATTGGACTTTATTTTGTTTATTGAATATTAAAGAAATAGTGTTTACATTACTACAACTACCTGTCATAATATATCAGTAAGAGTCGAAGTTAATGGTTGAGAACTTATGCAACTGCACCTAAGATCATGTAGACGCCCCTCAAAAAGGCCTCCACATACCGTTAATCGCAGAGAAATTCAAAAAAGGAGACACCTTATATGAAAAGTATATTTGTAGGGAATTTACCCTGGTCTGCTACCAACGAAGAGCTGGAACAGAAATTTGCTGAGTTCGGCGAAGTTAAGTCAGCCAGGATAGTTAACGATAAAATGACTGGCAAGTCCAGAGGATTTGGATTTGTTGACATGGAAGATGCTGACGCAGCAAAAGCCATTGCGGCCATGAGCGGCCAAAAATGGGGCGATCGCGATCTAACTGTCAATGAAGCCAGGCCAAAGTCTAGCGGCGGCGGAAACGAACGAAGAAGTTTTGACCGTTATTAAACTTTAGTTAGTTATAAAATAAGCATAAGGCGCTTGATATTATCAGGCGCCTTGCTTGTATCGAGCGAAGTCGAGATGCTTTTTTTGAATCAAAAACCTGTCTTTAGCATAAAAAATTGGCACGAGCCAGACAAATATCCAACTCGTGCCATTAAACTTAACTTACTTCAATAACTTCTGCGAAGTAACTGCAATATAAACACCAGCTAATCCTACAAGTGTATAGACTATGCGTGAAAGAGTTGACATTGCACCGAACAATAGAGCCACCAGGTCAATGCTTAATAACCCAACCAGACCCCAGTTCAAAGCGCCAACGATAACTAAAATTAAGGCAATAAGATTTAATGCTTTCAAGTAGTGTCACCTCCTTTTGAGATGATTTGGCATTAGTATACGCCTTTTTGCCGGCCTGTCAACAAAATCTTGCTTTTTTTGCTATAATATTGTCATGCCCAAAAAAAAGAAAAAGTGTGAGAAGTGCGGGGCAGCTCTTGATAATGGTGGTTATCAGGGTTACTGCTCCACTTGTTATGAGAAAATTTGGGACGCGGGCTTTGAATCAACCACCCAGCATGCTAACGAACTTTGGGCAAGCGACCAAAACAAGAAGCTTAAGAATCCTGATGTTGATGGTAAGAAGGCAAATTGATTAAGACTTTAAAAGAGCCGTGTCCAAAGTGTGGGGTTGTTGGATTTGTTCAATATGCTGGTCGATACGTGAGTTAGGGATTTGAGGGAGATATTCGGGCTTCTGGTTCTGTAGTCTTAGCCAATTAATTCGTGTATAAATTGGGCTGGAAAAATAGTTGCCTCAAGTTTTGAGTCAGGCCTTATCAGTTCATTAATTGGGTGCAGGTTTATATCGCCACGCAGATTGTCACAGGATGCAAGCATGATAGGCGGGGCTTCATCCACCACAATGCTTGTTCTAGGATCATAAGCTTGTCCTGCTGCCCTGCCGGCTTTGAGTGACTCTGCTAGATCAATTGATTTTTTTGGAACAGGCAGTCTTGTCCTGCCGTGTTTGGCATATAAAGAGATTGCATGAACAGCGTGGTGACAAAAGTCTACCCTGCCTGATATTTGCTGAATAAATGCTCTTACTGGTGCGCTAATTGCCATAATTTCCCTCACTTATTTATCTGTAAATTTAAGTTTGGATTTCAGTTTTGTTGTCTGGGCGATTCATGAGGGTAGGGAAGCGGCGAGGGGAATTGATAAGTTCCTCAGATTAAGGTAAAATAGACTTTTAATGAAGGCAATTCTCGCATTAGAAGATGGAACGCTTTTTTCCGGGAGTTCATTTGGCGCACCAGGTGAACAAACCGGGGAAGTTGTTTTCAATACCTCAATGACCGGCTACCAGGAAGTTTTAACCGATCCATCCTACAAAGGCCAAATTGTTACCATGACTTATCCCTTGATTGGCAACTACGGTATTAACTCCGAAGACATGGAATCAAACAAGCCCCATTTATCAGGTTTTATAGTGCGCGAAGCCAGCCGCATTGTTAGTAATTTTCGCGCAGAAATGAGCTTAAACGATTTCTTAATAAAACATAAAATTATTGCTATTGAAGGCATTGATACGCGTGCTTTAACCTTGCACATTCGCTCAGCTGGGGCGATGAAGGGGATTCTTTCAACCGAGGATTTAAATAAACAAAGCTTGATTAAAAAAGCCAAAGAATCGAAAGGTTTAGTTGGCGTTGATTTAGTAAAAGAAGTAACTTGTAAGAAAGTTTATAACTGGAATGAAAAAGGTAAATATAAAGTAGTACTGCTTGATTGTGGTGCCAAGTTTAACATCATGCGTGATTTGGCCAGCCGCGATTGTCAGGTAACTGTTGTTCCCGCCAGCACGAGTGCTTCTGAAATCCTTAAGATGAAACCAGATGGCGTAATGCTGTCTAATGGGCCAGGGGATCCTGCTGCAGTAACTTATGTTGTGGAGACTGTTAAAGAACTATTGGGTAAAGTGCCAATCTTTGGTATTTGTTTAGGCCATCAGATGTTAGGTCAGGCTTTGGGCGGTAAAACTTATAAATTGAAATTCGGTCATCGCGGGGCAAACCAGCCTGTTATGGATTTAAAAACTAAAAAAGTAGAAATCACCACTCAGAATCACGGGTTTTGTGTTGATCTTGAATCATTAAATAAAAAAGAAGTTGAATTAACTCATTTAAATTTAAATGATAAAACTTTGGAAGGGATTTGTCACAAGAAGTTGAATGCCTTTTGTGTTCAATATCATCCAGAGGCAAGTGCTGGGCCTCATGATAGCAAGTATCTGTTTGATCGTTTTATAGGAATGATTAAATATGCCACGACGTAACGATATAAAGAGTATTCTGATAATTGGTTCTGGGCCAATCATTATCGGCCAGGCCTGTGAGTTTGATTACTCGGGTGTTCAGGCCTGCAAGGCGTTAAAAGCTGACGGCTACAAAGTTATTTTGGTTAACAGTAATCCTGCCACAATCATGACTGATCCAGAATTAGCTGACCGCACTTACATTGAACCAATTGATGCAGATATCATTGAAAAGATTATTGAAAAAGAAAAGCCCGATGCAGTGCTGCCGACCTTGGGAGGTCAGACTGCCTTAAATTGCGCAGTGGAATTATGGGACAGGGGAATTTTTCAAAAACACAAAGTTGAAATGATCGGAGCTAAAGCTGATGTTATTAAAAAGGCTGAAAATCGTGAACTGTTCAAGGAAGCCATGCAAAAAATCAACCTTGATTTGCCCAAAAGCGGTGAAGCCCATACTTATGAAGAAGCGCTTAAAGTTGTTGAACAAATTAGTTTTCCCGTAATTATCCGGCCGGGCTTTACGTTGGGCGGCACAGGCGGCGGTGTGGCTTATAACATGGAAGAATTTCAGGAAATTGCTAACCGCGGGCTTGATGCCAGTCCAATTAATGAGATTTTAATTGAAGAATCAATCATCGGCTGGAAAGAATATGAAATGGAGGTCATGCGCGACCTCAATGACAACGTTGTTATCATCTGTTCAATTGAAAACTTTGATCCCATGGGCATCCACACTGGTGATTCAATCACAGTCGCACCAGCCCAGACATTAACTGATAAAGAATATCAAATGATGCGCGATGCTTCGATTGCTGTTATTCGAGAGATTGGCGTAGAAACCGGTGGTTCCAATATCCAGTTTGCTATTAATCCTGATGACGGCCGTATGGTCATTATTGAGATGAATCCTCGCGTTTCTCGATCCTCAGCCCTTGCTTCTAAGGCAACTGGTTTTCCGATAGCTAAAATGGCGGCCAAGCTAGCAGTTGGCTATACACTGGACGAGATTCCTAATGATATTACGAAAAAGACGCCGGCTTGTTTTGAGCCAACAATTGATTATTGTGTAGTTAAAATCCCGCGCTTTACTTTTGAAAAGTTTCCTGGCGCTAATGATAAGTTAACTACTGCTATGAAGTCAGTTGGCGAGGCCATGTCAATTGGCCGAACATTCAAAGAATCATTGCAAAAAGGATTGCGCTCGCTTGAGATCAAGGTTTTTGGTTTAGAAGGTCCCAAGACAGAACCCACGCAGGAAGAGTTAGAATCAAAACTACGTTTTGCTGATGCTGATCGAATTTTTTATGTGAAGCATGCCTTGGATAAGGGCATGAGCCTTGACCAGATCTTTGAGCTGACCAAGATCGACCGCTGGTTCTTACATAATATGAAAGAGTTGATCGAATTTGAGCAGAAATTAAAAGGCTATAAAGGTAAAAAAATTACTGCCCAAGTTATGCTTGAGGCAAAGGCCCTGGGTTTTTCTGACCGTCAATTAAGCCGTTTTTGGGATATGAAGGAGACGGAGGTTTATAAATTGCGCAAAGAGCTGAATATTTTTCCAGAATTTAAGCAGGTTGACACCTGTGCAGCAGAGTTTGAGGCTTACACGCCTTATTATTATTCAACTTATTCGTAATAATCCCCAAACATATCATCAATCTTATCTTTTAAAGCCATGCGTTCGAGATTTTTCTTGCGTTTATAGAAATAGGCGATGACTGCAGAGATTATACACGAAACAAAAAAGATGTTAACTATTACTGCAAAGATCATTTAATTTTCTCTTCCTTTGTCATTCCCGCTGGAGTTTACCCCCGCGTAAACGGGGGCGGGTATGACAGCAAATATAAGTCCTTACTTCTTTTTAATTATCTTAGCAATCTCATCCATCCTTGCTCTTATTTTCTTTTCGTAGCCAATATCTTTAGGATTGTAGTATTTCTTTTTAACTGGCAAATAGTCGAGCGCTACAACTCCACCTTCATAGTTGTGAGCGTATTTATACCCTTTGCCTTTGCCCATTTTCTTTTCACCATCATAAACAGCGTTTTGTAAGTGTTTTGGAACTTCCAAAGTTGGATTTTCCTTAACATCTTTTAGAGCGGCATCGATTCCCAGATAAGCGGCATTGCTTTTGGGTGCTGTTGCCACATAAACAGCTGCCTGGGCTAAAGGAATCCTGGCTTCCGGCATACCAACAAATTCTGCCGCCTGCATAGCTGAGTTAGCGACTACTAAAGCTAAAGGATCAGCATTACCAACATCTTCTGCAGCACAGATAAGAATCCTGCGGGCAATAAACCTTGGATCTTCTCCTGCATATATCATCTTAGCTAGATAATAAAGGACTGCGTCAGGATCAGAACCGCGCATGGATTTAATAAAAGCAGAGATTGTATTGTAGTGGCCTTCACCTTTTTTATCATAGACAACTGCTTTTTTCTGGATGGACTCTTCTGCAACTTTTAAAGTGAAGTTGATTACTTCGGCTTTGTTAGTTGAAGTTGAAAGGACCCCAAGTTCTAAAGCGGACAGTGCGCGACGCGCATCACCATCTGATAGTTTGGCTAAATGCTCAAGAGCCTTGTCATCAATTTTAATTTTTTTGCTGCCCAGGCCTCTTTCTTTGTCAGTTAATGCCCTTTTAATCAGGTCTTTTAGGTTATCAATTGTTAAGGGTTTAAGTTCAAAGATATTAGAACGGGAAACCAAGGCGGAATTAACGTAGAAAAATGGATTTTCAGTAGTGGCGCCAATTAGAATCATATTGCCTTCTTCAACATCCGGCAGTAGGGCGTCTTGTTGTAATTTGTTAAATCTGTGGATTTCGTCTAAGAATAAAATAGTCTTAGATTGATAATGTTTAATTCTATCTTTAGCAGCCAGACTGACTTTGCGGATATCTTCAACTTTGGCAACTGAGGCATTAAGCCATTCAAAATAGCCTTTAGTAGAATTAGCAATCACGCGAGCTATGGCAGTTTTGCCTGTGCCAGGTGGTCCATAGAGGATAACAGAAGTAACTTTATCAGTTTCAATTAGTCTTCTGAGCAGTTTTCCCTGGCCAATTACGTCTTCCTGACCTACAATTTCATCAACTGTTCTTGGCGCCATGCGATAGGGAAGTGGGGCATTTTTGCTTTTATATTGCTTTTCGTTTATGTCGAAGAGATCCATTAGTTAATTATATCACCTACTGTCGTTCGATTAAAACTATCAGGCCTTCCGCGATCGTGGCTAAATCAGTGGCTTTTGCAGGAGTGAGGGAGGATGGGGTAAAACGAAGTAAGTCACATTCATATATGAAGTCTTCAACCTGTTTCTGGATTTCTTCTGAAATGCCTTTGCCTGCTAGAAGGTTTTTTAATTGATCAGTAGTGATACCAGCAGCTGAAAAGTTATATTTATCACCTAAATAGTGGGTCGTGGCGTAGAAGATTTCTGCGATGAATTCCTTTAATTTGTTTTGTTTAATTAAATTATATGATTTCTTTAATTTCTTTTTAGCAAGTTTAAGAGCTCGATTATATCTGGTTTTAACTGGATCAGCCGCAAGTCCCGCTTGATATTTTTTAAAACTCCAGAAAGATAGAGCGCAAACCACTATTAGAAATAATGGAATTAGAAAATATGCAGATGTGATCGTTTTAAAAATAAATTTAGCTATCTTTTTCCACGGGATAGCGATGTTTACAGTATTATTCTGGGAGTCGTCTGCTGATTGTTCAGTAAATTCTTTGGGTAGGGGGATTGAAGATTGAGAGATTGAGAGATGGAGAGGTTTGCTTTTGATGGTTTTATATTTATGGGTTGCTGGGTTAAAGAACGAGAACTCAAAACCAGGCAGAGTGATTTCTCCTGCTTTAAGTGGAATGAGGATGATTTCAAAAGTTTTACTCCCAGAAATTGAAGTTGGATTTTTAACCAGGTTTTCAGTGGCAGTTGAGGATAATTTTTTGAATTCTTTGGGCAGCTCAATTACTGGTTCGCTGATAGTTTGAATGTTGCCGGTGCCGCTCACTTTAACATTGATTTGAATCGGCTTGCCTTGCTCAATAGTTTTATCCTTAAGAGAAACCATCATATTATATTGACCAACTGAACCGCCATAGTTGGCTGGTTTGCCTTCTTTTGGCAGTGGTTTTGCGTTTATTGTAATAGGTTTAGTTTTAATTGTTTCAGCTGGGCCAAATGGGTCAATTGCGGCAACTAAAGTGGCTGGGCCAATTGTTTGTTTGCCAGAGGTAGTGGGGAACAGGGCCGTTTTGAAGTCCTGGGCTAAATAAGCATTGCCATTAAGCTCAACCTGGCGCTGGTTATTTGTGGCTGGTAAATCAATTGCCCAAAAGCCTTTAGTATCAGGTGGAGTGTAGTTTGGTGATCTTAAGAGATTAACCCGCCTGTAAAAAGTAAAGGTTAATACAATCAGCTGGTTTACATATGGCTGGCTGCGGCTGACTTTGGTTTCAATTTTGATTGGATCTTCGATAATGTCCGGGTGGGTCATAGTACGAAACGGGCGGCGGAAGAAGCTATCAAATTCTGCCCAGATGTTTGATTTCTTTGGTACGATTTTAACTTGCGGCCGCTGTTTAGCTTTACCAGTTGCTTTAGTTATTGGTATTGAGATTGGCTTGGTGGTATAAGTTGTGCCATCAACAACTATTTTAGCTGCGCCGATTTTGCCAGTGCCGCGAGTTGTTGGCTGGAGAGTATAATTATAGGCTTTTTGCACACTTGTTTTGCCATTGATAATTGAGATGTTGGAAGATTGAGCTGAAGCAATTGCTCTTAGATTTGAAAATACTGGCAAAGTGGGGGCGGGGGCTTTGTTTGCGCCTGAGCCTGAGATTGTTAAAGTGTAATTAACTGTATCATCTAAAGCCACAGAAATTTTATTAACACTTGCACTAAAATTAATCTCCGTAGCATGAGCAGAGAGAGCTAGAGTAAAAATAAATAGTATTAAGATAATCTTACGCATAAATTACCAGTCCTTACCTGAGCCTTGCCCCGAGCCCTGTCGAGGGGCTGTGCCTGTGTTCTTATGCTTTTCCTGATTCTCAATCGCACGCAGCAGCCTTTCTGCATCTTCTTTGCTCATTTGACCTGGTTTTTCTTTCTTTTGTTCCTGTTGTTTGACCTGGTCATTATTCTTTTTTCCTTGTCCTCCCTGGTTTTTATCCTGTTTGTCCTGGTCTTTTTGCTTGTCCTTGTCCTGCTGTTTCTTCCTCTGCTCTGGTGTCATTTTTAACATCATTTTAGCTAATTTAAGATTATGCTGTGTATCTTTATCCTTGGGATCAATTTTTAGTGCTTCTTCATAGACAGTAATGGCACTCTTAAAATCTGATTGCTTAAAATAGCTATTACCAAGATTGTAATAGGATTGTTGCTTCATCTTTTTACTGCGAGCTTCTTTCGTCAGTGTTTCAAAAATCTTCTGACTTACCTCAAAGCGATTTTGTTTGTAAAGTGAATTGCCCAGGTTAAACTTGGCTTTCTGGTCTTTTTCTTTCCTAAGGACTTGCGAATAAATGCTTTCAGCTTTTTCATATTGTTCTTTTTTGTAGAAGTTGTTTCCTTGGTTTAATTGAGAACGAAGTGAGATTGCGTTGGCAGGGGAAGTTAGGAGGACTAATAAGAGTAGAGGATATGTGATATGAGATATGAGATATGTGAGGTGTTTTCTCATATCGCGTATCCCATATCCCATATCTTGTTTTCCCCTTCTCATTTTCTTCTCTCCGAAATCATCATCTCTACAACCAGGCATAATAGACTAAGGAATATAAAAACTTGAAACCGATCCTTGTATTGATATGCTGCGCTGTTCTTTAAATTCTGTTTTGGCAGGGAACTTATAGCGGCAAAGAGTTTTTGGAAGCCATTGGTGTCATTGGTAATCATAAAAGAGCGGCCTTTGGTTTTTTGCGCCAACATTGTTAATAATTCTGGATTAGCGCGTGAAAGCACCACTTCACCCTTATCTTTTTTAACGCCGACCCGATTGCCGCGGTTATCAAAAACGGGAATGGTTGCGCCATCCAGTGAGCCAATGCCAACTGCATAGATGCGAATGTTATTCCTGGCAGCCTCATCAGCTGCGGCCAGCGCGTTGCCATCCAGTTGTTCTCCATCTGTTAACAGAATAATTGCTTTGCTGTTTTTTGTTTTACCAAAGGCTTTAATACTTGTTTTGATTGCGTCATTAATGTTTGTGCCAGGCGTTTGAATAAGGTTTGTATCAATTGAATTTAAGAAAAGCTTGATAGCCTCAATATCAGTTGTCAGCGGGCATTGGACCAGCGCACCGTACGGTGCCTGGCCGGCAAAAGCAACTAAACCAACGCGATTGCCAGCCAGCTGTTCAGTCAACAAAGCCAGCGAAGTCTTGGCATTTTCCAGGCGATTGGGCTTTAGATCTTCAGCCAGCATGCTTTTGGAAGTATCAATGGCAATAATTACGTCAATACCACGGCGGCCAGTGATCTGCGTTTTTTTGCCCCATTGCGGTCGGGCTAATGCTATGGTTAAAAAGAAAATCGCCAGAACAAATAGGATGATTTTTATAATATGTTTGTTCTTATCCCAGTTCTTTAGCATCAATGATTTAAGATCACCTGGAAATAGTGCTTCAAGTTGTTGCTGCCGTTTTTTGTATAGAAAAACTTCCAGGATGATCAGGCCGATCACCGCTAAAATTGACCATAAATATACGGCATTGCCAAATATCACGGCATTCTCCTTAAGTAAAAACGGCGGATGCCAAATTCTAATAACAACAAGAGGAGGGCAGGCAGGGCAAACCAATAGAAGCGTTCTTCAAACACAAAAATATCTTTAATCTTGAATTCTGTTTTTTCAAGTTTGTTTATTTTGTCAAAAACATTGTTTAAGCGGCCAATGCTGCGGGCCATAAAATAATTACCTTCTGCAATTGAGCTGATCTCTTTAAGTCCCGCCTCGTTCATTTTGGTTAAATAAAGCGTGCCGTCAGGATTGCGAGCGTAAACCATTCTGCCGCGGTAATCCTTTACCTGCAGCGGCGCACCTTCTGGATCGCCAATGCCCACGGAATATATCTTGATACCAGTGGCTTGGGCTAGTTTAGCTGCTGTTTTGGGTTCAATTTCACCCGCGTTATTATCACCGTCAGTTAAGAGCAGGATGATTTTGCTTTTAGCTTTAGAATCCTTTAGGCGGTTAACACAATTGGCTATGGCCATGCCAACTGCTGTGCCGTCTTCAGCCAGGCCGATGTAAACATTATCTAAATAATCTATTAAAGTATTGTGGTCAGTGGTCAGGGGGCTCTGCACATAGCTTTTGCTGCCAAAAACAACCAGGCCAATGCGGTCGTTGGGTCTGCCTTTGATAAATTTCCTTAGCACGTCTTTGGCTGCGGTCAGGCGGTTTGGTTTAAAATCTTCAGCATTCATACTGCTTGAAATATCAAGCGCAACCATGATATCTATGCCAAAACGGTTGCTGTTATCAGCTAAGAATCCCATCTGCGGCCTCATTAAAGCCAGGATTAATAAGGTCAAAGCTGCCAGGCGCAGAAACAAGGGAAGTATCGACTTAAAATTAGTTTTAGCTAAATTAGTTTTAACTTTACTAAAAAGATCCGGGTGGAAGATAGTTGCTGGTTTCTGCTGTTTTACCCAGCGATATAAAAATGGCAGGCCGATTAATAATATTACAAAATAAATGTTGTTAAAGCGCATTTGCTTTCTTAAATTCCTTAATAATCTTGATGGACTGCAGTCGTTTTTCCTTCATCTCAGACAAGCTTGGTTTAGATTTGGCAAATTTAACCAGGTCGCATTCGCTCAAGTACTGGTCAAGCTGCCTGACTTTGGTAAAATCGCGCTCTACACGCTCCAGTTCTTCAATTAGCTCAAATGAGGTTTTTTCCAGAGTATCTACGTGGTAGTTTTGCGCTAAGAATTCGCGTACGATCTCGGTAATTATAATGTAGTATTCTTTTATTTGTTTTTTCTCAAAGTATTCTTCTGGCCTAAGTTTTTCTAAGGCAGACAAAGCAGCCTGGTCAAAGGGGATAGGGGGCGGCAGTTTTTCTTTTGCCTCTTTTTTCTTGCTGGCTTGTCTCTTTTTAGAATATTGATAGATAAAATAGCCAATACCTGCCAGGATTAAAATGATCAGCAGGATAAAGAGCAATGATCCCAGATCAAAAACGTATAAAATGCCTTTTATATCTCTTAGTTGGTCAGCCATTAATGCCTGATTCTTCTTTCCCTGATCTTAAAGAATTTAGTTAGCGGTACAGCGTATTCGCCGTCGGTGGCCAGTTCCAGATGATCGATCCTTAAGGAACGGAAGAATTTTTGTAATTGTTGTGTTTTCTGGCAGCTTTGGGTTTGGTAAGCTTTTTGCAGTTGTTTGTCAGCCAGATCAACTGAATATATGTCACCGGTTTCCGGGTCTTCAAAATTAACCAGGCTAAGGTTGGGCAGTTCTTTTTCAAAACGGTCCTTAATAACTATTGGGATAACGTCGTGCCGCTTGGATAAGACACGGATCGGTTTTTGAAAGCCCTCGGCCAGGAAATCAGAAATTACCAGGACAATGGTGCTTTTTTTGTTAACTCGGTTTAAATAACGCAAGGCAGAGGCCATATCCGTCTTTTTGCTTTCTCGTTTAAACGAAAGGATTTCTCGAATTACCCGCAGAACATGGCGTTTGCCTTTTTTAGGGGGAATATACTTTTCAATCTTATCAGAAAACATTAATAGGCCGACTAAATCATTGTTTTTGATAGCTGAGAAAGCCAGGACTGCGGCAATTTCCGCGGCTGTTTCGTTTTTACTCAGTTTAACTGAGCCAAAATCCTGGGATGCGCTCACATCAACCGCCAGGATCAAGCTTTGTTGTCTTTCTTCAATGAATTTTTTAACATAAGGATATCCCAGGCGTGCGCTGACGTTCCAGTCAATCATGCGGATATCATCGCCGGGATTATATTCCCTGACTTCGTGGAATTCGAGACCCTGTCCCTTGAACACGCTGCGGTAAGCGCCGGCAAACAGGTCATTGACTGCCTTGCGGGACCGGATCTCGATCTGTCTTATCTTCTTATACACCCTGTACCGTAAATCATTATTTTTCTCTTTTAACTTTGTTTGTTCTTCTGGTACAGGGCAAGCAGATCGATCAAACATACTTTATGGCACCTCGATTGCGTTAAAAACCTTTTGGATAACAGATTCTGGACTTTGTTCCTCGGCTTCAGCTTCGTAAGTTAAAATAATCCTGTGGCGCAGCACGTCCATGCCGATTGATTTAATATCATCTGGTGTAACATATCCACGATGTCGTGTGAAAGCATGTCCCTTGGCCGCATGGGCTAAATAAATTGAAGCACGGGGTGAGGCTCCGTATTGAATAAGGCCTTTAATATCTGATAAGCCGTAATCTTCTGGATTGCGCGTGGCATTGACCAGATTAACAATATAATGTTTTAGCTTTTCATCAATATAGATTTGGTTGATAACTTCACGCGTGGCCATAATTTCATCAATGGTAGTGGCTTTGGTTAATACAGGATCTTTGCCAATTAATGCGTGATCAATTATCTTTAACTCTTCCTCTTTGCTTGGATAAGTGATCTTCACTTTAAAAATAAACCGGTCAATGGCTGCTTCTGGCAGGGGATAGGTGCCTTCCTGCTCAATTGGATTTTGCGTGGCCATGACCATAAACGGCTCTGGCAGCTTGTGTGTTTCTTTGCTGATTGTAACCTGGTGTTCCTGCATGGCTTCCAGCAAGGCGCTTTGAACTTTTGAAGGAGCCCTGTTGATTTCATCAGCCAAAATCAGGTTGGCAAAGATAGGGCCTTTGCGCGCGGTGAATTCCCCGGTCTTAGGATTTAAAATCATAGTGCCTATTACATCTGAAGGCAGCAGATCTGGCGTAAACTGGATGCGGCTGAACTGGGCCTCAATCGCAGCGGCAATTGATCTAATAATTAATGTTTTAGCCAGGCCGGGCAGGCCTTCGACCAGCACATGGCCGTTGCACAGCAGGGCAATGATCAGTCGGTCAATAATTTCCTTTTGCCCGATAATTGTTTCTGCCAGCGCCTTTTGCAGGTTTGGCACAAACTCGCTTTTTGCCTTTACTTTCTCGTCAATTACCTTTATTCCCTGGTCCATAGCAGACTCCTCCTTTAAAAAATAATGATTTGTTATAAACGCGGGGCCAACCAAATGGTATCTTACTTTTTGCTGTCTTCAGCCGCCGCTTCTTTTGCTAAATTCAAATTGAATTCCGGGGTTTGGTCAATAGCAATGGAAATATCTTCCAGCGTACAATTAACTAAACGGCCCCCGGCTTTCCTGTCCTTCGTAATAAAGTAAAGGTTATAGCCTGCCGGACTCATGTTATTTAAGCCTTGAGGAACCATAAAACCAACGATTGTTCCTTTAATATTATGGAACTCAAGGGTTGTTTGGTCTGCCAGGATTTTGGCCAAAGATGCGTAAGGCTTTTTCTGCTTTTCAAAATTAAGGGTTTTAATATATTTAAATGTTCCGTCAATCCTGATAGCCTGGAAGTTCTTTTTGCTTTGGACCAGGTTATCCAAATATTTTTTTAAATGGTGAAAACCCATTGCTTCGTTAGTTACTACAAATTGGTCTGGCTCAAAAAAGGTCAGCATGGCAAAGGGTGATTTCTGCTCGCTATTAGCAGGGTAGGCGCTGCCGTCTAGTTTTACCTGGTAAAAAGTGTCATCCACTAAGATTAGTTCACCGTCAAGTGAGTTAACTGCGCCAATGCCAAAGTTCCCAAATTGCTTGAGGGAGCTTAATGTTGTTGTGCCTTCAAATTCACCCTTGCTGAATGCCTGATAGCTGGAAAGTTGGAATAATGTTTCCCCATTGTTGTTTGAGGGGGTGGACATTGAGCCAGAAAGTACCAGGCCGTAAAGCGTGATACCGGCAATGGCTACACCAATTAGTATTGCTCCTAGGATATAGGCAATAATTTTCATAGCTGTTATTCTATATTATAGCACAAAAGCTAAGGTTTTCTCGAGGTGGCTGGCTATTTTCGTTCAACAGATATGGTGCATTCTGTTACCAGGGCGGCCACAGCTCCTACCGCGGCCAAAAACGGCGCAATCACAGCTCCAATTACCCCAATAGTTAAGGGGAGGGACAGGATTACATTGCCCTGTTTATTTTTAATCGTAATCTTGCGGATATTTCCTTCTTTTAATATCTGGCTGACTTTTTCTCTCAGATCCTGGCCGCTGACCTTAAATTCTTCGTTTTTTTCTGTCATAACGATGCCTCCTTTTATTATTTTAAATACAGATCAAAAAATTCCGCAGTTCTTTTCATGACCAAAGGCCAATGGTTGATAAATTCGTGTTTGCCGTTTTTATAAGTGTAATATTTTATGTTTTTATCCTTAGCTTTTAATGTTTTAACCAGTTTATTTGACCATTCAATGGGCACTGATTTATCGGCTGTGCCGTGATGGAGCATGATGGGGGATTTGATATTAGCCAGATAGGTTTTAGCTGAGATATTATCCCAGAATTTAGGATTTGCCTCTGGTGAGCCGTAAAGAACAATTATTTTCTTTGCGGTTTCCGGAGTACCGTATTTGGGTTCCCTTGTTCTGGCAATCCAGCGGTTAAAATTGTCGCGGTAGTCGCTGCTCATGGGAGCAAAAAGAACATATGATTTTATTAAGTCTGGCTTTGTAACCATAATGCTCAAAGCAATGCCCCCGCCCAGGGAATGGCCCAGCATGCCGATGTTGTCTTTATCAAAAAACTCAAGGTCAGAGTTTTTTACAGCGTAAACTGCGTTGATCACATCTTCCACATAGCCGATGTGGAGTTTTAGCTGATGATCAGGGTCTTTATCAGAATAAGCGTGATTGCGATAGTCCGGATGAATGACAACATAACCGCGTTTAGCTAAATAATCCTGTTCACGCTTTAAGCCCCGGCCATTAGTGTAGTATTTTGTATTGATATAGCCATGGTTGAGGATTAAAACAGGGAAGGGGCCGCTGCCCTTTGGCACGTTCATGATGCCGGAGATTTTTAGATCTCCGCTCATATAAGTTATGTAGTAGCGGGTATAATATTTATTCTTAGCCAAAACTTTGCCCAGTTTTAAATTCCTGCCATCAAATTCTTTTTGCATGAGAAAGGGGAGGGAGACTGGATGATGTTTGATGGCTTTTAAGGTTGTGGTTGTTGTATAAGGTGTAGCGAAAGTTTTCGCATCTAAGGCAAGTCCCAATGACGAAATCCCAATGACGAATGAAATCACAAGCAACAATTCCCAAATTGTTTTTTGAGACTTGGGTATTAATTCTCCATTGAATAATTCGTCATTCGTCATTTGTTCCCATGAAACTCCGTAAACTTAATAATTTGGTCCATAGTTTTAACTGTTTTAACCGGATGTTGTCCAACCGCTGTTTCACCTGACAACATAACGTAATTACTGCCATCAAGCACAGCATTAGCTACGTCAGTTACTTCTGCTCGAGTTGGCAGATGGTTTTCTGTCATGCTTTCTAACATTTGCGTGGCAGTAATAACTAGTTTGCCAGCTTGATTACATTTTTTGATAATTCTTTTTTGCACGATTGGTACTTCATACATGGGAATAGAAATGCCCATGTCGCCGCGGGCAATCATAATGCCGTCAGATACTTCAATAATGCTATCAATGTTTCTTATGCCATCGCGATTCTCAATTTTAGCAATAATTTTTATTTTGTTGTTCTTTAAGAGTTTTCTGATCTTTAAAATGTCATTTTTGTTCCTGACAAATGATTGTGCCAGGAAATCAAGCTCTTGTTCTTTGGCAAAATGAATATCTTTTTTATCTTTTTCTGTTAAGCTGGAAAATTCTAGTTTAGCACCGGGGATGTTTACGCCTTTATGCTGTTTTAGCAGGGCGGCAACTAAAACTTCGGTTTTTAAGGCTTTTTTGGAACGGCCAATTACTTTTAAGCAGATATTGCCGTCATCTATGAAAATAAGCTGGCCTGTTTTAACAATTTTCAAACTACCTTTGTAATCGAAAGGGACTAAATCACTTTCTCCGATGACATCTTTTTGGGTTAACCAGAGCTTATCTTTCTTATTTAGATCAAGGGGGAATTTAAGACGGCCGATGCGGATGCGGTAGCCTTCGAGGTCGCCTAAAATTTTAATACTGCGGCGGTATTTTTTGTTTAGTTTTCTAATGGTTTTAATACGTTCAAGCCGGTGAGGGATACTACCGTGGGAAAAGTTTAACCTGACTACATCCATGCCGGCCAGCATCATATTGCGAAGGACAGTTGGGCTGGTTGAGGCAGGGCCAAGAGTGCAGATTATCTTTGTCTTAGCCCTTTTTTTCATTTCTTCTTTTTCTTGGCTTTCTTAGGCTTGGGCTTTGGTGCTGGTTCGCAGCATTCTTCCATTACTTCTTTACAGCACTCAGGCGGTTCCAGGCCTTTTTCTTTCATTTTTTCCATGCATTTGCTCATCATTTTAGGGAGCGCTTTGGAAGAAAATAGCACTGCCAGGCTGGCAAAGATAATACCGATCAAGGAAATAAATATGTAAATAATGCCAAATCTTTTTTTCTCTGTCATTTTAATGCCTCCTAATTATTTTGCCTGCCACCTTTTGAGGTTAGGCAAAATATCTTGGGCCATTGCCCTGGCTTTGTCTTCAGCAATATTCATTTTTGCGGCCATGCCAGCCATTTTTTCGATTTGTTTTTCAATTGTCAGCCCGGGATCAGTAAATTGCCCATCTTTGAAACAAAAGTGACAATATTCCTGGTTTTTGCTGCCATCGCTGTTTGTGCCAAAGGCTTCTTCATTTTGCATTGGCATGGCGCAGCTTTGACAAATTAAAGATTGTGCATTCATTGTTTTCCCCCTATGCCTTAATTTTAACAGAGCAGGATAAATTTGCAATCTAGTCATTAAAAGTTGCTTGCTTTAAGTGATCTCGCGGCGTAAAATCAGGCCAGGGGGTGATTTTATGGTCACCAAAAGCAAGGTTGAGATATTCAAAATTAGAAATCGCACTGGTTATGCTGCCCTTTACCAAAACAATTTAACTGAGGGTCGGTCGGCTAAAGAGGCTTATGACCGGATGGTAAAGGCTGTTCGCAGAAAGGTCAAAAAATAATAGGAAGGGAAATAATGGAATTTCAGGTTAACTTGCTTGCGGTCTTGATTGCTGGGGTGGTACACTTTGTGGTAGGGATGATCTGGTACTCTCCAATTTTAGGGGCGTGGAAGTAATCAAGGTGTTTAGTATTATGTTAAAACATTCAATTAAGGTTGGTTTTAGTTTTGGGATAACTTCCGGCATTATCACTACACTTGGATTAATGGTTGGCTTAAGTTCAAGCACCCATTCAAAGTTAGTTGTTATTGGCGGCATATTAACTATAGCCATTGCTGATGCATTTTCCGATGCTTTGGGAATTCATATTTCTGAGGAATCAGAAAATAAACATACAACCAGAGAAATTTGGGAAGCTACTATTTCCACGCTTTTATTTAAATTTATCTTTGCTTTAACATTTCTAGTGCCGGTCTTAGTTTTTCAACTTTCTACAGCTGTGTTAATCAGCGGTATTTGGGGCTTTTCATTGCTTGGGCTGCTTAGCTTAAACATGGCCAAAGAGCAAAATGAAAAACCCTGGAAAGTAGTGTTAGAGCATTGGCTGGTGGCTGTAGTAGTTGTTGTTTTAACGTACTATATTGGGAGCTTTATTGCTGCCAGGTTTGGCTAGCTTTTTAGGTAATGCCTCAGGCATTAATAGTTAATCTTGATTTTTAGGTCTTGTGGATGTGCGCCAAGGTTAAACTTCGCAGCGTCAAAACTAGGGGAACGCCAGAGCCCACGGGCATTGTTTGATACACCCATGCCTTCTTTGATAAACCCGAAAAATGAGGAATCCCTTTGACCATTATTGTTTTCGTCATGTAAAACAACAATGGCGTAATCGCCAATAGGGGTGTTGGAAAATGAGACCTGGGCTTTTTTGTCTTTAATTGTGCTGACAATAACTCGGCTGGCTTTTTTAATAGTTTCCGGAAAGCCATCTTCATAGTCAAATATCCCGACCCGCACTGAGCCTTCATTGTTACGCAGGCCTTCAATTGCTACTTTTATATCATTGTTCTTAATTACTTCTTTAACTAAAAGGGGCTTATCTGACTCATTGGTGCGTACAACCGTGATCTTAACCAATTCTGTTATTGATTTTCTTTGTTCTCGGGGTTTGCTTTCCTCTGGTCGCTTGTAATCCATAACAACCTGGGCAAAAACAGTTGTCGCAAGAAAAACTAACAGGCTGGCTAGAATTAATTTATTTTTCATGATTATTTTACTCCTTTTAAGGGGCCTCTTTCGTAAGGGGTACTGATTATTCTGTTAAACTCCTTATTGCTTAGATTTTCAGGCGCATATTCAACATCATATGTTTTTAGTTTATTAACAAAAGTTCTCAAATGATTCCTTGAACCGCGCAGCAAGCATTTATAGACCAATTTAATGTCGTCCTGGTTGGTATCCTTGATTAGTTTTTGTAGGTCAACAATGCTGATATCTTCTATTACTGCCCCGGCTTTTAGGGCTTCAACTAAGGATCTTCCGCCTTGTTTTGTCAAAATTTTGTTTAACGCAATGAGTTTTTTGTCAGATTTAAGTGGTTCATCCAAATCATATTTTTTTATTAGTAAATTAACTGCCTCAACATGGGTTTGCTCGCTTTTCGCAATGTTATTAAAAATAGGTAGTTTCCATTTATCATAAAATTTTGAGTAAAGAGCTACAGCTAACTTTTCTTCCTGCAGTGTATAAATGATACCTTCTTTTTCTGTCTGGTTGAGCGGTTCTTTGGGCAGGCCATTAACCAACCGGCTGACTGGTCCCCCCCTGATGATTGTCATGCCGTCTTCATTAACTTCAAAAAGCATGTCAATGTCTGGAGGACTACCCATGGCTAGCGCTGCGCAGCTTAATAGTGCCAGAAGCGAAACGAAAATCAATAATTTAAGCTTTGTCATGTAGATCACTCCTTTGGCATCCGAGGTTAATATATTTTAACAGATAGTTCAAATTATGCAATAATCCTTTCAATTTTGGCCAAAACATCATCAGTTAATTTTTCTTTTACTTCAGCTGCTTTCAAGTTTTCTTTTAGTTGGTCAATATTGCTTGCGCCAAGAATTACTGTGCTGACATTTTTGTTTTTCAGGCACCAGGCAATTGCTAGTTGGGCAGGGGAGCAGTCTAATTCTTTGGCTAGTTGGACCAGTTTATCAATTTTATCAAAAATAGGTTGTTCTAACATGTGATGATTTTCATATTCCTTTTTAAGCCAGCTAACGCGATCAAGCCGGCTTTTTTTTGGCATACCTTTATTATATTTACCGGTTAATATTCCTGCAGCCAGGGGGCTCCAAATGGTGGTGCCCAGCCCATATTTTTCGTAAAGCGGGGCATATTCTTTTTCAACTCGCCCTCTGGCCAACATATTATATTCCGGCTGCTCCATTGTTGGCGGAATAAGATGGTATTCCTGAGCAAATTTAAATGCCTGTTCAATTTGTTCAGCGCTCCATTCAGATGTGCCCCAATAAAAAGCCAGGCCAGAGCGAACAATTTGGTCCATGGTTAAAACTGTTTCCTCCAGAGGGGTATGCTTGTCTGGTCGGTGACAGAATAATAGATCAACATAATCCATTTTTAGACGTTTGAGGGAGTTTTTTGTCCCTTCAATTAAATGTTTACGTGACAAACCAATTTGGTTTGGTTTATCGCCACCCCAATAAATCTTAGTTGAGACAACAACTTCGTCACGATTAAAATCCTTAAGTGTTTTGCCAAGGATTGATTCTGAAACGCCGTTTGAATAAGCTTCAGCCGTATCAAAAAAATTAATCCCGTTGTCAAAGGCGAGCTGAACGCATTCACGCGCCTGGGCAAAGTTTAAGGTGCTGCCAAAAGTCAGCCAGGTGCCAAGAGATAATTCGCTGACTTGAAGACCTGATCTGCCTAAATGATTGTATTTCATGCTACAATTTTAGCATACTAACCATTCTGGAGGAATAGATGATGAGCAGAAATGATTTTAAGGATAAGGTTGTTATTATTACAGGCGCTTCAAGCGGCATTGGCAGGGAACTTGCTTTGCAATTAGCAGGACAAGGGGCCTGGCTTTCTCTAGCTGCCCGCAATATAGAAAGACTTACGGCATTGGCTGAGGAATGTGAGAAGGCAGGGGGCAAAGCCCTGGCAATCCAGACTGATGTGGTCAAGGAACCGCAATGCAAAAATCTGATTGATAAAACAGTTGAGAAGTTTGGCAGGATTGATGTTTTAATCAATAATGCTGGTTTTGGCATTAAGGGTAATTTTGACGAATTGCCGGACCTTGATCTTTTTAAGTCAGTCATGGATGTTAATTATTACGGCAGTGTTTATTGTACAAGATTTGTCCTGCCTTATTTAAAGCAAACCAAGGGCAGGATTGTCGGTGTTTCCAGCGTAATTGGTAAGATAGCGACATTGGGAAGCTCAGCCTACTGCGGCAGTAAATTTGCCATGGCAGGCTTTTTTGATGTGCTAAGGCTTGAGTTAAAAAAGTATAAAATAAGTGTTACCATGATTTATCCTGGCTATGTTGTAACTGAGTTTGTTGAAAGAATGGTGAAGCCTGATGGTACTTTTCAGGGAGAAGATGGCAGGAAATTTTATACCAAGAGCATGATGACGGCAAAAAGATGCGCGCGTATTATTATTAAAGCAACTGCGCGCAGGAAACGCCAGGTAATTATGACCTCATACGGGGTGGTCGGTGTGTGGCTAAATTTGTTAGCCCCGTCTTTTCTTGGCTGGGTACTGCCTTTTGTGAGTAAGATACATAAAGAGAGAGTCGGAGGAGGGAGGATTTGAACCCCCGATACCTGTTAAGGTATTTCGCTTTTCGAGAGCGACGCCATCAACCACTCGACCACTCCTCCTTCGCTTTTCGCTTTGCTCAAAGCTTCGGAGGACAAGTCCTCCAAAGTATAGTTAATTTAATAATAAATTCTCCGTAGCTCACTTTAGTGAGCGAAGGAGAACGGAAGGGGTGGGATTTGAACCCACGGTCCGCCAAAGGCGGACACACGCTTTCCAAGCGTGCTCCTTAAGCCGCTCGGACACCCTTCCATAAATGCGCCTAGTGCGATTCGAACGTCCCGATGTCTAATTGAATAAATGCGCCAGACAGGAATTGAACCTGCAACCCCTTCCTTCGCAGGGAAGTACTCTATCCGTTGAGCTACTGGCGCATAATCATCGAATCGGGACTCTATCCAGCTGCTTGCCCCGATTTCGCGAAGCGAACATCGGGGAGCTATAGGCGCATGACTGAATGTGTTATAATATCATACCATGATTAAATTTGGAACGGATGGCTGGCGGGCGGTTATTTCCGACGAGTTTACCTTTAGTAATGTAAACAAAGTTGCCAGGGCAATTGCCCTTTATTTGATCAATCATAAATTAACTAAAAAGCCCCTTATTATTGGTTATGACCCTCGTTTTCTAGCTGATAAGTTTGCTGAAGCCATAGCTAAAGTGATGGAAGATGCTGGGATTAGCTGTTATTTAACTGAACGCGATACTCCGACCCCCATAGTTGCCTGGGAAGTTAAGGATAAAAAAGCAGCTGGAGCGGTTATGTTAACAGCTTCCCACAATCCTGCTGAATACTGCGGCCTCAAATTTATTCCTGACTATGCAGGTCCGGCTAATGAAAAAATCACTGCCGAGCTGCAGGAATATGCTAATGGTGATATTGAACTTCCCAAACCAAAACACAGGGGTGAAATAGAAAGGTTTGAACCAAGAGAGCGTTATTTTAGATATATTGAATCTATTATTGATTTTGTCTTAATTAAAAAGTCAGGCCTTAAAATTGTTTATGATGCTATGCATGGCTCAGGCCGTGGTTATCTGGATCGATTGCTTGAAGAAAATGGGATTAAAGCCGAGGTCCTGCATGGAGAAAGGGATGTGTTGTTTGGGGGCAGGAATCCTGAGCCTGACGATGAAAACCTTGAAGATTTAAAGGCTAAAGTTGTTGAATCAAAAGCTAATATCGGTATAGCTAATGATGGGGATGCTGACCGCTTTGGCATAGTGGATGAAACAGGAACATTTTTGCATGCCAACCAGGTGCTGGCTTTGGTCTTTGATTATCTGGTTGGGGACAGAGGTTTTAGCGGGTGTGTTGTTCGCTCAGTTGCCACCACTCATTTACTCGATCGCATTGCGACTAAACATAAGATTCAATTGCACGAAACCCCAGTAGGGTTTAAACATATTGCTGAAATTATGATGAAACATGAGGTTATTATGGGGGGAGAAGAAAGTGGGGGCCTGTCAATTAAAGGCCATATCCCTGAGAAAGATGGAATATTAGGTAATCTTTTAATTGTTGAGCTGTTAGCTAAGAAAGGCAAGCCTTTATCCCGGATTTGGGCTGATTTAACTAATAAATATGGTGAGATCTACGGGGAAAACCTAAATTTAAAACTTGATGAGGATAAGAAAGAACAATTGATGAAGATATTAAAGGAGAAAACTCCTCAGCAATTAGCAGGGCTTAAAGTTATTAATGTAAACAAGGTTGATGGAATTAAGCTAATTTTAAGTGATGGCAGTTGGGTACTAGCTCGCCCTTCTGGCACAGAACCTTTGGTGCGCATTTATGCGGAGTCAGATAAACCGGAAAAATTGAAGATTATGATTGAAGCGATTGAAAGTTTGGTATAATTAGTAGTACAGTAGTTTAGTAGTGCAGTAGTGCAGTAGTACAGTTAGTGCAGATAGAGGAGGAGATTAACATGGTAAAGAAGAAAAAAATGGCCAAGGCAAAAGTTGTGATGAATGATGTTGAGGTGAAACGGGCGTTAATAAGAATTGCCCATCAAATTATCGAGGCTAATAAAGGGATTGAGAATGTTATCTTGGTCGGCATTATGCAGCGTGGGTTGCCCCTGGCCAGGCGTTTGGCTGAAATTATCAGCAAAGAAGAAGATATCGAAGTTGCAGTTGGAGGGCTTGATGTTTCACTTTATCGCGATGATTTAACTAAAAAGGGTAAATATATCGAAGTACGTAAATCTGATATGCCTTTTACCGTAACAGATAAAGTGGTTGTATTGATTGATGATGTTATTTTTGCTGGCAGAACAGCCCGGGCTGCTTTGGATGGCTTAAAAGATTATGGGCGGGCAGCCAAGGTTCAGTTAGCTTCATTGGTTGACCGCGGCCATAGAGAGCTGCCAATTCATCCTGATTTTGTGGGTAAGGTTATTCCGACATCATTTAAAGAAGATGTTAAGGTGGAAGTTTTTGAAGTGGATGGCGTGGATCGGGTATTGATTAAATAATGTGCCTGCATTAAACACCTACGCAACTAAAGAGCAGATCTTAAAAGGGCTAAATCCTGAACAGAAAAAAGCGGTAACCCACACAGATGGTCCTCTTTTAGTGGTTGCTGGGGCTGGGACTGGTAAAACTACTGTTATAATCCGCCGCATTGCCAATCTAATTGCCGCAAAAAAAGCCAAGCCAAGCGAAATTCTAGCGTTAACTTTCACTGATAAAGCAGCGGAAGAGATGGAAATGCGGGTTGATCGGTTAGTTCCTTATGGTTTTATTGATGTTTTGCTTTCCACCTTCCATGCTTTTGGTGATCGAGTGCTGCGTGAGCATGCTATTGATCTAGGTTTGCGGCCTGATTATCAAGTGCTGTCCCGGGCTGAGCAGATTGTTTTCTTTCGCGAACATATTTTTGAGTTCCCCTTAAAGTATTATAAATCATTAAGTGATCCCACTCGTCATGTTGAAGCTTTACTTAGTCTCATTAGCCGGGCGCAGGACGAGGACCTTTCTCCAGCAGAATATATTAAATGGGCAAGAGTCAAAGATAAACAGCAGTTTGAAGTGGCTAGGATTTATAAAAAATACCAGGACTTAAAAGCGAAAAAAGGCTTTGTTGATTTTGCTGACCAGGTAGGGTTAGCGCTTAAGTTATTTCGTAAAAACCCGGCTGTACTGAAAAAATTTCAGCAGCGATTTAAATATATTTTAGTTGATGAGTTTCAGGATACTAATTATGCCCAATTTGAGCTGCTCAAGTTATTAGCCGGCAAAAAGTCGAATCTGATGGTGGTGGGGGATGATGACCAATCGATTTATAAGTTTCGCGGGGCTGCCATCTCTAATATTTTAAGTTTTAGTAAACAATATAAAAAGAGTAAGACAATTGTTTTAACCAAAAACTATCGCTCTACGCAGATAATTCTTGATAGTGCCAGGCGTCTAATAAAACATAATGATCCTGACAGGCTTGAGGTTATTGAAAAAATTGATAAACGGCTAAAAGCAGTTAATAAGAGTAAAGAAAAAAAAGTCCAGCACTTGCATTTTGATCGAGTATCGGCTGAAGCAGACTGGGTGGCGCAGGAAATTAAAAAGCGCCATGATAAGGGAGCAAGACTATCTGACTTTGCTATTTTGGTGCGGGCTAACGCGGACGCGGAAATTTTTGGGCAGGCGTTAAATGTTGTTGGTTTGCCCAGTCAGTCGTCAGGCGGAGGCGGGCTTTATTCTTTTCCCGAAGTTCAGTTGGCTGTTTCGTTCCTCAAGTCAATTGGTGAATTGACTGACTCAATTGCGCTTTATCAGTTAGCTGCTTCTTCTATTTATCAGCTTGACCCGCTTGATTTGCAAAAAATGACAGCCTTTGCCAGGAGAAGAAATTATACTCTGCACCATGTTCTGGCCCACCTTGATGACGGGGGAGAAGAGTTTGAAGTTTTAAGTGATGTAACTAAAGAATCCAGGGTAACGGTGCGTAAAATTATTGATGATATTAAATATTATTTAAGTTTTGCCAAACAAAAAACTACTGGCGAGGTTTTGTACCAGTTTTTAAAACGTTCTGGTTATTTGAATAAGCTGACCAAGGAAGAAAGCCCGCAGAATGAAAGCCGGATGATGAATCTTTCGAAATTCTTTAACACGGTAAAACAGTTTAATGCAGTTGCCGAGCTTGATCGGGTTTCCGAGTTTGTCAATTATCTTAATATCCTGCGCGAGGCGGGTGATAACCCTGAAACATTGGTAAATGACCCAGATCTTGATGCAGTTAATATCTTAACTGTGCACAAGGCCAAGGGACTAGAGTTTAAAGTTGTGTTCATGGTGACTCTGGTGGCGGAAAAGTTTCCAGTCAGGCGCAGGAGCGATCCGATTGAACTGCCGCTTGCGCTTTATAAAGAAAAATTGCCGCAAGCAGACTTCCATCTTCAGGAAGAAAGAAGATTATTTTATGTCGGCATGACCCGGGCAGGGCAAGAACTTTATTTTACTTCGGCAGCAGATTATGGGGGAAAAAGAGTGCGCAAGGTTTCTCAATTTGTTTTAGAAGCCTTGGACCAACCGCGCGCTGATATTGGTTTGATCAAAAGTTCACCCAAGGATCAAATTGAGCTTTTTGCGCCGGCGGAAATAGCTTTGCCGTCACTTAAGAGGATTAAAAAAGATGAGCCGCTTTATTTAAGTTTTTATCAAATTGATGATTATTTAACCTGTCCTTTGAAATATAAATATGTCCATATTCTGCGCGTGCCCATGCTGCCCAATCATATGATCCTTTATGGCTCAGCCCTGCATAAAGCTGCTCAAGCCTTTAACCTTGCTAAATTAAACAGGCAAAAATTCACTGAAAGAGATTTAATTTCTGTCCTGGAAAATAGCTGGTCAGCTGAGGGTTTTATCTCACGGGAGCATGAGGAGCAGAGGCTGGCAGCTGCAAAAAAGGCCTTAAAATTATTTTATAAAAACGAAAAGAAATCAAAGCGCAAAATAAAATTTGCTGAAGAATCCTTTTCTGTTTCAAAGGATAATATTATTATTCGCGGGCGTTTTGATCGGGTGGATGAGCAGCAGGGAAAAAATCATATTGTTGATTATAAAACATCAGAGGTTAAAAAACAGCCTGAGGCAGATAAGCGGGTCCGGCAAAGCCTTCAATTGTCAATTTATGCCCTGGCCTGGCTGGAAAAATACGGCAAATTGCCCCATCGTCTAGAACTTTACTTTTTTGAAAAAGGCTTAGTGGCTGGTATCGAAAAAAGCAAAACAGATATTGAGAAGACCTGGGCAAAGATTAAAGAAGTAGAGCAGGGTATTCGCAGGGCCAATTTTAAAGCAAAACCGAACACTCGGGTATGTGGGTATTGTCCTTACAGTGAAATTTGTCCGGCCTCAGCAGTTTAGCTTTCTATTTGAGGAACAGTTTGTTTGTTTTCCAGGGATTCTAATTTATCACCGAATTTTCCCAGGCGTTTATCAGTCGCATCATAGCTGCTGGTCATATTCTTTACATGGGTTCCCATTTTGCGAAAATCGTCCATCACTCGGGAAAAATCACCTTCCAAGCGGGATAAATCTTTTAATATTTCCTCAGCCCTTTCTTCAATTCTCATGCCGCGCAGGCCCAGTAGAATAGTTTGCAAATAGCCGTAGAATGAATTAGGGGAGACAGGAATAACTTTTTTGTCTATGGCATATTTAAAAATGCTTTTGCCGTCATCCAGATTTTCATCTTTAATAATAATTTCATAATAAACATTTTCAGCCGGGATGTACATCAGGGCAAAATCAAAAGTGCCTTCATCAGGCAGAATGTATTTTTGGTGGATAGCGTCAATATGCTTTTTTACATCGCGGATAAACTGTTTTTTTGAGTTTACTTTTTCATTCTCATTGCCGGCTTCAATCACCTTTTTAAAATTTTCCAAAGGAAATTTTGAGTCAACCGGCACCATCCCGTCTTTTAGCAGTATAACTGCGTCAACTGCTTCACGGCTTTTAAAGTGATGCTGGAGTTTATATCGAGCTGGTGGTAGTACTTGTTTTAAGAGGTCGCTTAAAAATAACTCGCCCATGCCGCCGCGGATCTTTGGTGCCTGAAGGATTTCTTGAAGTGAAGCGATATCTTTGGCCACCTCATTAACTTGCTTGGTAGATTCTTGCACTTCTCCCAGTCGGCCATAAACATCTTTAATTGCCTTGGCCGCATTATCCAGGCGGCTGCTAGTGTTTTTATCAAGGTTTTGCATGGTTTGGGTAAAATCGGTATTGACCTTTTGCAGTATGTTCTGGTTGTCAGAATAAACCTTGGTGATTGAACCGCGCAGTTCTTCCATTTGTTTTTGGATGATCTCAATTGCTTTGTCAGACTGGACTGTAGAGGCTGGTTGGTTGAGTTTAAGGATCATAAAGCCTACAGCTACTAGGGTGATAATTGAAATGGTTATGGCCAGAAGTTCCATAAAGCTATTATACCAAAATACACTAACTTCTGCTATAATTTGTTCATTAAATAATGATGAAAGTTGTAAAAAAACTACTAATTTTTCTCCTGTTATTTGGACTGTGCCAAATGGTTGTTATAGCTCAGACTTTGTCTCCTGAAGATAAATCAGAAATTGAGGAAACTATTGTTAGAATTGAAAAGGAAATTGCCCGCCTGCAAAATAAACTTAAAATTGAAAAAGTTCAAGATGTAAGAAATAATCTTTTTGAATTGATTGAAGGGCATCAAGGTCGCGTAGAGAAATTAAGGGAAAAACTGGAGGAAGCAACGCCGGAAGTGGAAGAGGATGCAGAATTGACTCGCATTATGGAACAGATGATGAATATTGAGGGCGAAATTGAGCGTTTAGAAGATAAGCTTAAATTAGCAACTGCCCCAACTAAGATATTACAACTTAAAGAAATAATTGATGGGCACAGGGCCAGATATAAGAAGTTGGAAGAAGAACTGGTTGCTTTAGAGGTTGCCGGCCTTGATGAAGTTACGGCTGAGGCTGTGGCAACCACTGAGGTAGGCGAGGAATTTGTCCCTACAGAAGAAGTGAAAACAGCGCAAGATGAGGTGATCGAAGGTCGTTTTAAATTTGAAATCGGCGGAACAGCAGGCCTTTTTGCCGGGGCAACAGCTATGCTGGGTGAATTAAGGCTGCCGCTTCCTTTTGTTTTTGGCCCGGCAACAACATCACTCCGGTTTTCTGGCGGATTGGCCCAGAGCAAGGATATGGGGCGGCGATATGCGCCGATAGCCTGTGATGGCATATTTAATTTTCCTGCAGAAATTTTTACTGGTGTTGAGAATTATTTGGGTGCAGGCTTAAACTATGTTGTTTTAACCTCTGGACAGAAACAGGGAACAATTGGCGGACAAATTTTTTATGGGGTGGAAAGTAATGGTTTTAACGGTCGGATTTTTGGGGAAATAGGCTATGGGGCGTTGCGCACAGGCTTTTCACCTTCCCATAAAGGAGTTACTTTGTTTGTTGGCTACCGGCAAGATTGGCGCTTCTAATTAGTGTCTTGACAAGGCTGTTTGGCTTTCGTATAATCCGCACGTAGGAAAAAGGGGGTAAAAAATTGAAAAAAATAATTTCTTCTGTTGTTTTGCTTGCTTTTGTTTTGGTTTTATTGGGAACATCTTTGGCTTATGCTGACAGTCGCTCTCCGGCTCAAAAATTGACTGCTGGGAATAAATATTTGAAATCCCTGGATACAAAAATTAAACTATATCGTAAACAACGTAACCTAAAGATGGTAAAGACGATTCAGCTGCAGAAAAAAGCAACTATTAAGCGGATGAAGGTGTGGAAAGCAGAAGCAGCGGCAGCAAGAATGGCCCCACCACCGCCGCCTCCTCCTCCCAGGCGCGCAACACCTCCACCCAGGCGAGTTGCTCCTAAACCTGTGCCAAAGAAAGCTCAACCAGATGGTTTGTTTGGTTTGGGAATAAGGACAACTATTGATACTGGTTATATTACTGGCGGTGGCAAAACCGCCTCATTGATTGGTGGTTGGGCCATGATTATGGATGATGCCATGGCTCTGGGCCCAATGATGGGCATGGCTGAAGATGCAGTTAAATATAAAGTGGGATTGGGTGGCACTTACGGGAAAGATTATAGCGATAACTCATTTAATGCTATCTTAGTCACTTTTGATGGTATATTGCATCTGCCAGAAGAATGGACTGGGATGCAGTCCTATGTTGGCGGTCAGGTCAATTATCCTGTTTATAAAAGTGATCCAGCTGGCGCTCCTGGTGGCGCGGTTTATTATGGAATCCAGGGTGATGCTGGTATTGGTCTTGACAGCCCAAGTTATGCTGAGGTTGGTTATGGAGCAGCCCGCAGAGAGGGTTATTCAAGCAAAGGCTTTTTTGTAAAAGTTGGTCAACATATAGTTCTCTAGTAATTTAGGCCCTTTTTTCTAAGCATTGCTTTAGGAAAGAGGGCCTTTTTCTATGCTAATGTTTGGTATTGGTTGGCGCGGCAGCCCAGGGTATAAAAAGCAGCTTTCTTCACATAATTATAATATCATCCCCTGTGCTATAATTGAACCCTGAACCGTAATGGTCCAGGGTGAAGCCAAATGGGTTATCCAGTAATATATGTTCACGGTATTGGAGCGTCCGCCAGGGTCTGGAAAAAATTTGAGATTCCAGACCATGCCTCCTTTTACATCTCATTTTCTAACCGCTTTGCTAATCCAATTAATCAAGTGCCTGAACTGGCAAAATTTATTGATAATGTATTAAAACAGACAAAACAAGACAAGGTGATTTTAATTTGTCACTCTATGGGCGGATTAGTTGCCCGACAATATCTGGCTGATTATAAAGCGTCCCATAAAGTTGAGAAGCTAGTTCTTATGAGTAGCCCGAATTTAGGCAGCATGGGATTGTTTTTTAATTGGCTGCCATTAGCACTAATTATTATTGGAGTGCTTGGTTATAAGTACATTTGGCCGTTGATTTTTTGTTTAATCGGCTTGATTTGGGAAGCAACTTCTTTTGTTAGGGGTGTTTTGTTATTATCGCCTGCGGCCTGGGCAATGCGTCCGAATTCAAGCTTTCTTAAAGCATTGAATTTAAAAAATATGCCAGCAGATGTTAAATATATATCTGTGTTAAGTGATACAAAGGATTTACCGCATAAACTTGTTAATTTGTTTTTATTTAGGGAGGGTGGGGATGGGGCTGTGCCGCTCAGCAGCCAAAAATTATCATTAAAGAGTGTGCCTAACTTTGACAGGCTTAATTATTCTGAGGTTGCTATTGATTTGCCGCACTTTGTGATTCCTTATCAAGTTGATCAAGTAATTCTTCAAGCTCTTGAGTTGTAGTTTTATCTGTTGCTACAAATGGATTGCCAAAATTAATTATTACTTCTGACCAGGGCAGGGGAATTTCATATTTATCCCAGCGCCAAAAGAGAGAAAATTTTCTGCTGATTTTAATGCCTACCGGAACAATAGATAAACCGCTCTTTTGTGAAAGGAAAAGAATGCCGGGTTTGGCGTGATGATATTTAAGGGGAGCAGGTGGTCCATCAACCGCAATTGCTGCATCAAAGCCAGCAGTCAAGGTCTTTAACAGTTGTGATAGTTTTTTGCCCCTTTCAAGAGGAGTTCCCTTTTCGACGTACCTTACTGTTTGATAATGGTATTTTTCAGCCAGATAAGTAAGGATGTCCCCTCGCCAATTATCTGTTGGATAAAGGCAAAGTTTACGATGTTGTGCCCAGTAAAAAAGAGGAAATGACTGTCCGTGCCAAGTGGCAAAGAGGACAGTGCCAGTTGGTTCGTTGATGACTTTGTATTTAAGCGTAGAACCAATAAGAGAATTAAACTTCCAAAATAACCAGGCTAGTATTTTAACCATAGTTATTCAAAAGCATACATGATCATGGCTAAAATTGCCATGCTTGCGGTTTCTGTGCGCAGGATTCTTTTGCCCAAACTGACAGGAGTAAATCCAGCTTCTTGAGCAAGTTTGATCTCTTCCTGAGAAAATCCGCCTTCAGGGCCAATTAGGACAAGAAGGTGGTTCGGTGGTTGGGTTGATAGGATCTGTTTTAATGTGATTTCTTTTTCAAGTTCCCATGGGATAAGGGCTATATCGAATTGGGACTTAAGTTTTAAAATATCTGCAAATTTAGTTAAAGGTGCAATTTCTGGGATTGTAGAGCGGCCGGATTGTTCAGCTGCTTCTTTGGCGATTTTTTTCCAGCGATCTAATTTTTCTCCCTTGGCAATGGATCTTTCCGAAAGCGTAGGGATTATCTGCCTGATTCCTAATTCAGTGCATTTTTGAATGATTAAAGCCATTTTTTTGGCTTTAGGCAGGCACTGGGCTAAAGTTACTTTGATTTTTGGTTCTGTTTCATCATGTTTAGTGCTCAATACGTTACAAGCTATTTTGTTTTGTTCCATTTTTGTGATTTTTGAAGTATGGATTTTACCTGTGCCGTCCAAAAGTTCTATTTGATCGCCAACTTTTAGGCGCAGTACATTTTTGATTTGATGTGCGTCAGACCCAGTAATAGTTGGTATTTGGTCTTGGGGAACAAAAAACCTATGCATTTTTGTATTTTTTTAACAGCTCTTCTTGAGCCGTATTTAATCTAGTGGGGATTTCGATTTCAACCAACACATAAAGATTGCCTTTTACTCGCTGCTCCAGATGCGGCATGCCTTGTTCTTTGATTCTAAACCTGGTATTGGGCTGCGTGCCCCGAGGAATTTTTAGGGTAGCTTTGCCGTCCAGGGTAGGGACCTTTATCTCATCACCGAGAGTTGCCTGGACAAAGGATATCTTTGTGCGATAAAAGAGGTCTGCGCCGTCTCGGTTAAATAGATGATGGGGTTCAACCTGAATAAAAAGGTATAAGTCGCCGGGTGGGGCGCCTTTTCTGCCGGCATCCCCGCTGCCTGCCGCACGCAGGCGGTAACCAGAATCAATGCCAGCCGGGACTTTAATCTTTATTTTATGGCTTTTCTTAACCCGCCCATCGCCTCGACAGTCATTGCATGGTGAAGAAATTATTTCGCCGCTGCCGCCGCAGGCTGTGCAGGTTGCTACCTGAGTAAAACTGCCAAGAATTGTGCGCTGGGTTTTTTTTACCTGGCCGTTGCCTTTGCAGGTGGAACATTGCTTGGGTTTTGAGCCGGGCTTGGCGCCGCTGCCTTTGCAGGTTTGGCAGGAAACAAAATGGGTGATATTAAGCTCTCTTTCAATTCCCTTGGCTGCTTCTTCAAGGGAAATTCTTAAGTCGTAGCGCAGGTCAGCACCCCTTTCTACGCGGGTGCGCCTGCCGCCCCTGGCTCCGCCGCCAAAGAACACATCAAAAAGGTCGCCAAAGCCGCCAAAGCTTTCAAAGTCCTGGCCGCCAAAATCAAAGCCTTCAAATCCGCCAAAGCCGCCTCCCTGTCCGCCGGCAGTCCCATAATAATCATATTGAGAGCGTTTGTTGGGGTCAGACAAAATCTGGTAAGCTTCGTTTATTTCTTTGAATTTTTCATCTGAACCAGCTTCTTTGTTAACATCCGGGTGATATTGACGGGCCAGCTTGCGGTAAGCGCGCTTTATTTCGTCAGGCGATGCCTTCTTGTCTACGCCAAGGGTTTCGTAGTAATCTCGGCTGCCTTTTGTCATTATTTATTCTTATCTTCCCCCTTCGCTCTTTGAGCTTCGGGGGACGCGTCTTCTTTTATTTCAGCTTCTGCATCAACTGTTTTACCTTGTTCTGGTCCTTGCTCCGAGCCCTGTTGAGGGGCTTCTCCTGTTGCCTTGTATAGCTTAGCTGAAACCTCATAAACATCTTTCTGCAATGCTTCAAAGGTTTGCTTAATTTGTGCGGAATCTTTTCCTTCAAGCGCCTTGCGCACTTCAGCAATGTCTTTTTCCACTTTTTCCTTGTCAGCTGCTTCTACTTTGTCGCCAGCATCTTTAATGGTTTTTTCTGCGGTGTAGGCCAGCCCGTCTGCCTGGTTCCTTAAATCAATCTCTTCTTTTTTCTTTTTGTCTTCGCCGGCATGGGCCTCAGCTTCTTTTTGCATCTTATCAATTTCTTCTTTTGACAGGCCGGAAGAAGCTGTGATAGTTATTTTTTGTTCTTTGTTAGTTCCTTTGTCTTTTGCTTTAACATTTAATATGCCGTTAGCATCAATGTCAAAGGTAACTTCAACTTGGGGAATGCCGCGCGGGGCAGGGGGGATGCCATCAAGATGGAACCTTCCTAATGTCCTATTGTCAGCAGCCATTGGCCGTTCTCCCTGAAGCACATGGACTTCAACTGAAGGTTGGCCGTCAGCCGCAGTAGAAAAGACTTGGCTCTTTGAAGTAGGAATTGTTGTATTCTTCTCTATCAAAGGCGTCGTGACACTGCCTAAGGTTTCAATACCAAGGGTCAGTGGGGTGACATCGAGCAGCACCATTTCTTTAACTTCACCTGCCAACACGCCGCCTTGAAGGGCTGCGCCTATTGCCACAACTTCGTCTGGATTAACCCCTTTGTGCGGTTCTTTGCCAAAGAAGCTTTTAACTGTTTCCTGGACTTTAGGCATGCGGGTTTGTCCGCCCACCAGGATGACTTCATCTATTTTGTTAGCCTGGAGCCCCGCGTCTGCTAATGCCTGGCGGCAGGGACCCAGGGTCCGTTCTACTAGATCAGCGGTCAACTGTTCCAGTTTTGCCCGGCTTAATTTAGTTACCAGGTGTTTTGGGCCGTTTTGGTCTGCTGTAATAAAAGGCAAGTTGATTTCAGTTTCAGTCACGGTCGAAAGTTCACACTTGGCTTTTTCCGCGGCTTCTTTTAACCGCTGATTGGCCATGCGGTCCTTGGACAGATCAACGCCTTGTTCTTTTTTAAATTCTTCGGCTAACCAATGGATAATCTTATGATCAAAATCGTCTCCTCCAAGGTGAGTGTCGCCATGAGTGGCTAATACTTCAACGGATTTTTCCATGATGTCAAGAACAGAAACGTCAAATGTTCCTCCGCCTAAGTCAAATACTACAACTTTTTCTTCTTTTTTCTTTTCAATTCCATAGGCCAGTGAAGCTGCTGTTGGTTCGTTGATGATTCGCACAACTTCTAAGCCGGCAATCGTCCCAGCATCTTTTGTTGCTTGGCGTTGGCTGTCATTAAAATAAGCAGGCACAGTAATAACTGCTTTTTTAACTGGTTCACCAAGATATTCTTCTGCCGACTGCTTCATTTTTTGCAGGATGATGGCAGAAATTTCTGGCGGGCTATAGGTTTTATCCTCAATCTTGATTTGAACTTCACCTTTGCCGCCTTCAGTTACTTGGAAGGGGACATATTTAAGTTCCTGCTGTACCTCATTGAATCTCCGGCCCATAAAGCGTTTAACAGAGAAAACTGTGTGTTCTGGGTTGGTAATCGCCTGGCGTTTAGCCACCTGGCCAACGGTGCGCGAACCATCTTTTAAAAATGAAACAACAGATGGGGTAGTGCGGCCCCCTTCAGAACTAGGAATAACTGTTGGTTCTCCCCCCATCATTGTCGCCACACAACTGTTGGTCGTGCCTAAATCAATCCCGATTATTTTTTCGTGTCCCATGTTATTATCCTCCTATTTTCTTGGCTACAATTACCATTGAGGGTCGAATAACCCTGTTATGGAGGGTGTAGCCTTTTTGCATTTCTTCAATGATCATGCCTTCTGGTCCATCATGCTCTTTTTGCAGGATTGCTTCGTGGACATTGGCATCGTATGGTTTGCCCAATGCTTCGATTTCTTCAACACCATGCTTTTTTAAGGCGTCTTCTAGCTGCTTTTTAATTAAAGCTAAACCCTTGATCATTTCTTCGCCAGCTTTGATTTTGAGAGCTGCATCCATAGCTCGGGCAAAGCCGTCAATAACCGGCAAGAGTTCGGTGATTAAGCCTTCATTGGCAAATTGAACAAATTGGTCTTTATCCAAGGCCATTCTTTTTTTATAATTATCAAAATCAGCCAGAGTGCGTAAAAGTCTATTTTTTTGCTCGGCCAATTGCTCTTTTAAGAGTTCTGTTTCTGGCTTTTCTGGCGGGAGTTCTTTTTTTACAGCTTCAAGCTCGTCATGTTTAGCTGCTTTTTTCTTTTTAGCGCTCAAAATATATCTCCTTGAGAAAGCACGTTAGAAAGTTCTTTGGCCACATAATCGACTAAAGAAGTGGCCTTACTATAATACATACGGGTAGGGCCGATTAGCCCAATGCCGCCAACTGGTTCATTGTTTATTTCAAAAGACCTCACAACAACACTGCATGATCGGATAGCTTTTATTTTATTCTCTGAGCCAATACGAACAGTTACATCTTCAGGAGACACATATTCATCAACAAGTTCTGCTAATAATTCATCTTCTTCAAACAATTCAAGCATTTTCTGCATTTTATCCAGGTTTCTAAATTCTGGTTGATGGAGCAGGTTGGAAGTTCCAGCCGCAAAAATTTGCCTGTTTGAACTATGGTTAACAATAATTGTTGAGTAGTCTAAGGCTCGGGACAACAGTTTCGCTGTTTGATGAAGGATTTCATCAAGGTTCATGCTTTTGCGATGGATAGTTGTTTTAATTAGTTCTTCTTCTCTGTGAGAAGGGTGAACAGCTTTCATCAAGCGGTCAACATAAAAACGATAGCCGCTGTCAGTTGGGATGCGGCCGGCCGAAGTATGTGGCTGAGTAATAAATCCTTCTTCCTCAAGGTCTGCCATTTCATTGCGGATGGTGGCAGGAGATAGCTCTGGCAGGTAAGTGCGTGAAATAGTACGCGAGCCAACCGGTTCAGCGCTATGCTGGTAATCCCGAATAATTGCATTGAGAATTTTTTGTTTTCTTTCGTCAAGTTCTTTATGTGTCATGGTTTAGCACTCTCACTAACTGAGTGCTAATTTTAGCATTTCTAAGGCGGTGGCGTCAAGGGGGTTAGACAAACTTTTCAAAAACCTCATTAGCTAAATAGAGACCTTTTCTGGTTAATTTGATGTTTGGGCTTTCTTTGGTAAGAAGGCCTGATTCGATTAATTCAGCTACTTCCTTTTCAAACCCTTGGAATTTATCAGTTGGGATGCCATCTAGGAGGCGGAGGCCCATAAAGATCGTTTCGCGTTGATCGGGAGCACTCGGAAACCGGCGAATGAACTTCGCGGTTTCCTCGTATTGCTGGAAACCGAGACGTTCAGTCTCAGGTTTCCAGTGGTGCAGATACTCTTCCACAGAATCTGGATTTGCCCACCTCCGCCCATTAACATGCGAATGCGCTCCAGCGCCAATGCCGATGTAATTTTCGTTTTTCCAGTAAGTTATATTATGTTTGCATTCGTAACCTGGTTGAGCAAAATTTGATATTTCGTAGTGTTTATAACCTGTGGAAGTTAGAGTTTCGATTGTGTGCTCATACATTGCTAGGTCTGTTTCTTCATCTGGGAGTTGGAGACTGGGAACTGGAGACTGGGAACTAGTAACTCTCGGTTCCCGATTCCCAATTCCCAGTTCCCAAAAAGGTGTTCCTTGCTCAATTTGCAAGTTATAGGTGGATAGGTGGTTCGGCGCTAGGTGGATAGCTTTGTTTAAATCTTGTTTCCACTCATCTAGGGTTTGATTGGGTAGGGCAAAGATTAAATCAAGATTAATATTATCAAATCCTGCTGAGCGGGCATCATTGTAAAATTTTAGGACATCTTTTGAATCATGGATGCGGCCTAATGTTTTAAGATGCTCATCATTAAACGATTGAGCGCCGATGGAGAGGCGGTTGATACCAAGTTTTCTTAATTCTTTTAGCTTAGTTTTGTTTGCTGTGGCGGGGTTAGATTCGATGGAGATCTCTAAATGCCGAATGCCTAATGCCGAATTACGAATTAATGTACTTATTATTTTATTGAAATGTTTTGGCTCTAATAGGGTTGGTGTTCCGCCGCCGAAGTAAATGGTTTCCAGTTTCCAGTTCCCAGTTTCCAGTTGAGAAGAGATTTCTTTGCATAAAGAATTTACATAATCATCGATTAAATCTTCCTTACCTGCATACGAAACAAAATCGCAGTAATTACATTTCTTTTTGCAGAAGGGTAGATGGATGTAAAGCGCGGTCATTTGCCGAGTCGTAAAACGGCGAGGAATGCTTCTTGAGGCACATCAACTCGACCAACGCGCTTCATCCTCTTTTTACCAGCTTTTTGTTTTTCAATAAGTTTTCGTTTACGCGTAACATCGCCGCCGTAACATTTGGCCAGAACATTTTTCTTGATAGCGGCAATGTTTTCTCTGGCAATTACCTTGGCGCCAATGGATGCTTGAATTGGAATACTAAATTGATGACGGGGGATAACTTCTTTTAATTTTTCTGCCAGCCTCCGGCCCCGGGTTTGCGCATAGTCCCGATGAACAATGGTTGCCAGGGCATCAACTGGTTCCTGATTAAGTAAAATTTCCATTTTAACTAGATCCGACTCACGGTAGCCAATAATTTCATAATCCATAGAAGCATAGCCGCTGGTGGCTGATTTAAGCTGGTCATGATATTCAGAAATAACCTCGGACAAGGGGATTTCAAAGGTTAGCATCACTCTTTTGGGATCCAGATATTCCATGTGAACATATTCCCCACGTTTTTCTGTTGTAATTGACATGACTGAGCCAACATAATCAGATGGCGTGAATATGGTTAATTTTAAATATGGTTCTTCAATTGATTCAATGTCAGCCGGGGGCGGCATTTTAGTTGGATTGTCAACCATGACTGATTTTTTGTTTTTTAAATTAACTTTGTATACTACGTTGGGGGCAGTGGCAATGATATTAAGGTCAAATTCCCTTTCTAACCTTTCCTGGATAATTTCCAGGTGAAGCAGCCCCAAAAAACCGCAGCGCAGGCCAAAGCCTAAGGCAGCCGATGTTTCTGGTTCAAAGAATAAAGCAGCGTCATTTAGCTGTAGTTTACCAACAGCGTCTTTCAAATTTTCATAATCTTCGCCAGCCAGGGGATAGAATCCGCAAAAAACCATGGGTTTTATTGGCTTATAGCCTGGCAAAGGATTTTTAGCAGGTTTTTTGGCGTCTGTTATGGTATCACCAACCCGACATTCTTTAACATCTCTTACTCCGGGAATCAGGTAACCGACTTCACCCACACTTAGTTTGTCTTTTGGATTAAGTCCAAGTTTTAGTGTGCCAATTTCCAGGCATTCATAGGTTCCTTTTGTGCCCATAAAAGTGATCTGACTGCCTTTGTTTAGTTCACCATTGACTACCCTTAGGTAGGCGATAACACCTCGAAAAGCATCGTAATGGGTGTCAAATATTAATGCCTGGAGGGGCTCATTTTTATTGCCCTGGGGTGGGGGAATCTTTTTAATAATAGCCTCGAGCAGTTCTTCGACCCCGGTGCCTTCTTTGGCAGAAGCCAAAATGATGTCTTTTTCTTCAATGCCGAATACGTTAAAAAGCTCTTCTGCAATACGTTCTGGTTCTGCAGCCGGCAGGTCAATTTTATTTATCACCGGAATAATTACCAAATCATGTTGTTCAGCCAGATGCGCATTAGCCAGTGTTTGGGCTTCAATCCCCTGAGTAGCATCAATTAAGAGCAGTGCGCCTTCACAAGCTGCCAGGGATCGTGAAACTTCATAGCTAAAATCTACGTGTCCAGGGGTATCGATCAGGTTTAAGATGTGATCTTTATACTGCATGCGGATCGCCTGGGCTTTGATAGTTATGCCGCGTTCCCGTTCCAGATCCATAGTATCAAGGATTTGCGCGCGCATATCTCGTTTTTCAACAGTATGGGTAAACTCCAGCAGCCTGTCGGCCAGGGTTGATTTACCGTGGTCAATATGGGCAATTATTGAGAAATTCCTGATCTTAGTGAGCATGACTTCATTCTAGCATAAGTGATGTTGACTTTAAAATAATAAAGATAGATAATAATAATTAAATGACGAATGACCAAACCAGAATGACGAAGGAAGTTCCAAATACCAACCTTGCCTGCCGGCAGGCAGGTTCCCAATTGAGTAATTGGATATTAAGACATTTTTTCGTCATTGATAAATTCGTCATTCGGATTTCTATAACACTTATACTTGTTTTTTCTTTTTTTTCTCCAGCTTTTGCAGTCGTGGATATTGGTGACATAGGTATGGGTGCTAGGCCATTAAGTTTAGGCAAGGCTTATGCAGGTGGGGTGGATGATGCTACGTCAATTTTTACTAATCCTGCTGGTATGGCCTGGAATAGAAATTTGAATATCACCAGTATGAGCGGGACCCTGTTGAGTGATATTAATTATATTTTATTCGGCGTGTCAGATTATTCTCCTATTGGAAAAATCGGCATTGGTTATGTGAATGCATCAATTGGCGGAATTCCCATTACTACGATTACTGGCTCTGGTTCAACCGCTGCTGTGGTGCAAACCGGTAGTACAGATTACAGTTCAAGTGTTGTTTATTTTTCCTACAGTACAAAATTAAACAGTATTTTACGAGGCAAGGGCGAAGGTTTATCCCTTGGTTTTAATTTGAAACATTTTTCTCAGGGGTTTTCTGGTGGCGGCACGGCCATGCAGAATGCTGTGGGATCAGGCATGGATGCTGATTTGGGCCTGATGTGGCAGGTCAATCCCTGGGCAAAATTGGGTTATACTTTTAATAACTTTTTGCCGCAAACCTTTGGGGGAAGGTTTGAATGGGAAAAAGATAATGAGATTGAATCTATTCCCATGTCAATGCAGATGGGGGGAGAATTTGGTTTGATGGGGCAGGATGGCTTGATTAAAAATGATTCTCAGAAACTTGATCTTCTGGCAGACTATGAAACGGCTAAGGAATCAAATCAGCCGTCGCTATGGCATCTTGGTTTAGAATATTGGCCATCCGATATCCTGGCTTTTCGTGTTGGGATGAACCAAAAGCCCAAGGCGCTTGCGAATAATGCTGGGGTTGCTATTGATAATAATTTAACGGGTGGGGTGGGTATTAGATTTTTTGGCTTTACCTTTGATTATGCTTATATGCAGATGGGGGAATTGTCAGATAATGTTACCCACTTTTTCTCCTTTGGTTATCGCGGTATTGATGCGCCCAAGAAAAAGCGCAAAAAAAGAGTTGTAAAAGAAGTAACCAATGCTATCCCTGTGCCGGAAGTTGTTACAAAACCAAATTTGATAACTTATAAGGACTTACCAGATGGTTATTGGGCCAAGAAACAGATTGAGTATTTGGCATCACTTGGCATCATGGGCGGATATCCTGATCAGACTTTCAGGCCGGATAAGGAATTAAACAGGTCTGAGTTAGCCGTTCTTTTAGTTAAGGCGAAGAATTTTAAGATTGGACCGGTTGATGAGATTGAATTCAGTGATGTTCGCGCCAGCGATTGGTTTGCTCCTTATGTTGCCATTGCCGTTGATCGAAAATACATGAATGGCTATCCTGATGAAACCTTTAGGCCAAATCAGATAGTAAGCCGCGCGGAGGCCGCCCTGATTTTTGCCAGGTATGCTGGTTTATATATGAAACCAAAATTGTCCCGATCAAATTATCCTGATGTAGGTACAAAGCATTGGGCGTCTTCGGCTATTGCCGCGGGTAAAGAGGCTGGTTTTTATGAATACATTAGCAGCGGTGATTTCGGCCTGGATAAGTCCCTGACCAGGGCAGAAGCAGCGGAAATTTTAGCTAAGACTCCATTTGTAAAGAAGAAAATTAAAGAGTTAATTGCTGGCGAGAAATAGTATGGATTGTATCTTCTGCAAAATTGTTAAAAAAGAAATCCCTGCCTCGATTGTTTATGAAGATGATAAAGTTTTAGCTTTCAATGACATTTCACCGCAAGCTCCGGTGCATATTCTAGTTATTCCCAAAGTCCATGTTCAAGGAATTGCTGAATTAACTGATATGGGAACAGTTAAAGACCTTTTTGCTGTAATGAAAAAGATCGCAGTTGAAAAAGGCATTGATCAAACAGGTTATCGCATAGTTGTTAATCACGGCAAAAATGCCGGTCAAGCTGTGCCTCATCTTCATTTTCATCTTTTAGGCGGGCGACCTCTCAAATGGCCTCCAGGATAGAACGGAGGAGGAGAGATTCGAACTCTCGCTGCGCTTGCGCTCCTTGGAGGATGAAAATTGGTAACTGAAGAACATAGTGGCTGATTTGACGCTGGATAACCAGGCGCTAAAGGCTGTTGGCAGAATGGCTTTAAATTCATGGCCCTGGAAAAACAAAAATAAAGTATCGTATCTTTTTATAACTATAAATTTATCTCCATATTCCCAAGTATTTCAGAGGTTTTATAGTCTGGCGCACGGCTTATTTCTTGTTCCCCTCTAAGTGTCAAATATACATATTCATTTAGAATCCATTTTGTTTTGACGCTATAAACTATTTTTTCAGTAGTCGCGCCCTGATAAGATTTAGAATAAGTATAATCCCCATCAATTCTTAAATTGCTTCCTAGTTTATATATAAAGCCAAGGCTAGGAGAGATAGTATAAGTTTCTGGATTTATATCTTTAAGATAATCTATAGTTTGAGTGTATGTGCCACCTGCGCTTAGTGTCCAATTATCATTTATATCCAATATGCCTTTTAATGATTCAGTTTGACTCATTGTATTTTTGGTGTTGGATGTAGCCTCGCCAGTGCCCTCATCGCTTTTTGTATAACTGTACTTAGAATCTATCGAGAATTTTTCACTTAAAGAAGTTTTAGCCATAGCATCAAATCTTCTTGTGACCCCTGTATTTTGTGTATATGAAAGATCCGATGTATTAAGCGATTCTCCTTCTTTGTCTTCGGCTGTGAAATTTAACTCCAGAGACAAAATTTTCCATGGTGCAAGCTTTAGCGATAAGATGGTTGACTTTTTATTTTCTGTGTCTTTCCTCCGAGAGAGAGTTGGATCTGTTTTATCAATGTTCATTGTGCTTTCTGTTTTGAGAGTTGTGCCCAAAGACAATTGCCTAACAGGTGCCCACATAAATTCAGTTTGATTGATCGCATTGTTATAACTTAAGCTATTTGTTCTTCTTATTAGCGTAAAATTTGGCTTATGTAAATATCTTAATCTTACCTGTCTTATCGGTCGTAGGGTAAACTTAAAAGAACCTGTTTGTTTTGAAACAGCTTCTTTGGTTCCTGCAAAATCTTCCATGATTGAAGCTATAGTGTATTTCCCATCAGTTTTAAATACTTTTATCGGTTGGGCTTTATAACTTAAGTCAGTTACATTGGTAGTTCCTTCTTTGCTATCATCAATATAATTTACTCCAGCAGATAGAAAGTAGTTTTTCGTTGGAGTTGCAGATATATTGAGATTGTATGTTTTGGTATATGGTTTTAGACCGGTAGGTTCTTCTGTCTCTTTAAGTTCTATATTCCCTGAAGCTGTAATTTTTTCTAATCCTATTGTGGAAAGCCCAAAATTTGCTATTCTATATATTGTAACTTCCTCGCTGGGTGTTCTATCCAACCTTTCTTCATGGGACAACTTGAGGCTTGACCTGAGAAATCCAAATTTGTAAGCAGTTTCCCCGGAATTTCGAACTGTCTTACGATTAATAGAAGCTTGGGATACAAGATCATTTGATAATTCCTCTTTAAAGAAGCGATACGCCAATGATGGCCATCTTTTGGGAGAAACTTTTGTCTTTGCTGTTTGAGTCTCAATAGAATAGGGGGTGTCTTGCCAGACATACTTTTGACTATCGAGACCACATTCAGCAAAGAAAATCTGATTTGGTCGATAAGCCAGAACTCCTCCGTATTCCCAGAGATCTTGCTTAGGACTAACATCTCCTATTGATTGGAACTTTGAGCCAATTCTTTTAAATTTTGCGCTCAAACTTAACGGCCCAAGAGAGGACAAAGTTTTTATTTTTGCTGCTTTTCCAACCTCTTTTGATCCTTCTGATAATACATCTAGATCTTTTTCCGAATAAGCAAATTCAGATTCCGCTTTAAGAATGTCTCCCAAATCAAGTTTTCCATCAGCCCCAATCACAAAATGAGAAACTGGAGAGACTCCTGTTTCACCTTTAATTGTTTCTGCTCCTTCAAGGTTATCGGAATCATTAAGATATGTCACACCTAGCTCAAGGCTATCGGAGAGTTTACCTTTTGTTCGCAGAGCATATGTTGAATGTTGATATGTTGTTTCTCGATAATCAAAATCAACTTGTATAATTTCTTCGTTTAGAATTGTTCTCTTTTTAAATGTGAGAGCTCCGGTATTATAATTTAGCTCATAATCATCTCCTCGCTTCTGCAGTACATCATCCACATGAACTCTTTCGCTATCAACTACAATTGGAGTAAAGCCTAAATAATAAGGGCCCTGTGTGCCATCCCCATAACTTTTCCAAGTCTTAGATTCACCCTGAGGCGATGAGCCAATAATTTTAAACCCCCATCTACCTTGCCTGCCGGCTTCGTCCCGAAGGGCTCCTTCGGACCGAGTCCTCAGGACGAGGTCAGCCCGAGGGGCAGGCAGGTCATAATCGCCTGTGAGCCTTAATCCTGATAGACTTTTATCAAGCTTGGCAAATTCAAGGTTATCCATGCTTGCGGTGAAATCCCCAAAATACAGTTCTGTTCCTCCACGTTTGAGGCGACAGGATACCTTTTCTTCTTTTTGTAGTGTTCCGGCTGTACCACCAGAACTTGTGCTAAATAAATTAGCATCTATTTCGGTACCCTCGATTTTTCCTGAGATATTAAGTCTTAAGGCTTCTTCTCTCATAACTCCGGGTACAAATCCCTCTTTAGTGCCTTCCAGCGTCTTGATTGAGAAAGTTAAAGTCTTATTGCCTTTAACTGTTAAGCCTTCAACCTCTTCTGTAGTAATAGATACAACTTCCTCGGTCATGGTTATTGGCATTTTTATTTTTTCTTCTTCTTTGAGTTTTAACACTTCTCCTAATGGCAACTCAGGAGTTGGTTCAGCAGGAACACTTAGAATTTCAAATATTTCTGGTGGCCTTTCAGGATGATAAACTCTATACCACATGCTTCTTTCCAGTAATTTTATTTTCTTCTTTTTGACAACTTTAGCTTTTGGATATTTTTCTCGTTTTATCCACATCATGATCTTCTGCCAAATATTTTCAGATGCAACTTCTCGGACAGTTTCGCTTTCTTCATAGTAGATATATAATTTTAATCTATTCCAGCCTTCCTTGAATTTATCTGAGACAAGAAGTTCAGTGCCCCAATAGTTTTCTTTTTTATCCATTGTTATTAAACTGCTGTTTTCAAGACCAAGGACGATTTTTTTTGCATTAAGGGATGTTTTAATTCTTACGTAAGTCTTTTTCCCAATAAGCAGAGGATAAATTGGGTAGAAGTTAATGCTGAAATGTGGCTGGGTATATTTTTGCCAAGAGGGGGCGGCCAAGATTTGTGATCCGGTTAGTAAAAGCAGTATTATTGCCACTACTAATTGCCACTTTTTCATAAAAATCTGTACTCACTATACCCATGTTTTATAACCTTTCGTAGTTATTGGTTATAAGGTCACTTTAAATATTTGTATACGGTGATTATTTGTATCAGCAATATAGATTCTATTTTCTTCCCCTATACAAATACCCATTGGACTATTGAATTCGCCTTTACCAATTCCTTTTTTGCCAAATCCAACTAAAAATCTTCCGTTTTTATCAAATATTTGAACACGATTATTCCCACTATCCGCAACATATATAAATCTATCATCTACCGCTATTCCTTGGGGACTATTGAAGTTGCCTTCGGTCTTTCCTTTTTCTCCGAATACCTGAATTGGTTTTCCATATTCATCGAGTATTTGGACCCTATGATTACCAGTGTCTGCAATGTACATATTTCCGTCTATATCTACAGCAACATCTTTTGGTTCTTCAAAAAACCCTTCTCCCCAACCAAATCCCCCAAATGCTTCGAGGAAAGTACCATCATCTTTAAATTTTTGGATACGATCATTATCTGTATCTGCAACATATATTCTTCCCAGCTTATCAATTGTTATGCCAGTGGCATCACTAAATTGCCCGTTCTCAGTTCCAAAAGCACCCAATTCGTCAAGATAATCACCTTTAATCCCAAACTTCTGGATGCGGTTATTCTCACTATCCATTACGTAAATTTGGTAATTAAAATCAATTGTTAGAGAAATAGGCTCGTTAAACTTCCCTTCCTCTTCCCCAAAGTTGCCAAATTGATAAACAAAGAATCCATCTTTATCTATGCGTTGAATACGGTTGTTGCCTGTATCAGCCACGAAGATATCGCCTAGTGAAGTTGATATGTCCCCGAATGTTGGAACATAAACATCGCTGGGGGAGAAGAACTGACCATCACCACTTCCTGGGTGACCAATGCTTTTAACGAACTCAACTTTTGGAGCAACCACTTCTGGGGCTTTTGGAGGAGTACCCATAGCAAAGATTACGGAGCTATTAAAAACCAGAAACACACAAATTATTACTTTTAGCATAAAATCACCACTTTCCACTTAATGATATTCTGTGAACATTATTTTTACTTAAGGCTTGTTGGGCTACATAAGCATAGTTAATTTCTATATGTTTATCGGTAAACCCAACTCCGCCGGTTAACGTATTCTTGGCATAACCTAATCTAATAGCTAAATTGTCTTTTTTCTTTCCAAGACTCATTATATATTCACTTCCAAAATAAAACTCTGGTGAATAGCCGATTTTGGCTATTTGGCTAACATCAGCAGAGATAGTTAGTCCAGGATTATGTATTTTATAAGCTAATCCTAGTCTTATTTTAGGTGGGACCTGCTCAACAGTTCCTGTTCCCCATTTCTGATGGTTAAGAACCTCATCAATTTTCAGGCCTAAGGAAAAGTGGTAATTTGGCTTATACAATAGGCCAGGGGTTAGACTAAATCCATACGCTTGTCCTTCCTCTATTTGATACATATCGTTTGTTAAATATTTAGCAGTTAACCCGAACGAAAGCTTATCGGTCAAATTTGTCCCATAAGAAACCATGTAAGCATTTGAATAATAGCTAAACACTCCTAGTTTTACTACTTCATTATAGGTATCCGATTCCGGACTTGCGGTTTTTTCAATATCTCCAATGCCGATCTGAATCCAGGAAATTCCTAAAGCCCCATTCAAAAAGGGGCGAACATAGCTTATATAATAATGATCGGCATCGGTGGAAAGTCTGGTTTGCATGGTGGTGATCTCGCTAAAATCGATCTTGGCAAGTCCAGCAGGATTCCAGAAGGGGGCATCAGCGTTATCTGAAATGGCAACAAATGCAGATCCCATGCCCAATGGTCTTGCGCCAACACCAGCTTTAAGCACAGCGATATCCTGACCTGCTTGACCCAGCGCAAGCGCGCTTGAATTAACAATTAACAATGACACAATTAACAACAATGTCCACCTACGGTGGATTATTTTAATAACATGCCGAGCGACTTGTGCTGAGCAGAGTCGAAGCAAGTCGAGGCATACCACGTTGTTAATTGTTAATTGATTAATTGTTGATTTTCTCATTTAAGCACTGCTATTTTCCCTCTTCCTGAAACACTCTTTCCATCATTGGTTGCAATAACCTCAAACGGATAAATTCCGTTTACCACAGTATCTCCCATGCCATTTTTCCCATCCCAGGGGATATCATGATATTTTTCCGTCCAAATATCTGGTCCTTCGGCTTCAGTTTCACCATCGAGTTCTTTAACTAAGGCCCCGGTTATGTCATAGATTCTTATTTTGACTTCATCTACATCACAACCTAATTTGTACCTGATCATTGTTGCACCATCATCTGGATTAAATGGATTCGGATAATTGTTAACCCTGGAAATAGAAAGTGGAAGTTCAATAGTAAAATACCAAAGATCCATATCATTTGGCTCATGTGACCATGTATCTGTGCCGTCTTCTTTAACTGCACCCACTCTCCAATACCATTTAACCGGATCTCCTAAAGTATCCTTGACTTCTAAGCCCTCATCAAATTCGTGAATCTCAAAAATAAAGCATGGAGTTGCGTCATTTTCTGGACTTGCTTCAGAGGATGTAACAGTCTTTTTAAATTCCCGATAGGTTGTAAAATTGGTACCTTTTGAACACTGAATCTGGTATTCAAGAATTTCTTTAATCCCTTGCCATTCAAATGTTGGGCGGATGGTGCTAACTTTGGTTTCATCTGCTGGTGCTATAAGAACAGGTATAATTGTTTGAGCAGTGATAAGCGGTTGTGAACCTGGCGTTCTTATTGATAGTGCTGTTGCCGAGCCATTGAGCGGAGCAAAATTGTACGGAATTTTCTGAAAATAAACTTCGTAATCGCCATTTCGATTATCTAACCAGACAATATAACAGTCGTTACTGCTATTTATTCCTATTGCCGGATACACTGAATCCGAGGAATCATTGGTCAATCTTACTTCAGAACCCCAACTTGATCCATTATCTGTGCTCTTTCTGTAATAAACTTCGTGATTACCAGCCTTTCCATCAATCCATACTATATGAACATCATTTCCATTTACTAAAATCGATGGATGGATTGAATCAGAAGAATCATTGGTTAACCTTACTTTAGAACCCCAACTTGCTCCATTATTTGTACTCTTTTTATAGCAAATTTCCCAATTATCAACGATATATTTCTGCCAAATCACATGTACATTATTACCGTTTGCTGCTATTGCTATTGATTTAGAGCCCCATGCGACATCAAATCCTTTCTCTGAATCCCAATTTGTTCCATTATTTGTACTTCTCGCATAAGTATAATAACGCTGTCCTATTACATGAAGATTATTACCGCTCACTCCAATTGCTGGAGAAATTGATTCACTAACTGTTAATTGTGTATCAGATCCCCAGTTTGCTCCGTTATCTGTACTTCTTTTATAAAAAACTTTGGATCTATTGCCATCTCTGCCATCTCTCCATACAACATGGATATTATTTCCATTAACGCCTATTGAAGGATCAATTGCAGATTTAGGACTGCCTGTTATTATCGTAGCTCCTCCCCAATTTGCTCCATTATCTGTACTCCGTTTATAGAGTATTTGACTGCCACCCCAACTACCTTCCCATACCACATGAACATTGTTTCCATTTACTCCTATTGAGGAATCTTCCGAATTTGAACAAGGATTATCAAATTTTATCTCAGACCCCCAACTGGCCCCACTATTTGTAGACCTTTTGTAATAAATTAAACTCCAACCACCGGTCTTTTCTTGTCTCCATGTAACATGAACATTGTTTCCATTCACACCAATCGATGGGGGATTTGAACTTACAGAATTATTAGTTAATCGCAGGTCATCCTTAGCACTAAAATAATTGCTAACCACAAAACCTGATTCATTTCCTGCTTGGTCTTTGGCCCTAATTTTTACCTTATAATTTCCTACATTAACGTAATCGTTATCGCTGTTTTGGCCATTCCATGAAACTTGTTTTCCGTTTCCAACATTTACTAATCCATCTGAATATCTTCTAATTGTTCCTATATATGTATCAGTCGAAGTAAAAACTTGAGCTTCAACATAAACCTGTGATTCTATATTGTCAGAAAGGTTGTAAGTTATATTCGCAGACTCATACATTTGATTAAATGGGTTAGGACTTATTGAAGAAATTGAAATTCCGGGGGAAGTTTCATCAAAAGTGATTGAATCACTGAAAGACCCAGACCAATTGCCAGCTTCATCTTGATATTTTACGTATACTGTTCTACTTCCTTCGCTTCCACTGCTTAATGCCCAGCTCTTTGAAGTTGTATAATTTTCTGTTGGTTCATTATCAAAATTTCCATCATTGCTAATTCGCATTTTCACCACGCTGCTATGGGTATCGCTGGCTGATAAATTTAGATTTACACTCAAGTCAGTAGTATATTGAGCATTATTGTCAATTTTAATCGACCCGCTAGGTGGAACCGTATCTATGACAATGTCATAAGTTAAACTAGACTCATTCTCTGCTGGATTTCCCACTAAATCCTTAGCGGTTATAATAATTTTATAGCTTCCACTACTTACAATTTGACCGCTATCATTTCTTCCATTCCAAGTAACTTGATGAGTTCCTGCTTCTCTTTTTCCATCATCAGATGCATTAGGAAGTAAGGTTTTGACCAGCGATCCACCAGTGGTGCGCACCTCAATTTTTACGGTTCCAACAGGATCAACTCCACTTGCTTTGATTCCCATTACTGAAAAGCCACTGGGCCATGATGGACCATTAGAATCTTGATCAAGAACAAAAGTTATTATTGTTTCTGGCAATACTGTTGGCGAAAATGGGGTAGGGTTGACTTTTTTAGTCGGAGCAGCAGGTTCTTCCAGGTGTAGTACAATCCTGTTCACTAATAGAGTTCCGGTTTTAGTTGTTTCATTCAGTGCGTTGTCTATCGTATGTATTTCAAAGGTGTACGTTCCTTCATCTGCAAGCCCATCTCCATTGCTATCAGATACGCCTCCGTCGACTTTCCCATCCCAGGTAACTTGACCTTCACCAAGAGTTTTTACCAAATCTCCGTTAGAGTTGTATATCTTAATCCAGTTGACTTTGGCAGTTGTGGTAATGTCTGATACAGAGAAATCAAACGAAGTAGTTTCCAGCATGTTTGGTGTAAACGGATTTGGATTGGCTCCTTTGCCATTTATAGTTAACGTTGGTGGTTCTGTGTCTATGATGAGAGAACCAGTATTATCTGTCCAAGTATTTCCAGCTAAATCTTCTCCCGAGATTATGATTTCCGCTGCGCCCTGCTTATCTGAATCAGTAACATTGTAGATAAATGAGTAATCAAGCCCGATAAAAGAATCGAAGGTGGCTGGGTTGCTGTTTACAGTGACAGTCGGTGCGGGATCCGCTTTTAGTGTTTCAGAGGCTGTAAACGAAAACGTCAGAGATCCAGCCTTTGCTGGATTTGGAGCTATAGTAATATTGTTAAAAGAAGGTGGTTCAGTGTCAATTACAAAACTACCAGTGTTATCAATGCCAGTATTGCCAGCCAAATCGATACCGCTAATACTAATCGCTGCATCGCCGTTATCATCAACTAATGTTACAGGATAAATATAGACATAATTTAATCCAGACGATGAATCGAAGGTTGCATTGTTGCCATTTATTTTTACAATTGGATTACTCGCTAAGGTTTCGGATGCTGTAAACGAAATAGTAACATTGCCTACTTTTGCGGGATTTGGGGTTGCCGTGATATCATCAAAGGTAGGATCTTGAGTATCAATTATAAATGTACCGTTGCCTTCACCTACATTTCCTGCATAATCAGTTGCTTCAACTAGAATATCTGCTGTCCCTTGCTTATCAAAAGAAGTTACATTATAAGAATAAGTATAATTGATGATACTCTCCGAAATTTTAGTTTCGCTGCTAAATGTTGCTAAATTATCATTAACTTTCACTCTTAGATTATCTAAAGATTCTGATACTGTGAAGGTTATTGTTACAGTTTCTGCTTTTGCTTGATATGGACTTGCTGCAATATTTGTAATCTCTGGTTTTATTGTATCTATTACAAATTGACTGCTAGCGTTGCCAATATTTCCGGCTGGATCAATACCACTGATTTGTACTGCAGCTTCGCCTTGCTTATCAGTAGATATAACATCGTAGGTATATGTATAACTTAAGCCGGATGACAAAATAGGATCGATCGAAGCTCCTTTACCATTTACTGTTACTGACGGATTGCCATCTAATGTTTCAGAAACATCAAAAGTTATTGTGGTTGTACCTCCTTTTGCAGGATCTGGAGTAATATTGATATTACTAAGTACAGGTGAGACAGTATCAACAGTAAAATGAAAAGAATTATCGGTATGGGAATTTTGTGCAAGATCGACAACATTAATCGATACAGTTGAAAATCCTTGTGGATCATTAGATTCGATATTATATGTGTAAGTATAGTTTAATCCCGATTTCGAAAAGAAGTTTACATTTCTTGATGTTTCTAATACTGAGACTGTTGGGCTAGACAACAAATTTTCAGAAACAGCAAAAGAAATTGCAGCAGAACCCTCCTTCGCTGGATCCGGGGCAACAGAGATATCAGTGACATCAGGATCTATAGTATCGATAGTGAAATATCCGATCCCGTAGCCAGTATTACTGGCGAGGTCTGTTGCTTCTATGGAGATAGCCGCTGTGCCTTGATCGTCAGAGCCAGTTACATCATATGTGTAAGTATAATCATAACCAACTGCTGAGCTAAAATCAGCGCTATTTCCGTTTACCGTAAGTATTGGATTGCTTTCTAAATCCTTTGAGACAGTAAATGTAATAGTTGCTGTACCTGCTTTAGCAGGGTTTGGGCTAACACTGACATCTGTAAATACCGGCGCTGTGGTATCAAAAACCACGGTTTTTGCAGGACTGGAAGCACTCTCATTGAAAGCATCATCAATGGCTATAACTGTAATTTGATTTGTTCCCAGAATTAAGTTGATGTCTTTAGTAAATGAACCATCTGCATCAGCATCTGTCTCCTGGATTAAATCTCCATTATTGTAAATTTTGATATGAGTATTTGCTTCAGCAATGCCAGATACTGTTTGTTTCTGGATATTAGTGGGAGAAGTTATATCATTTACTTCTGGTGAATCTGGGGCTATAGTGTCTACAACAACACTTCCAGATTCATTTGTATTACTGTTTCCTGCTAAATCTACAATAGTTATTGATATTGTATTATCGCCTTGAGGGTCAGGGGAAAGAACTGTATATTCAAAAGTATATCCAAGGCCAGATTGTGAACTAAAGCTAGCTGACCTTCCGGTTTGAGTAATTAGGACCTCAGGATTATTCTTTAGGGCCTCAGAAACAATGAAAGAAATATCTACTGTGCCTGCTTTTGCTGGATTTGGAGTTGCAGATATATTGCTTATAATCGGCAGGTCTGTTTCGTAATGCACTAGTTGTTCCGAGCAGAACTCTGAAACATTTCCCGCAATATCTGTAGTCCTGGCTTTGATTAGGTTATCTCCTAGACTCAAGTTAACCTCTGTACCGAATGCACTTGCTGCAGTTATGCTTGCTCCTACATTACCACTATTAAATATTTCAACATAAGAATTAGCTTCAGCGGTTCCGGAGACAGTTTGCACTTGTTGATTTGAGGGAGTAGAAATTGTATCCAGTATTGGTGCTGAAGGAGGTGTATCATCAACTATTACAGAATTTGAGGCTGAGCTAGTATTCCCTGCATCATCTGTTGCTATGATTACATATGTGTAAGCTCCATCAGAAACAATCGTATCAGAGCTATCTTTTCCATCCCAAACTATTGTTTGTGTAATTTCTTTTTCTTCAAGCTCTTCATTTTGCAATATTTTAACCAGACTGTCTGTGAAATCCTTTATTTGAATTGTTACGGTGGATGGTTTGGAGAGGCTGTAAGAAATAATAGTTGTATCTTTGTTGCCATTAACAACTGGACTGAACGGATCCGGACTGTCTCCCAGAATAGTTATAGTCGTATTTGTATATACTATCTCAACACCGATTGATTTCAGATCACTATATGTTCCCAAAGCATCGTAGCCGCTGAGTATAACAGTATATATTCCTTCATCTAAATCAGTTCCATCATTTTTCTTGCCATCCCACTCAAAAGTATAATTTCCTGGTGTATGGGAGAAAGATTGAGTAAACACTGTTTGATTGCTTGCATTTTTAATATCTATAGTTATGGTTGCAGGATCAGGTATGTAATAAGATGCATAGTCTACTGAGTATGAAAAGAGTGTTGTATCGATTGCACCATCACTATTCGGTGAGAATTTAGTTGGATCTGCGGAGATGTTTAAGGTTGGTTTAGTAGGGATGGCGGTTATTTCACCTTCTGCTGCTGCACGATTTCCATGGCTGTCAACTGCAACTATTTGGTAAGTATAAACACCATCATCTACAATACCGTCACCATTAACATCTGCAATTCCACCTTTTACATCAACACCGCCATACCAGTATTCAGTATAATTCCCAGAATAATATAGTTCATTGTCAACCAGTGTTTTTACTGAACTTCCGGTTGAATTCAAAATTTTCACCGTGACTTTAACATCACCTATTCCACCTGAGAGGGTATAATGAATGCGACTAATATCAATCAAACTATCACTGTTTGGAGTAAATGGATCTGGTCCATCAGATGCATTAGAAATGCTGGGCGGTGTTGAGTTAGCAATTACATTGGTCGTAGATACTTTTATATTTCCAGCTTCGTCTTCCGCAGTAATTTTAAATCTATAAGTTCCATCTGAAACAGCAACGCCATCCTTATCTTTTCCATCCCAAATGTATGAATGTGTTCCTGCATCAACTTGTTCATGTTCAGTCAATGTTTTTATAACTGTATCAACCGAATTTAATACATCTATGGTTACTTTAGCTTTCTCGGAAACTAAGAAGGATAGGGTAGTAGTAGTTCCTGTTGAAGCCTTTGGAGAAAATTCGCTGGGAATAACAGTTTTCTGTAAAATGCTTGGAGGTGTACTGTCGATCTCAACCACAGCTTTTATGGTGCTCGATTTAAAGCCCCTCAGATCAACGGCGCTTATTTTATAGGTATAATATCCATCGGGCTGATGTATATCAGCATCATTTGTTCCATCCCATACAATTTCATGCGTTCCTAGGGATTTCATCTCATCTGTGAGAAGAGTTTTTACCAGCGTGTCTTCCGAAGTATAAACAGCAATAGAAACATCAGAATCTTCTGATATGGCATAATGAATGGTTGTGGAATTAATACTGCTCTTGGTAGAAAATATTTCTGGTTCAGCATACACACCATTTATAAGCGGTGGATCAACATCCACGATAATTGTTCTTGCTTCCGAAGAACCTAAATTTGCAGCAAGATCCTCTGCAACTATGGTGTAAGTATATTCGCCGCTGAAAAGTTGATTCGCATTGCCTTTTCCATCCCAGGTATATTTATGAATTGTATTTGGAACAGGATCTAATCTGGTATCAAGAAATTCTTTATGGCTTTTGTAGACTTTGCCTTTTGAATCTTTGAAAGTTATGGTTACATCGCAGGGTTCAGATACTGCATAGGAGATTGTTGTCTCTTCATCTTTTCCATCCTCGTCTGGAATTATTATTTTGAGTGTCTCAGACACGTTCGATACCACAGGTGGAATAGTATCCACGGTTACAGTATTAAGCTGATTTACTTGATCACTATAAGCTGATTCAAGTTCTAAAAGAATATTGTAGGTCTCTGAATCAACAGGCTGTCCTTTGTTATAGCTCTGATCTCCTTTACCATCCCATAAAAAGTTTTCAACTCCAGAAGGTTTGTAGCGGGCATCTTTAATTTTCTTTACAAGCTGACTTTTGTTATCATAAATCCCCAGCTTAATATCGCATTCTTGGGGTGAGCCTATCTGTGAAGTAATTATAGTTGTATCTTTTCGGCCGTCACCATTCGGTGAGAAGGGGTCTACACTGGCAAGCAAGTTGAGAACATAAGGTTGCCTATAGTGGTGAAAAAGTCCCCATTCTGTAATGGTAACGCTTGGATTCCCCTTTTTTACAGCAGTAATATTTGTTGCATAATATGAATAGAAGAATTTATTAGTAAGTATTTCTGGAAGTGTTAAGCCTTCTTGACCTACTCCAGAGGTTTCTACATTACTTACTGAAGCATTTGAAAGGAGAGTTCCATTATTATTTATGATTTGGATTTTACCTTCGCCTGAATAACAGACCAGCTCTAATTCTTTATCAGTATCAAAATTTGCTGCAACCGGTTTGGATAGAGGAGACCCCCCGGTCGATAATGACCATTTGGAAGCCCACTTTTTATCTTTTGAATTAAAGCTCCACACATATATTGTTCCGTTAGCTGATCCTACAACCAGCTCTTTGGTTCCGTCTCTATCCAGGTCAGCAACTATTCCAGAAGATGCAATTCCAGCATGAATATCTAAAACCCCTATTTGTTCCCATTTGTTATTATTATAATCGAGGGTGATTATTTTGCCGGATCCAGTTGTAACAATAACTTCGTCATTGCCATCTGAGTCGATATCTGCGCAAAAAGGAGAGACCACTTTGCTGCTTCCAAGAGCCTTAGGCCATCCGGGCAAGGTTTCCCAGGGTTTAGTAGTCCAGGCAAAAACTCTTCCATCTCTGCTTCCGATAAACAGTATTTTTTCTTTTTTCTTATCTCCATTTATGTCTATATATCCTATAGATGGGGAAGAGTAAACCTCAAAATTCAGATCCTTAATCCAACTTCCTACTTCTGATCCATTGCCTTGCAGGCCATACAATTTATAATTCCCAGAATAATCACAAACTGGAACTATAATTTCTAAATCAGATGGATCTGAGTCTATATCAGCCAAAGTTGGTGAAGCACAAATCACGCCATCGAATTCTTTTGGCCAGCTACCCTCAGCTAATGTTCTTTCTGACTTCCAGGCATACAATCTACCGTCAAAAGTAGTTGTAAGTATCTCATCACTAATAGTCGAAGCATCTATATTGCCAACAACAGGGGGCATAAAGGTCTGAGCCCCCAAGGCAATATTTGGGATTGCCAGGATGAATAAAACTATAAATAAATATTTAAACTTATTAAGCAATTAAAACAACTCCATAAAAAATTGAAATAGATTTTTTTGCTCTTTGCTTTCGGCAGACACAGTTTTAGTTATATATTCAACAACGTTTCCTTCTTTTATCTCAGACAAAGATTCACTGGGGAGCAGGCAAAACGAAGATTCATCCGAAACCTCAGTTATTTTCGCTTGCACAGAGTTATCTTTGCCCGGAAATTTGAGAACATCTTTAAAACCATTTTTCTCTTCAATAAAAAGAGTAATCTGCTTACTGGTCTCAACGCCATCTTCTTTGCACAAGTTTATTTCAATAAAATCTTCTTCCTTTTTAAGAACATGTCCTTTAAGATACGTAAAGCCAGACATAAACTTAGTTAAGTTATTCCTCAACTCATCTTCTAATTCCTCTTTTGAGTTTCCACCAATTATTCCCATATGAACGATCTTATCTGATCTTGCAAGGATCCATTTATAAGCAAGAAGATATTTCTTCTTTGAGCGCAAACTATAAGATACTGGGCCTGGTTTCCCACTTCCATACGACGAATAACCAGCAGACTCTTTATATTCACGGAGTTCTTGTTCGTACAAAGTCTCCTCCATTCCCCCTTCAGAAAAGTTAATAGCAACCGATACAATCATATCCGCATCTAATTTCTTAGCCATTTCTTGTATCCCATGTTGCTTTAATTTTGCTTTGACAATCGCTTTTTCTATTACCTCATATCCCTGTGCTTCAACAATATCCTTTAACGAATCATAAATATGCTTTTCAAAATCTTTATCAACAACCTTTTTGTCTTTGTCTTGATCAACCTGAATTATTGTGTGAACTTGGTCAGCAGCCAAGGATATGGAGCCGCAAACTGTCAAAATCAAAAACAAAACTAATATGAATAATGGACTCTTCACTATAGTTTCCTCCTCCTCATGATTTATATCCTACTTTTATATAGGAGCCGGACATACTATGGTTTAGTGAAGCCCCTCCGCCACTTACAGTACCATTCATTACGTTATAGCCAAACTCTCCGCACATATTGAATCCTTCCAGCCCGACAAACAGTTGATACCCAATGCCACCTGTTAAAGAAGCTCCTTCCGCTCCAATGCTCCAGAAAGAATAATTAATACCACCGCCGCCATAGAAGATATCGTGATGGAGCAGGGCATTGAAATAGAAAGGACTACTATTAATGCTGGTTAGTCCGGCTGAAGGATTATAAGTATTCGGGAAAGAGATAATATAACCTGCCTCTATCCCGAAATTCTCAGCAAAAGACTGATAGATATTAAAATCAAATCCCCAATTAGGTCTCAAATTCTCAGAGGCAGACAGGTTACCCAGTGTCTGTGTATAGGTAAAATTAGTATGAACCAAACTGAGTCCTCCTCTAAGAGAAGAATTTTTCTTTCCCCTTCCTTCTTCTTCCCGTATTATAACCGTTGTAACTTCACCTTCTTTTACAGTAGCAACTTCCTTGAGGATGATTTTATTGTTTTTCATAACTTTCACATAGTGAGTACCAGCTTGAATATTTTCAATTTCTACGAAATTCTTTGCCTTAAAAGTGTTGTCCACATAAATTTTTACATTATCGATTTCGGAATATATATATAATTTGCCGGTTTTCTCTGCAGGCATAAAAGATTGGGCTCCCAGGGCAATGCTCGGGAATATCATGATAAATGTTATTAATATAAAGATTCTTTTTATTCTCATCTTAACTCCACGATTATTTTTAAAGCAAATATTTTACTCCTATTATATTCACTGGCGATAACGCCGCAGAAATTTCCATGTTCTCCATTATTTTATAGCCGAGTTCGAATCCAATCTGTATGCCAAAAATAAGATTAGCTCGAGCATAAAAAATATCGTTTGGAGTATAAGTAAACGCCAATCCCAATTCTGGTAAATATATATATTGTCCTGTTGGCTCATAACTCTCTTCTACCAAAACTCCATTACTCCAGTGTTCAGAATGACTATAAATTTCTCCAGCAAAGAATCCAAGAACTCCGGAGGTTGCAAAGCCCTCGTTTTTTTTGCCGTATAGTAATTTGTTTACGCTTACCTCAAAAACTGCATTGCTCCCTAGCAAGCCTATTGAGCGGCTAAAAAGGAGTCCTATACTAGTAGCGTCATCCAATTTTTTCTCTCCATAAAAGTTTAAAAGAAACGTACTCGGAGCAGTAGATGAGCTGTATCCAACTCCTAAATAATCCACCGCTTTAGTTAGATTTGCATCTCTTATATATGCTTGTACAGAACTGGAAAGAACAAACAAGGCTAATATCGTCAAAACTACATATTTTCTCATGGCTTTACCTCCCTTAATTCATTCATAGCTACCAAAACACACAACAACTTATCCCTTTATTTTTCTTACACCTCCTATTTAATTGCAATGTTTTTAAATTTGTAAATATTTGTAAGGCCTATAGCATAGATCCACTTTCCATCTTTTGATATAAACGCATTATCTATATCCAATTCGGGCGTTTCCCATAAGATCGCACCTTTCTTATCAAGGCAGATTATCGAATTGACTTTTAAATTGTAAGAAGTGGGGCCTGTTAAAATAATAATAAATTCTCCGTTCTCAGTTATAGCATTGGATAACCTAGCTTTAAAATCAGAATAAACATCTACTCTCTTCTCCCATAATAAATCACCTTTAACATCATATAAAAATACTCTGTTCACTTTTTCATATATAGGAATATTTACTTTTTTAACAACAGGATAAGTAACTTCTTCTTCTATTTCTTCAACGACTTTCTTTGTAGTAAACCACGAAGTACCAAGGATAAAATTCCCATCTTCCGAGAAAACACAATCTCCCACAGCTTTCCTGCGTTTTGACCAGAGCACTTCCCCTGCCTTATCTATTAAATATAATACTCCTTCTGTTTTATTCTCTTTTTTATATCCGAGAAAATGGTTATTATCAGGGGAAACTGCAAATATTTTGATTCTCGCTTTTTTCAAAGCTGGAAAAAGACGGACTCCTTCTCGATTGAAAACCGTACCCTCAAGAATTGTATCAGCAAAATACACCAGGATAACATAATTTCCATCTTCTGATATTTTTATATTGGTATAAGATATATCAGGAAGAACAAACCTATTGATGCGCCTCCCGTTTCTGCTGAATACTTCTAAGGTTTGCATTGGTGGCTCAACATCACTACCCCAAACAACCATATCTGTTGTTATGCCATAATCCTCACAGAAAACATGTTTTGCATTATTATCGATAAATTGAATAAAATAATACTTTTTAATATCGTAAAGAATATTGTCTTCATCGTCAAAAAGAATGGTATGCGGCTTTTTCTTTTTGTCCATATAGGATAACGCTAAATATTTGCCATTTTTTGATATGGCTCCGCTAACTATTTTTTCTATTCCGAAATCATGCTCTTTAATCTTTAAATCACGGTCAAAATCAAAAAGATCTTTCCCATAATTGTAATAAATAGTATTATTAGTCTCATTTGAAAATATGACCTGCTTCATAGAAGTCATTTCTTCCTCATCAAGAAATTGCATTTTCTTGACATAATTATTGATCGGGACTTTTTTTGGCAATATTTCCCGCAACGCAAAAAGTCCCACAATCAACACAACAAGTATGCTAATAATAATCCATTTTTTATCTTTCACAGTAATCCCCCTTTCTAAAATCCAACGCCAACGCCAACCTCTACCGCCCCACCAGGATACCCCCCTAAATAACCGCCGATCTCTGTCTCGATCTGTCCCAGCAAGGATGCTTCTTCCGCTGCTGAATAATCCGTGCCTTTATATTGCCCAATTCCTCGAAATGGATTATCTTTAAAATATTTTGCTACCGCCTTCGCATCACCTAGATTGATCCATAAAAGATCGTTTGCGCCTTTTCGAAAATATATACCACTCTTTGTAGACCCACGAGCTCCTGCTAATGCAACTTCTTTAATTCCTTTGTTTTCTCTGATGTCAATGATCATTTCCACATGCCCCTTAAAAGATCCACGATTACCAAAATAAGCTAGATCGCCAATTTCTGCCCTTCTAGCTGCCCCTTCCTCTGCATAAATAAACTGGCTTCTTTTCTTAAACCAATCTATTTGATTTCTTCCTTTTTCCCAGCGACTTTCATAAAAATTAGATATACCTTCTCCTCTTTTATATGCATAATATACATATTGATTGCAAACAAGTCTATCCATAGTTTTATGTTTTTTGGGATCATATACCGCATACATTTTTCCTCCTAAATTACGCAATGCGTATAAGGTAGCTTTAAGAGCCTTTAAGCCAGCAGGATCGATATATTTGACTGGATTGTTTAATACATAAATATACCTATTCAAACTCTGCGGGTTTTCATAATCCGGTCCCGCAATATCCTTCGTAATAAATCTCCCAATTTTCGGATCATAATACCTTGCTCCAAAATAGAACAGCCCTGATTCAAGGTCATACTCCTTTCCAGTAAATGTATAATGATTATCATTGGGTCCTTTGCTAGCAAGAATGGTTCCAAAGGGTTCGTATAAATATTTCTGGACAATGTTTCCATCTTCATCAGATATAAGGGCAGGGCTGCCAAGGGCATCATTATGATAGGAAAACATCTTCCCGGCAGAATCAATCTTACATATCCGTTGACCATTGGCATAAATATAGTAGGCCTTAGCTTGGCCGTTCTGGTCTGTTTCGCATATTACATTGTTACTTTTTTTCATTGATTTTTCCCTTATTTAATTGCAATGTTTTTGAATTTGTACATATCTTTAGCCCCTATTCCATAAACCCATTTTCCATCTTTTGATATGAATGCATCATCTAGTTCTAATTTGGATGTCTCCCATAAAATATTGCCACTTTTATCCAAACAGACTATTGAATTGGTGTAAACTTCTGGGCGTGGGTCATCGATTAAAACAATGATGAATTCTCCGTTTTCAGTTATGGCATTGGTTAACTCAAAATAAGGATCAATATTCATTCTTTTTTCCCACAATAAATTTCCATCAAAGTCATATAAAAAAAGTTTTTTAATCTTTTTATAAACCGGAAATATTTTTTTGAAAGTTCCTAAAGGGTAAGTAGATTTTACTTCCATTTCTTTAACGCCTTTCTTTATTTGAATGAAAGAAGAACTTAAAATATACTTTTCATTTTTCGAAAAAACACCATCTGTTATGGTTTCTCTAAGTTTCGACCAAATCACTTTACCCTCTTCACTAATTAAATACAATTTTCCCCTTCTCTCATCTTCTTTCTTATATCCAAGGAAATAATGGCCGCTAGGTGAGATTGAAAATGTTTTAATTTTTAATTTATCTAAATCTGAGAAAAGCCTCTCCCCTTTTTTGTCAAAAGTTATACCTTCTGGAACATCTCCAAAATATGTTAAATTACTTAAATTTATATAATTACCATCTTCAGAAAACTGTATATGATAAGAATCTGACGCACCATTAGGTAGAATAAATTTATCAGCACGCTTACCTTTTTTATTATATACTTCCATTGTCACTATTTCTGAGAAAAGATCACTTCCTGTAGCGATCCTTTCTGTTGTTAATCCCCAATCTTCGCAAAATACTAAGCCGTCTTTAGAAATGAACCTAACAAGAAGATATTTCCCAATATCCCATATTCTTTCCTTTTTCTTATCAAGTAGAACAGTATGTGGTTTCAGTTCTTTGTCCATAAACGATAAACATAAATAGCTCCCATTCTTTGAAATATTTGCGCTTATTAGCGTTTTGAATCTCAAATTTAATTTTTTAATATTTAAATTTTGATCAATTTCAAAAATACTCTCGGAACCGTAATAAATAATTTCATTAGCATCTGAAGCGATTGCAAATGGCCCCCATTCCCAAGGAAGATTTATTTTTTTAGTAAAATTATTAATTTCGGGTTTTCTTGACGACCATAAATATCCAGCGATACAGAGTATTGATATAATCAATATTGTCACTACTACAAAAAGCGATATATTTTTTTTGTTCCTTATTTTCATCATAAATTCTCCTTTCCTTTCTAAAATCCAACGCCAACGCCAACCTCTACCGCCCCACCAGGATACCCCCCTAAATAACCGCCGATCTCTGTCTCGATCTGTCCCAGCAAGGACGCTTCTTTCTCTGCTGAGTAGTGTGCACTTTTGTATTGCCCAATTCCTCGAAATGGATTATCTTTAAAATATCTCTTTACTGCATCTGCATCACCTAGATTGATCCATAAAAGATCTTTTGCGCCTTTTCGAAAATATATACCACTCTTTGTAGACCCACGAGCTCCTGCTAATGCAACTTCTTTAATTCCTTTTCTCTCCCTAAGAGCAATGATCATTTCCACATGCCCTGCGTTGTGTCCACGATTACCAAAATAAGCCAGATCACCAATTTCTGCTTTTCTAGCTGCTCCTCCTTTGGCAGAAATAAACTCGTATCTTTTCCTAAACCAATCTATTTGATTTTTCTCACCCTGCCAGCGACCTCTAGGAAAATCGGATATCCCTTCTCCTTTGGCATTTTTATATGCAAAATATACATATTCATTACATACAAGCTCATGTTTGTTATATTTATATTCTCCGTATTTTCTTCCTCCTAATTTTCGCAAAGCGTATAAGGTAGCTTTTAGAGCCTTTAAGCCAGCAGGATCGATATATTTGACTGGGTTGTTTAATACATAAATATACCTATTCAAACTCTGCGGGTTTTCATAATCCGGTCCCGCAATATCCTTTGTTATAAACCTCCCAATTTTCGGATCATAATACCTTGCTCCAAAATAGAACAGCCCTGATTCAAGGTCGTATTCTTTTCCAGTAAAGGTATAATGGTTGTCATTCGGGCCTTTGCTAGCGAGGATGGTTCCAAATGGCTCATATAAGTATTTCTGGACAATGTTTCCGTCTTCATCAGATATAAGGGCAGGGCTGCCAAGGGCATCATTATGATAGGAAAACATCTTCCCAGAAGGATCGATCTTACATATCCGTTGACCATTGGCATAAATATAGTAGGCCTTAGCTTGGCCATTCAAGTCTGTTTCACATATTACATTGTTAGATAAATCATAGTGGTAAACTGTGGTGCCACCATTAGAAGTCTTTTTGATCCTTTTTCCATTTCCATCATAATCCATGTTTATTATAGTATCTGGAACAGATGGAGCATCTAAGTCGGCGACAGAGATATAGGGATAACTTATCGAAGCTAGCCTGTCTTCTGGATCATAAGAATAGTTAATAATCCTGGTAGTTTGATTACCTTTGGTATATTCTTCTTTTATTAAATTCCCATTATCGTCAAAAGAATAATCAACCTTACCATGTTGATTGAGTTTTAGATAATCAAGTTGATTGGAGCGGGGACTGTAGAAGTATTTGAGGTCGCCATAAGGATATTTAAAACTTAATCGATTACCGACTGAATCATACTCAAAAACAGAATCGCCTTCAGAATGTTCATATTCTACCTGAGTTAATCTATAAACCTTATCATAGTCATAAGAAATCGATTCCACATTTGCAATATTTAAGGCAGTTCTATTTCCAGCACTATCGTAATCATAATCATGCTTTAACAGCTCATTTCCACTTTTGTCTAAAAGCCTCAATATATCTAAACGATCCCGTCTATCATAAGTGTAAGCCATTTCCAGTCCATTTAGAAAATTAATCTCTTTAATGGTTCCACTTGTGTTGTAATTATAAACTGCAATAGTATTTTGTCCGCTATTTGAAGTGTCTCTTTTTACTTCTGTTATTCTATTTAAATCATCGTATACATAATGAGTCTTTAAATTACCAATTGGATCTTGAATAGATTTAATGTTTCCGATATTATCATAAGAATAACTTGTATTTGAACTTATTGATCCAATAGTCTGTTGCTTATTAGTTAGTCTTCCTCTTTTGTCATATTTATAAATCGTTCTCCCCGATGTGTCTTTCATAGTCGTAAGCTGACCTTTGCCATTACTGTCGGATGCTTCGTCATAGGTGTATATGACATCATAGGTTGAGTCTTGATAATTGATTCTTCTTAAACGATTTATCTGATCATAGTTGTAATTAATAATTTGCCCTTTGGCATCCGTTTTCCGCACCAGATTTCCAGTCTTATCATAACTGAAACTGTTGGTTGTCCCATCCGAATATTTTATGTTGCTCAAACCGCTTTGCCGGTCATAGGTATATTCTGTAACCAATTCCTTTGCATCAGTGATTTTGGATATATCTCCGGAAGCAGTATAGCCATAAGTGGTTTTGCTACTATCTGCTTCCGTAACTTCAACAAGCCGGCCAAGGCCATCATATTTATATCTGGTTGTATTTCCTTCTGCGTCACTAACATCAATCGCATTTTGGCTGTCAATATGATCACAATTTATGCTTGAACCATCTGCATATGATACACCGGTAAGGCGGCCAATTTTGTCGTAAGAATAAGTTGTTGTTTTACTGGCTTCGGTAACTGATGTAATTTTTGAGAAAGGATTATACTGATATCTAATTGTAACTCCTTCGGGTTGATCAACTTCGCTTAATCTTCCTAAATTATCGTATTTATAGGTTGTAGTATTATTATTTTCATCTTTTATCTCAATCTCATTGGAAGAATCATAATAAGTGTATGTCGCAGCAGTTCCATCGGGATTGGCCTTTCTGGTAATACGTCCCAATTTATCATATTCATAAGAAGTTAGATTGCCATTATAATCACTTTCACTCTTGAGCAAGCCGGTTGGGAAATAATATTGATTACTTTGAGTCAACAGATGGGAAATGCGGGTTGGATTTGGAGAGCCGGCAGCGTATTCATAATTTGCAGCATAGCCATTAGGATCAACGCTTCTTATGAGATTGCCTGAAGAATCATAACTATAGCTTGTAGTTGCAGAACCAGAATCCAGAATCACTTGCTTTTGAATAAGATTCCCTTTACCAGCGGCATCATAACTTGAATAAACTTCATTTAAAGTCTTGCCAGCAGCTTCCATCCAGGCATGAGAAATTCGGTTTACAATATGATTGGTTTTATAAACTGAATTCTTATCATGGACATATTCATAATGAACCTCCCGGTCATCAGAAGAAAGAGAAACATCCCCATATTCTTTGGCAATTCTATGATTTCCGTAATCGTCGTAATCCTTATATTCTGTTTTTATAGTTGTACCAGCTTTATTCAGAGTAACACTTAGAAGATTTTTCTTATCAAAATCCCAGGCATAATTTGTAACGTGTCCTTCTGCATTTTCCTCGCTTTTTATCAGGCCTTTTTCAAATTGATATTCGGCATCACCAACTGGATCGGCAACCGTAACTTTATTAAAATTCCAAGCCTCTCCTTTATCTTCCTCATAATCTTCATCTGGTTTTATGTCTTCTCCATATCGACTATATAATTCTCCTCCACTGTAGCTATAGTTCCAGGATTGACCGTTATTAACCGTTCGTCGGGAAACTACATAATTACTAAGAGCTTGCTCCTTTTCCGCAATAAGACTTGGAGAATAGTCTTTGGGATTGTACCACTCGTAGTTGTAGCTAATTGTGGCGCCAGTGGGGTAGGTTACCTTAGTGAGAATGTAACCATCGTCATCAAAATTATCTCCTAAATCTTCAGTTTTATAGGTGTAATCAAATTTAGTTGAATTTCCTTGGGGTGGGACTACTTCTTTGAGGTAATTATTATCTTCATCATAAACATATCGATAGGTTAATAGATTTCCATTACTGTCTTTATAAGAAATACGATCGATCATGGAAGCCTCAATATCATCGGGATCGCTGCTCTGGTAATGTATATTTATCTCGCGGCCAAAAGAGTCTATTATTTTGGAGGGCCTGATAAATTCAACATAATCTAATTCTTTCGCATAGGTATAATAAATGATTTCCCCCCATTTTGCCCCTAAAATCGTAAGGGTCCACTTTTCGATATGTTTATCATCATCATAAAAACTCTCTCCATATCTGTCATATATAAATTGAATCCTGTTGTTATTAGGATCCTCTATAGCAGACAAATGGTAGACTTCACTTCTGAACTCATAGTGATCAAGTGGCGCTTGATGATGCGTATATTTTTCAAGTCGATAATAGTATTTTTCTTCAAACCTGTATTTTATGCCATTCTTATCGATTAGAATATAGCCATTTAGTGTCTTTTTTAAAACTGACCGACATCCTTTATCCTTTGGCTTTAGCTCATTATTGAAAGCATATGTTTTATTTCCAATGGTTATTCTTATCGAATCATAAGAATCAGGACATAATTTTTCAGACCAATTTTTTCCGCCTGTAAAACCATATTTGACTATACTATGTGGATGATTAGTATCAGAATATCCAGCGACCAGTACGCCTCCGATATTAGACTGCCAACCTTGTCCGATCCAACCACTCCATTGATCTGCTATGAGTGGGATCCGGAAATTAAATGTACTTTCATAATCATTTTGTTCCCAAACATCCCATATTTCATTTGTATTTTTGAATGAACTCGGTCTAGGATTTGATTTAAATCCTTTGCTGTTATATGTTCTAGATACCTCTAGATTTAATCCACCTTTGCCTGGCAAGGAGATGTCAGTCTGTTTAATTACCAATGCACCACTTGCAGGGTCAACAGAATCACCCGGCGAATTAGCAAAAGTACTTGACGGAGAAAATCTTGATCCGGTAGGTTCGCTGGGAATGCTTTGGGCAGTTATCGATTGTGAGGTTACTTTTCCTTCAGACTCTTCAGCTTTGTCATTTTTGGCTGATTCTCCAAAAGAAACTCCATGGAGACTAACTAATACAAAAAGCATTAATATAATGTAAACCCCGTACCAATATGGTACGGGGTAAAGAGGTTTTTGTATTAGGTATCTCCTGAGTTGGAGCAATTTAAACATTACTTATCCCCTTTTCTAGAAGGCGTTGCGCAAAACTCACTAGCCCGGTGAGACTCGGGGTAGGGGTATTGGAGCTTTGCAATTTATTGTCATATTTTAGCATGTTCATTTCCCCTTATACAAATAAAATATCTCTTTCACTTTTGATCTTTTTGCCTTGAACTTATATTATTGGTAACAGCAACTTTATTATCAAAGCCTTTAATGCAATTTTTCCTGTTATTTCACTAATTTTGTTCTTGGCAACCCATATTGGTCCAGATCTTAAATCTTTCAAACCACTCTTGGTGATCCATCTTTAGTTTTCCCCCTTTCCACAAACCCCGATAAATCGGGGCGAGGATGTGAAACTATATAAATAAAAAAGCCCAGCACTTTCTTAGCACTAATGCTAAAATTAGAAAGTGCTGGGCCTATCAATGCCTTAGTGTTTAATCCCGCAATTTTATTGCGGGACTAAACCAAACTGCCTAGACAATTCCGGCAAATAAACCGGCAGCCGGCAGCGGCGTGCATCAACTTTGGCCTTATTTGAAACCAACAATTTTTCTATCTCTTCAATCAGACTAAAAGGACTTAGTTTTTCAAGATATTCAGGAATTTCTATCTCTGCTTTCTTTAACCAATGAATTGACTTCGTACAAGCATCTGCTATTTTCTTTCGAGCATTTTTTCTTTTGGCCAGAATAAAGTAAAGTAATGCCAGCTCAAAGGCAATGCCTTCATCTCTTCTGAATAAATAAACTATTTTCCTGTCGGCAATTTTTCCCTCTAATTTCATTGTCTCTCCTGAGGAGATACTCGCTCCTATAATATATATCGACAGTTTTTGGAGGAAATTTCACTCAGATTTAATATATTCAAAAACTTAAAAATATTTTAAGCTATTCTCGCTTGTCAGTCGTCGATAAATATGAATTAGATGGCCAGTCAATTAATGCAGATTCTTCTCTTATCCAAGAGTTAATCAAACGGAAAAAAGAAATCACACTAAAAGAAATTGAGAAGTCGGGAAATACGCAAATTGCTTCGGAGATAAGAAACCTCGGAGCAATTTTGATTATACCAGCCGTTTCTGAAAGTCTAAAATTTCAAAAACCAACTCTTCTTTTCGCTATTAATCTGGGGATAGGCTCTTTAGGGAAGATTATACTTATGAAGATATAAGATTTTTAAGAAAATTTGTTAATCAGATTGTCATCAATATGGAGCAAGCATTTGTCAGTTGAAGCTTGTTTTTTTCTCCTATTAACTATTTCTAATTTTTCTTTCTATTATTTCAAAATTTCTTGAAATTTTTTTGATTTTGTGAGGATAAAATGATAGGAGGAAAACCCTACACCACCTGGTCGAGGAGTGAATTATATGCTAAGGGAGCAGGCTGAGTTTAAGATTCCTGATGAGATCCATAGGGCAGTTGTACATGCTGTTACAAATCAGCTTGGTTTTGATAAAGCAATATCCTATGAATTAGATAGCCAGGGTCGCCTTTGGACTAGACATGCAAAAGGAATTAACCCGGAAGAATCATTCTATTGTGTAGGCCAGTTTCCAGTAGAAGGCAAAGTGTTTGATGTTGCGATTAAGGAGAAAAAGCATCAAATTATTTTAGATCCTCATCTTGATCCACGATGCCACCCACCCAAAATAGAATTATACAAAGGGAAGCCCTTCGCAGTTATTCCGGTTGAAGTGAATGATACAGTTGCGATTGTAATATCAGTTAACAATGAAGAGTCCTCCATTCCACTTGAAGATGCCAAAATTGAGGAAATAATAAATCTGAGCCGGACTATTTTGGCCCCTGTATTTGCAGAAGGGCCAATAAAGGAAGCAATCTTTGAAGGCGATTCATCTAGCAAAAAAGTAAAGAAAAATGTTTTAGAAAAGAAACTCTGTGAATATGTAGAAGAGATTGAAAATGTCCAAATAGGGACAATTCTAAGAACATCAAAGGATCTAGATATAAAGGGGCTTAAACAAAAAGCCCTTTTGGCATACTTAACAATAAGCGCTCAGAATAAAAAAGGAATTTATCCGTACAATAGATTCTTGAAGAAAGGGAGTCAAACTTATTCGGCGGTTATTTCTCCTGATGAGAGCAAAGAAAAAAATTGTATAGTTTGGTGTAATAATCATTATTTAGGATTGAATCGGAACGCAGAAGTATTAAGATATGCAAAGCAAATATTAGACGAATATGGAAGTGGATGTGGAACATCGGCTGCGTCTGGGGGATTTAACAGCATTCATAAAGTTTTAGAATCGGAATTAGCGAAATTTGAGGGGAAAGAAGAAGCAGTGTTATATCCTACGGGATATACCACAAATACTGGGGTTATTGGGACCCTTATAAGCCCTGGAGATTTAATAATTGTTGATCGTGATAGTCATGCTAGCGTAATTGATGGAATGAAAATGGCTGGAGCGGAATTTAGGGTGCTTAAACATCTTGACGTGAATCATCTTGAGGATATCCTTAAAAAAGTAGATCGCAAGAAATATAATGATGTTTTTGTTTTAACTGAATCTGTTTTTAGTATGAGTGGTGAAGAAGCGCCTCTTGAAGATTATTGTAAGTTAAAGCAAAAATATGGTTTCTTTTTATATGTAGATGAAGCACATGCTTTCGGTTTTTATGGTGAAAAAGGGGGAGGATTATGTGAGCATGTTTCTCAGACTAAAAACATTGAGTTTATAATGTCAACTTTAAGTAAGGCTACTGCCTCGATTGGGGGATTTGTTGCTGGGGATAAACATTATTGCGCCTATCTAAGAATAAATTCTAACCCCTATCTGTTTCAAGCCTGTTTAACTCCGATTGATGCAGCCGTGTGTGTTGCAGCCCTTAGGGTCATTCAAAGCGATAAATCACCAAGAGAGAAATTATGGGAGAAAACTAATAAGTTTAGAAAAATGTTAAAAAACAAAGGTTTTAATGTTGGGGGTAGCAAAAGCCCTATAGTTCCTGTTTATGTGTCTGATGAGACAAAACTTGCTTTATTTTGTAGAGAACTTTATCAGAATGGAATCTTTACAAATTGGATCTCATATCCTGCAGTAAGAAAACATATGGGTAGATTAAGGTTTATTGTCACAGCCAATCACACAGATGAACAAATAGAGAGAACCGTTTGGGTGTTGGAAAAAATTGCCAAGCAAATGGGGGTTATCTAATCATGGGTTTAGAGAATAAAGAATTGATAAAAATTAAGGATGTAAGGAAACCAACTGAGGTGATTGATAAAATTGTTAATAAGGAGATCGATTTGGATTGCAGCGTAAAGGAATTTTTGGAATTATTAACTCAAGCAGATTAAACAGAATAAATGCTATTTGACGCTATTATTAATATCAGCAGAATTTCCCCTCTTGTTGCATTTATAGTGAGTTTTTTATTAGGCGCATGGATATATTTCTATAATAGAAATAATATTAAGAATATATTATTTGCTCTGTTCAGTTTAGACCTGGCAATCTGGGCGTTTGCTTGTTATATCCAGAGCATTACTAAAAGTTACGAACTTGCACTTTTTTATGATCAGATATTATATTCTGTAGCAGCTGTTGCTCCGGCGCTTTTCCTGCATTGCATTTCTCTCTTTACTCAGAAAAAACACAGGTTGATGATACCCGCCAGTTATTTTCTTGGTTTTATATTCTTTATAATAAATTGGTCTCCTTTTTTTAGAGTGGGAGTAGATCTGAATTTTGGGATGAGATTTGTAACCATGCCTTATATGGGATGGTATGCATACCTTATAACTTATTCTATTATCATTATAGTTGCTATGTATGACCTGATTGTGGCAATTGCAAATAAATTGGGGGAAGAAAGACAACAACTTCTTTACGTATTGTTTGCTTTCATTGTATTATTGGCTGGCGGACAAAGTTATTTTATATTAATTTTTAAGAAATTTAACTATCTCGTTGATAGCATATTAAATCTTTCGTCTTCCGTCTTACTTGCTACATATAATTTAATAATGGCAATCATTATTACTAAATTTAGATTTTTAAATATATGGGTGGTTATTAGGAAGTCTACAGCTTATATAATTCTATTGATAATCGTACTCTTTCTTGGCATAGTGTCTGTTTCTTTTTATAATTTTACTATTTCATATGTGATAAATGATGTTTTAAATAGCATAATTCTTCTTTCTATAGTAATAATTTTAATGATATCGGCAGGATTCTTTTTCATTCCTCTGCGTCATTTTATTCAGACAAGTTATGGAAGAACTTTTATTAAAGGATGGCATGATGTTGATAAACTTCTAGCGGATATTGCAAAAGAACTTGTTCCTCTTTTTGAGATTGAAACTGTTTTACGGAATATCAAGAAGAAATTTAAACAAACAATAGAGATTGATTTAATTAATATTTATTTGCCCATAAAAGATAAGAATTTTTCGCCGGTAGGTTATTATTTGTTTGGAGATGACAATATTGTAAAAGAGAAGATACCAATTGATCATCCTTTTATTCAGTATCTTCTTGATCATAAAGATGTAGTTTTCTATCGTAATTTGCCCTTGGATATAAAGAATTCCATAAGAGATATTAAATCTCTAAACGTGCATTTGTACCTTCCATTTTTTTCTTCTAGTTCTCTTGAGGCTATCATGGCTCTGGGTTCGAAGGCCTCAGAAGATTCCTATAATAGCAGGGATATTGCTTTGTTTAGAACAATTCTCAATCAAGCGGTAGGGATTCTCGATCGCATCCGCCCATATGAGAAAATAAAGAAAGAGTTTGACGCTAACCAAAAGAAGCTTTACGAAGCTGAAATAGAATTGGAGCGTTCTCGTCGGCTTGCTTCTTTAGGAACTCTTATTGCAGGAGTAACCCATGAAATCAGGAACCCACTTTCTGCAATCCAGACAGAAACTGACAGATTGGCTGATAAAACAAGAGATTTAAATTATTTGGAAAAACATCGTGATTTTATATTGGGAGAAGTTAAGCGAATTGATAACATTGTTAATAGAACGCTGGGATTGGCAAAAACCGAAGATATAAATAAAACTAGCATTAATGTAAATGATGTGGTTGATTTGTCTCTTCGATCTATCTCCATAGGTTCCAATATCAAGCTAAGAAAGGAATTAAAAGAAATCCCCTTGATCAGAGGTAATTCTGATCAACTACATCAGGTTTTTGATAATCTTATTCAAAATGCAATGCAAGCTATGCCTAAAGGGGGAATTCTATTATTACAGACTTATCTTGAAGGTGACAAGGTTATAGTAGAAGTCTCAGATACTGGATCGGGAATTCCAGAGGAAATCCAAGGAAAGATATTCGATCCCTTTTTCTCTACACGACATGAAGGGGCAGGGCTCGGATTGTCTATAGTTTTTCAAATTATGCAGTATCATGGGGGAACAATTAAATTAGTAGAAAGTAGACTAGGAAAAGGGTCTACTTTTTTGCTTCGCTTTCCCCTTTCTTCTTGAGCTCATCTCGCTTTTCAATGTGTTTCTCAAATGTTTTTAGAGTCATCTCAACTGATTTACCCTCAAAAAAATTGTCAATAGTTTCAATCAATTGTTTCCTGACAAGAGGTTTGCGGAGATAGTTTACAACAAATCCATCTGTTGCCTGCTCCCATTTATCTCCGTCCTCAAAAGCAGTTAGCATAGTAACTCCGATTTTTTCTTCCCCATAGTCTTTTCGTAGTCTTGCTAAAAATTCAAGACCATCCATGTCCGGCATTTTGATATCTAGTATGATTAAGCGTATCCTGTTGCCTTTCAATCCCATCATAAGCTTATTTTTTGCCAGATATTCTAGGGCTTCCTTTGCGGAATAAGCAGTAATGACTTGGTATTTTTCCGTGTCATTAATAACGTTAGTTATTGACGTGGCAACTGAAATATCATCATCTATAACCATAATTGTAGGTTTTTCCATATAAATCAACCTCCTTTATAAATCAAACTATCTGTTTTTTTGTTAGTTATAATTATAATAAACTATTATAAAAAGTCAACCTTCTAACAATTGTGCCGGCCTAGGAGGAGGGGCTTCGAGTGCTTCGATCTCCCCTCCATCGGTCATTTTGTCCCTGGAACCGTATTATATTTAAATCTTATTATATCACTCACTGATATCGGGAACCGCATAAAAAAGCACCGCCAGAAAAGACAAGTTTCCTCAGCCTTAAATGGCTACGAGTCTAGCATTTCCTTTGATAATATCAGCTTCTTGAGGATTATTAGTCGTGATTATTTTAACCCACTTGTTTTTAGTCATGTTTGCCTTCTTAAAAATGATAACTGTAATGCCAACCCACAATTTATGGGGACTAAATTTAAATTGCTCGATTTCTCTTGACCTTTAATGACTGAATCTATCATTGTTTCTGGAGGAGTTGGTATAAACCACATGTATGTAGCTAACCCTAATGCAAAACTTTTCGTACCTCCGAATACGCTTAATTTACCATTATTCTATCATATTTATTAACAGTATGATTTGTGTTTCCGGTGCACGCTCGCACAGCTCGCAGTGCGCCGAAAAATGATTACTTTTTCCTTCGGACTGAAGTCCCTTCGGGCTGAAGCCTCTCAGGGCGAAGCCTTCAGGACGAAGTCTTCCTTTTGTTTATAGGCCTACGCTGATGGGATGGGAGAGGGGCAAACGGGAACGGGCCCGAAGGGATTTGAACCCTCGATCTCCTGCGTGACAGGCAGGCGTGTTAAACCGGGCTACACCACGGGCCCCGAAGATTTTAATTATATCATAATTTATAAAATTAGACAGGATGATTTTCTAATGATATAATTTTTAAAGTCTGGAGGGATGGCCGAGTGGTTGATGGCACCTGTCTTGAAAACAGGCATACCCTAACGGGTATCGGGGGTTCAAATCCTCCTCCCTCCGCTCCGACTAACGTCGGAGAATGACAAATGACCAATGACAAATGTCAAATGAATGTATGCCTGCGGCATATCATATAATAAAAAAACATTAATTTGTCATTTTTTAATTTGACATTAGTCATTACGAGCGTAGCTCGTTACGGAGGAGTACCCAAGTGGTTAAGGGGACGGTTTGCTAAACCGTTAGTGCGCGCAAGCGCAGCGAGAGTTCGAATCTCTCCTCCTCCGTGTCTAAATCTCGATTACACTTTCCCCAGGATGTTGCAGCGAGAGGAAAAGAAGCAGGTAGTTGCGCATATTGCGGGTGAGCAGGAATTTTTCGCGTACATGTTCATGTCCATATTCACCCATTTTTTCGCCAACCTCAGGATTATTTAATAAATATCTTATTTGAAAAGCTGCGCCTTCAACTGAATGCACTAGAATTCCGGTGAAGTTATGGATTATCTGTAGGGGAATACCCCCAACTGCGCCGGCAATAACTGGTTTTTTCTTCCACAAGGCTTCGGTCACGGTTAAACCAAAACCCTCCTTAAGAGATTTTTGCATCACAATAGTTGAGGCCCGCTGCAGGCCATTAATATCAAAATCAGAAAAGGGCGGGAGCAGGAGAATCCTAAAATCTTTATCGCCAGCAGCCCGTTCCTGAAGCTCATTTAATACAGCTGTACCTTCTGGGTCATCACTGGCTGCGCCGCCAGCATATATAAAAACACAATCATGATGTTTCTTAACTAATTTATAGGTTTCAAACACACCAATCGGATCTTTAAGATAATCAAAGCGTGAGACCTGGGTGATGATTGGTCTGTCATCAGGTAGGTCGAATTTTTGGCGCACAGAATCAATTTCCTGCTGGGTCAAGATTCTGTTTTTTTCTGCAAAAGGATCAATAGCAGGATAAATCATGAATTGTGGAATTGGCAATTCTTTAGCAAAACTTGGTGCAGAAAAAATTGAAGCATCATATTTTGAAATATATTTTTCTAAGTGTTTCCAGACCTGGGGATGGGGATTGGCTGTGTCAATATGGCAGCGCCAGACCCATTTGCTGGGTGATTTGTCTTTCATTTGGATAAGGCCAACTGGCTGGGGATCATGGATAACCACAATATCTTCATCAAAGGTCATTCTTTTGGCGTTTTCGTCATTAACCTGATCATGGACTTTGAGCATTTCTTTAGTTATTTCAACTTCTTTGCCGTGCAGGGCATTGTGAAAGGCTTTAGTTGCATCAAAAAACTCTTTGTTGCCCTCAATAATTTCCCATTTCATGTTAAGGCCAAGTTCGTTGAACAGGGGCACGACCCGATGGAGCATTTCAGCCACGCCGCCACCACTTTTTGTTGAGTTGACCATCTTAACTGTTTTCCCCTGGAGCTTTTCTGCCAGGAGCATGATTTCCTCAAAGTTTTGAGGGCGAGTGACTTGGGCATAATCTTTAAGTTTTAATTCTGCCATTATTTTTTTCCAGTGATATTTTTGATAAAGTTAAATAATCCTTTTGCTCTTGGTTTTGCCCCTGTTTCTTGGCAAATAGCTACAATTTTTTGTTTTAACTGGTCCATGGTTATAAAATACGGGTCCAGCTTGTTTATTTTAACGGCAATTTCCGGCTCTCCCAGTTCTTGTCTGATCCAGTTTGAGAAATCATTGGTTTTCCTGCCCAGTCTTAAGCGGGCGTCAAAAAAATGGAAGTACAGCGAGCGCATGCCTACTTTTTCCAGGGCGGAGGTAAATTCTTCCAGGGTGTTAGCCTCGTAAGCTGTGGGGTTAATAATGCTGGTACCGCGCAGAAAATAGAATTCTCTCCCCGGCGCAGCCTTGCGGATTTCTACCGCGTTCATTAGATGGTCTTCAACGATTTCTACCAGCTTATTCCTCAAAGTTTCTAAATCAGTAAATTCTGAAATATCAATTGACGCCAGGCGCTCGGCTAAGCGGGCTTCTTCGAGGTCTTCGCTGACCCAGCGGGCGAAATCATTGGAATATTGTCCCGGCGCAAAAGTATATTCCCTAAAGGAATGGTGGATATGATAAAAGATGCAAGAGCTGTCTATTTGTTTTAAGAGTTTGATGAAATCTTTAAGGTGATGGGCTTTTTGTCCAGTTATTTCAATCAGGGATGAAGTTGTGTAAAAACGAAATGGTTTTTTGGCCCGGGTAATCATTTTTTCTCCATCTGTATTGTTCTAATTGGGAAGGGGATAACTATGCCTTCTTTATTATAACGCTTGTGCAGTGCCTTGATAAATTCACTGGTAACAGTATATTTATCAATAAATTGAGAGACCCTTAAAACCACAGTGAAATCAATGCTAAAATCATTAAATGTATGATAGCGCACCAAGGGTTTAAAGTTTGAGACCCCACCTTCAATTTTTTCCATTGCCTGTTTGGCCACTTCTATGGTGACTTTTTCTACTTTTTCTAAGTCGCTTTCATAACTTACTCCCAGCTTGACCAAGCAGGACATCTCGGATTGGGGCAAGTGGTAATTCGTAATAATTGATTGAGAAAGTTTGGCGTTTGGCACAACAACATAATTATTGAGAAGGGTCTTAATGCGAGTTTCCCTCCAGCCAACATGAGTAACATAACCCTTGAGCCCATTTTCTAGTTCAATGTAATCCCCGGTTCTAACTGGTTGGTTGATCAATATATAAATTCCAGCAAAGAAGTTGCTCAAAGTATCTTGCATGGCTAAACCAATGGCGATACCAGCGATACCCAAGGAGGCGAGGATAGGGGTAACGGAAATACCAAAAATGTCCATGATCATCATGGTGGCTGCACCAAAGATAAAGATATTGGCAATTCTGGAAAAAGTTGGCACCAGGCTGCGCAGGCCGCGATTGACTTCGCCGGCTACGCGTATGATATTTATTATTATCCTGACAAAGAAATAAATAACCAGAAAAACTACTGATAATTCTGTAAAGCGGTCAACAAATGGCTGAACTGTTTCTGGCATGCCTACAGTTCTGGAAACCACATAAAAACCAACAATGATAGAAATTAACCAAAAGGGGAAGTGGGCTTCGGCCAGGATAATATCGTCTATTTTGTTGGGGGTTTTGCGTACAAGGCGTCTAATTATCTGATCAAAGGTTTTAATGATGGCCCAGGCAAAACACAGCCAAATGATATAAGCGCCAATGGCGATTATGTAGCGGTAATCGGTCCAAACTAAAATAAATTGATTGACAAAATCTTCCATCAAAGCAATTCTATCATGTTTTTTTTAAAATTCTAGTGCCAGAATTTTGAGAAATTTGTATACATCATTTATGTCTTTTAAAAAATTCTTAGCTGAAGTTTCTTTGATTTTTCCAACTCTGAGGGTAACACCTTTTTTCTTAAGCAGTTTAAAGGCATCTTCGTCAGTTGTGTCGTCACCAATGTAAATAGGAGTATATTTTTTGCCTTTGCCCAGCTTTTTTATAAGCCAGCGCACAGCTTGACCTTTATTCCAATCTACATTTGGCCTGACTTCAAAAACTTTTTTGCCATGCGTTATGCGAATTGTTTTGCTCTTAAGATAGGGAGAAATAATATTTTTAAAGATTTTTTCTAACTTTTTATGATCTTTTGACTTAACCAAGCGATAGTGTAGGCTTAAAGTATAGGTTTTATCTTCAACTAAGGCGCCTTTTATGCCTTTAACTGCTGAGGTAAGGGCCTTTTTAATCTTTTTAAGTATTGGTTTGCTAGCCTGCGCTTTTGGGTGGATTATGTTAGTTTTCGGCCCACTAATTTCAAAGCCATGATTACCAGCGTAAAAGATATTAGCTATGCCAACAAGTTTTTTTACGTCAGCCAGCTTTCTGCCGCTTACGATTGTAATTAATACGTCAGGATTCTCAGCTAATTTCTTTAGAAAAGATTTTTGTTTGGCTGTTAGTTTGGCCAGGTGGGGTTTTTTGACAATAGGGGTCAACGTTCCATCATAGTCCAAAAATATTAAATATCTCATTACGAAAGCCTGAGCAGGGCGTTAATTATCTTGGTTGACCAGCGGTAAATATTATTTTCCTTAATAACCGCCTTCATTTTTTGCATTCTTTCTTTTCTTTCTTTGTCTGGCAAAGAAAGCGCACTTTTAAGAGCTTCTGCGCAGTCTTCTGGTTTAAAGGGATTAAAAGTGATTGCTTCTGTTAGTTCCCGAGCCGCGCCGGTAAACTGAGATAAAACCAGCATGCCTTTTTTGTCAGAGGCAGCTGCGACAAATTCCTTGGCAACTAAATTCATGCCGTCGTGCAAAGAAGAAATCAGGCAAATGTCTGCCATGCGATAGATGGCCAGGAGCTGGCTGGGGGTATAATATTTTCTAATAAAAATTATAGGCGACCAATTATCAGACGAATATTTCCAGTTTATCCTTTCAACCAGGCTGTTAATATCATCATTAAGTTTTTTGTATGTGTCAAGATGGATGCGGCTGAGCGAACCAATCTGGATATAAACGAATTTACCTTGATACCCGGGGTAGGTTTCAAGAAAATGATCAATGGCTTTGAATTTTTCAATAATTCCTTTAGTATAATCAATGCGATCAGTGCCAATGCCAATTATTTCACTGGTTATACCTAGCTCTTCCTTAACTTTTAAAATATCATTTTGAACTTCTTTTGAGGCAGCTTCCTTAACAATTGAATCATAATCAATGCTGATAGGATAGGGGCGGATTAAGGTTTCTGTTCCTTTATACACAACAGATGAGGCAACCTTATCTACTTTTGCTTCAAGGTTGAGGTTTACGCTTTCAAGAAAGTTATCAACGTGGTAGTGGATATGGAAGCCAAGTAAATCAGCTCCAAGTAAGCCTTCAATAATTTCCTTTTTCCAGGGGCAGATACGGAAAACTTCTGGGTTAGGCCAGGGAATATGCCAGAAAAGGGCTATTTTGGCTTTGGGGTTAACTTTCTTAATCATCTGGGGTACGAGAGTCAAATGATAGTCTTGCAGGAAAATAATGGCTTCTTTGCCTTCTGCTTCTTCCAGGATAGCATCTGCAAAGCGTTGATTGATTTGCTTGTAATAGTTCCAATCAGATTCATTAAACTTGGGTTTAGCATAGACAATGTGGCACAGGGGCCAGAGGGCTTCGTTTGAAAAGCCATAGTAATAGCCTATTTCTTCAGCTTTGTTCATCCAGATTCTTCTTAAGGTATATTTAGGATTGGGGTCGTTGCAGGGCACCCTGACGTGGTTTTTGGAGTCAACAACCTTACGGTCAGCATCGCCGCTGCCATGGGCGACCCAGGTGCCATTGCAGACTTGCAAAATTGGATCAAGGGCAGTGACAACGCCGGAAGCCGGCCTAAAGCAGGTAATTTTGTCTGCTTTAAATTTATGAATGTACGGCTCGCGGTTTGATGCAACTATGAAGAGATTGTCTTTTAATTTGTCCGATATTAGCTCTTTGAGGGTCTCTTTGGTCCACATCGTTGATTAATTATACCATTTTTTTGTGATATAATCTAGAGGAGAAACTTAAAGCTTAAAAGTTAAAACCAAAACTTAAAATTAAAAACTTTTTAGTTTTTCGCTTTGGTTTTTAGTTTTAAATTATAACTTTTCAGTTTAACCTGGCCTTATCGTCTAGTGGTTAGGACATCGCCCTCTCAAGGCGGAAACACGGGTTCGACTCCCGTTAGGGCTACCAAAAATCACGGGTTCGACTTGTCCTGAGCTTGTCGAAGGATATCTCGACTCATTCGCTCGGGGCGAGCCTGCTATGAACCAAAGCGCTTGCGCGCATGGTTCATAATCTGGAGCAGTTGCAGATACAATTTACAGAATATCAGAATGCCAGATTATCAGACTATCTGATATGAAAGGCAAGGAAAGCAAATGAAAAGCACCCCTTAAACGAGGTGCTTTTACATCAACTTTGCAAATTCGTTAATTAGATATTAAGTAATCTTCTAATCCAACTTCTTTGTCCAGAAGGTCGTTCAGTTATCATAAAAGAAATTGAAGTATTCCATCTTGGCCTAGGGTCTGAACTAACAACAGGAATTTCATAGCCAGCTTCTTTTAAAAGGTTAGTCGCTAGCTGTGCAAGCAGTGAAGCTGAACCGTAGTCATCCGTCCTGTTAGAAGCTATATTATATATTGCTTCAGTTGATGTAGGAATGGGAGCACCAATGTAGAGTGTAATTCCATCCAAATAAGAACGGGCAACTTGAGAAGCATCGCTTTTCCCATGAAATAGTTCGAGTCGTGCAAGTGAATCATTGACTCCTAATACTTTATTTAAGGCATTGGACCCAACCGTGCCTTGTTTGGCAGTATGTAATCTCATCAAGTTCCTTGAAATGGGCAACCTTGCGGCTGCTTTGTAAATTGTTCTTGCTGTGCCTTGTGCTCTTGAAATCATTGTCATATTTATCTTCCTCCTTATTTTCCTTATTTAATTTTAGTGTCTCAGATATCGACCTTTACAAGCCTCGTTGGGCATCTGGGTTTTGTGTGGGGCTCAATTCCCACTGTATAATTATCGACAGGTTTTGATCGAAATTTCACCTTTTGATAAAAGATTTTTCCTGTGGTTGGTGTGGGATCAGGCCTTAAATGAGGTGTTTTGTATTATTCAGACGCACGCTTATAGAGAGCAAGGCCTCCGCTTAGCTTCAATCTTTTGTAGTTGTTCATCCTGAAACCAGCCTGTGTTCCAACTTGATTTTTGAATCTTGAATAGGTAGTTGTAATATAAGTAGGTTTTAATTCAGCAAGATTATTAATTGCATGTTTTTGGTCATTCTGAGATAAATAAATGTCCACACAATTATAAAAAATTATATCCGGGTGATTCTGTGAAGGATCCATGCTATTAGGATCTGTAACGTCCATATAGTCTTCAGAAAGCATGGCCTGATATTTTTCTCGCAATGTAAATGTTCCTCTAATATTATCCACTTCAAAATATTTCTTCAGGAAGGTTTTTGTGTTTATCCCAAATTCTAAGCAATATTCATCGAGAGTTTCTAATTCATCAAAAAACGTAGCAGGAAAAATGCTAAATTGACCTCTTTGCATGTAACGTAAGACTCTCAAATCAATATCTGCGCCTTTGATTTTAACCCTGCGCAAGACATCAAAATTTCCCCACGCGGCTCTGTTTTGTTCATAGTCTTCCATTAAGGCGATAAGAATGCTTATAGGTTCCATGCCGTATGAACTTCCCATACATAAGATCTCTATGTTCGAATTTGCATCTTGCTGCTTTGCAGCTATTGCTCGCACCTTTTGGACGGCCCATTTGAGTTGCTTGGGGAATCTAAAAAAACGGGTTGCATTAATAGTCGTATCATCATAAGTAAGTGGATCGGTTTCTCCTTTATTCTCAGCAATTTTTAATGCCTTTTTTAGAATCTTGACCGGCAAACTGTTTTCTTGAGGGGCTAGCTTCTTTTCTATCACTGACAGGCCTTCTTTATCACCAATGTATCCCAGGGTTTCAATTGCTGAAGCTTGTACTAGAGGGTTTTTGTCGTTTATTGCTAAGTCTATAAGTTTGTTTCTAACCTTCTCGCGAAACGGGGTGAATTCTTTTCTATGCCAGAGATACCTGTATAAATCTGCTGCCTCTCCTCTTAGAAAAGGATCTCTATTATTTGTCCACTCAGTTAGAAGTTTTACCACCATGGGCAGGGATTTGAAGATAGGAAGTTTGCTCCCTGCTAGAATTAAACTCGTAAAATCTCCATTTTTAATTCTATCCGCTAAAACTTCCAGCGCTCTTTCGTCAGAAAAATTCAAAAGGGCTCGGTAAGCACCTAGAGCAGGAGCGGCGCCGTCGTACCAAGAGATATCTCCCGAGTAGATATTCTCAATAATTATATCTTCGCCTTGCAGCTTTGCTCCTAATTTCAAGAGTGCTTTTTGCCTTATTCTGGGATTTTCATCCCGGGCTGCTTTCTCTAGAACCAGGAGTTCTTCAAATTCCTGCGCTTCTTCGCAGACCGGCTCAAAATCTAACTCCGAAGCCCTTCTCTTAAAGTCTATCTCAATAAAATAACTCTGAGCAGCGATCGCCAATTTATAGAAATAATTAAAGTCCATTACTTGAGAGGGATTTATTCCTGCCATGTTCCAATCTTCCCTGAGTCGGGCTGTTTCAGGATCATAATTATCTTGTCTTTTTGCCATTGCGGCTAATATATCCCAGAAAGTGAAGAGTTCTTTTGTGCCGACGCCGGGAATCTTGCTGAGTTTTTGATAAATTTCGCGAATTTTGTGGGCGTGGGGTGTATCAACTGTATAAACATTGGCCGCTACTTTATTAATACGAAAAATTGACGTCAAAACCACACGGCTCAAATCATCTAAAGTAGATCTGAGTTGCTTGGCTAGTTCAGTTTGTTTATCATCCGCATATATTTTTCCAATTTCAGTATCGCTATAAAACCATGGGTCCGAAATGCGTCCAGTTTCAGTATTCACTCTTTCAAGATTTCTTTCTACCATTTTAGCTTCATCTTCATTTAATGAAGCTGGGTCTTGATCGTAATGTGCTGCTACTCTAAATAAGTTGTTCACCCGTTTTTTTCCTTCTTCGGTTTCAACCCTTGTCATTACCCGATTGTATATAGCGCTTACATTAGTGTTAGAAAATTTAATTTCCATAAATTGACTTCCTTTTTATTCGTTCCAAGTATTTATCGCCAGATAGTTTGACAAATTTCATTTTTTGATGCGAAATTTTTGCTGTGGTTCTTTTAATGAAAAACTATGCTAAAATAAAGCAGTGATTTTTAATAAAAAAAACTTAAGTTTGATTTTATCAGGGATGTTTCTCATTGTTTTTCTGGTTATAGCTGTGAGTTGCGGGGCGCCACGCTACGATAAGTCCCAAAAACCTCCTGATTGGGTCTTGGCTAAAGAAAAGTGGGAGAGAATAGAAATCAATGGCTATAAAGCAAAATACACCATTTCAGGCAAGGGTACTCCCATGGTCTTTATACCAGGACTTTCAGGAACAAAGGACAAGCTTTTGGCTTATCCAAAACTCAGAAACAGATTTAAATGTATATCCTATAATCTACGGGGACTGGCCGACGATGGGAACCGACTCACAGACTACGGCATAGAACAACTCTCTGATGATCTAGACGCATTATTCACTAAACTTAACCTGGGCAAAGCGATCCTGGTTGGGAATTCTTACGGTGGAACGGTTGCTCTTCAGTTTGCTTTAGACCATCCAGAAAAAGTTAAGGCTTTAATTCTTAAAGGCGCCTTTGCTAAATTTGATTTCAACCTGAAAAATAATATCTTAGCGCTGGGCGTCAAGCACGCTCCTGACTTTCTTTATCGCTTCTCTGTCCGAAAGCATGTTGAAGATATCGTAGCCAGGGGAGAACCGCAATGGGCTTATGATTATGTTTTAGAACAAGACCTGGCTGCACCCCGGAAAACAGCCATTCAAAGAATTGAAAGTTTAAAAAAGTTTGATGTCAGAAATAGGCTTTCGGAAATCAAAATACCGACCTTGATTGTTGTAGGCAGTCAGGATGAGCTTACGGGAATAAAATACCAACTTTATCTAGGAAGCCATATCCCTAATTCTTATATAAAGGTAATCAAGGGTGTTGGGCATCTGGTTGGTATTTTAAAACCCGAAGAATACGAACAGGTCATTTTAAATTTTATTAGTGGCCGATAAATCGGGATTCCTTCCTCGCAAGCGCGCTCGGAACTTCCCTCGGGGCTCGGGGTGGGCTGATGCTTAATTTTTAGCGAAATCTCTTTTTTAAGTCTCTGTAGCGAGATTCAGCCAGATGCTTCAGGGTTACTCCTGGTTTCCAATAATATTTTAATCTTGCTGCGCTGACCGGCCTTTCTGCAACTATATAAAGGCAAATCGTAAAGCACAGTCGCAGCAAAGAATATTGGGCTTTTAAATAGTCGGGAATATTTTGTGGGCCAAAAGAAATGATTCCCTTTTTATAGAGATCTTCCAAGATATTCTCAGCTTTCTCTTGAACTCCTGGAAAGGTTTTAAGACGTAATTTCTTATCCAGTACGCAATATAGAGCAAAGATTGCCGGAAAGTTAGTTGCTTCATTCCGGCAGTAATTATTATTTATATATTCCAGCGCCCTGATTGCCAGATCAAGTTTTATTTCGGGCCCAATAATTTCAGGGCTGGGTATTTCAGAGGTAGATTTTATGCCGAATGATTTTCTAATCAGGCTTCGAAAAGATTCACTTTCCAAATCTCCCATGCAATTGATCGCTTCCTCCGCTATATGGATATGCACTGTTGATTTAGCTGCCTTTTCACCAAGAACCCGGATGGCCTGTTCATAAGTGTCGATTGCCTCGCCCGGCTTCTGTTTTCTTTTATGAACCGCAGCTTTCTGTAAAAGCTCCGCACATTTCAGGCTTTTCCTTGCAGAGTTTTCTATTTTATGATCCTTTCGCTCTGCGGCCGTAACGATTGCTTTTCTAAAATGGTCTATCGCTGCTTTAAGATCACCCCTTAATATTGCGCTATTGCCGGCCATGCAAAGATTTAAAGCGGGGGAGAGAGGCTTTTTATGGTAGCTTTGACCAAGACGGGAAGCGGTTATGTCCCTGATTCCCTGGCGCCTCAGATCGATCAGGCGTTCTCGAATAGTTTTTGTCGGGTGGGTCAGGATTACATCGAGCATCCCGGGAGTTTCTGTGAACTTAAAGTGTTCTTTGACATTATTTCCAGCTGGATCAACATATTCCAGATCAAGCCCTTTTTGATACATACGGTATCTTTCCCTAAACCTGCCTTTTTCCATGTTGAGGACATTTATTGCAAGATTATGGTTATTGAGCGAGAGCAGGGCTTCAAATTTTAGGCCTGAGACTCCGATTGCAATATAGATAGAACGTAGTTTATCCCGGCATTCTTTTGAAGTCTTAGTCAGAAGTTTTCCGATTGCCTTCCTGAGCGGACGTTTTCTGGGAGAGGTCTTGTTTTCGTCTATAAGACTTCTTATTTCATCAGTGGTTAGCTCGAAGCCAGTGATTTCGTAGATTATCCTCATTCTTTCGAGGTCACGGGCAAATTTCAGTCTACTGCCTTTCAGTTTTATTCTATCGAATATGATATTTTGTCTTTCTTGGGTTTGGGTGAATCCAAAAAAGATTAAGCTGGAATCCACTGATTGCGCAAAATCTCTGATTCCATTGAATTTTTCATCGAATTCGGCAGCCCCTCTGAAGGTTCTGGCTCCGAATCCTCTCTGCAGAAGCCAGAGAAGGCCATGTTTTCTATAGACTTCAATCTGCCTTTGAAACCTTGCGCCGCTGCCAGGGAAAGATAGAAATTTTCCAGGCAGATTATATTGCCGGGCGATCCTGTTTATCTGCATTTTAATATTTCCATGCTCATTTATCGTTGATTGTTTTTAGTAATTTCAATTGGATTGGTGAAGGTGAAAAATAGAAAATCGCTCGGGGCAAGAAAAAATCTGATATTATATCGAAAAACAATGAAATTTTAGAAAAGAGATGATGATAATAATATAGGAGAAGGTTGCCCGCATAAGGAGGAATTGACAATGGCAGAAGCAATCATTATTCAAGGCGCTCCGGCCCAGTACAAACCTTATCCAAGATCTGTGGATAAGGGTGAAAATGATAATGCTTTGTTTGACAGGCAGGCAAAGGTACAGGTAGACGGGGAGAAGTTTAAAGGCTATGTAAAATCCTGCCAGTTTCAGTTGATCTCAGCAAAAGCAAAGCAAGGGCCTAAAAGTGCTGATGAATGCGAGTCTCTTCTTAAAGAAGCCCGCGCAATTGAGGATTTGTATGGAAGGGCAGTGGCGATTAGTTGGGCTGCTACAGAAATGGCTAAAGCAGGAGTTGATAAAACTGAAGTAAGTAAAATATTCAAGGAAGCGCTGGATATTGCACGCACGATTGAGGATTTAGAATTTAGAGCAAAAGCAATTAGTGAAATTACTTCTGAAATGCTTAAAGTGTTTAAAGCAGAACTGAAGGCTGCCTACAGAATTAAGGATTCAGAGGATAAAACGTATGCTATTGGCAGTATTGGTTGGCGTATGGCTAAACTGGGGTTTGATAAAAGCGAAGTAGGGAAAGTATTCAAGAAAGCGCTGCAAGTTGCCCGCAGAATTAAGAATTTAGAGAGTAAAGCGAACGCTATTGGCAGTATTGGTTGGCGTATGGCTAAACTGGGGTTTGATAAAAGCGAAGTAAGGAAAGTATTCAAGAAAGCGCTGAAAGTTGCCCGCACAATTAAGGATTCAGAGAATAGAGCAGACGCTATTAGGCTTATTGATGACAGAATGCTTAAAGCAGAGGCTTTGATAGAAGCGAGATAGGTAAATTATTTGAAGAGGCAGGGGTAGAGCCTCTAGTTACGAAAGAGTGAAATTTTCGTTTTAATTCAAGATAATAGTCTAGAATGATTTTGTCCTAGTTGAAGAGAAAAATAATGAGTGGAACATCGCAAATATCATTTACACAAAGATTGCGGCAGGAATTTGGGTTAATAGCAAACAATAAGCCTGTATATAAAAAGACTATTAACCTGGATGACGATCCGAAAATATCTGAAAACGAGATTTTGGATAATGACAGTGATGGAAAAGTATCAGACCAGGAGCTTAATTCTTTCTTTTGGTCAAATTTGAGATTTATGAAGAAAGGGCTTGTTCAAAGGGGGTTAAAAGGAAATGCCCTCCCTTTCTTAAGACAATTTGGATTTGCTCTTCTCGCAATTAATCATCCTTCTAAAACATTTGCCTTTAAAGCGGCCTATGATCTATTTGATTCATTAAAACCTGTTGATCCCTATGCGCCTCTTGAAATCCAGACAAATGAGGGGAGTTTCTTTCTTTATAGCGGGAATGGATTTTACAGACAATTTAAAGCAGCTTGCGCTGGATATATAAGCCGAGATTCAGTAATCACCGGTTCAGAGCTTGATAGATGTCTTCAAGATCTTGGGAACCCTCCTCTTGAAAAAAATGGTCTCTTGAAGTATTTTAGAATTCTTCGGGAAAGGACTGCTTATATTGAAATGTCGGATAAAGCTGAAATTGAAGAAATATACGAAGCCCTAAGAACTAGTCCGGGAATTGAACTAAAAGCAACTTCAACAGCTGCCGGTGTTGACATGCATGAATTAAAGAAAGAATATATGCGCCAGCATCAGGATGAGGGTGGGCGGCCCAATTTCCCAGAATATTACCGAAAAATTTATGGGGCGCCTTTACTTCCTTATCCAAAGCATTTGAATCTTGATGAGTTGCAAGTTGAACCTAACTACAGAACTTCTGATCAGCTTCCTCCCGATGGCACACTTCCTCTTCTTCGTACAGTAACCAATGGCAGAGCTTTTTACCACTTTTTTGACACTCCTTATGGAGGGATTACGATTCATTTGCCGGAACGAACCCATCATGTTATTTCGCTGGTAACCCATTTTAAAGATGATATAGAAAATGCAGCTAAAATTTTGTTTCAACATCATCCCCAAATTCACTTAAATAACTTCAGGCTTTTGCTTTATACTCGTATGTCCGAAGAATTGCAGGCTCTGGACTGGGAGGATCCCTGGCAAGATATGTCGGCTTGTGTCTACAGCGGCTGTTCCTTAAAAGAAGCATTCCAGAGAGAACTGGATGGGGCAAAGATCGGCCCAAGAGTTGGAGGCGTAAATTTTAATTTACCTTGGGAACTATCTTCGGCTTTAACAATGGAAATGGAAAAACAAGGATTTGGTCCAGCCCAGGCGAACTTGGGGCTGGTCCGAGAAGCGGCAGAAGAAAAGAAGATTTTAGATCATTATAAGGGGTTTCTGCGTGTATCTGACTTTAGCAATAACAAAGCTGCGTTGAGGACTATTTTAGAAAACCCTGTTTATAGCTGGGCTTTGAGTTACGATTACGTTCTAACCAAATTGGAAGAGACTGTATTCCAGAATCCAGTGGTAAGATTATCCAAGCGTTCTAGGCCATATTTTCAGAATGCGGAAGGGGCAAGAGAATATGCGCTTCTCAGCTCAGCAGCGTATTTAACTGCTTATCCGGAAAAAGACGTTGCTGCAAAAGAAAATGTTCTTATTGGTACCAAAGGCTACAGTGCCAAATATATCTGCGCAGATTTTTATCAAATCGAACCTTATTTTTCGGGAATAAAGCTTTTAAAAGTAAGGCAGCCTAGCGTGGATAGAAGGACCCTTGTTTTTTACGTAGTTGTTGGAGCCGAGTAGATTCTGCGGCCAAAATTCCCTTCTAAACCTCTTTTAGCTTCAGATGGCACCCCTTTACATTACAGGAAGAATGCCCGATAATATAGACATGAAACCAAAAATATTTGCTTATAGTTTGCTGTTCGTTTTTGCTTTTAGTGTCTTTAGTGTTTGCCAGGCGCAGGTAATTGAGAAAGTTGTGCTTTGTGAAACAGTTAAAAATCTTGAGCCAATAAATCCTAAAACCAGTTTTAAAAAAAATCAAAAGGCGTATTGCTGGATAAGAGTATCCGAGGCTGAAGTTGGCGGCCAAATATTAGTTGAGTGGTATTATAAGGATGCTCTGCAGCACACTGCCAGGCTTGATCTTAAATATAGCCGCATGAGAACCTATGCCTACAAAACCCTGCATGCTGAAGGGGAGTGGCGAGTAGATATTAAAAAGCAAGATAGCACTTTGTTGCAATCGATTAAGTTTGGGGTAGGAGAGGTGTCCTCTGATATTTACGAAGTAGATACTGAAACAAGCACAACAACAACTACTTTAACTACGCCCCTCGACTCGTCGCTGCGCTCCTCGCTCGGGGCAAGCAATAACCGCCGTCGCCGTTCATGATGCTCGAATTCCTCTATAATATATCGATAAAAAGTAAGCGAAATTTCACCTTTTGATGCGAAATTTTTGCTGTGGTTGGGGTGGGGTTCCCGTTAGGGCTACCAAACTGGATTTAGAAGCTGGTTTGGTTTGTAATTGCTCGAAAATAGGTGAAATTTTAGCGGTTCCAAATTTTTCTCCGTCAAACTCCATTCCTTAATTTAAGCAAGACTCGGCATCCTTTAATTCAATTCGAGCCTTATTAAGTTTGGTCCTTTTAACAATAGTTTTGTCAAATCTGATTGATATCAGGATTGGGCGTGCTATAATACCTTCTGGTGAGAGAATGAAATTCGAAGAAAAAATAAAAAAAGAATTGTCTGCAAAAAAGATATCCTCCGCTGTGAGTGAATTTGCCAAAAAAGTTGATAATTTGAGAAAAATATCCAAGAAAACTTCCGTTTCCTTCTCGGCTGCTGCACTAGCTGTGCGTCGCGGTAAATAAACTATTATCTTCTTGATACCTCAGCCTTGGTCCTCTTTTACCAAAAAGCAAATAAAAAACTGGACGAAATCTTCGTATCACAAACTAACAAAAAAGCAACGGTCTATCTGCCACAGTTTTGTGTCGCAGAAACATTCAATACCTTTGCTAGGCTTTATTATAAAGATAAGTCAATTAGTGAGGAATTATACAACTCATTAACTGAGCTTTTTAAGGAGCATATAAAAGATAGAAAGCTTCTATATTGCTATGATTTGCATCGCTATCACAACCTCAATGCTGATGCTGTTATCAGGGCCGAACATACGGTTCCTTATAACGGAGACATATCTCTGAGCACCCTGGACATTCTTATTATTGCTATGGGGATTGAGTTAATGCATATACATCCACCCAAGAATGTTTATGTTGTTACAGGGGATAAAAGATTGCATAAAATATGCAATTCTTCAAATAGCTTTCCAACAAGCATGTTAGTTCGTGATAGGAGAGGCAAAACGAAAAAGTAGTGTATCCTTTATGGTTCTAACATTGTTAGGGAGTTAATACTAAATCTCTTTTGCTTGGATATTCTTTATTGGAGCTTAAATTATAAATAGCAATGAGTTCAGTTGTTATTTGATTCCAATTGGAGACCGTTAGGGCTAAATTAAAACACCGAGCCAAGAATATTGCCTTATTGAGTTACAGAAAAAGAATCAATTGTTGACCCGTCTTTGTTAATAACCGATACATTCATCGTATTATTATCAACTATGTCAAATCGAGCAAAATGGTAAACAAAGGCTTCTCCAGTAACAAATGCCGGGGCATCAGTTTCTACGACATCAGTCAGCTCTGCTCCGCCGCCCCCCAGCGTGAGATATTGTATCTCCTCTGTTGCGCAGCGGGAATAAAAATGAACATGACCCTGGATAACCACCTTGACTCCTTCTTGTTTAAAGGTAGTAGCTACGCGAGAGTGCGCGATAAAAGTTTGTCTTTCATCAGGTAATGAAGCCATGTCATTAAGTATTGCAGCCAGCACTTCATCATGCTGCTCAGGCGGCAGGCCTATAAAGTCAAAGGGATTGCGCGTGTCACCATAAGCGTAAAAGCTGAGCGAACTAGCCGAGGCTGCTGGTGCAGTATAAAAGTAACTGGTTCTTACCAGCTAATTGGGCAAAATTAAAGATGAAGATTGGGCTTTGATCGATTCGCGGGTGATATCAAGTAGTCTTTTTAATTCCATTTTATTTATACTGAGCGGAGGCATTAAGACTATAACATTTCCTAATGGGCGAAGAATAACTCCTCGCTTTCTGGCTTCTAAAACAACCCGATGCCCGATTCGGTCCTGATAACCAGAGCCATTTAGTTCAATTCCCACCATAAAACCACACTGTCTTATATCCCGAACGACTGGCAAGAATTTAAATTTCTCTAACAGTTTTGTTAGTAATTTAATTTTAGGTTGAAGTTTTTGAAGCGTTCTTTCTTTTTTAAACACCGCAAGATTAGCCAGGGCAGAGGCGCAGGCCAGGGGATTGCCAGTGTAGGTATGGCCATGGAAAAAAGTTTTTTTCTCTTGATATTCTCCCAGGAAGGCGTTAAATATCTTTTTGGTTGTAAGTGTCGCGGCGATCGGCAAATATCCGCCGGAGATGCCTTTGGCCAAACACATAATATCTGGAGAAACCCTCTCGTGTCCGCAAGCGAATATTTTTCCGGTTCGACCAAAAGCAGTGGCAACTTCATCACAAATCAGAAGAATGTTATATTTTGTGCAAAGTTTTCTGATGCCTTTCAGGAAGCCTTTTGATTGCAGAAGCATCCCGGCGGCGGCCTGGATCAATGGTTCAACTATCATCGCGGCGATTTCTTTGTGGTGTGTTCTCATAACTTTCTCAACATCTGCTAGATTAGGCTTGACTTTATAGGCTTTAAAAAGCAACGGTGTATAGATTTTGTGGAAAAGATCAATTCCCCCAACCGAAACTGAACCAAGGGTGTCGCCGTGATAGGCATTTACCAGCGTTAGGAATTTAGTCTTTTTCTTTTGACCAACCTGTTGCTGGTATTGAAAAGCGATCTTGAGCGCAATTTCAACTGCGGTTGAGCCATTGTCTGAATAGAAAACTTTGTCTAATCCTTTAGGCGTGATTTCAACCAGCTTTTTGGCCAGTTCAGCCGAAGGGGGATTGGCAAGCCCCATCAGGGTGGTATGAGCGATCCTGTCAAGCTGTGTTTTGATGGCCTGGTTAAGTTCCCTTTTGCGATGGCCGTGAACTGTAACCCAGAGAGAAGAGACCCCGTCCAGGTATTTATTCCCTTTTGTGTCATAAAGGTAAACCCCGTTCCCGCGCTCGATGATAAGCGGATCGTTTCCCAGCCAATCTTTCATTTGGGTAAATGGGTGCCAGATATATTGTTTATCCCATCCCTCTAATTTTTTTGCCATTTTATTTTCGCAAGTATCGGAACTTTAGATAGTTTCGAAATAATTTCAGCGTTAGTCTTTTCAGAAAGATCGTTGCCGTTGAAGCCGTTCATGATAATTCCGAGAACTTCTATTTTTCGCGCCTTGAGGATCTCGATGGTTGAAAATGTATGATTTAATGTTCCCAATCCGGCGCGTGCCACAATAATTGTTGGAATCCGAAGGTTTTTTATCAAATCAGCCACGAAATAATCTCTGGTTATGGGGACCAAAGCTCCACCAATTCCCTCAACCAATACTATATCATGCAATTTAGAGAGTTTTTTGAAGGCTTTAAAAATCTTATTGAAATTGAATGTTGTTTTCAATAAGCGGGCGGCTATATAAGGAGCTAAAGGCAGCTTTAGACGAATGGGATTGATCAAATCAAGGGAATCTCTTAATTTAAGCTTTTTCTTAAGATAAATAGCATCATTATCTCTTTTAGGGCCGCAGGCAATTGGCTTCATTACTCCGACATCAACACCCTGGTTAATGAGATATTGAGCTAAAAGGACAGTTACAAAAGTCTTGCCGACTTCGGTATCAGTTCCTGTAATGAAGATACCAGACACGTTAAGTCCTCCTTCTTGTGAGCTGAAGTTACACTAATACGTAGCCGGCTTTGGCCTTTGGCTACGGTTGGCGGCCTGATTCCTGAAATAAAAATTCCTTTTTCGAATAATTGTTGGGAAATGGCCATGGTTTGATTGGCCTCGCCAATGAGTATCGGAATGATCTGGGTTTCTGAGCCCATAGTGTCGAGCCCTAATTTATTAATTTCTTTTCTTAAATGTTTGCTGTTTTCTTTTAATTTATTAATCAAACTTTTGTCTTCTTCTATTATATCCAAGGCGGCAATAGCAGCAGCACAGGCAGCAGGGGGCAGGCCGGTTGTGTAAATAAAACTGCGGGCTTTGTTTCGCAAGTAATCAATGAGTTTTTGGCTGCCGGCAATATAACCACCGAGGCTGCCAAAAGTTTTAGAAAGTGTACCCATGACGATATCAATGTCTTTATTATTATCAAAGCCAACTGCATGCGCTTCATCAACCATGGTCATAGCTTTATGTTTCTTTGCCAGTTCGACTATTTTATCCAGCGGAGCAATATCTCCATCCATACTGAAAACAGAATCAGTCACGATCATTCTTTTTTTATATTTGTTCGACCGTTGCAGGGTCTTCTCCAGAGCTTTCATGTCTTTGTGCGGATAAACCTGTAATTTTGCTTTGCACAGGCGGCAAGCGTCAATGATTGAAGCATGATTTAAGCGATCGATAATTACCGTGTCATTTTCGTCGACCAAGGAGGTGATTGTTCCCTGATTGGCCATGTAACCGGTTGGGAAGACGATTGCTGCTTCTCTGCCTTTAAACTTGGCAATTCTTCTTTCTAGCTCTTCATGAATGATTGTATTACCAGAAATCAATCGTGAAGCTCCGGCGCCAAAACCGAATTCTTTTATAATTTCAATGGATTTTTGAATAACCCTAGGATGGTTTGCCAAGCCTAGATAATTATTGGAACAGAACAGGAGAAATTCCTTGCCGGAAATGGTTATTCTTGATCCGGAGACTTTTTCAATTGTCCGAAGTTCTCGGTAAAGTCCTGATTTTTTAAGCGATTCTAGTTCTTGTTCAATGAATTCAATCATTTATCAATTTCAAGGCCGAGATCCTTTATCATTTGCAGATCTTTTTCTGGAGGTTGTCCTTTTGTAGCCAAATAATCACCGATCAGTGTAACGTTGGCCCCAGCAATAAACATTAGAGGCTGAAGTTCGCCTAACGCACGTTCGCGTCCACCAAAAACACCTATATCAGCGTTAGGAAGAATAAAGCGATAGGTTGTGACTAATCTTAAAACTTCAAGTGGAGTTACAGGTTTATAATTTTCGGCAGCCGGAGTCCCGGCAATTGGGTTCAAGATATTAATCGGGACAGATTCAACCTCCAATTCTCTTAGAGCAAAGGCCAGTTCCACTCGTTGTTCGAGAGATTCCCCCAATCCAAATATCCCACCGGAGCAAACCTCAAGGCCAGCTTGTTTGGCAAGTTTTATGGTTTGGAGGCGTTCATTGTAGGAATGAGTGGTACAAACTTGACTAAAAAAACTTTCTGCAGATTCTAAATTATGATGTAATCTTTTGAGTCCATTGGTTTTCAACCGCTGTATCGATTCAGTGGAAAGAGTGCCTATAGAAACACAGCGATTTAAACTGGTTTGATCGTTGATTGTTTGTAAAGCTGAGCCAATAGTAGCTAATTCTTGCTCAGACTTGGTGGATCTCCCAGAGGTCACAATACTAAAACAGGTTGCCTGCATGTTTTTTTCAGCAGATACAGCGGCTTTAATTATTTCTTCTTGAGAGAGTAGAGGATAAGTTTGGACATTGGTTTGATGGTGGACAGACTGGGCGCAGAATGAGCAGTTTTCAGAGCATCTGCCGGACTTGGCATTGACGATAGCACATAATTTTATTTTATTCCCCTTAAAGGCCCTTCTGATTTTATCCGTGGCTGCTAATAACTCAAAAGTGCCATTGTCTTCCATTTGAATTAATGAGCTGGCTTCTGAAAACGATAAGGCTTTGCCTTGAATGACTTCGTCGGCAAGCTTCTGGTAGAACATAGTAAAAATTATACCATATCTGTTATAATAAATTGGCGTGCAAACTCTTTTATTTATCCATGGTTTTGCGACTGGCCCAGAAATCTGGAAAGAGCAGATTGAAGAATTTTCAAGGGATTTCAAGGTTGCCGGCGACCTTGAGCAGATTGATCACTTAAGTGATCTTTTTATTATCGGCTGGTCGATGGGAGGATGGAAGGCGCTCGATCTGTGGCAGGAGCATCATCAGAAAATTAGAGGGTTGGTGCTAGTTTCAGCCTTTGCCAGATATGTTGAGAGCGATGATTATTCCTGCGGCACCCCTTTGGCCCTCCTGCAAAAGTTAGAAAGAAAGTTTATAGCTGATTATGAAACAGGGATGCACTATTTCTATGATCTTATATTTAAGGATAAAAAACAACATTACCTGATTGACCAGCTTCCCGTTCCAGAAAAACAAGACATGATAGGATGGTTTGATAGATTGAGAAATGATGATAAAAGAGACCTTTTGCCAAAAATCAATATTCCTGTTCTTCTTATCTGCGGAGATCAGGACCCAATTGTTTCACTTGCCACTGCTGAATATATGCAAGAAAGAATAAAAAACTCAGAACTGCTTGTTTTTCCTGGAGTGGGGCATGCGCCATTTCTGGAAGAAAAAGAAAAATTTAACCAGTGTCTGCGTAATTTTATAAGTAGATATGAGAACAAATAAAGAAGTAGTAAAACAAAATTTTTCAAGAAGCGCTACAACTTATGATCGCTATGCGGATTTACACGAGCAGATAATAGCTAAACTTTTTTCGAACTTAGCTGGAGATTACAAACGCATTCTGGATATCGGGTCAGGAACAGGAACGCTGGTGAATATGTTGGCTAAGAAGTATCCAGAAGCAGAAGCGGTGGGAGTCGACATTGCTCCTGGCATGGTTAATTTTGCAGCTTCTAAAGTTAAGCAAAAAAATGCCAGGTTTTTGGCTGGTGATGGAGAGTTTCTGCCTTTCAAAAATAAAGAATTTGATCTGGTGGTATCATCCGCTTCCTTGCAGTGGATGGATGCTCAAAAAGTCTTTGCAGAGGCGGCGCGCGTGCTGCGTCCCGGGGGAGAGTTTCATTTTTCTACTTTTGGCCCCCGGACTCTTTGTGAGCTGAAGAGGGTGGGGTTAGCCGTTAATGATCTTCCCTCAAGGGGTGAGCTTGAAAGGGTATTGCGCAAGTATTTTGAACGGGTGGAGTTCAAGAGGGAAATTATTCATAAAAATTATGACGGTTTATCTGGCCTGTTTGTTTACCTTAAAATGATTGGCGCCCAGTATCCGGTAAAATCATGCAACAAGGGATTGTCAACAAAAAGTAAAATTTTTTCTCTGTTTCCCCCTCGAGAAGGGCTTGCCGTAACGTTTGAAGTTTATTACGGAATCGCTGCATTGGAGCATTATTTGGTTTAGCGTAGCAGAGAGAGGTTAGTATCTAATATATACACTATGCCTTACTACGTCTACATCCTCGAATGTGCAAATAAAGCCCTCTACACAGGAATAACCACCGACCTCGAGAGAAGATTTAATCAACATAGGGCAGGGGATGGTGGGCATTATACTAGAAGCAATCGCCCCACAAAAATTCGTTATCACGAAGTTTACGCTACTCGAAGCGAAGCAACAAAAAGAGAGATTCAAATAAAACGGTGGTCTCGTACGAAAAAGCTTGCTCTTGTAAAAGGAGATAGGGGGATTCTTAACTCCTCCTTCACTCCTCGTAGGCTCGGAAATTCTCCTCCCAAAACGCGCCGTTTATTCCCACACCAAAAGATTTGGTGTGGGATTCCCCTTGGGGCTATTTATACAGCAAAAAGAAGATGCCTGCTGCGATTAGGGTAATCCCAAAGTAGTTAACCAGTGACAGTTTTTCAGCCAGGAAAAAGTAGGAGAGAAGCGCCACAAATATATAAGTCATCGCAGTTAAAGGGAAAACTAAACCCAGTTTAAACCATGAAAGAATGTATACCCACAGGAAAAAGGATGAGGCCATAAGCAGGGTGCCTATTATAATAAAAGGATTTTTAATTACGCTTAATAACAAGGGGAAAATATCACCCAGACTTTTGATGCTGAATCCGCCAAGCTGGCTTGCGCCAGACTTTAAAGTAATTTGGCTGGATGCCAGGAGTAAACAATAAAATATGACCCACAAAAATAAATATCTCATTAGCCAAATTATATAAGATTATTTCTTGCGATGAAAGCGCTTATTTTATTCATGATTTCGGCCATCTAAAAAAGCAGTGAAATTTTTTTAAAAGGTAGCGATAATTTTTAAGGAGAATATATGAGCGCAAATATTAGCCCCACCATCAAATTAGTCCGTGGAATAGGTAGCATATCTCTACCTAGGGTGCCCAAGGCTATGGTGCCACGACCAAAGATGCAAGTATTACCTTTGCCTACTTGTGGGATGTTACGTCTCGGCATTCCTAAGGCGTTTGGTTTCCGTACTACCGGCCAGATCGACTCATTAAAGGTGAAAAGGACCAAGGGATCGATCAAAATATTAATTGTTGGGATAGGCAGAAAAGTTTCAACTGATACAAAAAAAAGCTTAGAAAAAAAAGGCTATGAGGTCGCCAGAGCAAGTTCACAGGTAAACGTAATTAAAAAACTTCGAGTAAGAAGGGTGGATCTTATTTTGGTTGAGATTGGCAAGGAGGATGAACAAGGCATCAAACTTTTAGAATTGATATGGAAGGAATCGCCTCGAAGTAGAGTAATACTTGTCACAGAAGAAGGCTCTAAAATCTTGGCAGAGTTGGCTTCTCTTCCTGCCCGTGATTTTAGACGTCCGAATTCTATATGTTTAAGGTTACGGGGTCTTGCTGAGCTTTTAGCAGCTGTTGGGCGAAATGTTGTTTAAGCATTTCTCCGCCGCAGGCGAAGCAGCTCCCTGACTTCTTTGTTGCCTTAGGCAAGGGCAAATTTTAAAAATTAGTGAAATTTTTTGTAATATATCAAGATATAATAGTGGTATATTATAGGGTATTGCAAGAAAAAATAATTATGAAGGTAGTAACCGTAAAATTAGATGGCACAACTAGAGCTCTCCTGCCGAATAGGGCGATAGAAATTCGCAATAGAGTGGGTTATATGAAGAGTTGCTTGCGGTTGGTGTTAAAGGCAGTAAGAAGCTTAGATAAAATTTCTGTAGTTCATTACGGTTATAACGTGCAGTATAGTCCTGGAAAAACTACTTTTAAAATTGAATATGGAAAAAAGATTGAATTGGGTGACATATTTGAAACAACTGAAGATGGCCAATTGGGAAGACAAAATGTACCTGGTGTTATTTTGAAGCTTGACATAAAGGCCAAGAAAGTTGGCCTTCTTGATGACACACAGTATCCGCAAGCAGCCAAGACGGAATTAGGCCGGAGCTTGGTTAAGGAGTTGAGGCAGAAACTTCCCAGGGGATACTTAATTGGTGTGCAGGTTTTTAATGGCACAATTGAAATAAATATTAAATTTCCTAAGTTTATAGCTAGCATGGCTAATCAAGGATCAGGCTAGTTGTTTTTTATTCTACTTGCGGCGCTGTTTCTTTTTCTTCCTAACCGAAAAACCAAAATGACCAAGGTATTTGCCTAATTGATAGTAATTCCCATGGCTGTAAGTAATTAACTCAGCTTTGCGCAAGTCAAATTTCCCACTTTTATTAAAATATTGCTTGTCTGCATGCACACAAAGAACCTTGGCCAAAAATAAATCATGTGAACCCAATGGGATTATATCTGTTACTTGACATTCTATGTTAACCGGGCTTTCTGCAATCATTGGTGCGGATAAGTGCTTGGCTTTAACGGGTGTTAATTTAAGTTTTTCAAATTTATTGATTTGCCTGCCTGACTTTACTCCGCAATAATCAGTAGCATAGGCTAGCCGTCTGGTTGTTAGGTTGATTACGAACTCTTTAGTGCGCTTTATTAATTCATAAGAGTGTCGCTCTGGCCTGATTGAAATAGAAGTCATAGCTGGATTAGTGCAAATGTTAGCGGCCCAGGCAATAGTAATAATATTATAGTTTTCTGGCGTGTCCCCGCAGCTGACCATCACAGCTGGGGCAGGGTAGAGCATGTTGCCGGGCTTCCAGGTTGTTTTGTTCATAAGATAATTCTTAATGAGCCTGGACAATGTCCTTGATTTTTAAGAGGGTAACAGTATTGCTTCTTTCCATTTCCGATAATTTCATGCGGATAAATCGGACCGCTGATTCAAGTTCAGGGATGAGGATATACTCCAGGGCATTAACCCGGCGCTTTATTTCAATTATTTGTGAGGCCATGACAATAATGATTTTATTTTGTTCTGCCAGTTCAACCAGCTGAACAAGGATCTCTTTGAATTTAGCCAGCGCCTGGTCAAGTTCTACTGGTATTTGCGCTGGGCCATAGGGGATTATGCCGCCTGTCAGGTTTAGTTGGTAGTCAGGGATTTTTACTCCCATAATATTTTTTATGCTGATGTCCACTACGGCCTTGCAAGACGGCAGCTTTGTGATTGCGGCAAGCAGGCTGGGATCTATTTGGGCAGAGCTGAGCACCAACTTTTGGAAAACCTCGATTAATTCCTGCTCAAGCTGGCTGCTTAAATGCTGATGCTTTTTGACTACTTCAAGCAGGCGCCGGACCAAGCCGTCTAGCTTATCTTTTAGCAGCTTGTGTCCTTTACGGGCCAGGGCAGTCCTCCTCCTCAGGCGAAGGAGTTCCATTCGGGTTGCATTAACTCTCTTTTTTGCCATATTTTTTTACGATGATTACGGTGATGGGGAAGGGATTACTGTGATAAGGCCATGATTGTGATGATATTTTTTCATCACTGTAATCATTGTCCTTATCCCTCCCATCCCTTCCTCATATATTTTGCGTACATATCGTCTTTAATTCGTTTTAACTCTTCGCGCGGCAGGATTGAAAGTAGTTCCCAGCCAAGGTTTAAAGTTTCTTCAATTGATCGGTTTTCTTCTTCCCCCTGGGTGAGGTAGCGATTCTCAAATAAGTTGGCAAATTTAAGATATAATCTATCAATGTCAGATAGAGCGCCTTCTCCTAATACAACTAAAAGTTCGCGTACTTCTCGGCCGCGGGCGTAAGCAGCAAAAACCTGATTAGCTAAGGGTGCATGGTCTTCCCTGGTTTTACCTTCACCAATAGCTTTGTCCCTTAATCTTGATAGTGATGGTAGTGGATCAACCGGGGGATAAATGTTTTTGCGCTCCAGGCTTCGGTCCAAAATAATTTGGCCTTCTGTGATATAGCCGGTTAAATCTGGAATAGGGTGGGTTTTGTCATCATCCGGCATAGTTAAAATCGGGATCATGGTGATTGAGCCATTTTTGTTTTTTATCCTGCCGGCGCGTTCATACAGAGTAGCCAAATCAGTGTAGAGATAGCCTGGGTAGCCGCGGCGGCCTGGGACTTCTTTACGCGCGGCAGAAACTTCGCGCAGGGACTCGCAATAATTGGTCATGTCGGTTAAGATGACCAGCACGTGCATTTCAAGGTCAAAGGCAAGATATTCTGCGGCAGTTAAAGCAACTCGAGGGGTGGCAATCCTTTCAATTGCAGGGTCATTAGCTAAATTTACGTATAAAACTGTGTTTTCAATGGCCCCGGTTTTCCTAAAGTTAGCCATAAAAAAATCAGCCTCTTCAAATGTTATCCCCATGGCGCCAAAAACAACGGCAAATTTATCGCCGCCGCGCTTTACCTTTGCCTGCCTGACGATTTGGGCGGCAATCCGGGAGTGGGGCAGGCCTGAACCAGAAAAAATAGGCAGCTTCTGGCCGCGTGACAAGGTGTTCAAGCCGTCAATCGATGATATGCCGGTCTGGATAAAATCATTTGGATAATCGCGGGAATATGGGTTAATAGGCATGCCGTTAATATCAATTTTCTTTGTTGGTATTATTTGGGGTCCACCATCGATCGGGTTGCCTAGCCCGGAAAAAGACCGGCCCAGCATATCCGGGCTAACGTTTATTTCCAGCCCCCGGCCTTTTAACCTTAATTTAGTTGATTTGATATCTAATCCTTCAGTGCCTTCAAAAACCTGGATCATGGCCTTGTCTTCGTGGACTTCCAGTATTTTTCCAGTGCGTATTTCCCCGCTGGGCAGTTCAATCTCAACTACTTCGTCAAATTTTGCCCCATCCATTTTTTCAGCAATCAGCAAAGGGCCGGCAATGCCGGTAACTGTTTGGTATTCCCTGATCATTGAATCGCTCCTTTTAAAGTTGCTATGTGTTCTTTGATGGAATTTTCGATCGATTTAAGCTCAGCTTCAGCTTTTTCTTCTGGAATAAGGCGGGCCCTGGCAATCTGGTTAATAACTTCCAGGGATTTTATCTTTTCAAACTCAACCCCTGCTTCCAGCGCTGAGAGGGATTCTTTATACAAGGTAATAATAACTTTAAGCAAATGATATTGTTTTTTATAACTTGTGTATTGATCAACAGGATCAAAGGCGTTCTGGTAAAGAAAATCTTCGCGAATTGATTTACTGACCAGCAAAATTAATTGTTCCCTGGCAGATAGGGCATCAAGGCCTACTAATCGTACTATTTCTTCAAGTTCAGCTTCTTCGGATAACAGACGCATGGTTTCAATCCTAATCTTGCTCCAATCCTCAGCAACATTGGTTTTAAAGTAATCCTGCAGGTTATCAATATAAAGTGAATAGCTGAGCAGCCAGTTAATAGCTGGGAAGTGCCTTTTGTGGGCCAGGGCATAGTCTAAACCCCAAAAGACTTTGACGATTCTAAGCGTGTTTTGCACAACAGGTTCTGATAAATCTCCGCCAGGAGGGGAAACTGAACCAATAATTGAAAAAGAACCCTTGCGCTGGTCTGAGCCAAGACAGATGCCATAGCCAGCCCTCTCATAAAAATCAGCCAGCCTTGCCCCTAAATAAGCCGGGTAGCCTTCTTCACCAGGCATTTCTTCTAATCTGCCAGACATTTCTCTCAAAGCTTCTGCCCAGCGTGAAGTTGAATCAGCTGATAAAGAAACGTTATAGCCCATGTCGCGGAAATATTCGGCAATAGCCGCACCGGTATAAACAGAAGCTTCGCGAGCGGCAATTGGCATATTAGATGTGTTAGCAATTAAAACAGTTCTTTCCATTAAGGGTTTGCCAGACTTGGGGTCCTTTAATTTCGGGAATTCAATTAAAACGTCAGTCATTTCATTGCCGCGCTCGCCGCAGCCGATATAAATTACAATATCAGTATCAGCCCATTTAGCTAACTGGTGCTGGACCACAGTTTTACCGGAGCCAAATGGCCCGGGGATGCAAGCGGTTCCTCCTTTAGCAAGGGTAAAAAGGGTATCAATGATTCTCTGTCCAGTTACAAGTGGTTCTTTGACAGGGAGTTTTGTGGCAAAGGGCCGTGGTTTTCTCACAGGCGAGCGCTGCAGCATACAAATTTCTTGGCCAGAGACTTTGGCGATTGTTTGAGTAACGTTAAATGAACCTTTTTTAATATCTTCAACTTTTCCTTCAATCCCAGCTGGGACCATGATGCGGTGTTCAACTAATGATGTTTCTTGGACTGTGCCCAGGATATCACCTGTTATTACCTTGTCTCCGGCTTTGACTTTTGGAGTGAAATCCCATTTTTTCTTGCGGTCAATGGCATTAACAGTAATGCCGCGCTCAATAAAGGCTCCGGATATTTTTTCCATTAATGCTAAGGGCCGCTGGATACCATCATAAATTGAAGTAAGCAGGCCAGGGCCAAGTTCAACAGAAAGCGGCATACCGGTTGAAATGACTTTGTCGCCAACTCCAATACCTGCTGTTTCCTCATAAACCTGGATTGAGGCATCGTCGCCTTTTAATTCAATAATTTCCCCGATCAATCCTTTTTCGCCAACGTTAACGACGTCAGCCATCCGGGCATTGGGAATTCCTTTAGCCACAACAAGTGGACCGGCAACTTTAATAATTTTTCCTTCACTCATTTTCTAATTACAACCTCCCTGCCTGCCGGCAGGCAGGCGCTCCAATATAGTTTATTTTCTAATTACTACTTCTGCCCCGATCGAGTTTTTTACCAGGTATTCGATTTGTGAAGAGGCAAGGCCTAAACTGCCCTTATTATCAGGCAGCATGACCACATTAATGTTTGGTTTCGAGTTTAAGCGGTTAATTTCGTCTTGTAAATCTGCCGCCAGTCTCTCTGTTATAAAAATTAAAGCTGGTTCATTTTTAGCCGTGGCTTTGTTTAACGCGTTACGTGCTTCAGATTCACTCTCAGCTGGCAAAACTTCCAGGCCTAAAATAGCCAGGGGAGCAATCAAATATTTAGGCCCTATTATTTTTATCTTATACATAACTTGCTCTCAACCGTTCTTTTATCTGTTCTGGTGATATGTTGGTTTTTTGGTTGACCAGAATAAATCTTAAAGTCTTTATTTCATTTTCTTTTGCCAGATAAAAACCAACCAATGGTTCTATGCCGGCGCTGATATACTTGGCTGTTTTGAATTGGTTAATAATAAAATCATCCATCAGCTTTTCTAATAAGGAGAATGAATTGGTTTTTGCTAAATATTCAAATCCGGATATTAAGGCCGGTAGGTAGGGGGTATAACTTAATTTCGTAATTATATCCTGACTGCTCTTTTCAAAAAGGTTAATTAAAATATCTTTATCAATTAATCCTGGCGGTAATAAGACTTCCTTTAATTGATTGAGTTCATTGGTGCGTAAAACAATTTTAATATTTATTAAATCAATTATATGGTTTGCCAGGTTTTGGACCAATGGGGAAGGGCAGTTTTGACAGGTTTGTCTTAGATATTGATAGTACCGCTTATCCAAAATATTATCAATTTGCTGGGGGTCGGTATTCTTATCAAGGTTTGCTTTTACTTCTTCAACAGCTTTAACTATATTTTTATCTTCAAAATCCCTGACTGCTTCAAAAACAAAAAGATGCAGCTTTGCTGGATCAATAGTCCCAGCCTGTAAATACTTGCCCAATTGTTTGTTTTTTAAAACAAAGTCCCTTAATATGGTTTTTAAATTCAAGTAATCGTATTTTTTAAACAGGGCGGTTATTATTTCATTGCCTGGGGCCAGGCGATCAAGCAGTTGTTTGAGTGAAATTAGTTCACGTTCAAATAGTTCTTCAAAATCAAAAGGAACTTTTAATTTGGGAAGGTTTTCCGCATAAGGTGTTTCTGATAATACAGCAAAGGCTGACTCAAAATTAGCTGCTGCTGACATGCGGGCGATTTGGGCCCCGGTCAGCATTTTTGCTTCTAAAGCCCTTATTCTACCGACCCCATAATTGTATTCTTCCGGGCTCATTTTTGCGCTCCAAAGATAATTCCTGCGGCCTTGACCTCCGAATCTTCCCTTAGCTTATTTATTTCTGCCTTTGAAAGCTGCTTAGTTTTTTGGATATCTTTATAGATCGCTGCCAGAATATTTTGTTTGGCTTCAAGCAGGACTTTTTTGGCTTTTAGCCTGGCAGGCACGAGTATCGAGCGTTTGACTGCTTCAGCTTTTAGTTGGGCTGCTTTGGTCATCTCAGCTTCAATTTCATTTTTTTTGGCGGTGTGTGCTTTTTCAAGCTGATGGATCGAAGCCTCGGCTTCTTTTTTTATTTTAACAGCTTCGGTTTCTGCCTCGGCGATTATTCTTTTTTCAATTTCTTGAATTGACATATGTTTGTTTAAAGAATGATTCCGCTGACCATCAGAATGGTTGCCAACAAGCCGATAACCGCGTATGTTTCAACCATGGCTGGAATAATAATTGCTTTGCCCATTTCTTCCGGCCGTTTGGCAATTAAATGGATGCCTGAAGCAGCTGCCTTGCCCTGATAAATCCCTGAGACAAGACCAGTCATGCCAACCGGCAGGGCGGCAAAAAGAAGCTGCAATCCTGCCATGGTGCTAATTGGCGCCGCGCCGGTTAAAAGGCCGATTTTCATCATTATATAAAAGCCGCCTAAGAAGCCATAGAACCCCTGGGTTCCTGGCAAGGCTACCATAACCAGCAGTCGTCCAAATTTTTCAGGGTCCTCAGTTAATACCCCTCCGGCTGCTTCTCCGGCAATGGATACACCCCAGGCTGACCCAATACCCCCTAGTAAAACTGCTGCTGCAACCCCGGCTAATGCTAATGCAAGACCAAAATCCATGTTGTTACCCCCTTTATTTTATTAAATCAAATTTTCGTCATTGAATAATTCGTCATTGGTCATTTCAAAATAGTATATTCAGCTTCTCTTCTATACGGTCGAAATTCCCGTCCACCCCCTTCGTAGAATTTACTAAAGAATTCAACCATTTGCAACCTGGTAGAATGAACAAAGGCTCCCAGGGTGCCAATTATCAAATTAAAAAGATGGCCCAGGACAAGCAGGATAACCATCAAAATTATGCCTAATATTGGTACACCACCCTTAACCATGCCTGCCAGGATATTAATTACTGAACCAATAATTGTGGTAGACATTCCCAGGGCAAGCAGTCGGGAATAGGAGAGTGTGTCTCCCATGTAACCGGATATTTTATATAAGCTAAGCAGACCGCTTAAGAATTTTTGAATAATATTTTTTTTATGCCGTCCCTGAGTAAGCACTAGGGCAGCTGCTCCGCCCATACTTAAGTAAGAGGCAATTTGCGCGGTTGGCAAAGACAGGGCGCTTGAGATAATCAAGAAGACTAGAGAACTTAAGAAAAAGAACCAAAGACCATCGTCAAGTATAGCTGAAACATAATTTTTATTTCTAAGCTTGAGCGCTAATTGCAGGATGATGCCGAACAATATCTGGAAAACTCCCAGGGCCAGAGAGAAAAGCAGCATGGTTAAAGGACTTCTGATTGGATCAATAATTTGGATGTAAGTTAAAAAGTTTTTCAAAGGAAATAAGGCTATTGGGATATCTTTGGGGCTTAGGCCAAGGTATGAGCCGGTTAAGATGCCAACAACAGCAGCAACCCCGCCGCCAAAAAGCAGTAGTTTGAAAAGATTTTTGCCGCCTTCGGGCAATCGGTATTTCTTTAAAAAGTATATTGAAAAACCAGCCAAAATTAAGCCATAGCCAAAATCACCCAAACAAATGCCAAAGAATAAGGCAAAGAAAAAAGATAGAGCGATGGAGGGGTCCCATTCATTATATTTTGGTGTGCCGTAAATTTTAGTGATTAGTTCAAAAGGAGAAAAGGGCACTGGATTTTCCAGGGCCACAGGAGGTTTTTCGTCCTTAGCCGGTGCAACAGAGAAAATATCAAATTCTTTTGTAACCTGTGTCAGGGCTGATTTGATTTTCTCAAGCTCGTGTTTTTTTATCCAGCCTTCAATAATAAAAGTGTAGTTGGTATTTGTCAGTTTTTGTTTTGTCTCAAGATTTGTTTTGCGTCCAAGAATATGGTCATAAGTATATTTAAGTTTGTTTAAATATCCAGATAATTTTTTGGCCTCTTTAATTTGAGCGTTAATGTCTTTTTGTGTTTCTATGATAAGTGAGTTTATCTGTTTAATTTCTTGGGCAGGTGTGTTTGGGCTGGTTGGTAGAATTACCGATTCCCATGTGCTCTTGGCCATAAATTCATTAATGAGCTTGCTTTCCGCCTCAAGAAATGTAATAGCCAGATAAGTGTTTTCTTTTGTGCTTTCAATAATATCGAGCTGCGTGGCCTGGCTGATCTTTTGCAGGGTTTCTTTGAATTCAGGCAGGGCTTTTGGTTTTATTTTGCCAAAGGCCAGGCAGGCATTTAATCTGCAGGTTTGGCTGTTCAATGGTATGTTAAGGTTAACCCAGGGGAGAAGCTGGTCACGATTGAGTTGCAGTCCATTCCTTAAGTTCTTCAGGTTAGCCAGGGTGTTTTCAATTTCTTTGCATTTTATAACCAGCCCGTCGCAGTCAAATTCACGGCAGGTTTTAAGTAATTCAAATTCGGCGACTTCTTCCTTGGGCGGGAGAAAAGATTCAATAAAGCCCTTTTTTCTGGCTGAAACACTTTCTAAAAAAGCAATTGCTGATTTAATTTCTGCTAATTGGATTTCCAGGCTGGTAATTTCTTGGTTTGACTTTGTTTCTTTTTCCTGAGGTGAGGCATCCGCTTCTTGGATATCTAAAACCTCGTTGTCTTGCAGGGTTTTTAATAAAATATTTTTATTCTGTTTGAGGGAAACAATATGGATCTTTTCCATTTCTACAATAGACATCGCAGAATTTCCTTTTTGGCCCCTTCAATTTTTGCTTTGGTTTTTTGCTTTATCGCTTCAACCTCTTTTTTTGAGCTAGCTTCAATCTGTGCAGCTTCCTTGTGTGCCTCACTTTCTGCCGTTTTGACTAGTTCTTCTGTTTTTGTTTTCAGGGAAGCTTTAAGGTTTTGGATTTCTTGGCTTTGCTGTTCTCTCGTCTTTTTAAGCTCAGAGGCGCTGTTTTGGTGGGCAGATTTAATAATAACTGCGGCTTTCTCTTCGATGGTTTTTATCTTCTCTAATGTTTCTTTAACCATTTCAAGTTGAAATATTATCATAAAAAGAGGGGGGCGTCCAACATATGTTGAGTTAAAATAGTCTTTGCCGATTTCTTTGTGTATTTCGTATAAGATATATTATGTATAGTTAAGGGGGCGTCGCCCCCTTAGTCATTATTATTCTTTGCCGGTTATTATCGAACAAACCCCTAGTTCATTTTCTTTTTTTACTGCAAAAAAAGAAAACGAACCAAAAGAAAAAAAGCTCTCCTCATAAGTTTGCTGGCTCCTTCGCCTGAAAATGAGCCAGCGCTACGGGCGGCTTTTAAACTCGCCCTCACCAGCTCGGGCTCAGACAGAAAAAGCCGCTATTCCTTCGCTCTGCCTCATTTTCCGGGCGGCTCGGAGCC